>Ga0247840_10000264_pt1 | contig 109449 bp, 106 predicted proteins | sample LaCruzMarch2015__FD_192404 | JGI IMG/M metagenome (GOLD analysis project Ga0247840, IMG submission 192404) | Freshwater microbial communities from meromictic Lake La Cruz, Castile-La Mancha, Spain - LaCruzMarch2015_17m | ecosystem: Environmental > Aquatic > Freshwater > Lake | place: Spain... | reverse complement strand
TTTTATTGATGGTGATGTTAATTCTCCATTAGGACATTGAATGACTAATGGTAACTTTCTTTTGTTCTCACTAATCATTTGAAGTTCTTTAATAAAATCATCTATTGTTTTCATAACTTTCAATTTTTAGTAGTCGAGGACAGGATTTGAACCTGGGATCCCAAAGATTTATGGGTGTTTAGCCGATTAACGTTACCTGACTATATTTTAAACACATATCACTCAAATGGGTATTTGTTACAATGTCACAATTGTTGCTCTATACTCAGGTTAATTACTCCGTCTGTACCCAACAGCTTTATGTTGGCTTATAATTGGCTATTTCAAAGTAAATCACATTTTTATTTGTGATATGTGTTTTGTAGTCAGGACAGGATTATTTATTTTTTAATCCTTCCCTATATCTTTTAACCATCATGTTATTGATAGCTTTACATTCATCACATCTACATCCTCTTAAATAAGCACCTCTACTTGGATGTTTTTTTAATTTCTCTGTATCTATTCCTCCTAATGGTTTAATTCTTTGTTTATCAAATCCATCTTGCCAATTATCTTTAGGAGAACCTAAAAATAAATGATTAGGGTTTACACACTTTCTATTATCACAAGTGTGACAAACATACATCCCATCAGGAATAATCCCATTGTGTAATTCATAAGATATTCTATGAGCATCTATAACTTTACCATTAAGTTTAAATGCACCATATCTTGTTTTACCTCTAATAGCTGCTTTCCACAACCAGCAAGTATCAGTCTTTTCTACTTTGTCAAAAAATCTTTTCATATACTTATATTTTGTAGTCACAAATATACGAACCTTCTTGTTAAGAAACAAGAGATGTAGGAGATATTTCTACCTCCCACATACAACTTGTCTAGCCGAGGACAGGATTTGAACCTGTATTTGAGTGTACACCCAAATCTTATAGTTGCATCATTCAACAATGCTTTACCTTATGGTTAAGGTATCAGGAGTCAATCCCTGATTCTTCTATAAGTGCGTCTACCGTTTTGATAGGGGATTGTGAGCCATTACTTCCTCTCGGTGTTCCTCCCAGTTTATTTCAACTTGCTCTACCAATTCCGCCACCTGACTATTTGTTTTATATAAAGATTACCATCAATAAACAAGCAATCAATATAATGGTTATTCCAACCATTCCTCCAAATGGTTTAGTTTCCAACTGGTTTATTATGAACTTTTTCATATTTTTCTTTTAGTAGTCAGGACAAGATTTGCTGTACCCACTAGTTTGAATTACTTCAGGGACTAGTGGGCATAAGCAGATCATTATTCAATCTACATTTTAAGAAGATTGATATGCAAGAATCCTTTGTGTAAGATTGGTACAGTACTCGTAGTCTGCAACAGTTATCTCACCGGTTGATGCTTGTACATTATCCAGATGATATTTTGTCATATGGTGTAGTTTTTCATAATCGTATTTTTGTTGAAAACGTTTTTGTTCTTCTTCTAAAATACGACCATCAGCACAAGCAGTTTCTTCTTTAGAATCTGCATCAAGTTCTTCACGAATAGAATTTATAATACAAGCCATAGTATCAGTGGTATCACTGATTGAACTTAGTAATTCGTTGAGATGAGATAACAGAAGTTGTTGTTGTTTTAAATTGTTCATGGTTTTTTGTTTTTGTTTGTTTAGTTTTCTGGTAACCAGTGAAAGTAAAAAGTGTTATCTTTTAAGGTCTTAAGATTACAAATGTATGATTTTCCTTTAACATACACCCGCCAGCTATCCTTAGAAAGGGTTACAAAACTTTCATTATAAAGTTTTACCTGTTCATTGATAACATTCATATTATACATAAGAATACCTTGGCTGGTACATACTTCTCCTGTATAAAAGGTTAAGCTTAAAAGTTGATCACCGTATTCATTGTTACGAATGTGCACTACACGTTCACCTTCATGATTACTTTCTTTTTCTATGAAACAATTATCTTCAGTAATACGCTCTTTCATTCGAGAGTATGTTACATCTACATAAATTGTGGTTTTCTGTGCGCTCGCCGTTACTGTTAGTAGGGTAAGCATAATAAATAGTAACTTTTTCATTGTTTAATAAGATTAATGATTAAAAATAGTGGTGGGCTAACCACCCACCACTGTAAAAGATTAACAGTTGCTTATTTACTCATAAATTCAAAGAGAAGAGCTGGATTTTCTTTGATCTTTTTTTTGATCGTATGTTCAGTAAGATTACAACCAAGAATGTAGCCTACTGCTAGCAATCGGCGTTCATAAATGGTGAGGTTAACGTCATTCATGTTAAACTCATCATTTTTTACATTGTTACCAATCTGCAATAATGCATCTGATATTGTATTATTTGCAAAGAGTGCTTGAGTAACATTCTCTTGATCATCATTCCATGTTGACATTGGAATGTTTAAAGCTTCATTAACTGTGTTCATAATTAAAAATGGTTAATTGGTGATTAAAAGAAAATTGAGTGGTATGTTTTACTTTTGTGAATTACCCTCCATTATTGTCTGGTTAGCACCTAAAACAAAAAATGCAAACATCAACATTTTTGCTTGTTCATCAGGGATTTCACCTGTAATCTTTTCATGGATGTCTAAGATAACATCTCCTAAATTATCATTAGAAGAATAAGCTTCCATTGTTATTTTGCTGATTTTTTCAATTTGTTCTTCTGACAAATTTAGTTTTTCGTGTAAATACATAGTTGTAAAATAAAAGGAATTGTATGAGTTTATAAAGGTATACTCATGTCCACCTATAAGTTTGGCGGGCCCCCAAAGAGTTGGGAAACGTTGGGATATGGGAGCCCGCCGTGGAATACATTAAACAGAAAGCAAGCAGTTTTCTTCTTGAAGAACATTGTTTAACTCTTCTACAAACCTTTTTGCTATAACTGTGGTTTCATCATCAGGACTAGAATTAAACTTACCATAAAGTTGATCCCATTCTGCAACCACAGATTTGCTATCCAGAGGTTTACTAAATCTTAGTCCCAGTGTATGACCATCAATGTGAAAAACCAGGTATTGTTTTCTTCTGGTAATGTCTCCGTAGCTGGTATACACACAATGTTTTAACGTGTAACCTTCAATGTAAAGACGTTTACTAGTCGTAATGTATTCAATACCGTGCAAGTTAGCTATATTCTGCACTTTTGGTATACCAAAATAGTCTTCAGGAACAGCATCTGTTTCGTACAACATTAATCTACTTGTAAAATCAGTATGAACTTCATTTAAACGTTTACTTGACCATCTTAAATCAACTTTTTCCTCGAGGGTTTCTGCTTGATTTAGAACATCTTGCATGAGGATATGCGTTTCTAAGTTCTGATAATCATTGGTACCAGCAAAATAGACTTTTGCATTTTCATCTACATTTTCTGTAAGCCTGCTTATCTTCTTCAAGAAATATAAATGTGAATTGTCTGTAACGTAGTTATCAAAAGTTGCTGCCGAGCATCTGAGTTTATAATTTTTGATAAGAAACTTTGTCAAATCTGTAAAGTTTGTAATCTTAAAAGATAAAATCTTTGCTAGTATGGTAGGTTTTGAAACTGCGTGATCAACAATAAACGTATCTTTCTTTGATAAAAGCCAGTCTATTTTTAATGCTTTAAGCACTACAGCAAGGTCATGTTGGCTCATATTAAGGAAGCAGTCAGTTTTACCAAACCAAAATCTAACTTTCTTACCATCAAAAGTCAAACCATTTTCTGTTTGTCTTTTCATATATGTTTGACCATATACGCCTATGGATGGTGTATAACATGTTATAGAAAAGTATAACTTACCATCTTTCTCAGTAATGTTATAACCTATACCTAAACTCAACTTTTTCCATGCTATTTTGCGAGCGATTTTATCTTCTAACGCTTGAACTTGCTGAATTTTTTCTTGATTTTCAGGTGAATAGTAGTTTCCAAAATTCTGTGTCATGATTTGTGGTTTTGAGTGGATTTGAGATTAAAATTATCTATTAAGATGATCTATTGCAAAATCGAGGTTGTTTCGATACGCTTGAAGACGAGTATATAATACAGAGTCTTCTTGTACATACATTAAATCTTCATCTACCCAGTCACGCATATCTTCTAATGCCATAATTGCCTGGGTAACTTCATAAGATTTAGGTTGCGCCGGCGGGGTGTTATCCTTACCAACAACATCAATAGCAAAAGAAGATACAAAAAAGGCACTGCCTATCATTGCAACCACTAAAGAAGAGTTTAAAAGAAATTGTTTCATGATGTATTTGTTTTAGAGGTTAAATGGTTAATAAAAAATGGTTTCAGCCTCACCATAAAGCCTCTGATAAATGAAGTCTACCAGATAAAATCCTGTGTTTTACACCTAAAACTTTGATATTATAAGCGTGGGCTGCTCAGACGGGTTTAGTTATAAAACTACGGACTGTGAGGCTATACTCCTCATTATCAAAGAAAAACTTGTGCTCTCAACATCTTGGGAAGTTATTGAGTTTTTTATTTACCCTCTGCACTCAGTTGTAATGTTAAGACTAATGAGTATAAAACTCGCCAATGTCTTTTCATAACCTAAATAGGTAACATTACAACTGCTCACCTTACGGTTAGTGCAAAGGGAAAAATTAAAAATAATGCTTTATGGTTATTCCAGCATTAACCAACCTTTTTATTAGGATTTAGTTAAAATATGCACATTAACAGATTTATGGTTTTTAAATTCCATTAATCTATTTAATGTATTACTAAACTTAATGTAAGCTGTAAGCTGTCTTTCATGTTTAAAACATACAGGGCCAGTAACAACTTCACAATTACGTTTAATAATCATTTTAACTTTGTTAGTATCTTCTTCTAATTGTTTAGTATTAGTTGAATTGAAGATAAAAACGATTTTATGTATAGGTGTTGACATACAAATTAAAAGAAACAAGTATTCCTTTAGTACATTAAGTTGTCTTCCTGTATAAATACAGTCGATTATTGATATTTCTATCAAATTCCCTCTTTGCACGTAAATACTTGTTTCCCAAGGTTGCGATCCTTGTATGCTGCTATTACTCGCACGATTTAACGCCTGTTGCAGCTTCCCTATTTAATAGGCAGACTTTTGTTTAATATCAACAACCCCAGAATTATTACTAATTCGTGTAAACTTATTCAGGCACAAAAGGTTAAAAAGCCTAATTAAGTTATTTACAGTTGATATATTGTAATCCCTCTGCACTCAGTTGTAATATATTATCGCCCTCCATAGAGTAAATCTCAACCCACATTTAAGGGAACTTTTACGAGAATGGTCATATTACAACTGCTCACTAGTGAGTGTGCAAAGGGAAAATGATGAAGCAGTTTAATTCGTGCTTAGGAAGTGTGCAAGACATTATTGGTTAGTCATGCTAGTTGCGACGAGGATTGCTGCCCCGCACTGTAGGTTGTTGATGTAGGTCATCACCCCATTTTAGAATAGTACCACAATCGTTTGTTCATGCGGTGAATTTAATTGTTAACCAAATATACTATATGGTTCACAATAGTCAAGGTAATCACATGATTGACATATGATACGAGTTGATTCAGGTTTATCGGCGTGCTTGCTGGTGTAGGTGTGAACCACGATTGGTGAGTAACCCTGTATAGGGTGACCACAATCAGCGCAGGTATCTAATGCACGTGCGCGCGGATTCTCTCTATCAACAATAAGAACCCTACCTAATATAGATATAGAAGAAGAAGTAACCATAAAGCATTAGAGTTTAAGAGTTATGTTAGTTGAATTAGTTATGTTAGATAAGCTATATCCAGTAGTTAAACTAGGAAGTATACAAGATTAGTTTGATTATCAATTGTTAGATAATAAGGGGTATATGGTATCCCACTCACTGATACTCAGACACTTACGTCGTGTTACTTAAAGTAATTGACGATATAAATGCAGTTCTCTACCAACAGTGAATATACGCAAACAATGTAAAGCGTAAACAATAGGGTTTACAAGAGTTTATCCACGCGGTGGGAAAATGAGACTAACTACTTGATAATCAGCGTATGTTACAGCGTAAACAATTTTGTATTTTGTATCTAGTGATGAGTGGGAGTGGAGGTTTTGGTTTCACTCTAGGGATTTGATAATCAACAAGATACGATTTCCTATTTTTTGGTGTCAACCCCACTCCCGCTGCGCGTGGATATTGTGCTGTGGGCCTGCGAAGAAAAAGAAATGCCATAATAGTATGGTGAAAAAAAAGGATAATGTAGAAAAAGCAAGGCAGGTGTGTGAGACCTGCCTTGCTTGTGCACCCAAACGGGTGATTAGATGTCCCCCAAATCAGGTGTTGCGGTAGCCTTGGCTTTAGCTTTGGGCTTTTCAGCAACAGGCTCGTCGTCTAACCCGCTCCCGCTGAAATCGTCGTCAATGGGTTGTTCATCAACGAGCGGTTGCTCAATGGGTTCAGGCGTGTCAAGAGCCACGGCGCGAGTATTGCTACGAAGAGCGCGACGCTTTTCGAGTAACTCAAGGGCAAGAGCCTTACCGAGTTCTTGTCCTACGACACCGCCAATTGACTCGGCGTATTCTGCGTCAGCGAGAATAGTGTCGTACACAGGGACAAAGCCGTCGCCACGATAATTGGGCTCAATGAGCATCGTCGAGGGGTGAGGTCGCCCTTGTGGGTCAAACTTTGGGCGAAAGTACAAGGGCCTACCTTGCGTGTCTTCGCGAAAGTATTGACCTTGGATTTTCTTAAATTCAGCGATGTCTGCTGCTGAACCTGAAACCACATAACGGTTGACGATTTCGCCGTTACGATTGTAGACGCCGTTTAGCGTCGCTTTGAGTTGTCCCATTTGATTTGATTTTATGGGGTTTTGTGGCAATAGCGCCTTAAGAAATAAAAGAAATGCCCTAATAGTATTGCAAATAAAAAAGCAAAGCCCCAAATGGGGCTTATGCTTGGCTACTTGACCACGATTGCGAACTCAGGTGGTGCAGGCAAATCACGGAACACGTCGATGATCATACCAGAGTTCAAGCACCATTTGCGTACAGTCATCGTCTTGGTGCGATGATAGATTACGCGCTCGATACGAACAGGGATTGTTTCGCCATTCCGCAGCGTGGTGTCAAAATACTCTTGTTTAGTGACAACCGTTTGTGCATGTTTGATCATAAGATATAAGGTTTCAGTAATAAAAGAAATGCCTTGCCGCGTCGAGGTAAGCATGCTGGATTAAGATAAATGGCCCCCGAGATGGGCACTGCGTCTAACCACTCCCGCTCTTTAAAAAGCAAAAGGCCCCGCATTACTGCGGAGCCAATTACTTAAACCCTAAACCTAATATTAATCTTCATATGGTTCAAATCCACATATTACAATGAACATTATAACCAATATGAAGCCAAATGGTAACCAAAACAATTCAGAGTGGAACACTTGGTGAAAGGTAATGTCTGTTGTCAATACAGCCAACAGACTAAGGCTAAATGGTAGGGCAAACGCGGTTAATAGGGCTACAAACCACGCTTTGAGTAGATAGATAACTGCTTTCATAGGTAAAAGATTTAATTGTTAAGTTATAAAAGAAATGCCCTTGCGAAGAATAAGCAAAGCCCCGCTTAATGCGGGGCGTATGCGTTAGTAGCCTAAGTCAATAGCCTGGTCAATAGCATTGATTTCGTCAAGAATTTCCCGCTGCTGCTTAGATAATGTGCGAGAGCGATTTAGCAGAATGGCTTTTCTGGTAAGTTGCTCGTAGCCAGGCTTAATCAAGCCTTCAATGTGCCAGCAGTCGTTCTTGCCGAGCCAAATTGTAGAGCGCTCAAGGCATTCGCTAATGAGGTCTGCGCTTTCTTTGTCTTTGTAGCGCAAATGCAAGGCTGTGCCAAAAGGCGTTTTGTAAAATCCGAATGGAGTTCTCATAAGATATAGGGTTAATTGTTAAGAGGTAAAAGAAATGCCTTGCGGCTTCCTACAAAGAAAAAAGACGCTTATTCAGCGTCTTTACGTCGGCATACATTAAACAAAGCATGAGTGCTTGTCGTATGTATTTGGTACTTGACCAATGTTCCTGCAGTAAGCCATTGATTAAGCTTTGTCTGCATAGCAGTCAAGGCTTTATCGTCGGCTAAAGCAACAGAGAACAGGTCAACGCGTACTTTACGCGGTGTAAAAGAAGGCTTAGAATTGCTCATAAGAAAAGGGTTTAAGGTTAAGGTATTAGAGAAATGCCTTGCTCTGTGTCGCTGCGCTGTGTCGCAAGCAGGTGCATGCATAGCATGCACAGCACGATGACAACGTAGTGCATGCACCGCATGCACAGCATAGCAAGACAACAACAAAGTTTTCCCCAGAAAACTTTTTGTTGGCGCGCGGTGGCATTGCGGCGAGTGCACCGTGGCACTAGGGGGTGGGCCCGCGAGGTGCGCGCGCCGGGGAGCGGCGAATAGGGCCCCACTTACAGTCTCTATTGTATTTTGTTTTGTATCCCTATGGTGGGGGGGGGTGGGTAAATTTATGTAGGTATGGGGGGGTGTTATTGTATGGTATCTAGTAAATTTGTATATTGGTAATATGAAAAACGATGAAGAGTCTTTTTATTTAGAGGGTGATTTTGGTGATGAGATGTCAGATAGTATACGAGCTATTAAGTTCAACATGGATAATATGGATGATGTAGCTTTTGAGGTAGGGTTTAATAATACCAGGAAGATTTTATTTGGTAAGGTTACTTATGAGCAGTTATTGGGTATTGCTCGTGAGAAGAATTTGATGTTGTTTTTAGGGCACGACCCCGATGAGGGTATTACTGATGAGGTTATTGATGATATGTTGGGGTATTATGAGGATACTGAGCAGTATGAGATATGTGTAGAGATCCGCGATTTTTTATTGGCTCGGGATTCTAGTTTGGAGAAGTAGGTTATAATGATTATATTATAAGGTATAATCAGTATCAATTATGGCTGCGAAAAAAGAATCAACGAGTTTAAAACCAGTGAGGGGTAAGATTCGTCGTCCTGGTATTCACTCTAAGAAGAGGTCTAGTGTATTAAAAACTAGCAAAAATTATAGTAAGCGTTATAACCGACAAGGTAGGTAAGATGTTAAACAATTTACTGAACATTTTTAATTTAATCAAGATAGGTTCTCGCCGGCAGACGTTGGAGAGTAGTGATTTGTTCATGCTTGGTGTTAAAAATGGTAAGTATGATGGGGATTATAGACCTGCTATTATTAGTTGGCAGGACTTGATTAACTATATAAACTTGAGTACTCCTGCTGCGGGTGGGTTATTTTCTCAAACTGTTGATGGGCCTGTTGTTACTAATACTACTGTTGAGTCTAGTATATTAGGTACTGGTGTTGGTAGTTTGAGTGTTCCCGCGGGGGCTTTTAGAGTTGGTGATAGTTTCCATGTAGTTATTATTGGCCATTTATCCTCTAAAAACAATGATGATCTGCGTATAAGAGTTAAGTCAGGAGCTGTGGTATTAGTTGATACTGGTTTTATAAATATGCCAGGATTAACTAATAAACATTTTGAGTTAAACATTGACTTTACAGTACGAGCAATTGGCGGTGCTGGTGTAGCTAGTATTGCTAGCGGTGGTCAGTTTACTTATATAAAGAATGCTTCTACTACTTTTGAGGGGGCTGATTTTAGTGTTGTAAACAATACAACTTTTGATACTACTGTAAATAATACGCTTGATCTTACTATTGAATGGAATGCTGCAGATGCTTTGAACTCTATTTATACTGAAATTGTAACATTATCTAAAACTTATTAACCATGTCAATTGGAAATATAAAAACGTATGGTCAAAAGGGTAGTAATATGCCCTACCAGCTCAAGGTACTTGAGGGGTTGCAAGCTTTATTTACTTCATTATCTACATTTGTTGGTAATACAGGTAGTTCTACTGGGGCTTTATTGTCATCTACTGGAGCGGGTACTGTAGCTGTTGCTACAAAATCTGTTTCTATTTATAATGCTGGCGCCGCGCCGGGCACTGTAAATGTAAATGGTGGTGGTAACGTTAGTATACCTGGTGGTGTTACTTTGAACTTTGATGCTGGCACTGCGTCTAAATATCCTACTAGTCATTTTGCTTACAACGCAACTGGTACAACCTTTATTATTAGTTATACTTACTAATGGGTAATAACATTAACATAGGTAAATACCTTGGATCTAAGGTAAGGGGTATTGAGCCGCCAATTGTAGGCGCTTCGTATTTCTTAGACTTGTATCCTGGTGCAAATGCAGCATTTTCTTTGCGTAAACAGAGGAGCACTTATACAGGTAATGCTGTGCGCGTGCGTAGGAGTACTGATAATGCCGAGTTAGATATACCTTTTATTGGGAATGTTGTAGACACAGCTACAATAACTAGTTTTTGTAGTGGTGCAAATGGCTTTGTGACCACAATATATGGTCAGGATCTTGGGTTAAATAATGCCAGGCAACCTAACTTGTTGAATCAACCAAAGATTTATGATTCAACAACTGGTGTAATCACTTATAATTTGAGACCTTCAATTTTATTTGATGGGTTAAACGATTATATGATCATTGATACTGCTATTCCTATAACTAGTCATTCTATATTTGATGTTGTTGCTGTTACGAATGTAACAGCCTCTACACCAGCAATGCTTAAGTATGGGGGATCTCCTTCAACTGCTATTTTTTCAGAAATGTTGTATGGTTATGGTGCTATTAGTAGTACATTGACAAACGAAACTGAGTTTTTTACTACGTTGCGAGCAGGTCAAATTTATGGATATGGAGATACTACTTCACCCATAAATGGTCAAGTGTTAAACTCTGTTGTTTATATATCTAATACTTCTTTTACTGCACGCAGAAATAACACTACACTGTCATTAGTTACAGCAATAACTAGTGGTTTTAATAATGTTGTTGAACCTGATGATATAAAGTATATTGGTGGTCGTAATAATAGTACTTTAAATTTTAATGGTCATATGCAGGAGATAACGATTTACAATAGTGAACAAACTAGTATTGTTGCTCCCGCAACTTTAAATATAAATTCATACTACAATGTCTATCCGTAATGGTTATAAATATAATACCGAGCAAAGTGCGATCTTAGCAAAATCTGCATGCGCTGCGTATTATGGTATTCCAGTAAATGATACTAATGTTACACAAGAGTATGTAGATTACTACTATGCTAGTCAAAATGTTCCTGTATTCTGGTATATTCTTTATGCTGAACCTTTGTTGCCAGTACTCGGTGTACCAACTGAGTTTGAACTAAATGATAATATGTCGTAGCGGTGAAACAAACTTGGGCAGATAGGCAAAAACAACACGTTCACTTTAATTGGGATGTGGTTGAAGTCCTTACAAAAGGGGGTTCAGGCAATAGCTATTTGGCTGATGATGGTACATATAAACCAGTATCTAGTGGTGGAGGTGGTATACCTGTAGTAGGTGAATACAGACATGACTGGGTTGCACCTTATTCTTACTGCGGCACCGCGCCCACGGGGGCACTAGATACAGATCCAGTGTGGCAAATTGACAGGCTAGAAATAACAAATACCGGTGATGTAATATTTTCATCTGCGTATAATGTTGCCTGGACTAACAGACTCACGGCTACATATAGCCCGGGACAGCTTCTCTTACAAACAGAAAGTGATTGGGTAAGTCCTTATAGTTATTGCGGGGTGGCACCAATAGGTGTACCACAAACCGATCCCTTTTGGGATATAGATAGAATCCAAGTAAATAATAACGGAAGCACTACAACACTTAGCGCTAATAATGTCGCGTGGACTAATAGATATATAGTACCTTATACTTAATTGTTATGAACTACACAGAAGTTTTTAAAGAATCTCCTAATAAATCTAGAGTGCTACAACCTACTGGGATTGTATTGCATCACTCTGCAGGTAATTTTGTGGGCTCAGAATCTTGGATTTTATCCCCAAAAAGCAAGGTGTCATACCATTGTTTAGTAAACACTGATGGGAATAGAACTATATTAGTCCCTGATAATAAAAGGGCATGGCATGCTGGTGTATCTTCTTTTAAAGGCAAGCAACATTGTAATAACTTTCTGTTGGGTATAGCGGTAACTGGTAATACTAGTAAGCGTTTACTAAATGAAGATGAGATTAATAGTGTTGCTGAATGGTGTGTAGCCAAAATGAAACTCTATAACTTTGGTATTGACAGGATAACTACACATCGAGAGATATGCCCAGGGAGAAAAGCTGATGTAGATCCAAGAGCTGAAAAAGCTATCAAAGAAATGATTCTGGAAATGTTAAATAATAATCATTGAAACTATGAATACTAATAAACCTATTGTTGTTGAGGGAGTTACCTATGATAAGGTGGCGGCATCTTTATCATCAATGCCTCTATTCAGAGAAGAAGAAATTGGTCAAACTGTAGCAATTAGACTACAGTATTACACCCATGATGAAGATGGTAATGTAATTAGACCTGAAGACCTATCTCAATATGATGTACCTATTGTATATGGAGATGTAACTACTTCAGGTGATACAGATGCATTAACTGCATTTGCCAAGATTACCGAGGCATTACAAGAGTACATTAACGCTAAAGGGCTTTAAGTTATGGCTAATTACAAGGCCGTAGCAAACGGCAACTGGTCAAACTTGGCAACATGGCAAGATAATTCAAGCGGCAGTTTTGTAGCTTCTACGGTATTGCCGGGGGCAAGTGATGATGTATATTCAAATAGCTACCAAGTTACTATTGACCAAAATATTACAGTTGCGTCTATAAGAAACAATTCAACAACAGGAATAGCAAGCGGATCATATAGTGGATTTTATATAACTGCATCTAGAACATTAACATTTACAGGTTTAGGTGTATATAAAATAGCTCCAAATTTTGAAGGTTGGTGGATGAGTCTAATTTATATTACTGGCTCAAACCTGACCTTAAATATAATTGGAAATATAACCAATGATACAACTGGAAACTCAGGAGCACTAAATATGTCAGGCTCCAATGTAACTGTTAACATAACTGGCAATATTATAACAGGGCCTTATCAAGGTGACCAACATGTGGTTTTTGTTGGTGCAAACTGCACAGTTAACCATACTGGTAATGTGTATGGAGCAACGACATCAAATACATCGCTTAACGGAAGAGCTATTGTAATCGCAAATAATGGAGTATATAATCTGACTGGGAGTGCTATTGCTATGGCTGGAACAGAGGTTATTTCTTCTTTACCGTATGGAAATACAAATGCCCAGTGCAATATTATAGGTAGCACTATATCAGCTGGACAAATTGTTGTATATGGCACTGTTCTCAAAATGGCTGGAATTATTTATAATTTCAATGACTTTAGTGTTGCTCCTTATATGATTAAAACTTTTGATGGTCAACAATTAGAGTGGAGGACAAGAAGTACTACAAATGTTTTAAATCCATTATATACTGCCGGAGTGGCCACAGGTCACCCAGCAAAGGCAAATGTGCGTACTGGTGTAGTTTACGGCCCAACAAATAACCTAACTGGAATTTGTGCTGTACCTCCTGCAGCAGCAGTAAGTATTGGTGTACCAGTAGATAATACAGTAGGCACAGGTTATCTAAATGCTACAGATATCTGGAATGTACCACTAGCAAGTATCACTACACCTAATAGCATAGGAGAAAGATTAAAAGATGCATCTACAGTACAAAGTACAGGTGCTCAATTAGCAGCATTCTTGTAATACCCGCAAAAAAATTGTATATTATATAGTAAGTTAAAACAATGGAAAAGATTTCATATAAAAGCGCAATACTAGCCTATATTTCAACACTGATTACATTTTTTATGCCCCTGGCACCTTTGTTAGTGCTAGTATTTTTTGCGGTAGTTGCTGACACCTTTGTTGGCCGGTGGTATGCTAAAAGAGAAGGTAAAGAAGTAACAAGTAAAAAAACTAGGGAAGGCTTTACCCTAAAGATGATGACCTATGGCGGAGGTCTAGTATTCATATATCTTTTAGATGTATGGATTCTTAACAAGTTTGTACTGCATTATTTTCCGCAAGATTATCTTTCAACATTATTCACTGCGCTCTTTTTAATATGGATAGAGTACACATCTGTTGATGAGAAAGTTAAATGGACTACGGGAAAAGGTATAACAGACAGAGTATTTGAGTTTGTGAATAAGATTAAAAAAACAATCAAAACACTTGTTGATTTTCGTGAGCAACGTAATGTTGAATAATTTTAATACCTAATTGGTAGTTTATGAGCCTAGAATTATTTGATAGAATTGTGCGCTACGTATCACTGTTTGGTATTGGGATGATCATATTTTTCATGCTTGATAAATACTTTACTGTTGATGAGCCTCTTGACTCAACGACTAAACTTGAATTAGAGCTCTATTCTCTTGGTAAGAAGATTGATTCAGTAAATACAGAAATTAAAACTTTAAATGTGCAAGCTGATAAAATATCAAACCAGGTTAATATTACACTGGTAAACGTCAAACAAATTAAAAAACAGCGTGATGAAAAAGTTAATTATGTTAGTCATCTTAGCGATTCTGCCTCATTTGTGTTTTTCGCAAGTTGGATATCCCAGGATTATAGTTCTAGAAAGTGATACGGTTGTAGCTATTTCCCGGGCCCAGGTTAAGAACCTTAATTTACTTCATGTAAACTATGACTTTGCTAGTATTCAGCTAGATAGTTTAGAAAGAGTTGCCACAGATTGTCAGGAATTAATCCTGATTAACAAGGACTTACAACGGTCTATAATTACAAAAGATTCTTTGGTATATAATAAGGATAGTGTTTATACTGAAATTATTACTGTAAAAGACAAAAATATTAACAAGCTAGAAAGAAAAATTAAGAAAAGAACTGTAATAGGAAGTGTGATTGGTGGTCTACTTGTTATTTTAATTGTTATATTTGCTGCGTCTTAATATGTGTTTTTTGGTTATATGATTCCCCGCAGCTGGTCACTGCGGGGTTTCTTTTTTGTACACTTTAAATATTTTTTGTATATTTGTGTAAACTTTATCAATATGGAAAACCAACAAGAACACCTAAGTCCAGAACAACTTGAAATGCGTAGAGAAGAGTTAGATGCGCATTACAAGAAAACTATTCCTTTCTTAAAGAAGCAACTTGAGTATGAAGAGTTGCTTACTAAGATTGAAGAAACGCGTGCTAACAGGTTTATGATTCAAGTAAAGGTTGCTCAGTTTATGGCACCAGAACCTGAAGAAGAACCTAATCCAGATTCTGCTGGTGATCCTGCATCTCGTAAACTAAAAAAAGCATAAGATGGCAATAGTTAATCAAGTTCAAAAAAGAACTAGATTAAGTGTTGCTGACATTATCAAGTATCAGTTCTGGCACCACTGTTTAGTTAGTGGTATTAACATTACTGAAACTGAAATTGAATGTCTATCACATCTTGCAGTATTGGGTGAGTTTGAGTTAATTCCTTTTTGTCAACACATAGTTGATCAAGATATTCTCTCAAATCCTCAATCTGTAAGAAATCTGGTGGTAAAGCTGCAAACTAAAAATCTAGTTTTTAAACGTAAGAAGTCTAGGACTATTTACGTAAACTCTGATATAAAGATAGTTACTGAGCATCCTGTATTTTTGGATATTAAAATGATATCTAATGACCCCGTATAAGTTTAAATTATTTATTCCAGAAGTTGCTGAAGACATGAATATGTCAGAAGCAGACCTTACTAAGATAGTTGATTTTTACTATAAAGAATTACGTCAGGCCCTCATTAAGCTTAAATACAAAAAGATTAGAGTTGATGGTCTTGGTGATTTTAATTTGCGCGAAAATGTTGTTAGACGTAAAATTGAAAAATACAATCGCATCGTAAACTTTTCTAAAAAAGATACGATGCAAGACTATAAACTAGTAAAACTTTATGAAGAAGAGTTAGTAGACTTGGAACGCGGTTTAGCGTATATAGTTGAAGATAAACAACGCATGAAAAACTTTTATGATGAAAAAAATAGATCTTCTCAAAATATGGAACAACAAGGAGAAAATTCTTGAGGGTATCAAGAACTCCATTTTTACATCTGAAAGTGTAGAACAGATTGCAGATGGGCGCATGTCAATTTGTAAAAAGTGCCCTTACATTGACAAAAAGGGTAAATCTTGTTTAATGCCAGGTACCCAACCGTGTTGTTCATTATGTGGCTGTAATCTTAAATGGAAAACACGTTCTTTGTCTAGCGCCTGTGATGATGATCGCTGGGACGCGTTAACAGATGAAGAAACAGAAAATCAAATAAAGTCTAACCTTAATCTAGAATACTAATGGCTTTTCAAAAATGTCCTGTTTGTTTGGGTAAAGGTGTCTGCCCAACAACAATAAATACAACTGAGATTTGCCCAACATGTTATGGCAAAAGAATTATCAATGAAATTACTGGTTTACCACCAGACTTCGTTGAAAACATATTTTCAAAAATCAACCCAAATAACAACTCAATTAATCATGGCAGTAAAATTTCTCCCGGAGACTCATACTTACATCTCGACGAATGACTCTGATAATATTAAGTGGACAAGCGTAACATCTGTAGTAAGTAAATTCAAAGAACCATTTGACGCAGTATCACAAGCCAAGAAGTCTTCTGTAAATAAAAGATCTAAATGGTATGGTATGGCACCAGCTGAGATTCAAAATATTTGGAAATCAGAGTCTGAGCGGGCTATGTCGCTGGGTACCTTTTACCACCAACAAAGAGAGACTGATCTATACTCTTGTGATACAATAACTATTGAAGGTCGTGCACTACAGATTGTAAAACCTATTGAGTTTGACGGTGTAAAACATGCACCAGAACAAAATCTTGTTGAAGGTATTTACCCTGAACATTTTGCATATCTTAAGTCAGCACGTATATGCGGTCAAGCAGATAGAATTGAGATTATTAATGGTAAGATCAACATCATCGACTATAAAACTAACAAGGAGATAAAACGCGAAGGTTTTAAAACTTGGGATGGGGTTAGTAAAAAAATGCAAAAACCATTAGGTCATCTTGATGATTGTAATTTTAACCACTATGCCCTGCAGTTAAGTTTGTACATGTACATGATCAACAAACACAACCCTCGCTATAAACCAGGTAAAATGGAAATCCACCATATTGAGTTTGAAAGCTCTGGTACAGATAACCATGGCTATCCTATTTATCTTAAAGATGAGCGTGGTGAGTTTATTGTTAAACGTGTAAATGTTATCAATGTACCCTATTTAAAGAGAGAAGTCATTGACATCATTAAATTCCTAGGATAAATGGCTATTTTAAATGCTATGTAAGAGCATCGCATTTTACTAAAAAGATAAAAGACAGAGAAAATGGTGAGAATATTTGATATCCAAAATGGTGCAGTTGTTCCTACAGAACACTGTTATACAATGCGTAGTCTTAAAGCAATTATGGATGAATATCCAGAAAACTATCTTAAGATCTACCAGTATGCCTTTTATATGACATGTATGAATCCTGACCTTAATCCATTCTTTGATGTACCAGATATTGATCGTGAAGAACTTATTCTTAATGAACTTGAAGCTGAGTTTTCAACTGAGGATGAGATGATTATGAATGCTGTTGACGTTTTAAAAAAGCTATACGAAACACCAACTTCGCGCGCGTACAGGGGAATAAAAACAATGCTTGACCGGTTAGCAGACTATATGGAGAATACACCAATCGAGCATGGTCGCGATGGTAATATTAACTCTCTTGTAAATGCTGCTGCAAAGTATCAACAGATTCGTGAAAGCTTTAAAGGCGCATTTCGTGACCTTAAAGATGAACAACAATCTTCAGTTCGCGGGGGACAATCACTAGCATATGATCAGTAGAAGTGGTTTAAAGTTTTATGAGAGAATACCAACCTGGCGTAATGGCAACTGGGAAGTAACAGAATTTGGTAGCAGGGATGAATTTAAAGAGTTCTTGTTACCTCTTTTTAAGGAGCCCGGGAAGTATGAATTTAATGAAGATACTGCAATATTTAATGAGCAGGCTACAATCTTCAATAAACAAAACTACTACTGTGCGTCTCCTACAAAGAGCAAAGACTTTGTTACATACTGGGATGATCAAAAAAACAAGAATAGAAATGGAACAATAATTATCTCTGGTAGTAAAACATGGTATATATGTAGAGACTACTATATGTGGTTAAACTTCTTACCTATTTATGATAAAGAAGAAAACACCTTTGGTTTTGCTAAAATTAGAGATGCTCAGTATCATATGGCATTATATGAGTTACTAGCTGAGTTACACTACAAGCATTCAGCAATATTAAAAAAGCGTCAGATAGCTAGTTCATATTTTCACTCCGCTAAATTTATAAATCAAATATGGTTTGAAGAAGGTATCACCTTAAAAATAGGTGCTAGTCTTAAAGATTACATTAATGAGAAAGGTACCTGGAAAATGCTAGACGAGTATGCTGCTTTTTTAAATGAGCATACAGCTTGGTATAGACCATTTAGCCCAGATAAAACATTAATGTGGCAGCAAAAGATTGAGGTTAAAAAGGGTAATCGTAAAACCGAGGTTGGTCTTAAAGGTACTATTCAAGGTATGTCATTTGAAAAGGATCCTACAAATGGTGTTGGTGGCCCATGTAAATACTTCTTTCATGAAGAAGCAGGTATTGCACCAAAGATGAATGATACCTTTGAGTATATACGCCCTGCAATGAAATCTGGGTTTATTACTAGTGGTATGTTTATAGCAGCGGGTTCTGTTGGTGATCTTGACCAGTGTGAGCCACTAAAAGAGATGATTCTCAAACCAGATATAAATGACATTTATTCTGTAGAAACTACACTTATTGACAAAGACGGTACTCTTGGTAGATCAGGGTTATTTATTCCAGAGCAATGGTCAATGCCACCATTCATTGATGCATTTGGTAATTCTAAAGTAGAAGAAGCTTTAACTGCATTAGACGAACAGTTTAATATATGGAGAAAAGAGTTACCTGCAGATAAGTATCAGTTGCGTATTTCTCAGCACCCGCGCAACATTGAAGAAGCGTTTGCTTATAGAAAAGAATCAAAGTTTCCTCAGCATCTGGTTAATGCCCAGATCAAACGTATTCAAGATAAAGAATACCCAATGGAGTTTGTGGAGCTTGTACGCGATGAGCACGACATTATTACAATGAAAGAAACCCGTAAATTACCTATTAATGAATTTCCTATTGCTAAGAACTCAAATAACAAAGAAAGCGTTGTTATCATTTATGAGCGCCCTGTTAAAAGTCCGCCTTTTGGTATGTATTATGCATCAATTGACCCTGTGGGAGAGGGAAAGACTACTACGTCTGACTCGCTCTGTTCGATTTTTGTATATAAAGCTCCTACGGAAGTTACAAAAGTTGAGGGTTCAAACATTACAAGTTATATTGAAGGTGACAAAATAGTAGCATCTTGGTGTGGTCGCTTTGATGATATTAAACAAACACATGAAAGACTAGAGAATATTATTGAATATTATAACGCGTGGACACTAGTAGAAAACAACGTTAGCTTGTTTATACAATACATGATGTTAAAACGTAAACAAAAATACCTAGTACCCAAAGATCAAATTCTGTTTTTAAAGGAGATATCATCAAACCGGGCCGTGTATGCAGACTATGGTTGGAAAAACACAGGTACATTATTTAAAAGTCATTTATTGTCATATGCTATTGAGTATCTTCAAGAGATCCTAGATCAAGATATTGCTGAAGATGGTTCTATAGTTAGCACAAAGTTTGGTGTAGAGCGGATACCTGATATTATGCTTTTGCGTGAAATGCAGGCTTATCATGATCGTCTTAACGTTGACAGATTAGTTGCATTTTCTGCATTAGTTGCATTTGCTAAAATCCAGCAAACAAACAGAGGTTATGCAAGACGTACAATTACTGATGACTCTAAATTGGTAAAATCAGATAAAATGACTAAATTTAATAATAGTCCGTTTAGACACATGGGTAAGTCTTTATTACCAGCTGGTATGAGGAGAAGCCCATTTAAAAATATGAAATAAGATGCAAATATATAACGCATTACAGATTAAGAATGGAGCAAAAGCTGATTACAATAGGCTAGGTAGCGTAACTCAGCCATTGCAGTTTATTCCTGATAAAGATAAATCAGATGAGTGGGCGGCTTGGAATGTTGACTGGTTAGAGTGGAATGGATTAAAGCAACTGCGCCGTAACGCGCGGCGCCTTATGAAGAACTACAAACTTGCAAAAGGTATTATAGATAAGACAGACTACATTGTTGAAGAAAATAATGAGATGTCTGATTTAATTGAAACACTAACTCAAGAAGATCATAGTGCACTAGAGCTAAAGTTTTATCCTATTATACCCAATGTAATTAACGTTTTAGTTTCAGAATTTGCAAAGAGAAACACTAAGATTACGTTTAAAGCTGTTGATGAGTATTCTTACAATGAACTTCTTGAACAAAAGAAGTCTATGGTAGAAGACTATCTAATGTCAGATGCTCAGATGAAAATTATGAATAAGATGATGGAGATGGGTATGGATCCAGAATCAGAAGAAGGCCAGCAAGAGCTTAACCCAGAAAAATTAAAAACTTTACCTGAGATTGAAGACTACTTTAGAACAAATTATAAGTCACAAGGTGAACAGTGGGCTACGCATCTTATGCAACATGACATGGAACGCTTCAAGATTGAAGAATTAGAAGAACGTGCTTTTCGTGACATGCTAATTACAGATAGAGAGTTTTGGCATTTTCACATGATGGAAGATGATTACGAGGTTGAGCTTTGGAATCCTGTACTAACTTTTTATCATAAATCACCAGATGTAAGATATATCTCCCAGGGAAACTGGGTTGGCAAAACAGATATGATGTCAGTATCTGATGTGATTGATAAGTATGGTTACTTAATGACAGAAGATGAAGTTAAATCATTAGAAGCTATTTACCCTGTGCGCTCTGCAGGTTATGCTATTCAAGGTTATCAAAATGACGGTACATACTACGATGCTACTAAATCGCATGAGTGGAATACTAACATGCCAAGTTTAGCATACCGGCAATTTACATCTGTTTATAATAACTCAGGTAATAATGGTGGAGATATTGTAAACTGGATTCTTTCTGAAGGTGAAGATTATTTTGATGTTGGAGTAGCGCATTTACTGCGTGTTACCACGGTGTATTGGAAATCTCAGCGCCGAGTTGGACACTTGACTAAACTAGATGAACTAGGTAATGTAGAAACAGCTATTATTGGAGAAGATTATACAGTAACTGATAAACCTGTTTATGATACTACACTTTTTAAGAATAAAGCAAAAGATAATTTAATTTTTGGTGAGCACATAGATTGGATTTGGATTAACGACACTTGGGGTGGTGTAAAGATTGGCCCTAATCACCCATCTTTTTGGGGCATGAATAATCCTGGTGGTATTAACCCAATTTATCTAGGTGTACAAAAGAATCGTCCTGGAAGATTGCGTTACCAAATGAAAGGTGATACTACCTTATATGGTTGCAAACTACCTGTTGAAGGATCTGTATTTTCAGATCGCAATACGCGATCTACATCTATGGTTGACTTAATGAAACCTTTTCAAATTGGTTATAACATTGTAAACAACCAGATTGCAGATATTTTAGTTGATGAACTTGGTACGGTAATATTATTAGACCAAAATACTTTACCACGCCATTCAGCTGGTGAAGACTGGGGTAGAAACAATCTTGCTAAAGCATATGTAGCAATGAAGAATTTTCAAATGCTACCTTTAGATACAAGTATTACAAATACTGAAAACTCGCTAAACTTTAACCACTTCCAGAAACTAGATCTTTCTCAAACAGAAAGGTTGATGTCTAGGATTCAGTTGGCCAATTACTTTAAAATGCAGGCATTTGAGGTTATTGGTATAAGCCCACAACGTTTAGGTCAACAGATTGGTCAACAAACTGCTACTGCTGTAGAGCAAGCGGTGGTTGGCTCTTATGCACAAACAGAACAGTACTTTATACAGCATTGTGATTATCTAATGCCTAGAGTACATCAAATGCGCACTGACATTGCACAGTATTATTATTCAACTAAACCGTCTTCTCGTTTACAATACATTAGTACTAAAGATGAGATTGTAAACTTCCAGATGAATGGTACTGATTTGTTGTTAAGAGACATTGGTGTTTACTGCACCACAAAAGCTAATCATAGGGCTATCCTAGATCAAATAAAACAGTTAGCTGTTCAAAACAATACAGCTGGTGCCAGCATCTATGATCTTGGACAAATTATTGAAGCTGAGTCTATGGCAGATGTTTCAGGTGCTCTTAAGAAAATTGAAGAGAAAACTAATGCTCAACGTGCTGAACAACAACAGCATGAACAACAACTTGCACAGCAAGAACAACAAACTAGATTGGAAGAACAGAAAAGAAAGCTTGAATTTGATGCTGCTGAAAAACAAAAAGATCGTCAACGCGATATTCTTGTTGCTGAAATTAAAGCTGCTGGTTATGGGTCAATGGTTGATATTGATAAAAACCAGCAATCTGACTATAAAGATGCTATGCGTGACATTCGTGAATCTGAACAGTATGAACAGCAAACAGCTTTGCAACGCGAAAAAGAAACTAATCGTAAAATTACAGAAGGTGAAAAGTTAAATATTGAACGGGAGCGTTTACAAGTTGAACGTGAAAAGAACAATACTCAGCTTCAAATAGCTAGAGAAAACAAAAATCAATACGATGCAAAAGCTACAGAAAAAGAAAAGACAAAGGCATCTGATAAAAAGAAAAAATAGAGTTGCTATATAATCAACTTTATTTTATTCTTGATTTTTTATCAATGTAACTTTTTAAAGTTTATATAATAAATTTGCATATATTAATACCATAAACCAACAACTAATGGCAAATAATACAAATGAAGAAGTGACACAGGTTTCACAAGCTGACGTTAATATTGATGAGCTATTCGCTCTTCCTGGTGCAGAGAACATTATGGTTCCTGGTGCTGAGGATGATGATGAAAAAAAACCTAATATGTTTTCGTCTACAAATGTAGATACTTCGTTCCTTGACAAATTAAAACCTGCAGCCCCTGCTGCAAAAGCTGATACACCTGCTGCAGAAACGCAAGAAGATTCTGAAAAAAATCAAGAAGCTTTAGAAGAGTTTGAAACTTTAATCAACCAGCAAGAAGATCCAAGTGCTCGGGGTCGCAAAAAAGTTGATAAGAGTGGTCTTGTTGAACTAGCTTCAAAAATGATTGAAGAAGGTGTTCTTTTTCCTTTTGATGATGATAAATCTTTAGATGAGTACACTGCTAAAGACTTTCGTGAGTTGTTTGAAGCAAACATGAAAGAAAAAGAGCAGCAGTTATCTCAAGATATTCCTCAGCAGATTTTTCAATCTATGCCTGGTGAAATGCAATATCTTATGGATTACATTTCTAAAGGTGGTACAGATGTGAAAGGTATGATGCAACAACTAGCTCAGGTTAATGAAGTAATGGAGCTAGACCCATCAGACTCTTCAGATCAAGAACTAATTGTTCGTCAGTATCTGTCTCTTAAAGGAGATATGACACAAGATGAAATTGAAGAGGAAATAGCCACGTTTAAAGACATGGATCGCTTAGAGCAAAAGGCTAACCAGTTTAAGCCAAAACTTGAAGCAGTTCGTGAAAAAGAAGTAGCTAAAAAAATTGCAGAGCAAGAGCAGCAAAAACAAAAACAACAAGCTATTGCAGGACAATTTGTAGATAGTGTATATGGTGTTCTAGAAAAAGGTGAACTCAGTGGAGTAAAACTTGATCGTAAAACACAAAATATGCTTTATACAGGATTAGTACAACCTGGGTATCCTTCAATAAGTGGAAAACCTACAAACTTGTTAGGGCACTTACTAGAGAAGTATCAATGGGTTGAACCTAATCACGAATTGATTGCTGAAGCTTTATGGCTGCTTGCAGATCCTGATGGATTTAAAAACAAAGTCAAATCTCAAGGTACTCGTGTAGCTACTGAGCAAACAGTGCGTTCTCTAAAAACAGAAGAAGCTCGCAGAAGAAGTTCAGCAGTAGTAGACCGGGATGAAGACACAGTAACAAATAAACCTAAAAGAACTATTCAACGTTCAAACAAAAATATGTTTCAAAGATTTTAACTTTTAATTTTTTAACCCTTAATCAAACATCAAAACAATGGCAACTCCAGTTTTAAATAATGGTATATTCCTTCGAGATACCAAATATGCTGCCAGTTCTCACGTGGATTCTTACCACTTGGTAAACATGTTGAAAGATGCAGAACCTATGGATATGGGCCCCGTTGACCTTTGGGCAATGGCTCAGAAAGTAGAAATGCCTCTTTATCAAATGTCATCCTTTGGTGGTAAGAATGTTATCAGTGTTGATAACGCTCGCGGTGAGTACAAATGGCAAACCCCGGTAAGCTTAGAGCTTCCCTATATTGTTGAAGACATTGAATCTAATAACCTTACTAAAGGTATTGATGGTCAATCCTTCAAAATCAAATTGAACAAGCGCGAGTTTGGTCATGGTGATATCATCACTTATGACAAATACAACGGCGCTGAATTGTACATCACTGCTGATGATATTTTACCTATTGGTGATGGATTCATCTATACTGTGCAGTTGGTGAACAATGACAACTACCGTTTCATGGATAATAAATATCTTGCAAATGGTACACGCGTATTCCGTAAAGGTTCTGCTCGTGGTGAATATGGAGAGCGTTTCTCTGATATTCAAACCGGTGCTGGATATCGTGAGTTTTACAACTACGTAGGTGGTGCTGAAGCTCACGTTCATTATAGTGTTTCTTCTCGCGCTGATCTTATGATCAAAGGTGGTATGAATGCTGACGGTACTGTACCTGTAACTGAAATCTGGCGTAACTTCGACAAGCGCATGGATCCTTCAATCACTTCTTTGGAAGATATGGTTAAGACCATGGGTAAAGATGCAGTTAAGCGTTCAATGGATAATGGTGATTTGTCTCGCACTTTCCTAACTACTATGGAAGCAGCTCACCTAACCAAAATTGCTACTGACATCGAGACCTACTTAATGTGGGGACATGGTGGACGTGTTAAGCAAGATGGCCCAGATGATTTGCGTTTATCAGTTGGTCTATGGAAACAGCTTGATAATTCATTCAAGCGTGTTTACAACAAGAACAACTTTAACCTTGACTTGTTCCGCTCTGAGATCTTCAACTTCTTCAATGGTAAAGTTGAGTTCAAAGGCCCAGATCCAATGCGTTCACTAGTTGTACAAACTGGTATGGGTGGTATGCGTATGGTTAATGAAGCCATCAAACAAGAAGCTATTAGCTCTGGTTTGTTGATTCAAGCTGCTGATATCGGTGCAATCACTGGTAAAGGTATGGACTTGAACTTTGGTTTTGCATATACCAGCTACGTGATTCCATTCTTGGCTAACGTAAAATTTGTATTGAATCCTGCATTTGATAACGTGTTTACGAATGACATTGAAAACCCAATCATTGATGGTTATCCTTTGTCTTCTTATAACTTTATCATCTTTGATATCACTGATAACACCAATGATAACATCTTCCTATTGAAGTTATCTTGGGATAATCAGTTGAAGTGGTTCTACCAAAATGGTACCATGGACTACATGGGTCGCTCTCAAGGATTTGCAAGCTCTGGTCAATTCAACGGTTACCGTGTGTATATGACACAGACTATGCCTGCAATCTGGGTAAAAGATCCTACCAAGGTATTGAAGATTGTTATGCGCAACCCAATCACTGGAGGTTCATTCTAATTATAAATCTGAGTAGAAATGGGGAGGGATCAAATCCTCCCCATTTTTTACTTATAAAAAATAAAATCCATGGACATAGTTAATTTTTCATATTTAGTAGCTAACGAAATTATTTCGACTACTGTACCAGATAACGCGTTATTGTTATTTGGTAATCCTGATTCTACTCGTGATGACGGTTACAAAACTTGGGCTATTGAATTTTCAAACTTTAAAACAGAATTGGTTACTGACCTATATTCTGAGTTTTTGGGAGACAATACAACAGTAACTCAAATAACATCTAATGTAACGCCAGTAACTATTAATTCAGCGTCTGGTAGAATTACTACTGTAGCTTTAACTACAGCAGCAAATGGTGAATTTCAGTTTACTGTAAATAACAGTTTTGTAAAAACTACAAGTGTTATTTTGGTTACTGTATCTTATCCTAGTGCTTCTACAGGATATCCTTTAGCATCAATTAGTACTGTAGCAAATGGTTCTTTTAGTGTTGACATTAAAAACGTTTCATCTGCAGTATTAAACGCAGCGGCAACTATTCATTTCTTAGTAATTAATTAACCCCTTTTAAAACCAACAACTCATGACACTTGTCGAAACTTTAAATCCTACCAAACTCACGGCAGTTTCTGTGAAACCTTACTTTGATGGAAACGTATCTAATTTAGGTCTTGAAAAATATGGCTTAACTCTTTATGATGGTGTCTACCACGAAGAGCAATTAGCTTGTATTGAAATGAATGGAATAACTCGTTACCTTACCGGTTTAAATGAGTTTGCTCCTGAAATTAAAAAACTTGACCCAGAGGTTCGTGAAGCACGCATTCGAGAAATCCGTTCAGCTGTAGTTGAACTTGAGCGAGAATTAGCAGCTAACATTCTTGATCCAGAGGACAAAGAATTTTGGAATAAGGTTGAATTACTTCAACCTAACAACAAATCTTTCTGGAACAAAATTGCTATTCGTTGTGGTAATGATCCATTATTCTTGGATCCTGTTGATCCATTTGATAGGATTAAATTACACGCAATTAATGCTGGTGGATTTTCTATTGTGGCTAAAAGCTTAGATGATGCTCGTTCTCGCGCGGTGCCACCTAAGTTTTATCTTGATAAGGCTGAAGAAACTATTATTACTAAAACCGAGGGTAAAAAACTACGCAACAAAGCTCTTTCAGAAATGCAAAAGCTGTATGATAAGAATAGCAATAAGTTGTTCTATGTTGCTAAAGTAGTTGACGCCGCAAGCCAGATTTATAAAAAGAACACACCCAATGATGTTATTTATGACGCAATGGATAGGTTCATTAATGGTGAAGGTGTTGAAACAAACAAAACTCGGGCTGCTAATCAGTTTTTGGATGCTGCAAAGTTAGACATGGAAACTTTAAAGATTCGCTCTATTGTTAAAGACGCTACTTTCTACAAGTTTATTATTACCAAAGGTGATGGTTATATTTACCACACTGAGTTAAATGCTTTGCTAGGAAGAAATGTTTCTGACATTGTTGAGTTTTTAAAGAATCCGTTGCATGAGGATATTTTGCTTGATCTTACCAAAAAGGTTGAGCGTAACTGGAATATGTAACTCTTTAATTTTTATACTCATGAATGCTGTAAAACCCAAAATGAACACTATGAAAAAAGGTGGCACATCGCGTGCACCTAAAAAAATGTTAGCCAAAGCTCAAGTTGGTAAGGAAGTACCCAAGTTCAAAAATCCAAATCAACCTCGTAGTACAGATAGTACTGAATATTTTATAGGTAAAGAAAGATATTATACAGATGCTTCAAATAACTTAAAAAATTATGGAGATTCTACTAGATCTGCAAAAGCTGATTCTGTTGCTGCTGGTGCGCTTAAAGATTTAAACCGACAAGGTCGTAAGGGTTTACCAGGTTTTACAAAAGATGGTTATCCAGAAGACTATAAAAAGAAAGGTGGAGCTACTAAAGCTAAACCTATGATGAAAAAAGGCGGATCTATGCCTATGGTAAAAAAAGATGGCAAAATGGTACCTTCATTTGCTGCTGATGGCAAAGGCAAAATGATGTACGGTGGAGCCAAGAAATCAATGATGAAAAAAGGCGGCGCTACTCGCAAAAAGTAATGACCCCTTCTAAGTCAAAAACTAAGTCTAAAGTAAACCAGGCTGGTGTCTACACCAAGCCTGGTTTGCGTAAGACGATCTTTAATAGAGTCAAAGCTGGTTCTAAAGGAGGTGATCCTGGAGAATGGTCTGCTAGAAAAAGTCAATTGCTTGCACGTGAATATAAAAAAAAGGGTGGTGGATACAAAAACTAAAATATGTTCTATATGTAAAGAATCTAAAGAAACTTCTAATTTTAGAAGTAGAGGTGGATTACAAAAGCATCTACTAAAAAGCAGATGTAATACATGTTTATATAAAGAACATAGGTGATTAAACTTATATTAAACAAGTAATGGCTAAAGATCCTCAACAAAGTCTTCGTGACTGGACTAAGCAAGAGTGGATGACTTCTGGCACCGCAGCTAATAAAAAGCGAGGGTCTTCTAAAGAAATAAAATCTAAAGGTAAAAAACGCTACTTACCTAAAGCAGCGTGGGATGCCTTATCAACAGGAGAGAAAGCATCTACAAATAAAGCTAAAGCTGAGGGTAACAAGAGAGGTAAACAGTTTGTACCTCAACCTAAGAGTGCTCGTGAAAAAGCAAAAAGATATCGTTAATTTTTTGTATATTAATCTTATGAAAAAGACTAAACCCTTAAAGAAAAAAGCTTACGGTGGTGTACAAAGTGGCGCCGGCGTAGAAGAGTTGCAGCGTTTTAAAGCTGTATGTAAAAAGAAACCCGCTTACAAACGTGGCGGAAATGTTAAACCAAAAACCAAATAATCATGGCTAAGTCTAAAGCAATCAATCTTTCTGTAGAAGAAAAGAAATGGCGCACAGAGTCTGATCTATCAACTCTACAACGCGCTAAAGAAATTATGGCTGATAAGTCTCGAATAACAGCCGCACAAGCTCTTGCTAAACAACAGCTTTCTGCATTAAGCAGTATTGTTCAAAAGAATGCATCTAAACCCGCATCAAGTAGCCCGGTGCGCAAACTTAAAAAGTAATGGCGAAAACTGCTGCTTGGACAAGAAAAGAGGGTAAAGATCCAAAAGGTGGTCTTAATGCTAAAGGTGTAGCTTCTTATCGCCGGGAAAATCCTGGTAGTAAGTTACAAACTGCAGTTACAAAAAAACCTTCTGAGCTTAAACCAGGTAGTAAAGATGCCAAGCGTCGTAAATCATTTTGTGCTAGATCTGCAGGGCAAATGGCTAATTTTCCAAAAGCAGCTAAAGATCCAAATAGTAGATTAAGATTAGCAAGGAAAAAATGGAATTGTTAACATGCCTTCAAAGAAAATAAAATATAATTGTACACAGTGTAACACTTTTTTTATAAGAGGTAAGTATGATATTGAAAGATCTTTAAAAAAGAACAACACTGTTTTTTGTAGTATAACTTGCTCAAAAGAATATAATAATAAACTTCAATTAGAAAAAGGTTTTTCAGAAAACAAAACATGTAAAAAATGTAATGTAGAAAAACCAAGAACAAATGAATATTTTACAGCACACAAAAAAACTTTAGATGGTTTTGATAGTTGGTGTAAAACATGTAGAGGTAATTATAGAAGTGAAATAAGAAGAGGTCAGTATAGATCAATGATTAGTGATAAAGAATTAAAAGAATTAATCAAAACTGAAAGTTGTGTTATATGTGGCTCTGAAGAAAAACTCGTAGTTGATCATTGTCATACTACAAACATAGTAAGAGGAATGCTTTGTAATAACTGTAATATGGGATTAGGTCATTTTAAAGATGATCCGTTTTTATTAGAGTTTGCACGGATTTATTTACTATATTATAATAAGGACTCTTCTGAAGCAGAAGAATATTTAAGAAAATGGAACTGTTAATAATACAACCATGAAATGCATAAAATGCGGTGGTGCTATTACACCAACCAAACTTACTAAAATGGAATCTGGTGGTAGCTGGATTAAAGGTGCTATTAAAAAACCAGGTTCTTTACGTGCAACTGCTAAAGCTGCAGGAGCAATTACTCCTGAAGGTACTATTAAAAAATCATGGTTAAACGAGAAAGCTAAAGGTTCTGGTAAGACAGCGCAACGCGCAAGGCTTGCTAAAACTCTTGGTAAGATGAAAAAATAATCAATGCTAAATTCAACCATACAGCTTAAGATTAAGCAACGGCTCAATAAACTAGATAGTCAAGACTATGATAATCTTGAGTGTTGGCATATTGTTGAGGCTTTTAATAAAGCGCAAGTTGAATGGTGCCGGCGCCAGCTCCATGGCTTTAACCAGTTTAAAGAAGGTGATGAGCAAAGTAACCGGCGCATTGATGACCTTCAAATTCTTTTAACTGAGTATAACATTATTCTTACAGATAAAGATGGCTATAGTTTTGGTGCTATACCCGCTGATTATTTTCAATGGAAAAGAATTAGTGTGTATGCCAAAAATGAATGTTGTCCTATAAAAAAACTTGTTGTGTATCTTGTTGAAGAAGGTAACCTTGATATTATTTTAAAAGACACCAATAAGCGCCCAAGTTTTGATTGGGGTGAAACAGTAGCTACTTTGCGTGATGGGAAACTTTTTGTTTATACCAACGAAGAGTTTGAAATTACAAAAGGTAGTTTTATCTATTATCGTCAACCCCGGCGTATACAAATTACGGGTTGTGTAGATCCTTATACAGGTATTACATCAACAACAGATGTAACTAGTGAATTTAAAGATGATGTTGTTGAAGTCATGATTGACGAGGCAGCATCAATTCTTGCTGGTGATATGGAAATATTTACTCAGTATCAACGAGAGCAACAACGCGTAGAACAAAATAACTAATGGAATCAAGACTTTTAAAAAGAAATCCTGAGCCAGCAAAAAAGATTGCTAGGCCAGAAGTGCAACCAGAAACTGTAAAACCAGTACCTGCTTCTGATACAGGTGTTGGTGGCAGCTCTTTAGACACAATGACAGCAGCCTGTGCAACAGAGATGATGAATGCAGCATCAAGCTTTCATAAACTACACTTAAAAATTACAGGCCCTGGTTCATATGCTGTTCATAAAGCATTAAATGATTTATATGTAGCATTACCAGATCATGCTGATAGTTTAATTGAAGGGTATCAAGGCGCCGCAGAAAAGATATTGAAGTATACAGAGAGTGCACCCAGAGAACTAGATTTAGTACAAGATGCTGTAAACTATCTACGAGACATGTATGCAGCAATTACAAAACTGCAGGCAAAAATGCCATACTCAGAAATAGTAAACAGCCTTGATACTGTTAAAGACAGTATAAATGCAGCCAAATATAAATTACTTTTTCTTTCCTGATTTTGCATTTGAAAAACTTTTTCTTATATTATAATATGTTTATAACCCTTTTAATCTAAAACAATGGCTTATTTTAATCATTCATTCCAGAAAGTGTTCGTAGGAACTGCTGGAAACCAAGTTGAGTCAGCAACAGCTGCAGGCTTGGATCAAGGTTATGTCACCAGTGTAAGTATGCCTATGGTAAATCTTAATGGTGCATATGTAACTGGTCGCAGTATTGCGCCTACTAATCCTAAAGCAACTCCTGCTTATGGTCTTTTTTACAAAGACACTTATGCATCTGTAGGAACTGATACTTCATGGAGCGGTGCTAGTGCATGTTGCCCTTTGATCCTTGCTGGTTCTTCATTTTATGAAAATGACAAGATTGGTAAATTTCATGGTGGATACCAAGAGACCAACAAGTCTAAAGAAATCAATCCCAAATATGTTCAGAATTTCTATGTTGTTGCACCATGTACGCCACAACAAGCAATTGTAAACATTGGTAAAACTCCTTTTAACACTGCAGTTACTGGTGTATCTATTACCACAGGTGGTACTGGATATAGTACTGGAACTGGTGTAGCAACTACTTCTACAGGTGACGGTAATGGTTTAACTGTTAATGTTACTCAAGCAGCAGGTATAGTTACAGCTGTTGCTATTAACAATAGTGGTTATGGTTACAAAGTAGGAGATGTAGTAACAATTACTGGCGGTGGTGCAAATGCTACCTTAACCATCACTTCTGTAAATGGAAGTAGTGTAGATGGTGAGTGTTGCTTTGAGTTCCTTTGTGGTGAGACCTACTACTTGCGTCTTGACATTAAAGGTTCACCTGCTTTACGTTTTATGAACCACCAAGTGTATAACACTCTGGATTACTACACTGGTTGCTGCCCTTCTGGGACTTTAGCACCCACTCCTGTAGATTCCACTTTGGTTATGATTGGTTGGGCCTCTCAAATCATGGATATTACTCGTAATGTACCTTACCTAAGTGATTTTATTTACCCTGTGGTAATTTCTGAAACTGTAAGTGGTAGCACAAAATGGTTGTACCCTCCTGGAACTGATCTAACTGCTTTAACTGCTGCTCCTACTGATGTAGTTTATGGTACTTGGGATAATTATGTATCTCCTGGTCATACTACTGGTGAGTGTGCTGGTTTGGTATTGTTTGGAGCTTATGTAGATACCACTTTTGGTAACTGCTCTTTCCAAGTGTCTGACTTCTATGAAGTTGAGCCAATTCAGATCTACGCTTCTATGGTAGATTACACTGGAGATCCTTGTAAGTTTGAAGGTATCTGCGTAAACCGCACTGAGTGTTTAGGTTTACAAGGCAATGGATTTGGCGAAACAATTTTGCGCGATTTGATTCTTTCTGAGAGCTATCGTCAAAACTTCTTTGCCACTGACATTCGTATCCGGGAGATTACTCAAGGAGACAATGTGTTTAACGTGATTAACCGTAGCACTCGTTATTTCCGCTATTACTTGTTGCACAGCGTTCCTCGCTTCAACAACCCTTCTGGCGTATTTGATAATGATCGCTACATGTTGGAAATCATCACGAATGCTCGTTCTACCAGTTTTGAACAAACTGTCGATGCATGGTTGACTGCTTGTGCTCAGTGTCCTACACTTGAAGTTGTATCTTGTACACCTTGCAGCACTTCAGTAATTGATATTCCAAGTATTAGTTAATTATTTCTGAATCTTAAGTTAAAGGGAGAGTGAGAGTTTATCTCTCCTCTCCCTTTTCTTATATATCTTAGCATATGGCAAATCACGTTTTAAGTCTTGATGTACCAACCACGATGACAGGTTGTATTCTTAAAGTAGTAGATACTAGCGTTTATGCTACAGGTTTACCTATTACATGTCCTACGCTTCATATTACACTACCGGGATATTCTTTTTCAAAAGAGCTGAGTGTAACTGAAAACTTCAATTTAAACATCACGGCGTGTGATCTTGGTATTCAAACTAATGGTTGTGGTAGTTCATATATTGACTTACCAGATGGTGTATGGATAATTAAGTATAGTCTTTCACCTTCTGATCAGTTATATGTAGAGTATAATCATTTACGAATTACAGCAGCTCTCAAAAAATATGAGAGAGCACTATGTAGTTTAAATCTTGCAAATTGTGATCCTACAGTTAAAGTAAAAGACAAACTACGTCAACTGCAGTATATCCGTACACTATTAGATGCTGCAAAAGCTGCTACTGAATATTGCCACGAGCCCATGCGCGGGATAGATATTTACAACTATGCTGTAAAGCTATTAGATAAAATAAACTGCGTAAACTGTTAACCAATTAAAAACCAATTCATATGGCACAATGTACAAATTGTAGAACTAAACTAGGTTGTGGTTGTCAAAAGAAAACCGCGAGTGATGGTTACTCTGTATGTGTAACCTGCGCGGCAAAGTATGAGTACGAGTTGTCTCTTAAAAACAGAAACAAACTTGTTCAACCAAACCTTACAAGATCTACTGATGAACCTATTATTCAAAAAGTAAGTGTAAGATTAAGCGATGTTTAGAACATATGTTGTTGGTGATAATAGCCTTGTAAAAAGGTTAGATAATCATACCCTTCCCTGGGTAGATTTGACTAGTACACTGTTTCCAAATTTACAGATGCAGTCAATTCTAGATGTTATGTCTAGACCTAGTGTAGCTGACTCAGCTATTATTGTTGGTAGGGTAGGTAGTGTATTAGTCAATAATAAGGGTATACTTGTTACTAACAACGCAGGTGTTACATGGGCAACCCCTTCTGGTAATTACCAGTCTATATGGAATACAGGTTTTTCATGGCGTGAAGTATGGTGCATAGACACAGCAAATATTGTTGTCGCTGGTGATAACGGTAGAGTAGCAATATCTACAGACCAAGGAAACACTTTTAATCTTGCTACTGGACAAGTTCTTGACAGCGGTTCTAATCCTGTTGATTTATATTCTATACATTTTATTACACCTAATATTGGTGTAGTAGGTGGAGTAAATGGTGAGGTTTACTATACATTAGATGCTGGTGCGAACTGGGGTGCTTTACCAGGATCAATAGCAATCAAGGATCCTATTGTTGGTATTCATATTAGTCAGGATCAGCAAACTATAATTGCAGTTACTGCATTTAATATTTGGCGTAGTACAAATGCAGGTGCCGTTTTTACTGCTGAATATACAGTTGGAGGAGATATATCTAATAATCTTCTACATCTTACTTGGATTAACGATAATGTTTTATGGGTTACAGGCACTGCTGGATTAAGATTAAAAACAGTTAATGCTGGAGCAACCTGGACTACACAAAATGCAGCATCTGCACAAGGTGAATGGCATTATGGTGCACACATGTACAATGCTGATGACGGATATGTAACTGGTACTGGCGCAGGTATAGGTGGCCCAGTGCATTCTACAGCAGATTCAATGGTGACATTGACACAATCTGATAATCCTTACTATCTACCTAGAGCAGTATGGACTGAAGAAACATCTTCTGCAACGTGTACAGTTTTAGAATCTTGTGCAGATGGGTCAACAATTAGCATTAGTCAAGACTTAACAAGTTTTATTGGTACAAGCATTTATGTTTCTCAACCAGAGAGTATAAAAGGTTGTTACACAATTATTGATGGGTCTTGTGATCCTGTAATTATTACACCATCACCATTTACATTTAATGTAATTCAAGATTGTGATGCATGTATTATACCTTGTTTTATTCTTATAAACTGTGAGGATCCAACAGATATCATTTACACTAATGAAGATCTTACTGTTGAAATTGGTAATGTAATTCAAATACAAGGCAATAATAAATGTTGGACAGTATCTGCAGGTAGTCAAGATGGCTGTGATTGTATCCAAGCAACTACAAAAACTGCGTCCTTTAGCCGCTGTGATCTATGTTTACCAAAACCAGTTAAACAAACTAAGTTTTACATAGAACCTGGATATATACCAATAGTATGTACTGAAGAAAGAGAAATTCTTGTAAACTGTGCATTTGCTGAAGCGTATTATTCTGACATGTTAAGTAGGCGCTATGGTATTAATATATGTTGTGAGTATGATTTACTTGAATCTTTTCTTGCTAAAGAAAAGCTTTTAATGCTTCAACTTACAGACAACATTAATTGTGGAACAAATACTTCAAACTGTGGGTGCACATCAAGTTGTACAGGTAACTGTACATCAGGATGTAGTAGTTGCTCGGGTTGTTAAATCGGCTAAAAAATTGTATATTAAATAAGATGGTACCAGTTAACAAACAAAAACATGGAGGTTGCACACCAGTTTCTTCAAACTGTGTAGTGTGGCAAGGCTCAGATATCCCATGCATTAACTTATGCAGTGGTGATACCATTACTGATGTAGTCTATAAACTAGCTACAGAGTTGTGTAAATTAATTGACATGTTTGATCTGCAAAACTATGATCTTACATGTTTAAATTTAGGTTGTCCAACTCCTGAAAACTTTAAGGATTTAATCAATATCCTTATTCAAAAGATTTGCGAACAACAAGCTGGTGTAACACCGGGGATTGCTAGCACAGGTGGAGGTTGCCCAGATAATTGCGTTGTACCTATTTCTGAGTGTTTTTACTATATAAACAACTTAGGTGATGAGGTAAGGTTTTTGTCTATTACTGATTATGTAAACTTAATTGGTAACCGTGTTTGTGATATTGTTAGTGATATTACTCAGATCCAGTTAGCTATTCAGCAACTAGATATCCGTGTTACTGTATTAGAAAATACCCCGGCACCAACATTTACATTGCCTAGCTTTACACCTGATTGTGTAATTACACCTCCTGTACCAACTACAATTGATATTATTTTAGAGGCATTAGAAACTCAGTTTTGTCAGCTAAGAACATCTACAGGTTTACCTGCAGATATCTTTTCAGCTATTGCAGTACAATGCCCTAATCTAAATAACAGCCCGGCGTTAGCTCCTGGTTTAGGTAATATGTCATCTTTACCAGGATGGGTAAACACAGTAACAAATTTATCTGATTCAGTTACAAATATGTGGCTAACAGTTTGTGATTTGCGTGCTGCTGTTCAAAACATTAAAGTAAACTGTTGTCCAGATGGTTGTGAAGATCTACAAATTGTTCTTCAAGCTCTGGTTGTAAGTGGAGAACTTCGCTTGTACTTTACTGGCACAATCCCTGCTGGTTTTGTAGAATGCGCTGGTTCTAGCACATTTACAATCTTGGACACAGCAGGAAATCTCTACAATGCCATTCTTAGTATTCCTTCACTAATCAACAGTACCTATTTTGGTATAACCATTGGTAGTACACCGTTGAATCCATTGTTGGATTTCACGATTACTTCTACGACTTGTTTTAATAACACGTCAATTGGTCAAACTTGCTTCCAGGTTCTAAGTGATACTGTGAATAATACGATTCCTTGTCCTGTTGTAACACTTACTCCTACTGCATCTACAGTTGCATGGAGCTTTAGCCATCCCGGTGGCACAGCTACTTACAATGTAGAGTTGTGGGATGGTGGTTCACCTGGTTCACTAATTAGTACATATGTACAAGCTGCTGGTGCATCACCTGCAGTTTATACTGGAACATTTAGTGGATTGACAAGTTCTACTACATATCGCGTGCGTCTGCGTATTGTTGTTGGTTCTGAAGAACAAGAGTGTTCTTATAATGTAACCAGCACCCTATCAGATCTATGTGAAGCTCCTGACACTGTAACTGTAATTTTAACATACTAAGATGAGCTACTGCACAAATTGTTCCTGCAGCAAGACAACATGTACTTGCGATTCATATCTGACAACCCCACCTGCTTGTCCAAGCGGTGTGGGTTGTCCTACTCCTGAGATTTGCTCAGAGTTTTACAACATGTGTTGTGTTGTGTATAATGGGCCTACAATTGTAGATCTTGATCCGTTTATTATTGAAACTGGAGATACTCTCTGTAATATTCTTGAGAAGTATATTCTTGATCAAATTGATGGTTGCGTTGATCCTACTGGTACCTGTTTAGCTACTACTGGTTTATCTGTAGGTACAGTTACTACTAGTGCAATAACTATTAGCTGGACAGCTAATCCTACAGCTGTAAACTATCAGTTATCTGTAGCTACTAGTTTTGCGGGGCCGTATACACAACCTAATGTTGCAACTACTCTACTAACAGATACACTAATTGGTCTAACACCTAATACAGAATACTATATTCGTGTTAGTACAGCATGTGCATCTGGTGGCCCTTGTAACTCTGTAACAATTAAAGTTAGAACACTAAATTCATAATTCATGGCAGCAATTCCAGCTACGATTACAGTAACTTTCAACTCCAACTTCGCTGGTAATCACCGCGTATGTTGGAGAACTAGTCCTTCTTCACCCTATGACTGTACAACTATAGTTACTTGTACTGGTGGAGGAGCATCTTGCAACGCAAATATTGTTACAACTGTTGATAATGAAACGTGTGACACTGTAACATTTGAAGGGTACGTGCAACCAACTTGCGAGTCAGAAGTTTCGTTGAATAAACGCGTACCCTTCTCCGTAACATTTACTCCTGTACCTACTTGTGATGGTTATAACATAGAGTGTCAATATACTATTATGACATTTAGTGTTACTAATGCTGGTACCAACTATGATCCATTAAACCCACCTACTGTTACAATTAGTGGTGGAGGTGGTCTTGGTGCAACAGCTAACGCTACTGTTGGTGGAGCAAATACAATTACAGCTGTAACATTAGTAGCTCCGGGTACAGGATATATTAGTACACCTAGTGTAGTAATTGATCCTCCTCCTGTGCCAGGTGTAACAGCAACTGCAGATGCAGCTCTTACTCCCTGTACAGTATTTAACATTACAGATTGTAATGGTTCAACTGAAGCTTTCCCGTCATTACCAGTAAATGAAACAGTTTCTGTTTGCTCAGTAAATGACTTAACTATTATTTCAGTTCCTAGTGGTATTGTAATTAATGCTGGAGGGTGCTGTTATGATTGTCGAAATATTACATTTACTGCCGGTGGTGGTGGTGGTAATGTTTACTATGTTGATTGCAGTGGCGAATTTATTGGCCCTGTAGCTTTAGGCCCATTAGCTACTCTAGCAGTATGTGCGAGCAACAACTCATGGTACATTACTAGTGGCACCGTAGCCGTGGGTGATCCATGTTAAAAATATGTCTCAGTTTGTTGGTTTATCTGTGACAACAAGGCAGCCCCCTTTAATGGGGGCTTGCTTTTTATACCCGTTCAAAACCCTCAAATTTGTAAAGTGGCTATATAATTAGTATATTATACCTATGAATAAAATGTTCAAAAAGCCAGATCTTAATAAGCCACGGTTTTATCAAAAAAATCAATTGGTGATTGATAAGGATTTTTTAAAAAGGTTTAAGGAAAAAAATCCTGATATGCCAAGTTATAGTATTAATGAGTTTAAGAAAATAATTAAAACTTTTAATATAAAAGTTACTGAGCAAGTAATTGAACGGCGCGATGGTATAGAGTTACCAGAAAAAATAGGTTACATATTTATTGGTAGTTGTCAAAGACCTAAAAAAGAAAATATTGACTTTGGTAAATCTATCAAATATGGTATAAAAGTTATTCATAGTAATCTTGGCTCAGACAGTTATCTGGGTAAAATCTTTTATAGCAACTATGATAACAGGTACATGTTTAATAACCGGGAATTATGGCAATTCAAACCATCTAGACTTTTTTCTAGAACGGTAGCAAAAACATATCCTGATACTTGGCAGATGTATATTGTTGTAGATAGTATGCATAAGATATCACGTATTATGAAAGAGGAGAAGCGTAAAAAACAAAGAACGTATCTTAGGGAGAAATCACTAAAGAACTATAACGAATTTGACATATGAACACCATAGGAGATGCAGTATCGCGATTGAGAAGTATTTTAAAAGCTGTCAATGAAGATAGTTTCATTACTGATCGTATGCTTTATACTGTTATACTTAAGTATGCTAAACTCTTGATAAAGAGAGATGATGACCGCGGGAAAATTATCCGTATGTCATCTATTTATAGTGTATTACCTTGCATAGAACTTATTGAGGTTGATAAGATAGAAGCGTGTTGCTCTGGTATAAAAACCAACTGTATTGTAATGCGCACTAAAGATAAACTACCTAAGATTCTTGATGCTACATATGGGCCTATGTTTAGATCTATTACTTCAATTGATGGCTCTATTTCTATTATAATTACTGATCCCGGTACCTATACTTCTATGACTAAGACTAGTACATTTAAGTATAATAAAAATGTATATTGCTGGATTATCAACGATTACATTTATATACCAAATCAAACTTGGGAAGCAATTAAAGTAGAGGCTATTTTTGAAGGTAACATTGGTGCATTTCAGTGTGATAGTCAGGATCAATGTATTCCTCGGCAAGAGCAAAACTTTAACGTACCAGATTACTTGTTTGCAGAAATAGAACAATTTGCTTTGAAAGAATTAACTGCCGCCGCTAGTATTCCTGGAGATGGTCAAGATGACAAACAAAATATTTTACGGTAATGGCAACTTACAATTACACTATTAAATATAAAACCTTTGACAGCTTGTTGGAAGATGTCAATGTTGATTTTAGGCAGTATGCTCTTGACAACATGATTGACCCGCAAACATTAATCAAGGTAGCCAAGCGTGTAACCTATGATTTAGGTCTAAGGATTTACATGACTAAGGAAACTGTACTTGAAGTAACTAATCATAAGGTAAAACTACCTGATGATTTCTTCAGTATAAACTATGCGCTAATATGTGCAGATCTTACTACAAAAGAATTTTTACCGCAAGGTACTCATATTGAAGAAGTTAAGGTTGTGCCTACATATACTGAAGTGCCTGGTACTATTGACCAGTGTGCACCACCTACTGTAAACTGTGCAAATTGTGGTTGCACACCTTGTGGTTGTAATCCAGCAATGTGTATGCCCGGGGATAACGGTGTTGTATATACACAAACAAATGTATATGATCCCAACAATCCTTACGGGAATGTATGCGTGCGCCCGCGAACATTTGTAAATCAAAAAGGTGAACAGTATGAAATAGTGCAGATGTTAAAAACACAAACTCGTCACTATAAAAGTGTGCACCCTATTAGACTTCGCGAATCTCAGGATATAGAATGTGGGTGCCCAAATTTATACTGGAAATCACCACACGAGGGTTGGATCAAAGATGGCTTTCTATATGTCAATTTTGAGCACGGGAATGTTTACCTTAACTATCAAGGATCTCTAGAAGATGAAGATGGTAACTTACTGGTTCCTGATCATGAGTATTTAAATGAATACTATGAATACGCGTTGAAACAACGCATACTCGAGAATCTCCTTATGAACGGCGAAGACGTGACAGCTAAAATGCAACTTATTGAAGCTCGCTATAGAGCTGCTAGAAATGTAGCATTAGGGTTTATCAATACTCCAAACTTTGCTGAGATGAGGCAGTTATGGGAAACAAATAGGCGTGCTATGTATTCAAAATACTATGACATGTTTAAGAGCTATCCCCGTAATAATATTGCTTATCCGTATAAAAGATCATACATAATGTAATGGCAAAGAAAGGTTCTCAAGAAAATGTTAGCAGCACTGTTATAACAAAACCTTTTACTAAGGGTATGAATAAAGACGTGGATACCACGTTTCTACCTGAAGGTTATTGGACACATGCTAGAAATTTACAAAACAATACTGTTACTGGTGATGTTGGCACAGTGAGTAATGAGCCTGCTAACTTTTTATGTGGTGCAGCGCCATATCCTATTATTGGAACAACACATCTATTTGGAGACAAGTGGATAATTTACTCTACAGATAATACAAACTCAGAAATAGGTTTGTATGATGAAAGTGATTGTTGTTATTTACGTATTGTAAATGATAGCTGTTTAGAATTTAAAAAAGAGAATCTTATACTCGGTGTTTCTAGAGAGAACGCAGATTGTACTTGGTCAATATACTGGGCAGATGGTTTAAACCCAGATAGGGTTATGAACATTGGTAACCCTACTTTGTGGCCACAAAATTGTATTGCTCCATTAACACTTTGGGATGGGCCACCTTGGAAACAAAAGTGCACTACAGTAAATGGGTGTACTACATGTATTAACTTGCCTGACTTAGATTGTGATAAACTAAGATTAGCATCGTTAATGGAAACACCTTGTGTAAAGGTGCGTCAAGGCCCTGGTGGTGGTAACCTACAAGCTGGTTCTTATTATGCTGTTATTGCATATTGCATCAATGGTCAAAAAGTAACAGATTACTTTTCACCTAGTAATGTGCAGGTATTATTTGATAGAGATGCAGAGTTTGCTGGTTCATTAGAAATTGAAGTAGAAGCAGATACTGAATACTTTAGTGAGTATGAGTTAGTAATAGTATCTAATGTATCTCAACAAACTGTTGCTAAGAGGATTGGTATTTACAGCACGCGGCAAACAATTGTGTCATTAGATATCATTGCAAGTGAATTAACATCTGTACCTATTGACAACATACCACTCAGAAACAATGTCTATGAGAAAAGTGAGGGGATGTTTGAGGTAAATAGATATTTACTTAGAATCAGACCTAGTGGTAAACTAGACTTTAACTATCAACCATTAGCAAATTTAATTGGTGCTAAGTGGGTGTCTGTTGAGTATCCTGCTACTTATTACCAAAATGGTGGATTTAGAACATCTTATTTGCGAGATGAAGTTTACTCATTTTTTATTAGGTGGATATATGATACTGGCGATAAGAGTCAATCTTATCATATACCTGGTAGATTTTCTAATGGTCTTTTTGATTTACCAACTGTATCAAATGCAGACGCCGCACAAAATATTGCTGAGGGTATTGGTAATCAAACATGGCAGGTGTATAACACAGCAGTTATTAACACGGCGCCGGGATCCACTAAATCTATAGATGACGCTCCTTATCAAGGAACAATTATAGCAGAAGGAGATATGAGCTATTGGGAATCAACAGAGATATATCCCGATGACAAACCAGAAATCTGGAACTCTAGTTCACAACCATGGACGGGGGTATTTAATCAAACCAACCCATCATATGATTTATGTGGTAAAAAAATAAGACACCATAAGTTTCCTGAAAATTACCAGTATACACCTAATGGATATCTAACCAGAGGTGAGCTTGTACACTTTAGAGTAGACCCAGTTACAGGTAATCAGTTTATTAGAATAATGGGTGTGCGATTTCAAAACATTGCACTACCAAAAGACAATGACGGAAATGACATAACTAACATAGTAGGTTATGAGATATTAAGAGGTACGCGTCAGGGTAATAGGTCTATTATTGCAAAGGGTCTTATCAACAACATGCGTAAGTATGAAGTTAAAGATCTTAACAGTACAACTGTTATTGATGAAGTTCTTTATCAAAATTATCCTTTTAATCCTCTTGGTGGAGATCCTTTTTTAGATATAACTCCAAACTTGTTTAGTAATCAATATTTAAGTTTTCATTCTCCTGATACAAATTTTAATAGACCATATCTAAATACTAAACAGCTTAAACTGTACAATAATATTTATGGTAACTCAACACATTATTTTCAGGAGCCTGAAGATCACCCGCAGTTTAAACTAATAAAAGATGTTTTTGTTGTTTTTGCGTTAATGGCTGGAGCAGCATATGGTATAATAAAACTTAACGGTAAAAAGCAAAGAACATATAGTTCACCAAGAGGGTTAAATATAGCTTTTCCTATAACAGCAAATGGTACTACTCTACCACCAGCATTTTATCCATTTGTACCAATACCTGGTGCACATGTTGCAACCGCAACAACAACACAGGCTACGTCAGGTAATACTGCTTCTTCAAGTAGTGTAGCAATAGTGCAAGCTGCGGCTCCTGGTGGTCAATCATCAGTATCTCAAGCTGAACAAACAACAGCAAATACTGCAGCTGCTTTATCTCCTGGTTTTATAGGTGGGGAATATACTGAAAGTTATGAATCAAATCCTTATGATGGGTTTCCTTTAAATGCTAATGCTTTTAATTTTCTCTACTTTTTTAGTGAAGGTGCAGAAACTGCAATGAGAGCAATTTATGCATTTACTCCATACAGACAATACGCATTACAAAGTTTAGCCCATGGTTTTTATGATTCTTCAGTAAGACCAATTATTCCAAATGTTACAAGAGAGATAGACTTTAATGCTTACGTGCGCCCGGGACTTGTAAACTTTGATCAAAATTATAAAATCAACAATATTAAACGTAATACTTTTGTTGGTATTAAAACTTTAGTTAATGCTCAAAGTTCAGCATTTCTTGTTCCACCTAATTTAGATAACTCTTATGCTAAACCTGCAAGCTATAGTGATCCAAGACAAGAGTTTCAAAGAAATATTTCTTCTTGGTATGCTGGCATAAAGGTTAGAATACAAAATCAATATGGTCAGTTAGATAGTATTAAACAAATACCTATTACAGACTGCGAACAGAAAATTGATTTTAGCAGTTTAATATCTAATTCTTTTACTGTCAACGGCAAGCAGTACACTAAACGAGTTATACCATCTGGTATAAACTTTAATTCACCAGCGCCTCCAGCATGTATATTTTTTGGAGGAGATACATATATCCAACGATATACTGAAAAGACAACTTTCTTTTATTTTAATGATTGGTTGTATAGTCAACCTGATGGGTTTGAGTATAATTACTACAACTACAGGATGGTATCAAAACCAAAGTTTTGGGTAAATAGTAAACAGTTTACTTTAAGTGGTGCTGTTAATAGTGCTATTAGTAGTTTAATAACTCTTCAGCCACCAAGCCCTTCAACTGGAGCAGGTATTTTACCTAGTGATTTTTATAAATTAGATGATGGTGGTGTCTTCAACCCATTAAGTGTATTTACAAATGACAATACTTACTTCTATCTATTTAATTCTGGGGTGCGTGATTTCTTTGTAGAGACAGAAAGGTTGTCTGAGTTTAGAGAACAGGGTGTGTTAAACAAAGACAAATTTTATGATCCCTATGGTTTCAACGATTTGGGTACTATGTTTAATGCCAACCCAGATGTTATACCATTTGATAACTTTTATGCATACGACGAGTCTTTTAGCATAAGTAGGTTGTTCAACAACTTTATTTCCTGGGGACAATTACAAGCAAGAAACTATGATCCACAGGTATCACAGCTTTGCTATCAGTATTTTCCATACAGGATATTGTATTCCCTCCCTCAGCAAGATGAGCAGATAAGAGATAGCTGGAGAATATATTTGGCTAATAACTACAAAGACTATCGTAACTATGTTACTGGTGTAAAGAGTATTAGTAGAAATGGTGCAATGTTTTTCTTTAGAGATTCTAGTCCTGTTTTATTCCAGGGTGTTGATGAACTAAAAACAGATCTTGGCACCAAAGTTACTCTTGGCGACGGGGCGCTTTTCTCTCAAGCAGAACAAAGAATAGTCAATGCAGAAAATTCATTTGAATATGCATCTTGTCAAGATATAAGATCAGTGATAAGTACTCCCGGCGGGTTATTCTGGACAAGTCAAAACCAAGGTAAGATATATCAATATACTGGTCAACTAAAAGAAATTTCGCTAGCTGGTTTGAAATGGTGGTTCTTTAAATACATGCAATATGAGTTGCTAAAGGATTTTCCAAATTTCCCGCTGGTAGCTAATCCTGTTGCAGGTGTTGGTATGCAAACAATCTACGAGAATGTAGATACTATTCTTTACATATGTAAGAAAGACTACTATCTCAGAGATCAGTATAAAAATACTGGACGTGTTATCTATGATGAGTCAACAAACGAGTTTGTTATTGACAGATTGATTCGTGTAAAAATAGGAGACGCAAACTTCTTTAATTACTTTGATGACGCATCATGGACAGTAAGCTATGACTTGAAAAATGAAATGTGGATAAGTTTTCATGATTGGAAACCTGATTTGTTATTACCTTCAAAGAATCACTTTTCAAGTATTAAGGGTTCGGGTATATGGCGCCATAATAATACATGTGCACAATACTGTAACTTCTATGGTATAGACTATCCTTTTGAAATTGAGATACCTGTAGCTAGCGGCCAGCAAGTATTTACATTGAGAAGTTTAGAATATACAGTAGAATCTTTTGTTGCTAGAAATTTAAACAACTGCACAGATGATTTTCAAATTTTAGATTACAACTTCGACGAAGCAATAATCTGGAATACAGAGCAAACATCAGGGTTGCTAAGATTAAATCTTCAGTCTAAAAATAATGGTATTGCAAATCTTGCTTACCCAATTATTAACCCAGGTTTTATTGATATACTATACGCTAAAGAAGAACAGAAGATAAGATTTAATCAGTTCTGGGATATCACAGATGATCGCGGCGAATTTAACCCTATTGCCCAAAGGCAAATATGGAATACACAACCAAATGGTTATCTAAAAACATTAAATCCTAACAACTTAAATTACAACAAGCTTCAAACACAGCGTAAAAAGTTTAGGCATTATATAAATTATGTACTTTTAAGGAAGCGAGTGTCTGGTAATGTAAACATGATACTCAGATCATTTAATGAAAAATTACAGTTTTCATCACGATGAAAAAGACTTATTCAAAAAATTCTAGACAAGGCTTACCAGGTGGGCCTAATGAAATGTTTGAGAAAGTAAAAAATATTATAGTTTCTCAAAGGGGTCAGTGGGATTTTCCAGGTATGAATACAATGGTGCCAACAGATGATGGTAGAATTACGATGCGTGGAGTCCCTTATCCAGTATATGGTCAAGATGAAACAGGATATGGTCAAATGATGTATCCCAATCAAGAGTATCAGTTTCCTGGTAAGAATGTTCTAGAGTTACCCATGGCTCAAGTAGGATTACAAGTACCTATTCAACAACCAGATGCATTAAGAGTTCATATGAACATTAATCCTAATGCAGAGTACATGGAAAAGAAAAAATCTGATGTTCTAGATTTAGATAACACACTAGATTATTTAGTAGAAACCAGAGGTGGTACTAGAGATTTATGGGGACACATGGCTGACACTATTGGTTATCATGAATCTGGTCACACAATGGATCCTTTACAAATGCAAAATAGTGGAGGCCCTGGAAGAGGAATATTTCAATTTGAAGCTCCTTCTTTAATAACTGCTCAAAATAGATATCAGAGAATATCTGATAGATTAAACCTTAAACCGGATCCTAAAATACTAAGTGCTAAGTCTGCACTTGAACTTTCTCCAGAACAACAATACTCTTTATTCTTAATAAACTTATCTGAGTCAAGTGCAAAGCTTAAAGATTATGCTGATAATAAATTGCCATTAGTAGATTTATGGTTACAAGGTCATAAAAAGATAGAAAAAGGTGAAAATAGGGGAAGTTTTAGAACAAGCGTACAGAAAGCTAAAGATAAATCTATACAAAAAGGATATGATAGTTTTAAACAACTAGGCGGAGCGTTACCAAGATTTCAATACGAGGGTCAGTTTAATCCACAGTTAGCTAGACCTAATCCTTTAACAGGTAAATATGCATGGGAACAGAGTATTCCTAAAAACAAACAACTTAAATCAGCAACAGGTAATGTAGGATTTTTTGACATGACTAATCCTAATATATATAAAGCATTAGCACCAGTTATGGGTATAGGAGCAGGAGCATACGGAGTAAATCAAATGCAAGATGCACAACCTATGCAAAGATTTGGTGGTAATCTAAACTTTCAAAAGGGTGGTGACTACAATATGAAAAGAGCATCAGAGCTAGGTTACACTCCAGATGAAGCAGGACATTATCCTTCAGTAGATGAAGAAACAGGTATGTGGTTAAAATCTAAACAACATCCTACAGCTTGGATGGAATCAATGTATGGTTATCAGTTAAATCCAGAAGTTTATAACAATTACAATGTTACCTATAATCCAGAAGGATATTTTGGAGAAAACCAGTTGCAATATATGTCTAAGCAATTTGGCGGTTCTCTACCAACAGCAGGAGACCCAGTACTAAACTTCATACAACGCCAGTCCCCTAGATTTTCTAAATCCAAAAAATAATCGTATTTTAACCTTAATACAGATACTATGTTACCAGAATATACTCCCGGCGCCAACTTATATGACTATGCTTTTTACGGGCCTATGCAAACTGACGATAATGCAATGTTATCTAGTTTTCAAGTGGGTGGTATGCCTTGGGGTCAACAACAACAGCAACAGCAACAAGGTGGTGGTGGTGATGATGAAATAATGCAATACATTCAAATGTATTCTGAGATTACAGAATCAGATCCTGAAGAAGTAATGAGCCAAATTTCTTCAATGAGTCAAGAAGATCAACAGGCTGCATTACAAGAAATGGTTGGTACTGTTCAGAAATACTATACTATGCAACAATCTCGTCAACAAAATCAAATGGTTGATGAGCAACAACAAAGTATGTATGATGAAGAAGATGAATCTGCACAACCAGCTCAATATCAAAAATCTTACAATACACCAACTCCAGAAGAGCTTGCAGGTTTAGAAGCTGAAGAAGAACAGTATAACGCTGCTGTTGAGGCAGCCACTGCAGATTATGGTGAGGAAGATTATATGTATGGTGGTTCAAAGCGTGGGCGTAATAAATTTACATCTCAGCTTAAAAAAGCTGCGCGCGGTATGGCACAGGAAATGGTAAACACAGATGGTTTACCTACTGGTGATTCTTCATATGGCGGTGAGCGTCTCAAAAAATTCGTCGCTGGCATACAGCGCAATGTAGCTAATACAATGGCTGACGAAGCAGTTGAACAAAGTATGGATTACTTTAGCCAACCCCCTATGATGAGATATGGTGGTTTACCAACTTTTCAAGGCACTCAGAATAGTCAAACAGGTAATACGTCTAATACGGGTAACATATCACTTACTCCTGAACAGTTTAATCAGCTACTAGCTGCTCAAAATAGGGGTGCTACTCCACAATATCCAGGAATAGGTAGGAGTGTAAATATGAGTAACTTGTTAAGCATGTTTGGCGCGGCGCCAATTTCTAATGATTGGTTTCAACCGCGTGGGTATAGTCTTACAAGAAAAAGCGCTAGAGATTTTGCAGATGCTCAAAAAGTATATGGCACTATACCATTAGACAGATCTTATTTATCTAACGTAGAAGCTAAAAAAGGTTTTTTAGGAAATATTAATAATCCTAGAACCTTGTCAATGCAGTTTAGTAGATCGTTACCTCCACTTAATTTTCCACAAGAAACATCAACTACATCTGGCACTACATCTTCTAATAAACCCGCTAGAATTGGTGTACCACCTCTATTAGATCCAAACAATATATCACCTCCACAACAAACTAATATAAGAGATTATTCAGTAACTCCACCATCACAGTATACGCCAGGTATACAACAAATTCCTCCTACCAGTATTACTGGTTTACCTACTCAAAGTATTAACCAATCTATACCAAGAGATCCTTCTTATACTGGTGCATATGGTCAGGAAGCTGACAACAATTTTGCACCTAATAGTGATGCTATAAATTACATGAGACAATCACTAACACCAATTGATTTAAGTGGTGCTGGCCCAATTAATCTTACTAACCAAAGTGAAGTAGATGCATTGAAGAGAGAAGAGAGTTTTAAAGTTAGTCAACCTAATCCAAGAAATAAACAATCTTTTTATCAAGAAGATTCATATCAAACTGGTGGATCAACACTTTATGATATAGTAAAGAGTAAAGGGTATGATCCATCTTTTGAATCTAGAAAAAAAATATTCCAAGATTATTTTGATGAACCTTATACTGGTACTTATGAACAAAATTCTACATTAAAAAAAGAACTTCTTTCTGGAAATATTCAACTGGTTAATGATATAAATCGTAAAAAAAATACTGAAGATTTTAAAACGGTTCAACAACCAAAAACTACTAATGTTTCATCTAGAAGTTCTCAAATAGATCAATCTAATAATCAAAAGCCAAGTACTCCTAAAGTAGTTAACCAAGCAAAAAAACAAAATGCTAAAGAGGTTAACAATGTAAAAGTTAAAATACCACCTTTGTTACAAAGAAGAAATGGTATTGATTTTAAAAATACTGGTAATAGTCCATTTCAAGGTGATGGTTATTATGAAAATAAAGATTTAAGAAGCAATCTTGAATCTGGAGTTATTGTTGATAAGGCAACAGGAACTATCAATTTTGTAAGAGCTGGTAAAATTGATCAAAAGTTTCCCGTATTAACGGGATTAGCTGGTAAAAATTATGAAACAGATCCTAATGCCAATCCTTATCCAGTATCATATTTAAAAGACAATCCTGCGGCAAGATCTACTCCAACAGGAACATATAACATGAAATACGATAAGAGTATTTATGGTTATCCTGGATATTATCAAAAACCTATTGCTGCTTTTGGAGAAGATGCGCCTATTGCTACAACTCCTTTAGCAATGCATGTTGTATATGGTGCAGGAGCAAAACCTGGTTATACGTGGGATCCTTCACAGGGTATAGGTGCAAAACCACATCATGATCCAGTAGAATATCAATCAAGACTTAAAAGGTTTAGTCAACCTGATAATAGATTTGGTAGCTATGGATGTACAAACTTTGAACCATATTCTTTAGAGTGTTTAACTGAAAGATTTGGTACAGAAGGAGATACTGCAGTTTATATTGATTCTCGAAATCCAGAAGATAAAAAGTTTATTGAAAACTTTCCTGTTGCACCACCTCTTAAAAATAAACAAAACGGGGGACAACTATATCTTTATAAAAATGGTGGATTACCTAGATTCCAAGGCCCTGATGCAAGTGAAGTAACTTTAGCACCACGTTCAATTTCTAACCCTGGTCAGTCTGCTAAAACATTTGGTGACACTGAATTTGCTATGGAGCCATTTGATAATAGTGCTTTAGTTGGGGCGCGCCCACAACCAATGCAGTTACCTACTAAGACAGCTAAAGAACGTGCTCAAGAAGTTGATCCAGATGCTTCAATGAAAACATTTGGTCTTAATTTTAGAAAAGATCCTTTAAGTGTTACACAGTATGGAGACATAGGATATGCTGGTGCCAATTTAATTACTAATCTGAAAAATCGTGCAGATCAGGAGCTTGCTCAAGCTGAAATGTTAAACCGTGAAACAGATCCTTATAACTACTTTGCACAAACTTATGCTAACCCAGATGAGGGCATTAACATAAACACATATGATATGTCAAGACCATATCAATCATTTATGGGTCAACGTCAACAGTTTAGTCCCGGTGTGTCAAGTGGATTTGCTAAATTTGGGGGTATGATGAAAATGGGTGGTACTTATGAAATGGATTTGACACCTGAAGAAGTTGCTTATATTCAACGCATGGGTGGTACAATTGAATACTTATAATTATGAAAGTTCGCGTTACATTACCTAAAGCACAATACGGAAATGAGGTTACCGCAAATGCTCGTCAAATGAGCATGTGGGGTGGTGCCAATGTTAATGAGTTTAAAACTCCTGACTTAACATCTCGTAAAGCACTTACTCGTGTTCCTAGAAATGAAGCTAACTTAGAAGCTGAAGGTGGTGAAACAGCCATGGGTGACATCAACAAAGATGGCATGGCTGAGTTCTACAAGATATCTGGGCCCCGCCACTCAAGCGGTGGCGTACCACTTAATCTACCTGAAAACACTTTTATCTTTTCTGATACTAGGGCAATGCTTATAAAAGATCCTGATTTGTTAGCATACTTTGGTATGCCTACTAAGAAGGGTAAGAAAGCATATACCCCCGCGGAAATATCAAACCACATAAACAAAAAAGGTAATGAGTATCGTAAGATGTTGCAAGATAAGAACAGCGACACCTTACAAGTACGCACCGCAGAGATGATGCTTAAAAACATTAATCTTAAATTAGGTTCTTTAGCTTTAGCACAAGAATCTATTAAAGGTTTCCCCCAGGGGATACCTGTAATTGCGATGCCTTACCTAGAGTCCAAAGGTATTAAACCAGAAATGCTTTTACCACAAACTCAACCTGGTGAAGAAAACATACAAGATGTACCAACAGAGTCATATAATCAAGGGCCAATTCAAGAAGAACCAGAAGCTCAACAAATGATGGCTCCAGATCAACAACCTGTTGATCCACAAATGATGCAAGGAGTATCACCAGAGATGATGATGATGTATGGAGGATCTTACTATAACCCTGTAATGGAATATGGTGGCATGCCATATATGCGTGAAGGTGGACAATCAAGATCTCGTGTACGTATTTCATTACCTATTTTTCAAACAGGTAATGCAGTTAATCTTGATTCTAATCAAGAAGGTCTAATAAATATCTTAAAGTCAGATGCTCAATCTGGCACATATCGTGGAAATGACGCAGTAGCATTACAAAATGCAGCTAATAGCCAAGCACAAGCTAATAGTGGAGATCCAATTGATACAGCATTTAATAGCTGGAATGATAACTGGACAAAGTATATACTTAAGCATGAAAGAGATGCTGGCATGAAAGGTGGTAAAGCAGCCACACAAGGTAATACGTCTTATCAAAGTAAGTATTCAGATGATAACTGGACTGGTAGTAATAAGACTAAAATGAAAGAACATATACAAAAAACAGTTGATGAGCTTACCAAGTTAGGTGTAGATTATAATTCTTTAAAACCTGAAATGCAAGTAAGGCTTGTTGATTATAAATTTAATACTGGTCGCTCAATTAAAGATTTAGTTTTAGTTGCTAGTGGAAGTGTAGATCCTTCTACTATGGGTGGTACAGTTAAAGATGTACCAAACTTTGATTACAATTCTTTTTTAACTAACCCTAATAGTTTTGCTTCTATTGATGAAGCTAAAATTAATGGTTCATATCAAACAGGAAAAAATTTAGATGCTGAACCTGATGTATATGTTAAGAACTTTAAAGATAATTTTGTTCCTAGATCTTTGATGTGGAATAATTTTGACTTTAATAACAATGCTCCTAAGACAACTGAAACACCACGCGAATTTTATACTGAGAACCCACAACAGTATAACTACGAACCTACATTTGCAAAAGACGCATACAACAAAAAAAATCAAGGTGCTGCATTTGATAAAACTTTATCTGAGTATACTCCTGCAACTGCAACTCCAGTAACTCAAACGCAACCTGCAACTACTCAACCATCCACTACACCTACTCAATCTGCAACTAATCAAACATCCTCTGAAGCTACTCCTTCTCCTACAACTACTAAAACTGAAACTACGCCAGTTACAGCATCTGATAATGCTGGTAAAAAATCAAACTATCCTAAAGAAGAAGATGCTGGTTTTGATAAGAATAATTTAAATGTTGGTGATATTTATGAAACAGCAGATGGTAAATTAAGAAAGGTTACATCTCAACCAAGACAATTTACACTTGATGAACAGTCTAATGATTTTACGAAGATCTTTAATAATAATAAAGGATTTGCTCAACAATATGCTGCTATAGAAGAAACATTTAGTGACACTGATGTTAAAGATGCATTTGTTGAACAGTTTAAAAAGGGTTTGGACAACAATGACTATTTTGGTGAAAAAATTACAGAAGCTCAAAAAAATGAGCTGCGGAATCTTTCTCCTGATGAAATAGTTCAACAGTTTTTAGAATTTGAAAAAGCTAATCTTGCTTTACAGGCACATGGTTATGATGTTAGTAAAGCAGGTGAAACAGGTGCAGATATAAATACAAAACTTAAACAGATTGGTATTACACCACCATCTGGAACTTCAGGTATTGGTCAACAGTTATCTTACATTGCTTATAGAGATCTATTAAAGTATCGTGATGATAAAGACGCACCTCCAGCACTGAAAGAAAAACTTAAGCCTTACAGCATACAACAAGCTGGTAAGTTTAATGATAAAATTACAGGAGATAAGGCAGGCTCTATTTCTAGAGCTGATAATGTACTTGCTAATACTACTCGTGGTCAATTAGCTGGATATGATCCTGGTAAATATGCTGAAGAAGAGTTTACAGAACCAAGTACAACTACTGAAACTGAAACAGATCAACCTACGCAAACAAATCAAAATATTCCTGGTGTACCAGGATTTACTCCATGGTGGGCGCAGGATGAAGTTCTTAATCTTGCTACCTTTGGTAACTTGTATAACATAAACAAACAGTTACCTTTTGTAGCACCATATGAACCACCACAAATGTTTGCATCATATATAGACCCGGATCGTCAAATTGCTGCAATTAATGAATCTGCTGGACAAGCTGTACAAGGTTTAACTTCATATAGTGGGCCACAAGCTTTTTCTGCTAGAATGTCTGATTTACAAGGCAACGCTGCTAAAAGTATAGCTGATACATTATCATCTGTTAATAACGCTAACCAAAATATCTATAACCAAGCCAACCAAATAAATGTTGGTTTAATAGATGCTGGTAGAAAAGCGGCTGCTGATAGGGCTACAAATATATTTGATAAAACTACAGTAGCTAATCAACAATTTGAGAATGCTAAAAATCAAGCACGGCAGCAGTATACACAAGCTTACACTAATGCACTTACCAACCGGGGGAAAACGCAAGCGTTAAATGTTTTAAATCCACAATATCAAGTTGATCCAAGTAGTGGTTTTGTATTACCAACAGGTGTATCTAAACCATTTGACGGTTCACAAACTGCTTCTGCAGAATATGACTGGGATGAGATTGCAAAAAGAAAAGAAAAAATTAAGTCACAAATGGGTGTTGATGATAATAAAGCTGCACAATTTGCAAAAGAACAATATGATCGTGAGTACAAGTCAAAGACTCAAAATACAGGAGTAGATCCTAATTATTATACACAATACAAAGGTTTATTTAGTTAAAAGATATGGCTACTTATATACAATCAACTCCTGGAATATATAAAATTACTAGTATAACTAACGGTAAAATATATATTGGTTGTGCTTCCAATGTAAGAACTAGAATAAATGGACATCTCTATGATTTAAGAAAAGACAAACATAATAATAGTTATTTGCAAAGAGCATGGACTAAGTACGGTGAAGAAAATTTTATTTTCGAGATGATTGAAAAATGTGACATCAGTAATTTACATGCTAGAGAACACTATTGGGTTAATGAATTAAATTGTTTGGACAGATCAACTGGTTATAATATAAAACCTACAAATCCAAATGGTTGCTCTATACATTCAGAAGCAACAATAGAAAAATTAAGACAAGCAAATAAAGGCAAAAAACCATCTCAAGCCTGTATTGAAGCTTTAAAACAAAGGACACTTTCTTGTCAACATAAAGAACTTTTAAAAAGATCAAGAGAAGGTATAAACTATACAAAGCTACATAGGGAAAAAAGAGGAAAAAAAATTATAGATATTACAACAGGCGTTATATATAGCTCATTAGCTGAAGTTTGTGAGTTAATTGGAATGACCAAAGGTTCTCTTTCAAGAATCCTATTAGGAAAAAGAATAAATAAAACAACATTTAAATATATCTAAATATGGCAACCTACATAAGTGGTGTGACCGATTATATACCACAATATCAGCCTTTTCAGCCTGATTTTAATTTCTTTGCGGGTGTTATCCAAAAGAAGCAACAGCAATATGATCAAAACTGGTCAAAATTAAATAGTCTTTATGGTAAGTTTTTAAATGCTCCTCTTACTAGAGAGGATAATATTAAAAACAGAGATCAATACTATAAACAATCTGTAGCTGCGATACAAAAGATAACCAGCATGGATTTATCATTAGATCAAAATGTCCAGCAAGCTCTTCAAGTTTTTTCACCATTGTATAATGACAAGAATCTTATACATGACATGAGTCTTACTAAAAAAGCTATGGAGAATTTTTCTAAACTAGATTCATTAAAATCTTGTGTTGGAGAAAAATGTGATGGTAAATATTGGAATGAAGGTCAACTATTTATCCAGTATAAACTAGATGAGTACAAACGGGCGTCTGCAGATGAAGCATTAAATATGAGTGCTCCAGATGCGGTACCTATGATTGATGTAATGGGTAGAGCAAATGAGCTGGCAAAAGAGTTTAAACCAGTAGTTCAAGAAACATCTCAAGGGATGTATATTGTTACTAGGAAGAATGGTCAACTTGTGCAGGTGCCCCTTTATGAACACTTCAAAGCTCTTATTGGAGAAGATCCTGCAGTTAAGAGAATGTATGCAGTAGAGGCATATGTAGAAAGAGAAAATTTTATTCGCACCTCTGAAAGTAAAGGTATTTCTAGAGAAGAAGCTGATCAGATTTACGCAAAAGACAAATACGAAAAATACCAGTTATTAGTTGATGATAGCAAAAAAATGGCGGAGACCCAAGGTGCATCATTACAAAATCAACTAGAACGTGTTAATCAGTTTTTAGAAAGCATCCCCAATGTAAATGAAAATCATCCACTTGTTCAAACTAAACAAAACTTAGAACAACAAATTCAGGTTAATGAAGTTAATCGCCGGTCTGTAACAGACATTGCAAATAACATTAATAATGGGTATGCAATAACTACTCCATCTGGTCTTTCTTCAACTCCTACATCTCCTCAATATACACCTCAAGGTGCAGATGCAATAGTTGCTTTTTATAAAATGAATGGTGACTTTATGCAAGCTGCTATTTCTAATTCAGCAATGGGTGCAGAAGTTAAGATAAAAGCAGATCCTGTTGCTTTAGCTAGAATGCGTGAAGCAGGTGCTAATGCTAGAGCTGAAACGCGTGAAAAAAATGAAAATGCTAGATTTCTAAAAAAATTAGAACTTGAAGAAAAAGAAAAAACTGAAGAAGCTCTTAGATTATATCAGTTACAGTTTGGTACAAAAGATATAAAAGCAGAATTTCCAGATGAAGATGCTAAACAAGTTGAATATTCTAAAACTGTAAATGAAACTGAACAAAATATTCAATCAGTACAAGCAAATACAGTTAATGGCGCTGTTAAATATCTAAATGAAGTTTCTAGAACTAATACTCCTGATGCAGCAACTGCTAAAGTTATATTAGCCAATATTAAAAATAACAGAGAACGTTCAGGAAGTACTGGAACATTTGCAATTAATGACGTTTTAACAGCTATTGATCCTTTGAAAGAAGGTAATGAAGGTTTATTAAAAACATCACTTGGTAATGCTTTACAAAGTTATGCTGGTCAATTGCGTAAAATAGACCAAAGTATACAATCAGCTAAAGTAGAGGTTAGTAAAACTAAACAGTTTAACCAAAGAGTTGTAGATAATGTACTAAGAAGATTAGAAGAAGAAAGTGCAATTACTTGGTTAGAAAAACAAGGACAAGATATGTATGATCTTAAAAATCTTCCTGCAGAAGCAGGTATATTTTCTGTGCTTCTTCATAAATCTGTAGGTTGGTTATTAAAACCTGATCAAGAAAGTAAAGAATCAGCTAAAGTTAAATCAGAAATGCTTAAGACATCTTTATTAGATCCTGATGGTGGATTACGCTCACCTGGTGAAATAGCAACTTCTTTAAATGCTAAATATGGAAAAGATATAAATATTGAATATTATGTAAGTGGTTATCAAGTACCAAAACGTAAAATGAAAGTTTATTATAAAGGTCAATTAATACAAGATGATTTAGATGCACCAGCAGGTGGTGTTCCTTCAAATGAACTTTCAAAAAAACAATTCTTTGAATCTATAGGTGAACAATCTTTTGATGGACTGAATACAGTTGCAGCACAAATGGTATCTGATCCACAAATTGGTTTAAAAATAAATCCTGGAAATCCTTTAGTTTCTGGTTTAGGTATGTTTGCTACTAGTAAAGATGGAAAGCTTTCTGTTAATAACTTTAAAATTCAAGGTGATTATAAACAAACACCTATAAATATGAGTTTTTATGGAGCTTATCAAACAGATATTCAACCTATACTTACAAGAGTAGATCAGGACTTAAAAGGTGCCCCAAAAATATCTATTGGTTATAATCCTAAAAACCTAGCAACTAATACTGAAGTTGAAGTTATAAAAGCTATTACTCAAGAGTTATATAATGAAGCAACTAATCCAAAAAGTAGTAAATCTTTTGAGTTATCTCCTTTAGTTCAAATTGGTGGTAACATTGATAAAAGAGGATATTGGTTTAACAATATATCATCTGAAGTTGTAAATGGTGTAGTTAATCAGTTTACAACTAATGAAGAAGAAGCTAAGTCTTTAAAAGAAAAAATTGTAAATGATGGATTTGTTATTTACAGTAATTCTAATGATTTTGAATCATCGTTGTTTGATACATATGATGTAGATCCTAGATATAATTTATTTTTATCAAATACAGATAATAATGGTAGATTTTCATACCAAGAAAAAAATCGCCGGGGAGATGCTGAATTAAACATTGGCTTTGATCCTATAATGCAGGTATATAATGGAACTGTAGACTATAAATATTTTGATCCTCTTAAAAGTATTTATAGAACAAATAGTGTATCTGTACCAATAGATAATGATGTACTTGCAAATGGCGCTTCGTTTAGCCAAATTCTTAGTCAGTTTGATGATATTATGGCTAATGTAACTACAGCAAATCTAAAAAATATTATTAGCCCTGAACCAGTAGATTCTGAATAACCATGGAAGAATTACAAGTACCTAATAATAATTTTGATCCACTAGCAGGTATTCAAAAAAACATTAATCTAAAAGATCCTGTATTAAATAGTGGTTATAAAAATGCTGTTGGGCGCCCTAATCCATATGCTACACAGTCAGATCCTTTAGCAACAGGAATAACATCTACATCAGGAGATCCTGGTAAATTGTTTAATAACCAACTCCAACAAAAAATGGATGTTGCTTCAATCAATGCATCACGTTCTCCCAAGCTAGCATCTCTATTTCAATATGGTGGTAAAGATTTAAGTGGTCAATCTTTTGAAAGATATTATGCGCTGGGTGATGTAAAAAACAAACTAGGTTTTAATCCATTTCGCGATAACGAATCTGTATACAACGCAAATACATCTGTGTTTGATGATTGGAAAAGAATGATGACTAAGAGTTTTATGCCTCTTGCAACTCGAGGAGCCATAGATGCTTTTATGTCTATCCCAGATTTGCTAAGTTCATCTAATAAACCTCTCGGTAATATAGATCAAGCAGACGCATATGAGAAAGCTACAGAAATGGGTTACTCATCTAGGGGAGGAATGCTTTCAAGTTTATCTAATATCCAGATGTCTTTTGCTTATACTGTGGGTATTGCTGCAGAGTCTGTTGCTGAGGCATCTTTAATTACCGCTGCTACACAAGGATTGGGCGCTGTACCTGCAGCAATTAGATCTGGTAGTAAAATTGTGAGTAGTGTTGGTGATATTTATGGGGCAATAAATAAAACCAGAAAAGCTCTACAAGCTCTTTCTAAAAACCCATTACGAGCAAAAACATTTTGGAAAGCTGCAGGCAATGATTTTGTAAATTTTGCTAATCCTTTACGTCAAACTACAGAGGCGTTCTTAGATCTAAGAAAGTCAAAGAATCTTACATCTCTTGCTAAAGTTGCTAAAACGGGTGGTGCTTTTTATAGAGATGTTAAAGAAGTATCTGTAGCATTATCAGAATCAAACTTAGAAGGCGGCTTTGTAAATAATGAAGTGTACAAAAGCTTATATGCAACTGAACTTGAAAAAAATAATAATCAACCACTCTCAGAAGGTAAAGTAAAACAGATATACCAACAAGCAAGCGCTGCAGGTAATGAAGCTGGTTTATTAAACTGGCCTATTATCTATTTAAGTAACCGGATTACTATTGGTAATGCCTTTAGAGGGTTTAGGCCAATTCGTGAACTTACAGAAGATGTTGTAAAAAGAAAAGGTGGTTATCTTAATGTTATTCGTGGTAAAGGGAAAGCACCAAAAGTTGAATGGGTAAAAGATTCTTTCTTGCCTAAAATATCTTTAAAAGAAGGGCGCAAGACATTATTATCAGGTCTTAAATATACCTCTGCAAATTTCATGGAAGGTTTCCAGGAAGTATTCCAGGAAGCTGTTGCTATAGGAGCAAAAGAACATTATATCAATGCTTTTAACAATCCTGTTGCTGCAAACTTTCTTGCTCACAAAGCTGCATATATTCATGGTGCTAAGGAGCAACTTAGTGGTCAGGGGTTAGAAACATTTTTATCAGGGTTTTTAATTGGTGCTCACATGAAGCCTATTAATACGGCTATTGCTAAGGCACCAATTGCATATAACTACTTCTTTGATAAAACTGAATACGGAAACTATTTAAAAGCTAAAGAAGAATACGGGCCAAAACTAGCTAAGACTCTTACTGAGATGATGCAAGATGTTGACGTCATGTTTGATAGTAGGTTTTTTAATGTTGCTGCCCAAGATGAGTTTGCTCGCGGTATGGATGATGCGCAACTAAGAAATGATGAGTGGAAACAGAAAAATGAGAGAGATGGCGCGCGAGCTCTCGGTATCTTAACAGCAATCAATACAGGAACATTAGATTACTATCTAGAGAACCTTGAAACAATTGAAGAACAAGAAGCTCAAGATGTAGCAGATGCTTATAATGTAACTCTAGAAAAAGCTCAGAGGATGAAACAAGAAGTCCCTGAGTTCAAGAAAAAAGTTGCTGCTATACGAGAACGTCATAAATATATGACTGAAAACTTTGAGCTACCTGCAGAGGCATCAACAGAAGGTATGATTAAAGACTCACCAGAGTATATAAAAGCTAAACTAAAAGAGAATGCTTATCGTCACACAATCACCAACGCTATATTTAATGGTTCTATCTTTGACGCGCAACTAGAAAGAAAAGAAAAACTTTATGCAGAAGCTATGGCTGTTGACTCACCAATTGGTGGGGGCGCCAATAGTTTGTTTACAATGTTGTTTAACCCTCAAAACTCTGAGAATGAGGTTTCACTGTTGCAACAAGAGATTGATATTCTAAAAAAATCTACAAAAGAATCTGATAAAAAAATCTTAAGTGAAAAGGAAGATCTTTTAAAAACATTAACCGGTACTGTTTTTGACTCTGGTATTTTTGGTATACCCACAGAAGGTTCTCTTATCCAAATGTTAACTACACTTAATAGTTTTGATAAGTATAGTCAACTTAAACTTCAGTTGTTAAAAGCTTCTTCTCCATATAAAAATGCTACAGCTGCTGTAAAAAGAAATTTAACACGTAAGGAAGAAGCAAAAATTGATGCAGAACAACAATCATTAAGAGGTAGAGTGCATGCTAAAACAAAAGAATTACTAGGTAAATTATCTAAACAATCTGGTACAAAAATAGATGATCAAAAAGCAATGGCGTTTATTGATAAGTTGTTAGATTATCATACAATAAGTTCTAATGAAAAATTTATGCAGCCTTATATTGATGCGATGTTTGATCCAGCATCATTAGAGGAACAATACTCTCGCAACTTTTTAATTATGCAGGATCTTTATAACAACAAGAAGACCTATGCTGATACTATTGTAAATAACTTTTTAAAGGCGCATGAGAAGAATGCTACTCTGAATTATCTTGCTGATAAGTTTCAAATATATGTTGACGCGGAACAGTTTACAAATTATGTAAACTCTCCTCCCGGTAAAAACGTACCTATTGAATTTATTGATGTGCGCCGCGGTGTTCAAGTAACAGAAGATTCTTTAGAGTATGAAAATTACATTGAAGTTTTAAACATTGCGAGGGAGTTAAATAACTCTGAGGCTGTGCCTGCAGAAGAGCGTGGTGAAACACCTGATATTACAGATGAAGAAAGAGCTTTTGCTAATAATACAGTAAGTGATGTTTCTAGTGTAGTAGATAGTACTTTTACATTTAGCCCAGATGTTCTTACAGCTAGAGAAAAATTATCTAATAATCTTAATTGTAAATGATAACTTGTGCATTAACTAAAGAGCAGATTTCTGATTTAGCAAATGATGTATATGCGCATATTAATGCGGATCCTGCTACGTTTGACATAGACGTTTACATGAATGATCTGTTCAATCTTGTTGCTACTAGCACGGGGAGTGTTAGTAGGGCAGCATTATTTGTACAAACAGCATTTGCTATTATTGGTAAAGGTAGAAGTATACCTGTATTTAAGTCAGTGCTTGATGCTACGCCAATACGTGAAACGGCGTTAGTAGATATGATCAATAAGTTTACTAGTCCTGTAGAAGGATTAGAAAAAGTGTTCTTGTATATTGGATTTAAAATACCAGGTACTACATTAAGCACTACATCTACAAGTGCAACACCTATTACCCCTACTCCAGCGGAAGAAGAAGAGGAAGAAGAAAAGACAACTAAGCTGGTGCCTAATGAAGAAATATCAATTGGTGATATTACTTATGAAGATTTTGAGTTATTACCTGATACTGATGCTACTTATCAAGCACTAAGAGAATTAAAAACTAAATTAGATACAGCATTTGCAAATGCTCAAAGAGCTAATCCAACGTTATACACTGATATAAGTAAGTTTTTATCTACAAGCACAGCGGTAAGTATTATAAGCCAATACAACACAGCACTTGCCACGGTGCCATCTACAGGAACCCCTGCTAAAACAAAACCAGCAAATATAAAACTTGGTACAACAGGCGAAGAGATATCTACAGATATGTCTTTATTGTATTTGAGGAGTTTGCTAAAATCTTTAAAATCTAAACTAGCTACACTTACAACTAGAACTCGTGAATACACAGCTTTAGCAAATGATATAAACGCGCTGGATGCTTTTATAAAACAGTATGCTCTCTATACAAACAAAGACATCTTTTTAATAGAACAAGAAATTGAAAAAGTTCTAGATTCTATTAGACAAAGAATGGCTAGTGTAGAGAAAAATCCTGATGGTACTCCAGTAAAATCATCTGAAGCATATATCATTAAAGAAGAAGAGTATGCTAGGGTGAGTTTAATAGTTGAAAAAATACTAGAAAAGTATTTTAGACAAGAGCCTTTTGGTTTAGCGCCAAATGCTGAGGTAACACTATACCTTACACAATTAGCTAATGCGTTAAAAGGTGATCGTGCTACAGATGTGCGCGCGCATATGCAAAGAGAGCTTGTTAGTATAACTGGTGGTAAAGTTAGTTCTGAAAAAGCTGGTAAAATACTAGATCGTACAATTCAAAGATTGCCTGATTTTCTTGGGGTATTAGCATCAAGTACAATAACGGCTAAGGTACAAACTAACTATTTAGATACATTATCTGAAGAGATAATGAATAGTTTATATGATGCATCAAGAGATGTTGGTAACGAGGTTGATGAGGCGGTAAGAGATTTTGTAGCAGATATTGGTGCTACAAGTATTCCAGAAACGTCTTTATTATCAGAAGCTGCGGCTAAACAACTACAAAAGATACTAGAGCCTTTTAAACAAACGGTTGGAGAAATAGCCTCTAATACAGATGTAATCTATTCTGATAATACAAAGGTTGCTGGGCAAATGGATTTACTATTCATTGACGAAAACTCAGAGTGGTGGATTGTAGATGTAAAAACCGGTAAGAAATCTAAATGGTCAAAATATTCTACAGGAGCGGATGCATATAGAACATATATAAAAAATGCTCTACAACAGATTATTTACAAAAAGATCTTACAGGAAATTACTGGTCTTGACAAAATAAACCTGGGGATATTACCTCTTGAGGTAGAGTATGATGGCGACGCAAAAATATCGTCTATTAAAACTCCAGCAAAAGTAGGTACTCAAAAGCTCACAGCGGATGCGCCCTTTATAACCATCAACGTCAATGAAAAACATGTAGTATTCACAAGCGATGTTCCTAGTGATACAACCAAGAAAGAAATGACATTAGAAGAGATTGTAGATGAAGCACTAGGTAATAGACTAAAAGAGGTAACAGAAGAAGAAACAGGAGCAGAAGAAGAAGAGCCATCAGGAGAAGAAACTGGAGAGGGTGAAGGAGCAGATGCGTTAGAAGATGAAAAACAAAAGATAACTCCTGCTGAATTTAAAGAGCTAACAAGACTTGCAAAATTCTTGTTAGAGAATCCTAAAGAGCCTGTAGTAGCAGGAAGTGTAGTTACTAGATATCCAGCATTGTTTAAGGAGGTTACTGCTATAGAAAGAAGAAGACAAGAAGAAAGAGAACAGGTCGCTGAATATGCTAAAAATAATAGAGCTTCTTTACCTGACAATGTATGGATGCCAGAAGTTCAAAAAAGAAATAAAGAAATCAATGCTAAATATGATGCAGAACTAGCTGCTTTAGAAGGTACTACTGTTTCTGATAAAGGGGATATAATAAAGAGAATTAATGATACTATATCAAAAGTATTTGGATCCGAATCATTATTTGATTTTAGTGAAAATCAACCAGGTAAAGTTGTTAGAGGTGAGTTTATACCTGATAACTTAGGATCTCAAATGTTTGATGCTATCAATAAAACTCTTAAGGGTGAGGTAGTAAAAACAAATAAAGCAGAAGCTGCACGATTGTTTAAAGAATATGCTAAACTCGTACATCCAGATAAAAATACACAATCTGAGGATCGTCAAATTGTAGCAGAAGCATTTTTCAAAGCAATGCAAACAGCTAAAGATCAAGGAAGAGTAGATATATTAAATGAGTTAAAAAAGAAATTTGATGAAGAAATAGCTGTTTTAGAAAGTGAAGATACCGGTGGAGAAACTACAACATTTACTAATGAGAACACAGTTAGTCTTACAGCAGAACAAGAAGCTGTACTAACTAAGATTGATAACTCAAGACCTAGTGACCGTGTTGACGCTAAAGCAAAACTTGTAAGAGAGCTTTTAAATTCTGGACAAGAACTCTACGGCGAATACTTTGAATATGGAAGTTCTAGAAGTTTAATTCTAAAAGTAAATGGTAAAACGTTACGGGTTGGGGTATTCTTAGACGCAAACATTCTTTTAAACCAGGGAGACATCATAAAGCTAAGTCTTCAAAAAGAATCTGTTGTACCGGGTGAAGCTTTTGATGTAATATATGAAGATGTAGTTAATCTAGTTGACGCAGAAACTAATGGTGTTGTTGGTAGGATGCGCGTGTCAGATGCTACAATCTTTAATCGAGCATCAGAACAACGTCAAAACATACTAGGAATGCTTGGTGCTGTTACAAATTTAAGCCAGCTTTCAGGTGTTGTAAAAGAAGCTTTTAATTTCAGATTCCAGTTTCCTACTTCTACACTTAATCAAGAGCTCAGTGATGCTATTGAAGCAAAGCGCGCGGAGCTCGCCCTACTACCAGATCTAGAAAGCATATCAAAAAACACATATTTCTTTAGGAAAAGTGATGTGCAAAGTGTAGATACTGCTTATAAAGTTGTATCTTATAATGAGGCAAGAGGAGAAATAGTGATATCTTTGGTAAATAATCCTTCAGTAAAAGAAAAAATGAGTGTGAAAGATTTTCAAAATTCATTTGACCTACTTTTAAGTGTTGAGGATGAACCTGTTGTACTATCTCAAGAAGAACGGATAAACCTGGAATTAACCAATGAAAACTTAGATGCTATTAAAAGTGAACCTAGAACTACATTTGGTGAAGAAAATCCCTTTTTAGATCAAGATGATTCTAGTCTAGAAGACGATATAGGTAATAATTCAAAGTGTTAAACATATGAACTGTGCTATACCAAAAGAGCAAATACAACGAGTAAGTGCTCTTCTATTAAAAGACATTCAGAAAATGATTACTGCAGATCAGAAAAATTTTTCTGTGGTACCGTTTGCTCAAAAAATATATTCATTAGTTCGTAAAAATAATGATGAGAATACAGCATTAGCATATGCCATGATGGTACCTGAGTTAATATCAGGTTTATCATATTTTGTACCTGAAGTTAAAAGATATCTTGCAAGAATTAATTACTCAGATAAACTGAGTATTTCAATTGAAACATTCAAAGATATTGAAGAGGTTAAAAAGTTAATTACTACAATAACTGGTTCATTACAAACTATTCTAGAGATTATAGATTCACAAAGAATTGTACTAGGACAATACGAAGCAACAGAAGATAACAAACGTAAAATAGAACTTAATACTTCAGAACCGGTTTTTACTTATTCTAGTAGTCCAAACACAGATACCCGAGAACAAGCTTTTCAAATTGAACAAGAAAAAGTAACTGTACCAATTCAAACTCTTCGTGATGAAGAAGATCCTGTAAAAAATAGAATTTATAAATTCAAAGAGAAAGTTTCTAAACAACAGAAAAATAATGAAGAAACGGTTCCTGGTCAACCTTTGATGTATAATGGTAAGCCATTGTACTATACAATGATGGCTCACCAAAATTTAGATATAGAGCTAGATAAAGAATATTTGGGTAGTGGAGACTTTGCGTCAATGAATAGATTTCAAAGATCAAATCTTTACAATAGGAGAGAAAACCTTACAATTTTAATTGTAACAGATGCTAAGGGTGTACCTTATTTGTTTGATAATGAAGGAAACATTACAGAAGATGGCACTGGGGGTGTGATATATAACTTTACTAGAAATAAAGATAAAATTGCTACACTAAAAAGCCGAGAAGCAATTGCTGCTCAATTAGAACTTATTAAGCGACTAGAAGAAACTAAAAAGTATGTAACAGAAAACAATACTCAAGTAACAATGCCTATTACATCAATAGGTAGTTCTAACTATGATAATACACCAGGTCTTCTAAGAGATATACGTATAGATGCAAGTGATGAACAAATAGATTCAGAAGATTGGATTCGTCGAAAGGGTATTTTTGATAAGTTTTTAAAGATCACTAATCTTGTTAGAAACTTATCAGATGAACATGTTGAGGCAGTTAAGCCTTATTTTAAAGATGTTCCTGGTTTAACAGAAGCTATAATAATGCTTCTTTCTGAACAAAATATACTAGTTGACAATATTAATATAAGCTCTGATACTAGATATAAGTATCTTGAAACGTTTTTTGTAAAGATTGGAAATAATCTTCTTACTACTGTTAAGGCTACAGATCGTCCTCAAGTTATATATAATAAATCTGCAGAAACAGTTACTATAAAAGATGCCGATGGTAAGGAAACTCAATACAAGATAGGAGATGAAAATCTTAAGTCTGCACTTGAGGAGGTGTTTAAACAAAACATTCTTGTAAATATTAATCTTACAAACTTTACAAATGGTATATATACAAATATTAAAGTTGAAAATGGAGAACTGAAAGTTAAGGACAATTCTAACTATTATAGCTGGTTATACAACAATATTAAAGTACGTGCTAGTAAACCAAATGCAGAAGGTCAAATTGTTGCATTAAATCCTCTTTTCAGATATACATTACCAGACTTAGATACTCTACAAAAAACTCCAGAGGTTGAACAAGAAACTTCACCTGCAGAAGAAAAAACTGTAGAAGAGCAAGACAATGAGAATTTAAATCCTGGTAACCCTGATCTTTTTAATTTAAGTTTTGACGATTTGTTTAGGGCAACAAATCTAGAAAACGCAGTCACAGAAGAACAAATTCGTGATGCTGAAAAATGGTGGGCGAATAGTCCCCTTTCAAAAGTAATACCTTTAAACAGATTACTTAGTATTGTTAATAGTAATGCTTGGGCCACATTTTCAAGATCAGGCATCACCCTTTATAAAGGATCAAGTTCTGTAGATATTTACCACGAAGCATGGCACGGTTTTACTCAGCTATACTTAACCACTGAAGAAAAAGTAAAACTATATAAAGAGGTTCGTAAAAAACCCGGTGTATTTACAACTGTTAATGGTGAGGTAGTAAGTTTTAGCGATGCTTCTTTCTTTCAAATAGAAGAATATTTAGCCGAGCAGTTTAGAGATTATGCTCGATTCCAAAATCCTGAGAAGGGTTCTCCTGCAAAAAATACAATCTTTAGAAAGATCTGGAATCTTTTAAAGGCTTTGTTTGGGGGCACTAATAGAAATGCTGTCTATGTAGATGCAATGAGTGTACCGGCAGTGGCTGAAGCATTTGAGAAACTTTACTTTGGTAAGCTTCTAAATCTTCAACCAAACATTAATAACTCAATGTTTGATGTCTTGAATCGTGCTAAGAGTGTAAAAGATGATAAAACACCTTTGAACATTGAAGATGAAGAGTTTGATCTTATTAGACAATCTATTGATGGGCTTGTAGCTAAAGCTTTAATTAACACAGAACTAGACGGAACTCGCTCTAACAACTTAGCTTTCTTGTATTCATCAAAAGGACGTACAACAATTTTTGAAGGTATTCTAAATACCTTTAAGAATAAACTTGCTGATATTAATGAGGAGCTTGATAGTCTTGAAGAAAAACCAAACAACTTACTAGACCAAAAGAGACTGCTAGAGATAGTTATTGAGAACTTTGGAGACATTGAATCATTTGCGAATAACAAAAAGACAAATGGTATTTTAGCAGCATATGCTCAAACTTCATCTGCAGCTATTACTAATTTAGTAGTTGCTGAAGAAGATATTGATATTGACGTTGACGCAGATACATCAAACAATTCTGAGTTATTACAACAAGGAGGAGATAAGAGAGCAAATAGTCGACCTATGAAAGACTATTTACCAAAAGAGCTTACAACAATTCTTAGAATAATTCCTAGTTTTAAAAAAGCTACACAAAAAGAGATTAACAGCAAATCTTATGATTTTAGTATAGGTGAGGAAAAGTTTGTTTATATAAAGAACAAACTAGGGTTTCCTATAAACCAAGAATTTGGCCCAACGCTTAATGCATTACAAAAAACAGTTGTTGGCGTTAAGACTTATACTGAGATGCTTGATGCTATAAAAAAGTCTAGTGATGCGTTTCCTGTATTAAAAGTAATATATGAACTGTTACCTAAAGAGCATACAACCAATAGAGCTTTAGCTCAAGATATTACAGGAAATAGAGTAAGGATTTTGTTAGAGGTGCTATTAAATTTTCATTCAGCCTTTGATAAAGCATCAGTAGAAGCATTAATTAATACAAAAAGTAACGTTCTGGTTGATGAAAATACAACAGATACTAAACAAACTTTCACTTCTGGTAAAGCTACTAATAGTGTAGGAAATGTTTATAGAAGATGGCAGAATATTTTTGTTAACGTGGCACCCCGCGTTAATAACGAAGCAGTATTAAACACAAACAACTTACCAAACAGAGTAAACACTTTTGAGGAAGCTTTTGAGTTTTTTGAAAGGCTCGGTGTACAGCTTACAAAAACTACTAAAGAAGTAATTCAAGCACAAAAAAGTGGAATTACTCTTAATGAGTTATTATCTGCTGCTAATAAAATGCTCGATGATATTCGCATTAATCCTAATAACAAAAAACTAAAAAGTAATCCTCTACAAGCATTTATTGAGAGAAGTACTGATTCTAAAATAAGTAATCAAAGAACTATTCTTAGAAAAATTGCCCAGATAGAGATTAAGTATAATCCTCTTTTTAACGATAGCATTATTCTAAATGCTAATGGTGATCTGGTAAGTAGTATTTCTCTGCATAACTCAATGACTCGAAAGATCATGTATCTAAATGAGAGCATTAACTTATTAGATGCATCTGGCTTTAACGTAGAGTTTTCTGAAGAACTAAATCCATTTTTCAAGTACAGTATCATACGAGAAAAACTTTTTTACGAAGATGAATCCAGAAACAATCTTAATAAGTTAGAGTTAATGTTTCATGTTGGTTATCAACAGCTTGATGAATATGATAACATAGAAAATGCTAGTTCAGCTACAGATTTAACAATAAATCAAAAGTTCATAACTGACTTTTATTCTTTTATCCTACACGGATATATGCCAACACTAGTTCACGAAAGTAAATCTAGTGTTTATGTTCCTATGATAACAGATAAAAATGGTTCTGCTGAATTATACTTACAACCTAAACTATTTGAGAATACTCTTTTACCAGATGATGCTCTTAGATTACTTCAAAGATATATCAAAGCGGAGTATGAAAGAATTGTTTTGTTTAAGACAAATGAGACATACAAACAAAACCAAGCGTTGAATAAAGATGGCGCCGGTGAAAAGTTTACAGCATTTGATGATATATTAAGTCCTAAGACAAAAGGTGCTCTATACGCAGACATTGAGAAGGGTTTAACATCTGATGAATCTGTAAGGAAAAACATTGATGCTATTAAAGAAGATCTAAAATATTACTTTACAGAAGTTAATAAGCAAAATCAGAATAGATACGATCAATCAGCTCCACTTGTTCCTGTAGATGAAACAGAACTAAGAAAGTTTAATTTAAATGTAAAGGATGCTGAGTTAAACAAAACGTTAGTTAGAGCATATACAGTAAACTACTTTATTCACCGTTTTGAAATGAACAATTTCTTTTATGGTGATATGGCTCAATACAATCACAAAAAAGAAGCTGGTACAAAGTATAATGCTGGTGCTGGTTCTGGTGGCCCAGGTTTTATTTCTGATGAATGGGTACTACAAGCTATTAATAAAGCATACCCCAAAGTTTACAGTGAAAAGGTAATGTCTGAACTTAGACCAGATGGGGTTGTAAAAGAGACAACTAGTATTTTAAATACAGCAATTATTCAGGAAGATACAGGCTTAAGATCTGTTAGTCTTAATGAAATGATTGAAGCTGTTGTTAAACTTAAAGCCGCGAGAGAAAAGAGAAGTCAAAAAGCTGTTAGACAAGAAGTTGTTGAATCTCTTGAGAAAGCTTATGGTAAAGAAATGAAAATTGGTGATGGTCATGCTTATATGACTATTGATACATACCGACACCTTAAAATTGCACAAAACAACTGGTTACCAGAACAAGAAGCACTATACCAAAAGATTGTAAATGGTGAAAAGCTTGATGCTAATGACGCTAAAGTATTTTTTCCAACTTACAAGTTACAAATGTACGGTAATCTTCAGACAGATGCCCCTATTACTGCATTACACAAGTTTAGTATATCACCATTACTACCAAATGTACATGAAGATTCTTTATTAAATGATATTCATAATCTTATGATTATCAATAATATAGATTATATTACTTATCCTAGTGGTTCAAAGATTTCTAATCTTGGTAATCCTACTGATCTTTACGAGAATGGTGATCGTAATAAGATAAATATGTCTACAGAGTTTACCGTTAACCCTGTAAACTTAGCGTACTTAAAAGAGGTTACCAGCAATACTAATGTTTGGAAAGCGGGTCAAACATTTGCTACGCAGATGAGGAAGCTTATCGTTGAGAACTTGTACTTAAATGGTATAATTATAGAGGACAAAAAAGAACTTGAAAAAGACTATTTAAGACTTGTAGATGAGGTTACTAAAAATCTTGAAAAAGATTTCTTAGATGAAATAGGTTGGGTAAAAGAAGGTAATACATACTCTGGCCCAGTAGAAAGACTTGCTGCTTTTTTACAAACTCAACTGAGAAAGAAAAATTTACCAGAGCATATAGTAAAACAGATTTCTGTAGATGCTAATGGTAATCTAACTAATGATTTATCAGCTTTACCTAATGCCCAGACTATAGAAGCAATCATGTTTTCTACAATCAGCCGGCGCCTTATAAAGCAAAAGTCATATGGTGAAGGACTGGTACAAGTACCTGGATCATTTTGGAGAAAAGCTAATGAGAGTGAAAGAAAGAAATGGTTAGGTACTAATGAGTTTTTACCCTTTTATAAATACAATCCTAAAAAGATTCAAGCTGCTAAAGTAGCTATTACCTTACATGGAGACTTCATAAATCTTTTTCAGCGTAAAGATCTTAATGGTAATATAATTGCTGTATATGATATCGTTGAAGAAGAAGATGGTACAAAAAAGAGAGTACTTGATATTGAGGCTAGCCGGGTTAAGCTAAACCAGTTAATCAAAAATGATAAATGGTTACATCAAGATGACAACCGCCAGGCAATTAGTATTCTTGGTGTAAGGATACCTGTGCAGGGTCAAGGTTCAATTGATGCATTAGAAGTATATGAGTTTTTGCCAATTGGCACGGGTAACATTATTGTGTTGCCTTCAGAGATTGTTGGTAAATCTGGTGGTGACTTTGACTTTGATAAACTACCATCACTATTTCCTAGAATAAATAAAAATGGTAAGATAATATCTGCTAAGAAGTATAAAACAAGACAAGATCTTTTAGATGAACTATCAAGACTTGAAAAAGAAAATAATCTTGATAAGAAAGATGTTATAGAAAGAGTTAAAATGTTAATTAAAGATCTTAAAGCAGATAAGAAAGTTAACAAAGAGACAATCTCTAATATCATACGCAATCTCGAGTATGCTAAAGTTCGTAGAAAGCTTATTATTGAAGAAATTAATAAAATAATTAATGATAATCGTGAAAACGGACAGCTTCAATTTTTACCAAGTCCATTACAAAAAGTACTTTCTAAACCAGATTATACTGACGGGGATATAATTAAAGCTCTTCGCATATCCTCTAAGATTTTAACTAAAGACACATCTAGGAGTATCTTAGAAAAGTTTAGTAAAAGGTTATTTGATCAAATAAAAGAATTTGATAGATTCAAAGATGAATCAGGTAACTTAGATAAAGAACTAAAAAATGCTTTTCAAGATAAAAATCAGTTAAATAAAGAAATAGAAGAAAGTATTGAAGATCTAAAAGAGATTATTTATGTATTAGATGTTGAGAACAATTATGTCGGCGCCCTACAAACAGATTTACTAGAAACATCTCTTGAAATTATATTAAGTCCTCAAAACTATGAGTCATTAATAACACCTAACAGCACAGATATCTTTGATGATCTTGCTGATAAATTAAAAAGGCTCACACAGACTTATGATCCATTATTAAATTTTTCTGGAGAATCTACTGGTGTAATAAGCCCTACTAGATTATTTGAGTCTGATTACAACTTGTCTAAGTATGAAGCATACATGACAGCCATGGATGCTTTAGGTATTGGTGCAATTATGACCACCTATAATATTCTATTGAATAGTTTGAAAGGTGTTAGTCCAAAAGAATATGTTATATCCACAGGTAGTGGAAATAATAAGGAGGATTATACTGTACCAATAAGGATGCTGTTGCCAAAAAATGTAACAAAAGAGGGTAACATATCTTTACATAACACTTATAGTTATAGAACAGATAAAAAAGCACCGCTTGTAAGAATATCTGATATTTTTAGTCAGATGATTAATGGTTGGGTTGACGTTGGCGCAAACCCATGGATCTTCTATATACAAGGTAACAAAGAGATTACTCCTGTATTAATGTATATGTTAATGGCAGGAGTACCAGTTGAACATGCTGTTTACTTTGTATCACAACCACTTGTTAGAAGGTTCATAGCATTAAAGAAAGAAAGAGGTGCAAGTGAGGCTTATAAAATACTTTTAAACAATAAAAATAAGAATGTAATCATATTAAACTCATTAAATAATGAAGAAGAGTTTCAACTAAATGATCTTAAAGATCAACTTATACCTACTAAAGTAGATAAAGAGTATCAAGAAAAAGTTTTAAGACATTTTATTGAGATATCAAATATATCTGAAGCATTTACAAAGTTTAGCCGGGCAACAAATGTAGACACCACAAGAGAAAACTCTTATCTATCAACCAGAGAACGTGAAGCATCATTAAATGAGCTGCTTTACGATGGTCGTATTGATAGATCTTTAGTTGACGCTATTCAAAACTCTGAAAAGTCTATGATTGGTAGCTTCTTTATTGGAGACTTTTCTATAGCCTTAACAAAATCAGTATTACCTTTTAGGTTTGATGCGCGCATTGATAACTTTATAAATAAACTTAGTGGTAAAATTGAAACGGATAACACTGAGTTTAACTCTTTACAAGAAGGTTATAGAAGATTATCAAATAGCCAAACATCAAATAAAGCTACCGGCACGGAGTTGTTAGATGCTGCATTTAGAGATGAACTTGTTCTAGCATTATACCAAAATGCTGTTCGTGGTTTTAGACTTGGTGTATCTGATTCTTACAAAGGATTTGGTGTATCAGAAACAGTACCTGTTCAGTATGTAGATTATTTAAAAAAAGGTGTTTACCTCACTAAAGATAAAATCTATATAAGTGCTAGTGAGATACAAAGAAAGTATGAAAGCTTATCTAATGATTTTCGCAACAAGGAGTTCCCAACAATACATGAGTATACTAGGTTCTTGATAGAGCGCGCGATTGTTGAACTTACTCAACCAAATAGTACAGATGTTCAAAAAGAAAACAGGGCGTATATTAACAGCTTTAATCTCTATAAGTTATTTCAAGATCCTGGATCATCATTTGCAAATGTGTTCTATAGAAACATTTTAAAGAAAGATTTTTCAGAAGAACTAACAGAGCAGTTTCCTGTATTATCTTATTTTCTTACTAATTCTAAAAAATATCCAGGATATGTAATATTAGACTTTATAGGAAAATCTATTGATGAGATTACTGCAACGTCATACCATTCTCAGTTAAAACAACTAAAAGATTTTACGGCGGTAAAAAACAGAATGCCAAACTTGTCAGATAGTAATATTAAGCTTATAAACTATGTATTTACTATGCTGCCCCAGATTGCATTTTTACAAAATGGTTTTAGTAAAAATGTTTCTAATTTAGTAAACCTAGTTGATTTGTCTGAAGTAAACGCTACAATTCAAGATGCTATTTCAGGTTTTAATTTTTCAGAACAATCATTATTGAACTTTGCTGAAGGTTTTATTTCTGGTCAAACTAGAAAAACAACAGTTCCTGTTAGACAATACAGCTTGGCACCTGTAAAAATTGACCGAAGCGAGCTTGTTCCTGGTGCATTTAGTTATAGATTACCTGGCGGGGAGACAATACGATCAAATTATGTACCATCTAAAAACTTTAGAAATCTGCTCTTTACCAACGAACAATATGGTTATTCTAAGCCATATGATTACTACGACCTTGTTATTAAGCAAGATCAAACGGGTGGGGTATATGTAGTATATCCAACCACTCTAGATAAAACTGAAGCAGCAAGGTCTCCATATTTAAGAAATACTACTACCCGTGCCAAGTATCTTCCAATTAGTATTGGTTTTAAAGAAGTAGGTGATGGTTTTATAGAAGGTGGTCAACCTACTCAATCCACCAAAGCTCCTGTAAGTAATGATAAAGTATTAGAAGGTGATATTTTTGCATTACCTGGTATCCCAGTTATTACTACTAATTTAGGTGGTGTACATGGTGCTGGTCTTGCTCAAGCAGCTAAAGCTAAAGGTTTGGTTAAACAAGGTGAAGGTAATTTTAAAGCTACTGATGATGTAGTACAGTTACCTGTTAAGAAAAAATGGAGTGATGACATGTCTATGAATAATAACATGGAGTTACTTAAAGAAAGTTTAAGAAGTTTGATTAAAGTTTCTAAAGAAAACCCAACTAAAACTTATTTACTTCCTTTAGCGGGTTTAGGTCATGGTGAAGGTTCTATAGAAGAAATTTTACCATTGCTTATTAAAACAGTACAAGCTAGTCCTAATATTAAACTTGTAATACCTTCAGAAAATGTAAATCTTGGTAGACAAGGTACAGTAAGAAAAGATTATACTAGAGAAAATTTACCTAAGATTAAAGAGATGCTTGCTAATGCTGGTATTTCTAGTGTACAACGCACTACTCAACCATCTACTAGTATTGGAGGATTCCAAGGATATAAAGGAGATTTTGAAAATACTGGTAAAGGTACTCCTGAAGGTGATGGTAAAGATAAAGCAATGAGAGCAGTTGCTGATAGTTTTGTTGTTGAAGTATCTAATACTAATCCAAGTTCTTCTTTAACTTCTTTAAAAACAGGAAGTATAATAGAACAAAAAGGTACAAAAGAACAGACAGTTGCTAGAAGTACTAAAAACCTGGCAGACCCTGGTAAAGCAGTCATGCTTGCAAGAAATGGTTCCTTAAAAGGTAAACCTTTACTTCAAGAAACTAAAGATATGATAAAGTTTTATCATGATGATTTTAATATGGAGTTTGTAGTAGGAGACATGCCTAATGTAGATTCTCAGTTTATTGATTATTTGCAAGAAATAGGTGCTAAGTTTGCTGTTTATCATACAGGTGCTACTTCAAGAATTAAAGTAAAAGAAACTACTCAACCATCTACTAGTGTTAAACCTACAATAGATACATCAAGAGAATGGAAAGGTGATTTAAAAACTGCGGAAGTTTATGATAAAAATAATCCAAAGTTGGTTAATACTATGCGCACTGAAGCTGCTAAACCTAATGAGCATTTTGGTAATCCTTTTAGTGAGGCTGGTTATGGAGGTACTATAAAAGTTGCCGGTATTAGTGAAGCAGTAAGAGCTTATAAAGATTGGTTATTAGGAGTTGATGAACCTATAAGTGATTATATGGAGTATTCTGTGGCTACTACAGGCAAGGAAATGGAATTAAGGGATACTTTGCTTCAAGATGTAAATGAAAAACAAAGAGAATGGATTTTAAATCAAATTAATCAAGGTAAACTAGATGGTGCTACATTGTTGTATGCAGGTAAGTCTGCAGCTAGAGGTCAAGGTATGCATCCTACAGCATTAGCTGAAGTAGTTGAACAATTAAGAACTACTACTCAACCCACCCAAGCTCCTGTAAGTACTAATCAGCAAGTAGTATCAGAACCTTATGGTGTAGTAGTAGCAGAAACTAAACCATCTGTTGATAAGACTCAAGATTTTATAGATATTATCCAACCACAGATTAGAGCACAAGCTTATAAAGAAAATGCTTCTGGTACAGCTAATGACATGTTCATGTATGGACTACGTTGGACTAGAAAAAGTACAGCTAAAGCACCTCTTAATAATAAGAGCTATGCAAATGCTGGATTAGCTACTACAGATGCTAAGGCAAAAGATAACTATGTATATGATACAGTTGATCAAAATGGTAATCCGCTAGCTCCTGTATCTAATCTACAACCTATTATTGAGGAGATTCAGAATACTCTAGGTATAGATATGTCTAACTATGATGCTGTAATTGGTAATATTTATTTACCTGGTCAGAACATAGCAACACATAGAGATACCACAGAAAGTTTGAGTGCTAGAAATTATCCAGTTGTAGTATATACTATAGGTAATAATAGTGGAATTGGAATTTATGAGGATAAAAATAATCCTGGTTCACCATCTTTTAGATCAGATTCTAGAAAAGAAATACCTACTCAAAATGGAACTATTTATACTTTTGGTATGGATGGTAAAGGTAGATTTGAACTAGCTCATGACACACCTAAAGGCGTAAAAAGAGATCAGAAGTTTCCACCTATTACTTTACCTAATGGTACTGTTATAGAAAATTATACTATTACTCTTACATTCAGAAGAGCTGCAGACCTAACACCAGGTATGCCCACGGCACCTGCAAAATTAACCTCTCAACAACGCACTACTCAACCTAGTCCTGTAGTTCAAGGTACCACTCCCAGCATTGAAGATGCTAAGAAACGTATAAATGAGCAGTTATCTCAAATTGAAGAGATTTTGAGCAATCCTAGAAATGCTGTTGTAATGGATATGTCTCTTTTGATAAATGACATATTAAAACAGAACACTCCACAAATTGCGGGATCTAAAGTTATTGCAGAGTACTTATATGGTGAACTTTATAAGAGATTTAACTTACCGGTGCCCGGGTCAAGTAAATTTGGAGTAATGGATTTGATTATTGAAAACCAAGAAGGTATTGCTGGTGAAACTCTTGTTAGCGAAGATCTAATAGGTTTAGATCTAGACGGGACGTGTTTTAGAGTTTAATATTTAGTATATTAGTACCATGGCGTGCAAAATTAGAAACTTGACAGATAGTGCAGTACAATCTGCCATTACTAATGTAGTTGTAAAAACTGCGGGTAAATACAAACCAGAAGGAACAACGTTATCTATTGATACTAAAGATTTTTCTTTAGAAGAACTAACTAGTATAGTTGAAAAGTGGTCAACAGATACTTATAAAACTGCGGCCTTTACCAACAACTGGTTCACGGTAAATGAAACCCCAGATAAAGTAGTAATAAACTTTACGGCGCCGAATAAATTAATCAAAGCATACGAGGTAAAACTAGGCATTAAGTCATTAGATCAAGTAAACAATGAACTAATGGGTTTAGATGAAAATATTTCTTTGGCACAACAATCTACTACTACATCTTTTTATCAGGAAGATATTCCGCAACCCTATCCTGAAGATCTATTTTTTGATCCACCTTTAGAACAGGTTAACTATGTTTTAAAATCTATTGATTTATTAGATTCAGAACGTGGTAAACAATTATTTGAAAAAGGTAAAAAAGCTAATTGGGATTTAAATAAAATACTAACAGAACTTCAAATACCTAAAGAGCAAAAACAACTTATATTAGATTTAGGTATTACAGATAGAGAACAAATAGCTTTAGAATTAGCTAGTAAATATAATTATAGTGTTGAGATTAATACTGCTAAAACTAATGTAAATAGTGGTGGTGTAGATGTTCAAGAATTAGATGATTTATATGTACCTTCTTTAAGAGAAACTTTTTATTTTAGTTATAGAGATGGATGGTTTAAAGAAGATAGAAATCAAGATAGAATAATAGCAACAAAAGAAGAAATAGAAATTATTGAAGAATATAAAAATAAAGAGGCTAAACAAAATTCTTCTTTTTACTCTAACCTGACAGTACCCGGTGGTACTAATTATACAGAACAAGAAATATCTACTCCATTAATTACACCTTCTATTAAAGGTCATGCTCAATTTGCTACTGATAATGGTATTGGTTGGTTTAGAAGTGATGAAAAAATAGACACTAAAACAGGAAGTAAAACAATTTCTGAATATAGAATAGGAACTACAGAAGATTTAATAGCAGGTTTAATAGAACCAAAAGAAGTAGGTAAAGATGTCAAAATTGTTAGAAGTAATGATCTAGGTACTACTGAATCTAAAACACGTAGAATACTAGAATTTCAATCTGATTTATTTCAGAAGGGTAGAAGTAAGAAATATTTAACTAAAAATAAAATAGAAGAAGGTGATTATACTAACTTTTATGGTGATGAAGATTTAACAGGACAAGCAAATGATCCAATATATGTTGAAAAATCGGAAAGTGATATGTATTGGGAATTTATTGAATTAAGTGATAGTATTTATGAACCTTACACTAAAGAAAGTCTTAAGGAATATGAAGATTATAAATCAGGTAAACCTATTAAATCTCTTGAATATAAAAATCAATTCCTTCAACTTCTAAATAAAGATAATAACTGGGTGACATTTTTTATTAAATCTATCATTCAAGACTCTGCTAAGAAAGGATATGAGAAAGTGTTATTTCCTTCTGGTAATACAGCTAGTAAAGTTGAAGGGCATGCTACTTTAGAAGAGTTTAAGAAACAGAAAGAAGATAGGATTAAAGATTTAGAATCTGAAAAATCTTACATAGAAAAAGAAGAAAATAGTTGGGTAGTTAGAAGTTATAAAAATGGATTTCAAAATAGTTTTAAAGATGAAAAAACTGCATTAAACCTACAAGAAAAAAATAATAAATATTTTGACAATGAAATAAACCAACTTAAACAAGAACTTGAGAGAGTAGAAACAGAAGGATTTGCTGCTCTTAAACCTATTTATAATTTCTATGAAAATACTGTAATTAATATTCTTAAAAAACTAGGATATAATCCTGTATTAATTACAGATGAATATGGTAATACATGGTATGAAGTTATTATTAATACAAAGCGAGATTCTGGAAGAATATCTTTTTTTAAACCTGATGTTAGATTTACATCAATAAATACTCTTGATCAAGAGGTTAGTATAAAACTACCTAGCTATGATGAACAAGTAGAAGAATTTTTCCAGAATGCTGAGGATAGTTATAATCCCGGCGCCACTTATAGTCAAGAACAATCTAGCTCTAACTTTGGTAATGAAGCTATAACTACACTTATGCAGGTGCTCTCTGATAATTTAGGGGTACCATTTAAAATTGTAGAGTCTTCTGAAGAGGCCGCGAAAATATTAAGAGATTCTGGTTTAGAATATAATAACGAGCCCGCTTTTTTCTTTAACGGCAAGGTTTACTTTGTTCAAAACAGAATTAACGCTGAGATTGTATTTCACGAGTTTGCTCACCCTTTAATACAATCTATTCGTATATCTAATCCAAAGTTGTTTAATCAGTTGTATGATCAACTAACATCTACTCCTGAAGGTCAAGCTATACTAGAACGTGTTCAAAGACTTTATGATTATACTGGCGACAGATTAAAAGAGGAAGTTATTGTTACAGCTATTGGCCTTGAAGCTGAGATGAGTGGTACCGGTAAAACAGTATCCAAGCCATATAAGACATGGTTAGATAAGATCATGTTTCATATTAAACAGTTTCTTAGAAAACTGTTTGGTAATAAAATCACAGTTGAAAAACTTTCACCCAATACCAGTCTTAAGACTTTAGTCGATATGATGACTGGTGAAACATTTGCTCTAAACTCTGAAGTATTTACTACAGATGAAGTTGCTGAGTTTATAAAACTTGAAGTAGAAGATCAAAGGCTGTTTGTAGAGGCAGTTGAAAGAAACGGCCAGGAAGTTATTAACTTAATTGCTTCCGCTCAGGTAGCGGCGCAAGAATTTGAACAACTTATCAAACGCTCAAATGACGTAGAGCTTAAGAAAATACTTGATAATGATCCTGTATTAAAAAATATTAAGTCAACAGTTTCTCAAGCTAGACAATCTGTAACAGCTATTGTAGGTGATGCTATTGCTAAAAATCAACAGGCGTCATCTGTAATATATGCATTGATGGGTTATGAACAAATCTTAAATAACATAAATGCTAATGTCAATGCAATGCAAAATCTGAGTGCTACGGCTGTTACTCCAGAAAGTATTGCTAGAATATTATACTACAATGATCTCGCACAATATATTGACACTGAATTTATAAGTGTTTTAGAAGAAGCATTAAATGTTCCAGGCACAGGATTAACTACAGCTGCTACAAACAGACAAGCACTACGAGAAGTTATAGACGCGTTGCGATCTTCTAGGAGTCTTATAAACAACATTAAATCTTTGCACAATGAAATTCTTGAAGGACAACTTACTGGTTTTTTAACGGCGCTTACAGAAGATATGAACAAAAACATCAATGCTAAATTTGGTGATAGGTTCAAAGAGATTGCTATGAAAGGTGGTGCTAGCGAAGCTCTGGTAGAAAAAATAAAAGAAAAACTATTAGCTCGTCAAGATCTAACACCTCAAGAGAAAAGTGCTATTTCAAAAGGTGCTGAAAATGCACTTAATAAGGTAATCAAAGAATATAAAGGTGTAGATATTACTCCTGAGAAAATTAGAGCAGAGCTTGTAGGTGAGACATCAAACATGAATTGGTTAAATGCTTACTTAGAAGGATATAGTGCTAGCCAGAGTTTGATCTCGGGCCCATTTTTTGCGTATTTGAAAAACAAATATGCCGAGGTAGATGCTCAAGCAGCTAGTATATCAGCAGACATGATTAATGAGTTGCAACCGTATCTTAAAAATCTCAGTAAAAATGAGATCTTGCTTCTTGGTAAGGCAGTTGCATTTGAAGACACGGTGGCTGACTTAGACGACAAAGGTGAACTGGTTTCGAGAAAAGTTTGGTCTTATCTAAATCAGTTTCAAAACTACCGGTATGACTTATCTCAGTTAGAATACACTTTAGCTAAAGCTAATGAGAGTAAAGACCAAGATGCAATACGTAAAGCTTACATGGAATTACGCCAGTTTAAGCGTGATTACATGTGGCAAAAGTATGATAAGTCATTTTATGATGTCGAGTATGATGTTTATGATAAAAATGATGTTACCCGGGATGCTCTACGTGAGAAAGAAATTCTCCTTAATGAACTTAAGATTGAGCGCACACCTTTACAAACAGAACAAGATCGTTTCAACAGCTACTCTAAAATACGTGCACTAGAAAGACAACTAAAAGAGCTTTCTAAACTTACATATGAAGACGGTACTGATAAAATTGACGATCCCTCTCGTAATATCTATGATAAGACTAAAGCTTTAACTCATAGAGAGTACAATGAGCGGATCAAAAAGTTTTATGAGTATAATCTTATTGAAGGTGAATTTCAAAGAGCTTTACAATCATTTGAGAGCTCATTGATTGCAGAGGGTTTAGCACAGGATGAGATTGATAAACGCCTCAATGAATGGTTAGACCAAAATACCCGAGTAGAGTTTAGCGAACAATATTTTGTGGATAAACAAAATGCTATTAGTGCTCTAGAATATTTCATATCTACTAAGTTTCCTGCAGGTGCTCGAAACCAGCGTGTTGTAGATATACATCGTCAGATTTCAGATCTGTTAATATTAGCCAGAGATCCTAGTGGTCAAATTGACATCTCTGTACTTAGTAAAGAGACAAGAACTTTGATTAAAGATCTACAAGAAGAAATAATTCAAATTCAAAAAGATCAGGTTAATGCTTCAGGTTTAAGTTCAAATGAATGGGCCCGGTATAATTATTTGAGCAAGAAACCCTCAATGTTTACACCAACTGAGTCAGATGAGTATGCTTTTCTTAGGGATAAGTTGGATAGCATAGGTTTGAATAAAACAGATAAAGAAACATACTACAGACTTTTAGGTGATATTTCTGAGCTAACAAGTAAAAAGCCAACTCAGGATTATATAGACACTGTTAACTATTGGTTATCTGGTAAACTAGGTCTTGATGAACTTGATGAAGAAGGCGCTGAAAAGCTCACTGAAAAAAATACTGCTGACTATTACATGAGTCTTGATGGTGATTTTAGAGATTGGTTCTTAGATAATCATGTGGTTAGAGAAAATAAAGATGGAGAATATTACGAGCGGGTTTATATCTGGAATCGAATACAACCTGATGAAAAGTATCTAAAGAAGACAACTGTTGAATTGAGTGATGGTTCAAAAAAGACAATAGATGCTGTTCCCGGTTCTAGATTTTATAAAAGATCTGTAAAGAAAGAGTTCATGACTCTAAAAACAGATGATTGGTCAAAGTATGTTGGTGTGTATATTGACAATACTAACTTATCAGATAATCCAAACTTTTTACCTCGTCTTTATAAACCTGGGGATCCAAACTCAGCTAAAGATGACAGGTATATGAACAAGGATTTTCAAAATCTTGACAAAAATAGTGACATCGCCAAGATTCTTGAGATTATAAAAAAGTACCATTTGAAAACACAGAGTTTTGTGTCTACATATGGTAAGTTGTATCTTGATCTACCAAGGTTTGGTATTGAAGATAATCAAGAGTTAATTCTGCGCGGTGAGATAAAGAAAAAAGCACTAAGAACGTGGACTCAAGTAAAAGGTTTAATTAGTAAAGAAGCCCGCGAAGAAGCACCATTATTTCCAGAAACTGGTGAGGATGTAAACTATGACACTCAACGTAACATGATTCGTGTTAACTCTTTGGGTGAAGAACAAGAGTATATTCCAATTGGTGGTTTGTCTAGATTAGAAATAGATCAGGTTTCTCTTGATGTAATAAGAACTACTCACAAGTATTTATTCAGCGCGCTGCGCTATAAACAACTAAGTGAGATGGATCCACTAGGTAGAGCACTACGTGATTTTACCTCTTCAGAAGAAAACGCTTTAAAAGATACCAAGAAAGTAAACAGAAATATATACCGCACCAAGGGTATTACTAAGTTTGCTAAAAGTAGACGCCAGGATTTGCGTGCATTACAAATATCTCATTTGTATGATAGAGAGTTCTTAGGAGTACAAAACAATGACTTTGGTAACAACCCATATCTAAACAAGATTACTAAGTTTTTTATGAAGCAGGTTTCATTTGGATTCTTTGCTTTAGACTTAGTATCAGCAACTAAAAACTGGGGTGGTCAGATTGTTCAAAACGTTATTGAAAGCGCGGGAGGTAAATATATATCGGTGTATAGTTTAGCTGTTGGTAGCAAGATGGCACATCAACAAATGGTGCGCATGCAAGGTCAGCGGTATGAGAAAGGGAACCCTTCTTTAGAAACGCAGTTACTTCTAAATTTTGATCCCGGGCAAAGTTACTTTAGTCAAAACTTTGGTAAGACTCAATCTAGGAGTTTCATTAGTGATGTAACGAGTTTATCGTTTTTCATGTCACCCCGCAAATTTTTAGAGAGACAATCTGTGCTAGAGTTGTTCTTTGGTATGATGCATCACAAAGTTATTACTAGAACTACTAGTGAGGGTCTTGTAAATATTCGTTATATAGATGCTTGGGAACTAGATAGCGCCGGTAAATTAAAACTCAAAGACGGGGTTGACAAAAAATATGATCTTGGTGGTTCTGAGTATGCTAAGTTTAAAACTCTTGCTCAGTCTGTGGCTAACAAACTATATGGTGCATATTCAGATATTGATCTACCCATGGCCAATAAATACTATGCCTATAAAGTAACAACATTCTTGAGGAGGTTCTTTACTGAAATGTTTATGAATCGTTTTGGTTTTAGTACCCGGGAAGGAAATGTTGGTGGTTATAGATATAATTGGGCAATGAGTAACGTAGAACGTGGTTATTATGTAGAAGGTTTTCTTGCTTTACTAAGGATGTTCAATGTATCTAACAAGTACTGGCAGTTCATGAGTAAAGATGAAAAGTATGCCTTGAGAAAAATAACTATGGAGCTAGCTATCCTAGTAGTATTATATATGATGTCTACAATATTGTTTGGATATGATCCAGATGATGAAGAAAGATATAGGAAGCTACGTGCAAAATCAGGAGATATGTTTAGCGATAACTTTAATATTGACTGGTGGTTAGCACAACATACTATCTTGTTTGCTAAAAACGTGTTTGCTGAAACAAGTTCATTTATACCATTGCCTAAATTAGGGCTAGAGGATATTCGTGATAATGCAGATTTAACAAGTTTAGTATTTGGTAGATCTATTGGTCAAATGGGAACATTAGCAAAAGACATATTTTATATGTCAATAGGCTCTGAAAAAGCACTTTATACCAGAAATGTAGGCCCATTTCCTTGGCAAGAAAAAGAAAGCTACAAGATTTACAACCACTTATTTAATATGATGGGTGTTAAAGGTAAATTCTATGATCCAGTGGGTCGTGGAATTATGCCACAAGAGTCTGTTGAAGCACGTAAGTAAAAAAAAATGGGGGAAAGAGCAAAAGCTCAATCCCCCATATTTAAACTTTACATCTTTAAGATGTATAAACACATTTATCTACTTCTTCAATAGCTGGCTCTTCAACTACAACTTTAAACCTATACGCCTCAAATGACGTAAATGGTTTAGGTGGTATGGTTTCTGCCAAAACATAATTGTTTTTTTCTGTTACTTCTAGTACTGTGTATACTGCATCTTTTACTAATCCACTATTATGTCCAGATGCATCTATGCAAATTACGTTAAAGCTCATATCTTAACTTTCAGAATCATATAAGTTAAGTGCTTCACCGGCGCCAATTAGATCAAATACATCGTACTTTTCTCTAACTAACAGATTGATGAGTCTACCAATTGTGTAGATATTACCTTCAATGTAGATTTCAGGTAAAGATCTGTGCATATGTTCAGTAACACTTTTAACAGTATCTTCAGTAAACACCTGATCTGTTGTTGTTAAGAACTCACGAGCATGCTCTTCATTAAAGAATTTCATAGGAATTAAATAAGGTTTACCATCCCGGTAAACCAAATCTGTGTATAGGTCTTTAACCTCGTTTAATTTAACTATGTTCATTGTCAAAAAATTGTTGAATGTTTGGTTTTTGATAATTAGGGCCCTTTAGAATCTTACCATCTTCGCGGAGAATAGGTAAACCACTCTCAGAGAGTTTAGTCATATTACTTTTATGTATTTCATCAAATACTTTTTTAATGACATCTTGCATGCCGTGCTTTATAATGGTACCCAATAGTATATAAAGCTGATCACCTAAAGCGTCAGCAATTTCTATTAGGTTCTTATCGCCGCACGCAATAATATACTCTCTGTTTTCTTCTTTCATTAGCTCATAGCGAAGAGTAACTTCATCCATGGTAATGTTAGTAGGAATCATTGAATAGGGTTGTCTAAAGCATTGATGAAACTCAATGACTTTGAAGATCTCGTTTTGCATATTCTTCTGGGATTAATTCGTTTGAAATGTGGTCAAAAATACCATTTTCTGTCCAATCATCACCATAAAAGCCATAACAAGAATCTAAAAGATCTAGATATTTATGCCCTTCACTACAGGTTTTTACTTTGTATAGTTCAAACCCGTATACATCACCAGTTAGATACTGGTCATATGTTTTAACTTCACCTTCTAGATTAGATTCAACTTTGATTAATGTATCTATGTTAGTGTTACCGTATTCTTTTAGGATTTTATCTGTTGAACAGTATATATATCCCACTTGGCCAGAATCCCATCTACAACTAAAAGAGCTTGTGCTCATTGTAATACCGCCGTGATCATAAAGATATAACGGTAGCATTACAAAGTCTTCTCTTGAGTTAATCCAGTCTTGAAGTTGCTCTTCATCTTCGTAAACTTCTTCGTACACATCGAGATCATTTATAATCTCGGTTATTCCTAAGCTAGCTGCAATATGTTTTAAACATTCAAGTTTGCTTTTGTAGTGAACATCTCCAAGATTATATCTACTATGTACGCATATCATAGTTCCTAGATTATCCCAGTTTCTTGGTGAATCTGGGTCTGACTCATAAACTATGTGAAGTTCATGATCGTCATTAAGTTTTATAATTTCTGCTGTTTCCATTAGAATAGTTTTAGTTGTTTAAATTTTGACTCTTTTAGTTTATTAATCTCCTGATTAGCTTTAGTTATGTAGTATTTGATATTTATATCATACTCTTCAAACTTTTTGTTTTCAAACTTTACGAATACTGTTTGTAGCCACGGGCCACTTTCTACTTGAATCTCTCTGGCATCTGTGTAATTGAACTTTATAATCTTACAACCTTTGTTACTTACATAATATCTAATAGTATTTTGGATTTTTTCTTTTGATACTTTACCGTTTATAACACATGTTTGATAAAACTCCCAGTCTCCTTTAATCTTTACGCCGGCGCAGAACTCAAAAATATCTTTACAATCGTTAATAGTTTGCTCTAAACTGGTACCAAATACCAGATTATTGTAAATAGCTTTGCGGATTATTAGATAACTCTTGTTCTTATGAAGCGGCAGTTCATGAAATTCAAATCTACCCTTACATTTTACTGGTTGGTAATAGAATTTATTGTTTTGCTCGCGATATGGAAAATGTGGGTTCTCTGCAAGTATATTAGAAAGCTCATCTTTAGAGCACTCCTTTTCTTTGTTTAAGGCAATATAGTTGTTTACGTCGCCCAGGAAGATTTTGGAATATTGATCATGTTCTAATTCTAGCTGTGTAATAGTCTCCCATTTTTTACAAACTTCCATGTACTTGTTATAAGCACTTTCAGGAATCATTGTTTCTAAACCATCTGTGTTCTGCATAATTGGTATTGCCTCGGGGATAGCCTCACAAATCATCTCATAGAGCATCATTAGTGTAAGCTGACCATTCATAGTGCATTTACTCCCCTAAATTTCTAAAGGGGGTGGATCATATCTTCTTGATATTTAAAATTTTTATTACTTGTGTGTTTACGTAAACCTTTACATACTTTTGCAATACTCGATTCATCTAGCTTATAATAAGTAGCTGCTTCTTTTATTGAATTATGCAGTTTTCCATCATTTACACACACTACAGGTGAAATATGATTATTAATATAAATTGGAAATTCACGATCCTTTTTACATAATATCCATTTTTTTGCTGATTTTCTAATACCCATTATACAACTATTTATTAATTGTATAGAACAATCAATATGTTTAGCAGCATGTTCTTGAGTAAGAAAATAGCATATTTCACCTGTTTTTACATTTTTCCCTTTTAATCTATGTTTTATCTTAACTAACTCATCAAAGTTTTTATTAAAAGACATGAGCCACTTACTTAAAATAAGTGAATCATATAAAGCTGAAGGTGTTACTTTTAAGTATATTGACGCAGATTGGATTGAGCTAAACTCAATAATTTCTAAAGTAAATATATTATATAAATAACATGTTTTCATAGTAGGTTTTGTTGGTAATAATACATGATTTGTTAAACTATCATATATTGCAATCAACTCCTCTTCTCTTAATAAAGCATCTTCTAAATCAATACAAGAATCAACTATAGTCATTAATATCTGATTACCACTTCTTAGTTCTTTACTTATCCAATTACTCTTATGAGTATTCTTATGATAAGATTTTGAAGTATGGTGTGATAACCTTCTTAAGGGATCTGTAGTAATACCTACATAACGCACTTTGTTATCTTCTGTTGAAGAAAGTGTGTATACATATATTTTATTTATCATGCACGGTGTTTCCCAGACTATATATTTATTCAAGTCAAGTACTCTCTTGCGAGATGATCTCTGAACTCTTCCCTGTTCGGGATTCAGCTGCTGATTGTCCATTTTGTGTTATTTATTGTAAATATACAATGAACATTACACTCATACAAACATTTTTCAAGCATTCAAGCTTAGTCATATTTCATACTTACTTTGTAGCATGTTTGTCTTTAGGATATTCCAGCAATTAACCGTGTTTATTGAGAACCACTTTTATTTAATCCTCATTGTGAACTCTGGATCGTAAAGAAAACTATTCTCCTCATTGCTTAGACCATATGTACTGTTTAGAATAATCTTGTATACATAGTTCTTGGGGTCTTTCTTAGGAATTTTTATACGCTCATCAAAGAACCATTCATACTGCTCACAAAATATATCTTTAGGTATATGCGCAGGAGACCATTTGTTTCTGATTGCCAAGTTTGGATAAAAGCTCTTGACGTCAGAGGTTATGATTATCATACCATCTCCAGCCGTGTATTCACCACTTTTATTAGAGCCATGCACGCCGCCAAAACCAAAATCTGTTTGTACACCCCGGTACATAATATGGTACTCAAAAGCACCTTTGGTATTCTTGGGGTCAATAACTAAACTCTTGAACTTCTTGTGTAACCTTTGAAACTCGGGTCTCTCAAACTGGATATAATCTAGAAGTATCTTGGAGATCTCAATAGACTTTCTAATAGTTTTGTATTTCTTGAGCTCATACTTTGGCACTTTAAGTTTCTTAGACAGAAACAGCAGAAACAAATCTTTAGAAATCTTGGGCTCGGATGCTGAATATAAGGATATCTTGTATTCCAAGCTTAGTTTGTTTCTCAGATTTACCTGGTTTCTAGAAAGAAATAAAATAGCTTTAGTAGATTTTACGTCGTTAATACAATAGCTAACAATCTCACTGATAATATCTATGCTATTAACCTCGAGTGTGTGTGGGTGAGGCATGTCTTGTATATTATACCAGTTCATAGAATACTGAATCCATTTTAGACTAGAGCGTTTTTTAGCGTTATCCCAATGGTTCATCTTAAACAGGTCAAGCTGTTTAATCTTCATATTCCATTCATTGTAATCTGCGAATACACCTTCGTCTCGCTGTTCAATTATTCTCTGCGCCTCGGCATATATTTCCCTAGCAACAGCATCAGCTGAAATCTCTAAGAGTCTATCAGCATGTTTAAGAAAATATTCTGTTATCTGAGCGTCAAATGCTAGACCATTGAATGACACATGACGTTCATCTTTTTTGATGTTACCATCTAGGAACTCTAGAAACTTAGTTAAGTCATTACGTAGTTTGTGTATAACGAAGATATTCTGTTGTTCAGTATTGATATCCTCGAATACAGCTACGAAAAGATTTTGCATAGTTTCATAATCCATTACATATCCATATGCCATAATCTTAATTTTTGAATTAAAACAGAAAAGCCGGGGTGTTACCCCCGGCAGTCTGTTACCAATTAACCCGTGAGGATTATTTTTTAGAGATTTTTATCTCTGGAGCCTTTGCTATTGCTGGCATCATTAAGTTGTCAAAAATTTCTCTAACATCTTCTGCATTAGACGTGTGCATGGTTAAGATATTAAGCATGGCTGTCTCGTCGTCAACATAATACTCTTGAAAAGTTTCAATTGTTTTACGCTCCTCCATTACAGTTTTACCACTAGGACGCTTGGTAATCTTCAGCATTCTGGGATCACCATTGTCGTCAAGTCGTGGTAGCATGTGTAATGTCTGTTTAGATACTTTAGAGATAACAACTAAAACTTTGCTCTCAGGGTCTAAAATACATTCTACAAATGGACAATCTATTGTCGCAGGAATCATTTTAAATGTGGGCTTACCATTCCACGTAGATTTAATGGCAAGCATTGTTGGTTTGATTGATGTGCTCATAATTTAATTTTGGTTCAAATTAACCAATAATACTTCTTCTATCCAAATCTTTAACTGTTGCTACAAATGTCTCCTTCTCTAAATCTGGAATAGAACAAAGTTCTCCAACGCTTTCTAAAAGCTTTTTAGGCTCATCTAGTAGTTTAGCGTAGATATTGAAATACTTTTTGGGGTTAAGAAAACTATCTATGTACACAGAACTGGAACTGTTGTTGCCAAAAAAGGTACTGATAATTTTTTTGTGTTTGTCACTAAACTTTGAATATTTACCAGCTAGTAAGTAGAACCAATCACTCTTAAACTTTGACATATCAAATATGTAAAGTCCAGATGTATCACTTAAGTAGTGAAAACTTTCATAATAAGGTGAACTTCTAAGGGTAAACTTTTCAAAGTTAATGAAATCTATATCCTCACGCATATGATAGTTACATATCAAACGCATGTCTTCGAGAGAGTAGTGTCCCACCCAAGACATATAAGTCTCTATGGGTGTTACACTACTGCCTCTTTTTACACCTAAGACAGGATACATAAATGCCTTAGATTTTTGGAAATAATCCGTGTACAAAGATTCAATTACCATGGGGGTTAAAGTTTTACATTACCAACTAAGAACTCATAGGGGAGATTAAATGAGCGATTAGAGTAATGATAACTTGCTTGTTTAAGTACGTCGGTTAACCGGTTCTGCCAACTAATAAGAGTTTCTTCTTGGACATCAAACACATAGCAATTGTTGAACTTATCAACCACTACAAAATGAAAGTTAATCTTCCATTTTTCACCATCTGGTTTGCTGAGAATAAACTCATCAAATACGATGCGGGTGTATATTGCTGCTTGTAACCAATAATTGTAGAACTCTACTGTTTGCGGAAACTCTGAGAGTGTTTTACTGCTAGTCTTAAGATCACAGATTGTGATTGTCTTATTAGCATGGTCTATGGTTATGTTGTCCAGTATACCTTTTAAGCCAAAAGGATACTGGGCCCTATAATCCCTAGATATAAACATCTCATTGTAAACTTCTTGTAACTCAAACTGTGCTCCGGTGTTTAAAAGACTCCAAGCTTTCTTGTTTTCTTTTACAGCCACCACTGCCTCTTCACAAATTTTCAATGTCTCCTCGTCGATTAAATCTTTACCTAAGCTTGATTTGAGGTATGAAAAGTATTGTTTGGATTGGTCGTTGAGAATCTTCTCGAGACGCTTTGCATCTCCAGTCAAAGTTACATCTTTTTTGTCATCAACCAAACTTTGGTACAAATTAATTTCTTGCATGTATGCAAGTATCTCAGTATCAAAGTCTTCTAAGTTTTTGTCATAGTTGTCTTGTATCAAAAAGTGGTTCTTAAAGATGTGGTCTACAATTTTACGAATGCTGTCGCCGGGTAAATTTGTGGGTACCACAACAAAGAACTCATCAAATCGTCCTTTATCAAGAATCAAAGTATGAATAACTTTACCAGTAATAAGATAAGACTCTACTTTATCTTCTCTTTCTTGTAACACGTAATGTTTATAGAACGCCGCTGGCGAATATAGTAGCTTATTCAGTGATGAATAGCTAAAGTAAAAATCTTTTGAGTAAAAATCTCCTTCTAGTTTTAGTGAGTCAAATTCCATTATTCTTCGGTATTATTTTGTTTAGCTTCTAAGTTTTTATCCATTTTATCTAGCACGCTTTCTGAAATATGAAATTCAGCTCTGATAAATTCACAATTTACATCATGATGAGGGAACATATGTTTCTTGATAAATGATTTATGTTCAGGAAACATATAGCCTTTTTGAAGAAGTTCATTTGCGTGGCTTTCCATTGTACTTTGACCACCCATAATTCGTTTAAATCTATTTGGAGTATCTACGTTACCAATTAATAAAATACTTTTTACATATTGTATCAAAGATTGAAAATTAACATGCTTGAAATAACTTGAATTGCTTATATTATAATAGTGCAAATCTAACAGCATTACTATGTAGAACATAGACTCTTCAAAATCACAAGATGCCATTAGTTCTAATGCAGTATCAACGTTACTATAATCATTACTCTCTAACATGTTAGATATATTCTCAAATAGTTCTTCATCAATAAGTGTAGTATTTATTAGTTTAGTTATTTCAGAAGAATCTATTATTTTCATATTATTGCTTAAAAGAGCTTCTATTTCGGGATTGCTAAATAGAATTACATTAAAAGAATTATCATAGTCTTCAACATCACCATCACTGTCAAATTTTCTATCTGGATGATTTAGAAAATTAAAAGTGTTAATGAACCTTTGTTTAGTATAACCTTCTGGCTGCAGTTTATCATAGTATTTGTTTTTTGAATCTTTATATATAAGTATTCTTCTGGTGTCATGGGTTAATCTAGCTAAACGTATTTTAGTAATACCATATGTTTTGCAACAATCTAGTATTTTAGCAAACTCGTTTTTAATGTTATCTGCAACGTCTTGGTTATAGGTTCTATGACTAAGCTCAAACTTAATAATGTTATGTAGCTCACTGATATCAACTATAAATGAGTAATAGTCATGCTCTATATTATTAGAAACAATACTTTTTACATTGATTACTAAATATTCACAGTCTTTAATGTTTCTTTTAACTTCTAGAACTTTGTTGTCTTTAAGGGAGCCCAATTTAGCTCTAGGAATTTTACAGCTTTTGCCTATGAAAATTTTAGGGCAGTTACTAGTATCAAATTTAGACAATTGAATAGTGTCTTGAAATAAAGAATATAAATCTATTTCGCTATTTTGAGTTATTGCGGGGCCGAGGCATTCAAATTCTGTTATACCATTTTCATAACTTATTCTTAGCGACGCGTTTATGGCATTTGGTTTCATAATATTGATGATAATTAAAAGCGGGGTAGCAAACAACTACCCCGCTTGGTTAAACATGATTAATTACTTCTTTGTGCTTACTAGCATTTTAAAAGACTGGAAGCTGTATTAGCTTGCAGTCATCTTCACTAATTCTGGATTAGTAAGGATTTTCTGGAATTTCTGTTTGTTGCCAGCAATTAGCGCGCGAACAATGAAATACTTAATATCCTTTGTGAAGAGTTCCTCATCTGTTGTTAGAGCTATGATTCTTGAAATCATATCTGGAGAGATAGGGCCTTCTTCTGCTTTCATCAAAGAATAGTTTACAATACGAGTACCCATTACACTAGCAATGTCTGCGCGGTAATTATCGCCGCGACCAACATTAGAGCGAATAGCACCTAATATATAACCCATATCTTTTGTAAAGATTTCTTTTGGAGAAAGCAACTTATCCAGTTTGTTGTTAATAAACATGCTAAACATGCTAGCAAATTCGTTACCAACAGAACCTTCACCAATCATTTGAATTAGCGGTAATGAATCATCAAATGATTCAAGACATGAGATTGAGTTGAAGAATGTAGTAATACTACGAGGATTTAGTTTGTCAGTTACTAACTCTGGATTTAACAATAGAAAGTTGATACAACGAGTATCAATGTTTACTTTCTCTGCCCAGCGAGCCCATACTTCAATGTCAAATTTAGTTTCAACAGTGATGAATCGAGTCTTTTGAGCATTGTCAAGAGATGTAACTTGATAGTTACCATTGTCTGGGTTGGTTGTAAGAACAACATGCCAGTTCTTTGGTAGACGCCAAGAAATATACTCTTGCCGGTCAATGATCTCCATACAAGCTTGCATAAAGCGGTGCATTATGTTATCCTACAAGTTCTTTATCTTGTAGTTCTGTGTCTTTGTTTTAGATTATACACACAGTTCAGACTATATCTTCACATATTTATATGTGTCATGCGCTCGTGGTGTTTTACTGTCTGTTCTAGACTCCATACACTAGTCGTTGCACCTTCCTTATATCCCTATAAGGCTTGGCTCAGGATTGCCCATCTCTGGATATCCCCTGAGTTCACATGATTTATGGCGAACCTACCACTTTATGCTTTTTTCCATCTATAACCACCTGCAGTTAAGTTCTTAGATATTGCTCTATTTATATTAGAGATACCAAGTTCTTTACTTGCTTGTTTTATAGATTCCCATTTCTTGATAAAAATATCATCAATAGTATATTGTAATACTGGCTGCAGCTTATATTTTTTATCTTTAGAAAATACTAAAGAAACTTTATTATAAGACCAAATATAACCACCCGCAGAAGTTTGTTTTCCATTACATACGGCTTTTATACTATTAATACTCTTAGCATTAATAGACTTAGCAGCAGCTGTAAGAGACTCAAAACTTTCTAAATACTCACCTTTATCAAGCGAATACTTATGAACTGCTTTAAGATTATGTGGTTTTAAACCATTTGCATAAGCTTTTTTTCTAGATTCACTTATTCTTTTTCTGTATACGTCATCTCTTACTAAACTTTGAGGGTCAAGTATATGATTTATATAAGGATTAAGTGTTTCAATATAAAAAGCTTCTCTTTCAATAAGAACTTCTTCAGAACATTCTTCTATAATCTCAAAGTAGATATTATTAATACCATACTTATTGAATAAGTTTTGCATTGTTCTGTTATGATGTTTTAAATGTTGAAGAGACCACAAATGATGTTTTAAACGACTACCAATATTACAAGAACTACCAATGTATTCTTTATCACTAATTTTAATTTTATAGATTCCTACACGATTTAATGCAATCTTGATGCTGTCTGTGGTTAATGTTTTCATATTACAAAGATAATAGAAACATTCACACAAACAATACTAGACTGCATATTTTGTTAATCCGCCCTCGTGTAATCATCGAGTATTAAGAAGCCGCCTTCACCGCGACCTTGAATCCACTCTGGAGCAGCGTGAGTCATACGCTTTTCTCCCGTGGGTTTGTATTTTGCTTGAATATACATAGGCATTACTGCATCCTGAATCCAAACTTTTTTACCGTCATCTTTTACCATCTCAAATTCTTTAACTGGAAAACCAACAAGGTCACCAAGCTCTTCAATCTGAGATAGTGATAATTTTACAATTTGCATATTTAGCTCTTCAGCTAACTGCAGTAAAGATGATGTCTTACCACATTTTGTTATCACAAGGCTCTTTATCCTTGTTTCTATAGCTTTCACTATAGTTCAGACTATATCTTCACCAATTATTTGGTGTTGGGCACTCTTGGGTATATTATATTCTATATTTCTATAGTTTCAATACCTAGTCGTTGAACCTTTCCAGACCATTTAGGTCTAGACTTGGCTGCTGATTATCCATTAGGAAATCTTTGTTATTTTCAAGCATTCACACTTACCGTTTCCAGTTATGTTGTAGCTAACAAAGCTTTAGGAACTTCCAGCAATTCACCCAATTTTTACCCGGAACCTGGGTTAAATGTATATTTTAAACCGTTATAGTAATTACCTTTTTTTATTCTTATTGACATTGCTGAATGACTTAGTTTTAAGTGATGACATACATCATTAATACTTTTCCATTCTCCAACTAATATGTTGTTATGATTATATGCATAAACTATCTTATTTCCTTTATGTGTAATATTGGATTTTTCTAGTTTAATTTTTTTTTCATAACACCATCTATAGTTTCCGCAAGAAAAACCTTTTCCTGAAGCAACTTTTGAAACTTTACCTTTTGGCAAGTCTAATTGTTTTTCTGCTTCAGTACAAGATTCATAAGATTTAAGGTAAAAACCATTTATATTATATTGATGAACAGTTTTTGATATAGGATTCTTAATTCTTTTAGAAGCATATGCTTCTTTCAATGTTGTAGAAATTTTAAGTAATGTTTCATTACTATGTATAACTACAACAGGATCTTGAATTAGGTTTAAATCTGGATTCATAGATTGTATATAATAAGCTTCAGTTTTAATTAAAACTGTTTTACTACATTCTTCTATTATATCAAACTCAAAACTATCCTTTCCATATTTATTAAAAGCATTTTGCATATATCTATTTGCATGTTTGTTTTTTAACAAATCAGATATATGTCTTTTTAGCCTATAATAAATATTAATACTGTTTCCAATATAACTGTGTTCATTACAAGTAATTTTGTAAATACCACACTTTTGGTTTAAGTCTTTGTGTAAACACTCCGAAAGTAACTTCTTCATGTTACAAAGATATACATTTATTTTGAATTAAGCCCCGCTTCGCCTTCAATATTTACTGCTACAGGAATCTTTCCTTCTTTTTGAATATGTTGATTATTTACTACAATGTGACGTAAAAAGTCTTTTAGCTCGTCAAGATTTAGTTTTACTACGTTGTTCATGTTTGTTTAAATTATTTTGTTTCTAGTTTAACAGTTTGTCCAGGTAAATGGTCACAGTCTCTTGAACTTGATGATAACACCCATAAGATTTTACCTGCTGCATCTTGTGGGGTTGGCGCTTCACCATCAGTAAAGAAGATTAGCGCTGTGTACTTTTTAAGGTTTTCTCTATAATAATCTATTACTGGTTGAAAATCTGTCGATTTTCTGTATAAACTTTCATTTATACTCGGACTATCCCTTCAACTTTATTAAGTTGGCTGATTATAGTCTCTGAACATCTCTCTTGTATATGAGAAGAAAAAATTTCTTGTTTACGTTTTAAATAAACAGTAGCATTTGTATACAGGTAAATATAAAAAGGAATTAACTTTTTGTTCCTTTTATAAGCTAGTTCGTAAGCTTTACCTTTAGGTTGTGAAATATAACCATCAAGACCAATATGTGTATTTATATCGTTAAGAAACTTTTTAGTTCCAATAAATCTATAATGAATTACCGGTGAAATTTTTTTACTTCTCCAATGTTTTTCATTTGAAATAAATACACTACCATCTCCATCAAAATATCCTCTAACAAAATGGTTTATCCATTTTATAGGTATATCTGGAAATGTAAGAGTCAATGATTTATTTGGTGTACAACCATATTTTGATAATGAATCAACTAGTTTTTGTGAAGTTATTGATACAGAACTATGCTGATAACCTTTAAATTCTCCAGACTTTATTATGTAGTCTTTAATATTTCCCTCAAAACTAAGATCTTTCTTATATATATATAAGTGTTCTTTGTCTTTTATTGAAATATCTAAAACTAAACGATCTTGTCCAGTAGAACGTTTGTTAATCCAGCCATCAGCACACAAAAAACCTAACCAGTAAGCTTTTTGTTCACAATTAATAGTCTCAAAATAATCATCGTTTACATTATAAATTCGTTTCATTGTGGTATTGTTATACAACCAATATACGAAATTTATATTTATATACAAGAGATTTTGCTGCGGATTATGCAATCTTTCATCTTTTTACCATATCTGAGTAATTACTTCAGCCCTATATCATGTCACCATATATAGTTGGTAATGAAAGCTCTAAGCAACTTCCCGCAATTTACAGCATTTTTTTCTATACATTACTGTATAGGGAGGCACCAATTTTACCTCCACGACCATGAATTTTATATTCAATCTCTCGAGGATTAAATTTTTCCATTTTAGAAATAGCGGTGTCTGTTTGTGCAACAGTAATTTGACCACCGGTTTTGTGAATGTGAACAAGCTCGTTTACAAATTCTTTGAGCTCACTTGTATTAACAGAACCAGATGTGTCAATAGCTACTAATAGATGTTTGTGGTATTTAATCTTTAAACCTGGATTGTCTTCATAGCGTTTGTTGTATTTACGTCTTAGTTTTTTAGTGTAAGGAATAATGGAGCCACCAGTAAAACGACGAAGATATTGGCGCCAGTCAAATTTTGGCGGTATATCTTTCATCATTTCAATAAGCTCTGCAATTTCACCAGGCATTGTACCTCTACCTTTTAGAGCATTTTGTACATCTTTAATTAAATGTGTAGTTTGCCTTTTGAGTAGTTGCTTTTCAGCATCTGTTAATCCTTCAAAATCTTTCCAGTTAGGATGATCACAAGGTAATGGTTCACCATTTCTAATTTTGTCAAGAAGATCATCCATTGCTCCACAACCACATGTGCCCTTTTTATCTTTTTGATCTTGAGCTTTTTGAAGAGCTTTGTAATAGTAATCACTACCGGCTTTCTTATCAAGATTAAGCTCTCGATAATTTTCTATGAAAATGCCCTCTTCTGGAAGATTCTCACGTTCAATGTACTGATTTACCTCCATGTCAGCAGCCACATTAAATAGTTCTTTATCATTATATGCATCTTGCAAATAGAGATGAAAGAATGCTATGTGTAATCATTTGTGTTAACTCATACTTTCATATGAGATCAGACTATACCTTTACCCTTATTTGGGTAATCTATTGTAGTCGTTGAACGTCTTTTTTGGAATATAGATTTTAAAATAGTCATCAAATACTTTTTTCTTTCTCTCTAAGTATACTGTAGCGTCGTTATACATGTAATTGTATAATCTCAGTGTATCATGTAAAGAAAGCTGTAATATGTAGACTCCTTTATAACTATATTTTTTGTTTTTCACAGGTAATATTTTAAGAATATCTTTTATAAACTCTTCAGAGCCCGAACAGATACTACTTTTGAGTATTTTCCATTCAGAAGATTGAATGTTTTTATAAGCACCTACACTACCGTCTCCATCAAAATATCCTCGGATAAAGTGAGGCATAAGTCTTGAAGACAATAAAGGCAATCTTATAACTAAAGACTTTTTAGGAACGCAACCTAACTTTACTAAAGCTTGGTGCATTTCATTTGAGGTAATTTGAGCTTTCCATATGACAGATTTAAACTTGTTATGTGTTTCTTTATGACACATTCTGTTTGAGTCTAAATCTTTTAAAAAACTTTCTACCCATTCTTTGTCTGAAGATGTTAAAAATACTTGTCCCGAACCTTTTTTAATAGTTGAAACATTACCGTCAGCATATAATACACCCAACCAATAAGCTTTTTTTTCACAATTTATATTGTTGAAAAAAGATGTATTGTCTGTGTATCTCATTGCTGCTTGTGACATTGTTCTTGAAGATTTTCCTTTTGCTTTTAGCGTTCTATATACGGATTTTATATTGATGTTTAACATCTTAGCTATCGTATATGCTGATTTTTTAAAGGTAACATACTCCTTAACAATCTGTTCTTTTATTTCTGGGTTTAGCATATGTAAATATATATGTTATAATATACCAAAAATAATTGATAAAACCAAAAAATTTCGCTGCGGATTTGCCAATCTTTGTTTCTTTTACCATACCCAGGTAATTATTCTGGCCACATAATGTATCACTACTCATGTTTGGTGCACAAAGCTCTAAGGCGGTTCCCGTCAATTTAAGATATTTTACACGTATATTCCTATACGAGGAGCCCTTACATTGAGCTCGTGTTGAAGTACTCCTTCTTTTACATTCATTTCCAAGCTATCCCAGAATGTTGGGTTAATAGCTAACTTGTAGTTAATACCCATTTTTGCTACACCTGCTGTGGGTACAACATCAGAAAACTCTTTGTTTAAACTAAGAGCAAATATGCCATAAAATGGTTCTTTTAGCATAAGGTTTTTAACAGCCTTTGCTAGTGTTTCATGTCTATTCATTGTCTACGATTTGAAATTGTATTTTGACTTTTTTTACATCTGAACAACTATTTAGTATTTCATAATTAATTCTAGTTGTTGCATTTCTTATAGTTTCATGCATCAATAGATAAAGAGAATCATCATCATATACTAAATGAAAAGCTTTAGTATAACTGTTTATACTCAGCTGGTCATTCATAATTTGTGCTATTAGACTAAAATTTACCTGGTCACATTCTAGTTTAATACCTCTAAGCTTTATTAAAAGGACTAATAATTCTAGTAAGTTTTTTTGTTCTTGTTTTAAAGAAAACATTGCGATAGTTATGTCTTCTTTTTGACCATTTAGCATTTTACATATGTTCTCTAACTTTTCAACATAGCTATTTGTTTCTGTCATTTTGCTTACTTAGTAAATATGTTAATGTTTTATTCCAGACTTTTAATTTATTTTCAGCTATAGGTAAAGGATTTTCTTCTGCAAAGAATATTACCTGTTGAGCTTGTTTTATAGCACCTTCGAGGCTATAATTTTCAATAAGCTCTTGAGCTTTATTTTCTATTTCTGTTGTTACAAATTTGTTCGACATGCGTATTCAGAGATTAATAATGCGTCTACTATTCCGTCGTGGGGTTTATTCTTAGGATTTGTTTTTAGCATATCCTCTGGGAACAATCTTTTAGCTGCGATTAGAGCCATAGCTTTTGTATCATTAGCAGAGCTTTTTGCTTTTTGAATAGCTGGTATTCCTAAAAACATTACTTTCTGCCAAGTTTTAGGAGGTACTAAAGTGTAGATTATATCATTAGCAATAGCACACATTTCAATAGCACCAGATTGGTGACCCATAGAGAATGCAGTAGTTTTGCTGGTACCAAAGATTACTCCAACTTTTTCGCATACTAGTTTTACATCAGGATGTTCTTGTTTAATACTTTTGATTAGTTTGTTAAACTCATAATAATCTAGCTGATCTTTAATCAATGGCATTTTAAAAACTGTAATCTTATTATCACTGTCTCTAAAAATGATTGCTCCTTTTTTACCAGGATCAACGGTTATGTATTTACTCATTTTTTAACTGTTTTATTATATCTTCAATTTCTGCAATGTATTCATAGATTGTTTCATCTACTGGTGCGCCGTCGTCAATTTCTTGACCACAACTAAGATAAAGAATAAAAAGGCTTTCGCTTTCTTCTGGAAATTCTTTAGCTATTTTTTCAACATACGTTCTAAAATCATCAAATGGTTTACCCATATTTCTGTTTATAGGAGGTTACAATTGCTTGCCGGGTGGTATCTACACCGTGACGCTTAACACAATCAGCCACATCCTTATCAAGAGTTAAGTGCACACTTCTAATCGAGTATAACTGCTCATATTTAATCATAGAGTTTATACCTGCCTGATCATTATCAAATATAACAATCACTTGAGAAAAGCTGCTTTTTAACTTTGACATGGTTTTTTCTGGTATAACAGAGTTTTCACTATCTGGTGCCAGAAATGTAGCATTGTTAAAACCTAGTATTCTAAAAGCCATAAGATCTTTTAGTGAAGACAGTATAAACAAGACATCTTTGTCATTTTGTAACTGATCTAGACCTTGAATGTAAGATTTGACTTTTAAAAACTTGGCGGTGGTACTATATGGCTGATATATCTTATATAGAGTACCATCTTCTTTAAAATAACCATATACATAGTTCTTAGAAATCTTAGAATATTTAATCTCAGCACCTTTTGTTTTAGAATAAGTATAGCTTTCTAAAGGCTGTACATTATAATGGTCAAGTATTGCGCTACCAATATGGTATCGCTGCCAAAACTTAGCATCTTGATCAGTCCAGTGGCGCATTGAGTGTTCTTCAATCCTAAAAACTTCTTTTTTGATTATTCTTTGTTGACTTTCTGTGTTGTTGCTTTTAGAATACTCGTGCATTATCTTGTTGATAGCTTCTACACGGGATATACTAAATAGTTCTGCTACTAAATCAATTTGATCACCTTGGGCTCCAGTAGAAAAATCCTTGTATTTATATCTACCTGTTGGGTTGACATAGAGAAACATTGAAGGATTTTTATCATTTGGGTTAAATACAGAGTTGATCTTTACATTTTGACCAGTGAGTGGCTCACAACACAAGTAGTGTTCAAAAACCCAGGTAGCAGGTACATTTTCTATATCAAATACTATATTCTTGGTTTTAATCATCGGTTTTTGTTACATAGTAAAAAGCCCCCGATTGCTCAGGGGCTATTTAACTACCTACTTATTGTTTAGAGTTCAAAATCACCTGCTGGTGTACTGAAATCTCCTGGTTCAAATGGTATATCATCATTACTTGCATTACTACCAAATGATGTTACAGGTTTAGAACCAGGTTTCTTAGTAACATGTGTATTTATATCAAATGTTACTAATCTAGATGTTTTACCTTCATCTAAATCTGCTAATTCCATAGCTACTTCACCTTTACCCGTGCGTGGTAGGAATAACTCATATCGAGTATAACCCTCGCGGCTCTGATACTCTTTACCAGCTATACAAAAGTTAATTAGCACAGCACCGAAAGGCTTCTCGCTATTAAAAGCATTAACAAACGATTCAATAGTATCGTGTTTTTCATCTTGGTTGTTGAACCATCCTACACAATCTGTTGCTTCGCAGATGTTTTTAATACCCCGCAAGATTTCAGTATCGCGGGATACTTCACGACCAGTTTTGGTTACACCATCTACATAAGCATATTGACTAAGTTTAACTCTGCCAACTTGACCTTTGTATTTGAGACCATCTGGTTTATCACGATTAATTGCAAAACCTTCAAAACCTGGGATTTCTTCTGTTTCTAACTCCATAACAATATGATAGGAGTTTTCTACAAAAGTAAAAGGCTCAAGTTTTACCTCGTGAATCATTGCTTTTACATTTCCGGGCTCAATTGTTTTTGAGATGTAACTACCACCACCCTCGGTGGTTACTTTTTTTGTGCTAAGCGCCATAGTGATTAAATTAGAAGTTAATAATTGATTTGCGTACTAGTTCTAAGTCGTTAGATATTTCATCTTCCTCGAACATTTCTAAAGGAGCTTTACAGGTGTTATCACCTGAGTTTTTAGTCTCGAAAACATAGCGGAGTTCACCATCTTTGCTTTTCTTAACCTTACCAAATAAGACAATTGAAAATAAACCTTCGAGTGTTAATTTCTCGTCGACCATTTTACCAATTGTTTTAGCTTTGGTTTTGCGTGCACCAGTGCTGTCGTAGAAATCCTCTGAGTGAGTCAAGAAAAATACTACTAAATCACTACGTAGATCTTTTGGTGTTTTAGCAACAGCTGCTAAACCAGCGCCAATCTGCGTAAATTTCTCGTAACCTTTTTCTAGTGCTCTATCAAAGAACTCAAAACTTGACATATACTGCCAGTCATCTACAACAATGGTTTTAATTTCAGGTCTGTTGGTAGATACATACTCTAATGCTTTGACAACTCCGCCGGGTGTTGAGGTGTTACTCATATTACCTTTAGGGTTCTCTTTAGATAGAAGTGTGTACTTTTCACGCCATCCTTTAAATGGTAGAGGTTTGTTTGCAACATTGATAATAAACGTTGTTGCAGGGTCTAATGTGCGAATACTGGTAGATTTACCTGATCCAGATTCAGCAATAATCAAGCATGCTTCGGCCATCTTTCTATAATTAATTGGTTTAAAAATGATTTGTCACTAACAGGAGCTTGCCACAATATTGCAGCCAGATCCTTAATTGTCATCTGATCAATAGGAGCGTCATTGTCAGGATCCATAATCTCAAATACTTTACTTTTAGTTTTAAGCTTTGGTAACTCATTAGGTGTAGTCTCAATTTTTGAGTCTACGGTTACTACATGAAGCTCTTCAACAGGAATTAAGTATCTAACATGTCCACCACTTGTTGGAATAGTATCATATTCATCAGCAAAGTGTGGATTGTATTTCCAGCAATAAAGTTTGCGCTCAGGATCTTCTGGTTCTAAATTAGAACTTACATACTCTGTGTATACATCTACTCCACTGCTAAGTTCATTCGCAAAAAATCCCATACAATAGTAATCTTTGTCTTGAGGTTTCCACGCAAGCTTAGGAATATATGCAGCATCTGGTATTCTAAGCGCATTAAATACTAACTGGTGATGTTCTCTTAATTCTTTAACGATTTCTGTTCTTGTTTTTGACATATTAAACGATTTTGGTTAGTGTTCTCTTTTCTTGTGTTGGTGGTGTATCAGCTTCTACGATCTGCATCTTTTCAAACTCTGCCTTAAAGAAACTCATTCTGTTGTCCCCGTTTCTACATTTTAAGAAGTGCATGACAAGAACCTTGTCATCTTCTATAATGTATCTATCTGGCCCATAAAATCTAATTTTTTGTTTACCTGGTCTGTTGATACCAACAACCATGTCCGCGTGCTGCAGTAATGCATCTGCGCCAAATAAATCTGATTCTAAAATATAGTTTCCATATTTACCATCTTCATTGCGCTCAGGAGAGTCAATGCTTCTATTTAGTTGGCTTAATATGATAAATGCTATTGGATATCTTCTTTTTAAATCTGTTATTGTTTCGCTTAAGTTGTAAAGCATTTCATATTTATCTTTTTCGTAACTCTCTTTTTTGATTAGTAATGAGTGATCTAAAGTAATGATTGTTTTTGTAAAAACTTTTTCTTCGTCAATAATTTCTGTGTGTTTTTCCATGTAAGATTCGATGATCTTTTTGAATGTTGATGTAGTACAAGGTTCATCTACTACATCAATTGGATACTTAACACGACTCTTGGCATAAGCATAACATCTTGTGAGATCTTCAGGAGCTAAAATACCATCTGCACTACACAAATACTTATAAGACTTACCTAGATAACTACTGTATTCGCGGATAGCAGATACACGGGCAAGCATCTCAAACTGGAACTGTAATACTCTAAACTTTTGTCCTTTATTAAAGGTAAAAGCGCTTCTAATTATCTGGTCAGCAATAAGAGTTTTACCACTACCCGGTCTACCACCAATTACAGTCATAGAGTTCCACTCAACGCCATCTGTAGATGCGTCATTAAATTTTTCCCAGGGTGTCTTGATACTCTTGATCAAGCCTTCTTGTCTACCTTTAAGATAGTTAAGAGAATCAAGAAACCCTTCTTTTTGGCTTCTCCAAGCATGTTTACCATTTACCATATTACTAAATTTAATCCTAAACTACCTTGTCGCTAAAATGTTTGTTTTCATCATCATCATAGTTACCAGTAACTACCATTTCACAGTAGTTGGCTAACTCTGAATCAAATGATCTATCTCCAGACATCTTGCGTATAAAATACTGAGAAGTTCGCATGTACAAGTAATTACGTAGTAAGTACTCATTTACATACAAAGCAGTTGCTGCGAGAACTGTTTCCCAAGAGTAATCAAAATTCTTAAAGAACCACTTAAAAGCAGTTTCTAGATTCTTTTCATTTACTCGAGCTTGTTTACCACTAGGTAGTTTACCGCGGGGAAACAAAAGATTATACGCTTTAATGTTTTCTGAATAAGAGGTACCCACTACTGCAGTGTTAACATCTTCAACAATTTTACTGTACAGCACATCCATCTCTTTCAAAAGATTTTGACCTTTTTCAGTAATAACCCAACCATTCTCTAAATTATCAATTCCTACAAACGCTGTTGGAGTTACATAACCTAAAGCTTTAAGATTGCGTATCTCAAAGTGTAAGTTGATAGATGAGCTGCTTACAGCAACTTTTTCTTTAAAGCATAATAAAGCAAATAACTCATTGGGTGTTATCTTGAGATTCAGTGTCTCCAGCAACAAAGTCAATAGTTTGTTCTTTGGTTCTAAGTTCATACAAACATTTTTTATAGGTATATGAAGTTTTGTAGTCGTTTATTTCTAGAAGATTGTCTATTGTCTTTATAGAGTAAATTACGTTCCCGTGGGTTTGTCCTAGATAAACAGCGATTACTCCTTTTCTATAACCTACATCTTTGGCTATTTTACAGAAGATTTGTCTATAAATACTATACGTTCTGTTCAAATCTGCCAACTTGTTAGGAACTTCTTGTAGATCTTCATCATGTATGATATTTAGGATTACCTCCTCTATTCTTTGTAGAGTAGGTTTTGCCAGAATATCAATTTTTTCCAGAGTTGTAACATGAACAGTAACTCCATACACTTTAGAGATTTTGTTGCAAAAGCGGTGTATCTCTTGTTGTAAGTCAAAATAGTAATTTTCGTTTATTACCACTTTATTAGGGGTTTCTGTAATGCTTCCAGACATTTATTTACTTTGTTAAATACATCCCCGGAATCCCAGTTCTCTTGTTTATTATGAGCTGCTGATGCGGGGTGTGAAGTTAACAACTTTTTATTGTTGTCTGATACAGCATCTTGCCATTCTGCAGCTTTTTTACCCATGTAAACGTAAATTAACTGAGGATTATGCCAGTTAAGCATATCAAACAAATAAGCTAGAAAAGGCTGCCAAATCAAATAGTGTTGTCCTATTTTGTTGATACTAGTAGTTAAAGCAATGTTTAGTAACAATATACCTTGTTCTGACCAACGTGTTAGATCAGGGTCTACCTGTCTGCGTTCTTTATAAACAGTATCATCAATCTCTTTCAAAATGAATTTAAGAGATGGTGGAACATTAGTTGTACCACTCTGTACAGAAAAAGCTTTACCATCTGCAATACCTGCATAAGGATAGGGATCTTGACCAATAACTACTACTTTAAGATCTTTGTATGGACAATCATAAAATGCACTAAACATTTTACTAAGTGAAGGAGTGAATCGTTTACCTTCTACGCTGTCTTGTGCTAACTTCTGTATAATCTTAGTAAAATCATTACTATATATAAAATGGCGAAGCACTGTTGACCAACCAGAAGGTTCAAGTTTTGCATATAATTTGTCTCTTATGTTATCTATATCTATATTTGTCATAAACTTTAAACATTTAAATTATGGCGGTTATAGTAAAAGAATTACAAGATGAACACATAGTATCCATTAAAGTAAGTGGTTTCTTCTACAAAAGAGTTAAATCAATGTTGTTTCGGCAGCTTAACACTGTTAGTGAAGATCTCGTTAAACAACTTTTAGATAATACTACAGTAGAAAAAAACCCTCAGTTTTATACTCAACATCCAGAAGCTTTTGATATACAAACTCTTTTCATTCTAATTAAAGAAATAGAAGATTCATCAATAGATCAAAAACAGTATGCTGATAAAGAGGTACTAGAACCCGGTGATGAAGGTTATGTTGAACCTACTAGTGAAGGTTAAAACCTACTATATCACCGACTTCTAGGCAGGCGTTGATAGCCATACCTAATTCAACTTTAGAGCAAGTTGCAAAAGACTTACATACTTTTACTTGGGAGCCGTTTATGTCTTTTACCAGACATAAACCGGCTTTATCTTTTATCTCGTATTTCATTTCTTCAAAGGTGTAACCTAAGAAGTTTGCTAATTCTCTAATCATCGCGTGCACTTTAGCAAGTTGTGCTACACTACCATCTGATTTAACAGTTTCTACATAGATCTCAATAGTAGCTCCTTCTGGGAGGTTTTTCAAGAACATGTCATATTTTAGTTTCTCAGATGTATCAGAATAAACAAGTTTACCATTTTCTTTTTTGAGAATCCCGTGAAACATTAGATATTTACTTACTTAGTTTTTCATTTTTTGAAAGGATGGTTAGTGTAAAACCAAGCCAGCTAATAACTACTTCTGTTTTCTTCTCAAGAACTTGTTTGCAAAATGGATCTTTGCATATACGAGTGTTAATACAACCTTTTAAGCAGGATCCTTGTGGCCCAAATGGTTTACGCACTACTTGAGTGTGCGGGATTAAATTTATATGCTGGTAGTTTTCTTTCCAGCCATTAGTAAATGATATTGTTGTCATAGTTTTTTCTTCAAAGATATTGATTATTTTAAAAAAGTGTTAGTTCTTTTTTTGGGAAGTATCCTGGGAAATTCTTACTATAGTATATGGTCTATACCAGCATAAATCTAACCACCTTTTAGCAGCAGCTATGCTATCAAATTCACTAGTAATAATCTCGCGCCGGATACCATGAAGTCTTACAATACATTTAATAGTTTTACTCATCTTCTTTTGGTTTAAGCGTATCATTGTAGTCTTGCAGTTTTTGATTAGACCACCAATCATATTTAAAATCAGGTTCTACAGCTCTAATCTCATCAAGTAGTTCTTGTCTATAACCTCGATTATAAAAATGAATAGTAATAGCATCTTCTAGATCACAAATATCTTGTGGGGCAGCTATTGATGCTCTTAAATCATAATCATGCCACTTAGTTTTGTAATCATAGATTGTAATACCTTTTGTAAGCTTCCTAAGTAGATCATGCAATCTGCGGTTTCTAACTCTAACAATAGATTTGTCGCTACCAAATATATGCAAGAACCTTAAAAACCATCTAGGACACCACTTAGGCTTGGCTTTGTAGTCCATGGCTAAGATCAAAGGATAGAGTGCCTTAAAAACATCTCCATTACCTTCATAAGGCACAGAACCTAAGTAGCCATATATTTCATGAAATCTTTTAGGAAAGAAAATATACCTAAAATCATCTAAGGTAATATCACGAGTATGAATTATACCTTTTTTTCTACCTTTCCAAAATAAAAAGAAATACTTCAAATCTTGTAAACGCTCTTCTCGTGTAGGTGGTTTATAGAATTTACTCATTTTGTTTGGGGTTAAAGGTTTCGTTGTAGTATTGTTCTGCATTAATATTTACAAATGGTGGTGGAAGTTCTCCATGTTTAAATGCTTCAATTATCTGCTCCTTCTCCATTTCTTTGGCTTTTTCTAATTTAAAATTAAATTTTGAAATAGTTTCATAGTCTAATTCATCTATCAACCATTCTATTGCTGTTTGTTTCATCTTATTTCTTTTTAAATTACTCTTTTTAATGGTATAAAATAAGCAGAACTTCCTGTTTTATCTTCACTACCTAAAGCAAGAATAGATTCTTCTTCAAACCATTCTTCTTCCATAAATTCCTGAGATTCAGGCCATTGCACTAAAACATAAGCATCAGATACATTAGTTAATAATGTATTTACTTTTTCAGGAGTATTATTTTCATACATTTCAAAAACTGCTTGACCTATACACTCCATTGCATTTTCAAATTTTTCCATCTTATTTCTTTTTAAATTGTTCAAACCATTCTTCTGCATTTAGCCTATTCTCTGACATTAGATTAAAAGGCACACCCATAAGTTCACTAATATAACAGTATGTGCTAAAACCAAATTTAATCATATCTTCCTCACTATACATTCGTTCTTGCTGCCATTTAGCACCTTCTTTAAATGCTTCTCTTCTCATTGAGTTACCCATATCTGAATAAAGTTCGTAAGGTTTAGGAGTTGGATAAATTATTTCGGCAGCTTCTTCAACCGTTTCTTTTTTAGGAAGACATTCTGATTTGGATGCAACAGTTTTTTCCAAATCAGATGTCCCAAAGTTATTAACACACAACTGTTTTCTTATATTCTTATCATTTTGAATAACATCTAAATGCATTTGTTCTATCTCCTCTGTGTACTTGTAAGTTTCTTTGGCTTTGTTGTAGCCTGCTATGTATGCCAAAACTCTCTTCTCAACATCAGTTTCTTCTTCAAGTGGTGGTAGTAAATCTACACCCTGCAAGATAGGTGAGTTATTAAGTGGTAGGTGGGCGATTACCTTCTTAAAAACATCGTTTCTTTTGTTATAGTATTCAGGATTATCATCAACGAGCTTTATATAGCCTCTTTGAATATTAACTCTATAATCTCCTCCTTTAATTTCAGAATCATCTACAACAAGTAGATAGTCGTCTGTTTTAATTAGTTTTTGCATAACTCTGTTATTTTGTTTTCTACTTCTGTTATTTGTTCATTAGATAAACCCTCACAATAGAAGGTACCCCTACCAAACTTAGATTTAATCTGAGAATAGGTAAACCCTGGTTGTTTGATAAACTCTTGAAACTTAGCATCT
>Ga0247840_10000262_pt1 | contig 109527 bp, 116 predicted proteins | sample LaCruzMarch2015__FD_192404 | JGI IMG/M metagenome (GOLD analysis project Ga0247840, IMG submission 192404) | Freshwater microbial communities from meromictic Lake La Cruz, Castile-La Mancha, Spain - LaCruzMarch2015_17m | ecosystem: Environmental > Aquatic > Freshwater > Lake | place: Spain... | reverse complement strand
CGGACATTGCCGCTTCAAATTTTTGCGCGGCGGAATACTTTTTCTTTACTCTCATATTCGTTTGATTATACCAGACAAACGAGGGATGTGTGCTTTTCCCTGTTAGGGGGTCGGTTCAGTTGCAACGTAGCATGCGACAGGGGTGATGTCGTGATGGAATTGCTCAACCTCGATTTCTTCACACTTCCGGAGTGTCCCGGATATGAAGAAATAATCCGAGACTATCTGGCCATAGTAGACAAGACGCTGCGGCGTAGGGGCGGACATATTGACCAGGGGTCGGTGGAAGGGTTGCAGAACATCTTCCTCTCCGGGGTCGTTGCTCGCTTGCAATGCAACGAGGCCAGATCGGTGATCATGAGGCGAACGAGTGAGACACTTATCGTATCGTTTGACCTCTTTAACTCGTTGCCGCTCCATTGCGGCTACAACGCGTTCATGGTCCTGCGGGCGATCGCGCGCAAACATCTTCCGACAGACGAAATGCCGGAGATCTATCGGTAGAGATCTTTTACGGACCCGCTTCGGCGGGTCTTTTTTTATTTCTTATATGAAGGGTCAGACTTATCCACCAGGATATATTTTTGAAATGGTATATCATACCCATATGATGGAACGTATTCCCCAACAAATAGAACAGCCGGAAATTCCGGAACCCACGGATGTGACCGAAGGGTTATTCTTGAAGGTTGCCCAACGGCAAGGGTTTTTGATCACGGAGGCTCCGATGATATCTTTGCCGAGGAAAAAGAAAAACAAATGGGATAAAAAAAGTACCGTGCCTGATTTTTTGATAAGAAAAAACGAACAGGATGAAGGTGTCTATGTAGAGGTAACGGAAAATAATATTGATGACGGACATAAACACGGACAGTTAAGGGTTATGGTCGAGGCGGGGCTCGGTTCAAAATATGTCCAGCTTACTAAGGCGGAGCTTGAAGAGATCGAAACCTCGGGCGCGGATCTTCTCGAATATATAAAAGTGAAGATCGGTTCGAGGGGGAACTGAATAAGTCAAAGCAGTTTGGACATTGCTATGTGTTTGACATTTAATTAAAAATATGATAAACCAATATCTGAACGAGATGTCCTTCAGAAAGGTCACGCGGAGGTAAAAGTGGATCTCTATAACCGATACTTACTCAGGATATACGGAGAGAAAAAGCATCAGGCTGAAACCCCGGCAGAGGCTGCCGTGTACGCTGTCCTGGAATGGTTCAAGGAAACCGGCGAGTGGGGCGAATTCTGGGGCGATAAGACAGACGGCGAGCGTTCCGCTCTCGTCGATGCTCTGTTTGCCCGGCTTCAGGTGCTCTCTTTGGACAAGGAAGAGTCTCAAAACCCGAATCCGGTAGAGCGAGCGCTGTCTATTGCCATCGATTGGATTCATTGCGACAATGAATGGGCTCGCTTGTGGGAAGAAAAAACAGAGGTCGAATGCAGGGAGCTTACTGACACTCTGCGCAGACGCTTCGCTTCGTTGGATTTTTGGTTGGTCGATTGGCCTGTTCCCGAGCCGGTGAGCGATGCTTACAAACTTCGTTGCATCCTGTTGCCGATACTCACCTATCTCTCGATCTTCGTCGGAATCGTCGCCTTCGTGTGGTGGGGAAGTCAGTATCTGTGATCCGTACTCTTTGGCGAAAGCCAAAGGCGCTTCCTGTGGAAGCGCCTTTTTTGTATAAGTTTCGAAATCAATGAAGTGTTCTTGGTGAGTTGTCTCTGTTCTTGATGATCTCGTCAATTTTTCTTTGGCGCTCTGCGTCTTCCCGATCTTCTTCACCCATGTCGTCGAGAATTTCGGGGATATAGACACCCGGTCCCTTTGAAGTGGTAGGAGCTTTTTCTGGCGTGATCTCGACCTCTTGCAGTCCTGGGGCGACATCTCCCGGTCCATATCCGAGGTCCGATCTCGCCGGGGTCGAACGATCTATCTCGGGGGTATAACGATCTCTTCCCTTTAATGTTTCTTTTTGTGGTTCGTTCATATGTATTTTGATAAGTTCTAAAGTTCCATTATATCACACCTGTTGATGTTCTTGGAATCCGGAAGATTGATAATATTGCTCCACCGTGTATGATAGTGAGTGGTCTTGGTTCCCAGAAGTGGTCGTGTCACCGAGGAGGTGATCAGTGGAGAAAGGTAAGAAGGTTGTTTGCACTGTATGCGGAGGAAATACTTGCCGGAGCCCGGCAATGAAAGCCATACTGCAAAGAATGCTCGGTCCGGATTTTGAAGTGACAAGCGCGGGGCTCGCTGATCAGCCGGAAGAGCTCGGACTTCCGCCTAACCCTTTGATGGTGGAAGCAATGAACCCGCTCGGGTACGATCTCATCGGTCATGTTTCCTCGACGGTTTGGGCCATCTCCCCGGCGAAGATCTCTTTCTACGTCTGTGCGACCCATGATGTCGCCAGAACCCTGAAGAGAGAACTTCCCAAGGATTACCCCGGTGTGGTCTTGCCTCCGATACTCGTTCCCAACGGGCGAAATGGTGGAGTTTCTGATCCGTATGAAAAAGGGCGAGAGGCCTATGAAGAATGCGTGGCGCTCCTCGTATCTTCGCTTCCTGCGGTCGTGGAGCAGATCAAAAACCTAGCGCAGTAAACCAAAGTGAATTGAGTCTGGATAACGGTCTATGCCGTATCCGGACTCATTTTTTTTGAAAGAATACGAACGCGTCCTTCTCGGGCATTCACCTCCACGATGTCTCCATCCCGCAGTATCTGTGTGGCATGTTTGGTCCCGACAATGCACGGTTTTTGCAATTCGCGCGAAATGATCGCCGCATGGCACGTAATACCCCCCTCATCTGTTATTATTGCCGCCGCTTTTTTAAGGAAAGGGATCATCTGGGGATTTGTCATACCTGTAACGAGCACGTCTCCTTTTCTCAATTCCGTTGTGTCGTTCCATGATAAATGTATCACTACGCGTCCGCTTACAATACCGGGGAAAGCCACATCACCCGAGATCTCGTCTCCGCGTATTTCTCGCAGTTTCTTTTTCCATCGGTCAAACCGTTTCCCTGTGTAGAGGTTCCATTCTTTTCTTTCCTTAATGAACACGCTTTTGTTCGATCGGTCTTCGAGATCGGGAACGGTCACAGTCATTTTTCCTCGAAGGGCTTTTCCGAATTCGCTCATGCACATTGCTCCAACCAGGGGCAAGGGCACATTGCAATTATCGGATACATACTGCAGGAGCGTATCGTCTGTCATATAGGCTTCGGACGCCTCATGTAATCGCAGTTTCATGTCCCCCATGGTAAGGAGCCGCTCGACTAATTTCTTCACTTCATCGTTCGGCAGCCGGTGGAGCGATCTGTGAAGAAGTATCTCCATGAGATCTTCGTTCGATATGAAGGAGAGTATCTTTGCTTCGATTGCTCTCTGGAACGGCTGCTCGTAATATCGGTAGATCCGGCTGAACCTTTTACTTAATGCAAGATGTTCTTTCCATCTTTGAATGGCACTATCGCCTTGCACGGGTTTTGCTTTATATGTTCTTAGGACTTGATGCAGCAGCTCCGACTCTAAAAGCAGATCGTGGAAAAAGGCGTCGTTCAAAAGCGAAGCGCTTATCTTAAAGCATTCCCGCACACCCTTTGGAGATAAATAGGCGCGGACAATATTGTTTTCGTACAGGACGATGTAATCAACCTCACCGTATGCATCGTCGTTATTAAAGATCATATCCAGCGACAATATATCCAGGTCGGACGCCGTAAAATGAAGTTCATAGTCTTTTTCAGGAAGCTTCGGCTTTGGTGGCTTTATTTTTTTTGTCAGAGTGATCGGTCTCGACTGCAGAATATGAAAGGCATTGTTCGCTTGTGCCCATTCTATGTCACATGGAAAGTTGCTCAGGTTCTCGATCTTTTTTACCAGGGCGGAAAGTTCGAGTATCTCCGCGTCGGCAAGGACCTGTTCGGTTTTTTTACGCGGTCGCAGCTCTCGCCATGTGACGCCGCCTTTTGGTTTACAGAAAATGCCTTGCTTTTGCTCTGCCGCTCGCACGCTTGCGATGCAGTGGCTGTTCTTTTCAACTATATACGCATCCGGAGTAATGGAACCGGACACGACCGCTTCGCCGAGACCGATCCCCGCCTCGATAATGATCTTGTTCTTATCCTGGCTGACCGGATGAACGGAAAAGGCAACACCGCTTTTTTCACTTTCGATCATCTTCTGTATTACGACCGCCATAGCGATCGGATTCTCCCGGATATTTTTCTCAAGGCGGTAGAACATGGCGCGAGGGGTGAAAAGCGATGACCAACAACGTTTAACATTGTCGAGGAGCAGGTCTTTCGGAACGTTCAAAAAACTGTCAAATTGTCCCGCCCATGCGTGTTCCGGGCCGTCTTCAACGACTGCGCTTGATCGAACGGCGACTCGGTGCGCGTCCAGTGCATGAAAGGCTGATCGCACTTCCATGGCGATATTTCCGGGAACATTTGTTTGTTGGATCAAACGCCGTATGCGTTTACTTGTTCGTTCAACTGAACGCAGTTCGTTGTCGTTCATTGCTGCGACCTCGGCAAGTATTTGTTGTCGTAATTTTGTCCGGTCAAGAAAATGGTCGAATGCGTTGGTCAGTATTACAAAACCGTCGGGGATGGGAATACCTCCCCGGTTCATTTCTGCAAGGGACACGCCTTTACCCCCGACTCTTTTTTTGTCGGATCTTCGTATCTTCGAAAACCTTTGCGTAAAAACCGGGGCGGACGTCTCCTTACTCTTGGTCATGATAGCTGTATTGTATCACACCGTAAAAGGGTAGTGATCGCACATGTACCTGCAAGAAAAAACCGCCGTCCGGAAATGGGGCGGCGGATGCGCTTATGCGCACATTTTATTTGCGATCCAAGGTCTCCGGTCCCTCCAATGTTCTCCCATCTCCGAAAGGAACTCGTCCGTTACGAGTTTCCCCCAGATGCGGAGTTGTTGGCTTTTAAGGACCAGCCCCTCGATCTTCGAAGTTGAAGCGAAGCCTGAAGTCCTGTCGGTAAGCTCCCAGAGTTTTTCGATCGTTACCGGCCCCTTGTGGATGACGGGTGGCGTCGGATATCCCGCGACCTCGGCTATCGTGACCATTTCATTGTGGGGGATGAATATTCCTCCTTCTGAAATGTCGAAACAGATAAGCCATGGCGTTGCCTGGCCAGAGGGGACGGGGACGCGGTCGTACACGATCGAGTGTTTGTAGTGAAGGTCTTCCGTATGGAACGTCAGGCCCTCAAGTTCAAAGGATGTGGTCAGGCCGTCGATCTTTTCAGTAATCACGAGATCGGCGGCAGAGAGGAGCGCTTTTTGTCTCTCCGTTTCGAGATATCTCTTCGAGAAGATGTTCTCTCTCCATGGAAGGACGAGCCGCCCCATTTTGACGATATGCTTGTATCTCATTGTCGTCTCTTTGGTGTAAGGTTTTAAATGAAGGCTGTAAAAAATATACAATACATCTTATGGTTTTGTCAAATAGTCAAGATCGTTGAGCTAAAAGACAGAATGGCTTGACTTCTTATAAACAATATGCTAGCGTTAAAAACGGCAATATCGCTACAGATCCCCCAAAGAAGGTAGAAAGATGTCCGAAGAAAGAACCACTCGGTCGGAACACTTGGAATGGTGCAAGAGCCGCGCCTTGGAATATCTGGGAGCGGGCGATCGTCATGGAGCCATGATGTCCATGCTTTCGGACCTCGGGAAGCACCCCGACACCACAGGCCTGCAGGGTATGGGTGTCATGATCATGCTCACCGCCCACACCGACGAGGATGCTCGACGCTTCATCGAAGGCTTCAATTGATATCGATTGTCCGTTAGGACGGCCCGCACTCACTTCGGTGGGTGCTTTTTAATTTTATCAGACTGTCTTGCTTGTGGTATAATATAAAAGTTAAAATAATTCTATAAAAAAATGGAACAGGACTTTCGAATGGAAGAATTTGATAAGGCCGTCTTGAACGAAACGGCAACATGGTGGCAGATGAGCCTTCCTTCGGGGGAGGTTCTCTTCGGAACAGCGAAAGCGAAAATGCTCGGATTTCCCGATGATATGTTCAAAACCTATCACGATTTTGTCGAACTTGTTCATCCGGAGGACAAGGAAAAAACGATGCAGGCAATGAAGGATCACCTGGAGGGAAGATCAAAAATATATGAAGCCGTTTACCGCATAAAAAACAAGAACGGAGAATATCTAAAGTTCTACGATTGCGGACAGATCATAAGAAAAGAAGGCGACCAAGTTACGGTTATGGGCTTTGTCCTTAAGGTCGCGGACGATGCTGACGCTTTTCAGCAGATGAAAAAATTTAAGGAACTCATCTTGGGGGGGAAACCCATCCATTATCGAACTGGTCGCCAGGATACGATAAAGCCAAAGAAAGCCCCTATAGAGGGTTTTTTGGTATATTGACAAAGGTACTATATATATTGTATAATTAAATTTGGTGAAAACGTCTTTTTTTTGGAGGCCCAAAAATGGCAATGTGCTCGCATTGTGGGTTGTATACGAACGGAATTCCTCACCGGGATTGTGAGGAACGGGCCGAAAAAGCGCGAATCGCGCCCCTCGGAGACGACGACCCGCGGTTCGCATACTTCCCCCCGGGGCATGTCCTGGGCGTTGGCGATTGGTGTCGAACTTGCTCGGGGTGGAATGGCCCGATTGGAAAATCGTCGGTCGGCCGTGGAACGGCGTGGTATGATTGGTCGGCCCGATATAAGGGTCGGGGGGACGGTTACCGTCTACTTCCTCCACGGTCCGAGTCGGTCCGCGCAACGGACTGGCTTTCGGTGGACGGGTTCGTTGGGTGGAAACACCCCGAAGCCGAACAGGTCGGAAACGTGACCGAGCAATGGATTGCTCGAAAATAAAGGAGTATATAGCCCCGGTGCGTCTGCGCGCCGGGGCTTTTTGTTGGTCTTTGGCGTATTGACAAAGAAAGAATAAGTATGGTATAGATAATCTCGGTAGTAATTCGTAAACTCATTAGGAGAGAAAAGAAAGTGACGAAGAAGATCGCTTCGCTGCGCGGACAAATAAAGAACGCGTGGCGTCAGTGGTGCGAAAATGCGTACCGCCTTGTCGGCAACGGAGCACGAGAAGAGCTCATTGCGAAGGTAAAGGCGCGGATCGGGCGGCTGCCTCCTGTCCTCGAACGGTGTAAAGATACCGCAGGCGCTTTGTGGCGCCGCGTGTCTTTCGCCTGTTATGGCAATCTGCTCACGGCCCTTGCGGCTGTTTGCTCGGAGGAAAAGACGGTACTGGTACGGTCCTGGGCCAAAACCCCCGAGTTCGTCGGATCCAAGATCCCTTGGATCGGTCGGAAGCTTGGTTGGCTACTGCTCGTACTGTCGGCTCCTCCTGTCCTCGCTGTTGCCGCCATGATCGCGATGATGGCGGGATTCCTCAAGCTTATCGTGTGGTCGTGGGGAAACGCTCTTCCGGGATTGATTCGGTGGAACAACGACCCCGCCAAGGCCGATAAGGGACACCGAGCAGCCGCCATTCCGGTGGTCGTGCTCATCGCAGCCGTTCTCACTATTTTGCCGTTCGTCTCGCTTTACCCGGCGATATGGGTAAAGGCATATGTAACCGAATACAATGCGGTTATCTACCAGTCCAATCCCGTGGTCGAGCGCACTGAAGATGGTGCAATGACCATCAAGATGGTCATTGCGCTGGGCGAGCAACTGCTCGACCAGGGATTGCAGGCGAACGACTTGGCTGGTTGGCCGACGAGGACGCCGATCTTCGGGCTCAATAACTCGTATTATCTCCAGGAAGGAGAACTGACCATGCTTCGGTTGCCGGCCGAGTGGCTGCGGTTCTACTACACGCGACCGCCGAATGGCGTGTTCGATGAGAGAATGATCACCGCGCACGGTGACTGGATGTACCACTCTGACCGTCGTTTTTTCCCGAATTCGGAAACCGTTTACCGGGAAGGACTCAATGCGTGGAAGGCGTATCTCGCCGATTTGCAAAGCGGTCGGGCGAAGACATATCCGGTGGCAAGCAGCTTTTCTCGGCTACTTGAACGGATGGTCGAAGGGCTGTCCGGATATGCACGGCAACTTGAAGCCTCTTCAGACCTGAAAACTCCGACACTGACCAAGTCTTATGCTCAAGACACTACCCGGATCGGGGAAGTCGCCGACACCGAGACTGTTGGTTGGTGGGACGCGGATCGCGTCTTCTACGGCTCTCAGGGAGCTCTTCGTGTCGTTCGGTACGTTCTCGATGCGGCTTCTCACGATTTCAGTGATGTGCTTGTAGCTAAGGGCTCAACCGAGCTGGTCACTCGCATTGTTCACGATATCGATGCGAACCCGGTCTATCTCGATGACCCGTGGTGTGTGATCGGTCCAAACAATGCGGGGATCGTCAATCACTTGGCACTCCAGTCAGCGACAGTGAACCGCAGTATCGCCGATATGGGGCTATTGATCGCCGCCTTGAACAAGTAAAAGGCGGAACGGGGGGGGCAGGGATGCCCCCCTTTTTTATGGCTAAAATTATAAAAACTCCCATGCAGAAAATACAAGGGAGTGGTTTCGTTTTTTGAGGGTAAGCGAGAAAGAGTTCGGTGGTTTTTTTTACAGTTCATCGACGAGCGCCGGTAAACCGTCCTTGCCGATGCCGATCTTCTTCGCGCCGCAATTTTTTATTCGCGGGAGTGTTTCAAAATATTCGTCGGTCCAGTTAAAAAAGGCCTTGAGAAAGAACTGGATCTCGAGCCCGTGTGTTATGACAACGAACAGTTCGTCTTCCGGCGAGGTTCGGATCTCCGAGTTTATGTATGCCGCGAAATCCGCAAAACGAACGAGTACTTCTCGCCCACTTTCGCCGTTCGGAAAAGCATAGTTCAGAATGCCGGCCTTGCGGCGTTCGTTCTCGGCGGCTTTTCTGTTATGGACGGTAACATCGCCCCAATCCTGTTTTGCGATGCGCTGTTCGGTTGTAAAAGAGAAGTTGGCACCCGGCGGCAATTCGCACGCAATACCCTCGGCGGTCTCAAGCGCCCTTTTGCTGGGCGACAGGACGAAACGAAAATTTTTGATATGTCCATATTCTGCGCCGAAATTCTTTCCGAACGAAGAAGACTGCCCCTGGCCTTTTTCGCTGAGCGGCATTTCCGCGTCCGAAAGCCTTTCATATGCCGTGTCGTCGATGTCCTCGAGCGACTCCGCATGCCTCATCACGACAAGCTTGATCTTTTTATTACTCATTTATACCTCCCTTGGAAAAGAACCGATATCGCTCCATCGTACCTTTTATTTTTTTGATAATCAAATAGTAAAAAAGGTTGCTTTTTTAGTGTAAAATATGGTAAACAATCCATTAGTATTGAAAAACAGAGAGCGGAGGTTTGGCATGTTGGCAAAAGACAGGATTATTGTGGCGTTGGACGTGGACAGTCTCGACAAGGCGGAAGCTCTCGTCAGAGAACTTTCTCCCCATGTCGGATATTTCAAGATCGGATTGGAGCTCATTACCCTGGGGCTTGCGGACGAGGTGATAAAGCTCGTCCATTCTTTTGGCGCCAAAGTGTTTTATGACGGCAAATTCCCTGATATCCCGACGACGGTCGGACGCGCAGCGAGAGCGGTCGCAAGCAAAGGTGTGGCAATGTTCAATGTTCATGCTTCTGCCGATACAGCCTCGATGGCGGCGGCGGCGAAGAACAAAGGTTCCTCAACGGCGCTGGCCGTTACCGTTCTCACGTCGATGGACAATAAGAGGTGTCGGCATAATTTCGGAGCGTCGGTCAATAGAAAGGTCGTGCAATTTGCGCACGACGCTCTCGATGCGGGAATGGATGGGGTTATCTGTTCTTCCAAGGAACTTGTGCTTCTTGGGAAGTATAAGGAACTTGATGGCTTGATCCGCGTTACCCCCGGCGTGCGTCCCCTGTGGGCGCCTTCCAATGACCAGAAACGTGCGATGACTCCGGATGAAGCGATCATGTCAGGAGCTACCATACTCGTGGTCGGTCGGCCGATAACGGATCCTCCAAAGGATATCGGAACATCCGTGGACGCGGCAAAGCTTATCCTTAAAGAGGTCGAGGATGCGCTTGTCCGGCGTTCGGACACGATACGTGAACGCGAGAATTTTGCGCTGTTGCGTCGGTACGGTGCCATTGTCACCGGTACTCATGTCGTCCTGACTTCCGGTCGGCACGGTTCGGAGTACGTCAACAAGGATGCAATCTATCCACACACGGAGGCAATCTCGGAATTGTGTCGTGAAATCGCGAAGAGATTTGCGGATAAGGGCGTCGAGGCCGTTATTGCTCCGGCGGTGGGTGGTCTTATCATGGCTCAGTGGACAGCTCATCATTTGTCACATCTCACGGGTCGCGAGGTTCTAGGTCTGTATGCCGACAAAGAGGGAAAGGAATTTGTTATCAAACGCGGTTACGATAAACTGGTCCGCGGAAAGAAGGTACTCGTCGTCGAAGATATTTTGACGACCGGCGGTTCGGTAAAAAAGGTTATCGAGGCAACCCGCGAGGCCGGCGGAAATGTTGTCGGTCTCGGCGCGCTCTGCAATCGCGGCGGTGTTACTTCGGAAGATGTCGGCGGTGTTTCCGAGTTGTTCGCCCTTGTGAATTTACAGCTTGAGACATGGGAAGAAGCGGATTGTCCGCTTTGCGCCCGCGGTGTTCCTATTAACACGGATGTTGGCAAGGGACGGGAGTTCCTCGAAGCCAAGAAGAAGTGATGAAGCGATGGTAAAAGCAGGGCGGAAAAATTCCGCCCTTTTTTGTTGTGTTTTGATCCGTAGTGAGGTATCTTTTATACCAGAAACTCAGAAAGGAGAAAGATCAAAATGAGACTTCGCGGAATAGACTTTGGTAACGTTTTTATCGCCTCCGGAACCCTGAATTTTTTCGGGGAAGGGTGGCGGCATCATAAAGCGCTTCGAATGCTCCCCGGCTTCGACTTTACCGGAGCAACATTTGTTTCGAAAACGACGACGTGGCCTTCGCGTGAAGGGAATATGAAACTCCGGGACGACCTGCAACCGATGGAATTGTTCCCTGATTGCATTCGCGTTTATCCTCTGGAGAACGTTGTCCTGAATGCCGTAGGATTGAGCGGGCCCGGCGCGCGGGCTTTGTTTTGGCGGTATAAATGGGACCTGAGAAAGGAACCGTTCCTGATCTCGTTCATGGCCGCAGGCGCCACCCGCGAAGATCGACTCCGTGAAGTTCAGAGTTTTGCGAATGATTTTGCTTGGATATCTCCCGGGTTTATGGCGCCCGTCGGTATCGAATTGAATATCTCCTGCCCGAATATCGGGCGTGATAAATTATTGTTCATTTTGAGCGAAGCGTCCGATCAGTTGGGGATCCTCTCCGACCTCGATGTTCCCATCGTTCTTAAGATAAACGCGTTGGCGCCTATCGAGAGAGTGGAAGAACTTGCCGAAAAGGGATTATTCGATGCGGTCACCGTTTCGAATACGATCCCGTGGGGTGCTCTGCCGGAACGGATCGATTGGAAAGGCATCTTCGGTACCGATGTGTCACCGCTTGCTCGTTATGGCGGCGGCGGACTCTCCGGTGCGCCGCTTCTGCCAATCGTTGCGGATTGGGTATACGAAGCATCGGACAAATTGTCGGTCCCCATCATTGCGGGCGGCGGGGTTCTTTCAAAAAGCGGCGTCGACCTTCTGTATGATGCTGGCGCTCATGCCATTATGATCGGATCCGTTGCAATCCTTCGGCCGTGGTCCGTGCAGGGTATCATCCGACATACAAACAAGGTCTTTGAGTCTCGTTAAGTAAGAAGAACATCGTTATCGCCGGGGCTACCCGGCGTTTTATTTTAATTGTTTTTTTATTCAATCGTGCTATTATCGGGGCATCGAGGGACATTGAAAAACTTAAAAAGAGAAGGAGGGTTCCGTATGCCGTTACAAGTATCGCAAAGAATGCTCGGATTGGAAGGCGAAAGTGCCTTTTCCGTCGGAGTTGAAGCCGCCGCCTGGGAAAGACAGACTGGGCGTCATGTCTACAAATTCCAGATCGGTCAGCCGGATTTTCGGACGCCGGCGAATATTTGCGCCGCGGCCGTGCAAGCCATTATGGACGGAAAACACGGTTACACGCCATCGCCCGGGATACCGGAACTGCGCAAGGCCGTTGCTGATTACATGACCAAAACTTACGGCGTTCTCGTGCTTCCCGAACATGTCGTGGTCGGCGCCGGAGCGAAGTGCTTTATCGGTTATGCAATTGCGGCGGTGACCGAGCCCGGAATCGGAGATGAGGTTATCTTCCCGATACCCGGCTATCCGATCTACCCGGCGGAAGTCTATTGGAAGGGTGCCGTTGCGCGGCCTCTTGCCCTCCGTGAAAAGAATGGATTTGGTTTCGATCTCGAAGAGCTTGCGCGTACTGTGAATGAAAAGACGCGTCTGCTCATTCTGAATACGCCGCAGAATCCGACGGGGGGCGTGTTGTCCCGCGAGGAATTGGAAGCGATCGCGAAGATCGTTCTTCCGTTCGAGAATCTGTGGGTTCTCGAGGACGGCGTATACTCCGATCTGATCTATGATGGACCGTTCACGTCCATCGCATCTATTCCGGGTATGGCCGAAAGAACGATCATGATGAATGGCGCGTCCAAGACCCATGCCATGACAGGATGGCGCATCGGTTTCGCAGCGAACCCGCTGCTTGCGCCGTATTTTGCCACTCAGGTCACGGTCGCCTCCGGTTGTGCCGGGCATGTCGACCAATATGCGGCGCTTGAAGCGCTCACCGGTCCGCAGACGGAACAACAGGAGATGAAGCGCATCTTCCATGAGCGTCGCGATTTCATTGTTGCGGGGCTGAATAAGATTCCCGGCGTAGATTGTGTTATGCCCGGCGGTGCGTTCTACGTGTATCCGAATGTAACCCGCGCGTGCAAGATCGTCGGAGCGAAGGATGCCGAAGAGTTCCGTCAAATGCTTCTTCATGAAGCGTGGGTGTCTGTGACGGCCGATACGCATTTCGGTCCGAAGGTTCCGAATGACGGCGAACATATCCGGTTCTCGTACGCTTCTTCGATGGAAGAGATCGAGAAGGGTATCAAGGCGATGCACGACTGGATTGGTGACATTGTGACCCGGAAGCGTCTGGCTCGCCGAGCCCGCGTTTCAAGAATGATTGCCAAGAGTTGACGATGTGCCGTCCCGATAGTTATCGGGGCGGCTTTTTTGACATTATTTCGAATATTCACTACCATGACATCAAGAAGGAGTCCTTTGATTTAATGTGGAAAAAAGAGGTGACGTATGAAAGAAAAAGCGACTTGCCCTGTGCAAGAACAGTACGATTTTCGGTCGTATCATATGGATCTGCGAGGCCTCGAACTTCCTCCTGTCCGCGGTGTGAACGAAAAGCGGATCGGGAAGATCTGCCGCACTGTCCGCGGGCTTATGTTCGCGATGATTGAAAAAGCGAAGTCCGGGCACCCCGGCGGTTCTTCTTCGAAAGTTGAGCAGCTCGTGACGCTTCTGTGCTCTGGCGAGCTAGGCTTCGATCCGTACGACCCGAAAGATACCGGCCGTGACCGTATTGTTTGGTCGGCGGGGCACTGCTCTCCGCTTTTGCATTCACTGAACGCGCTGATCTCTGAATTTGGTGTTTCTGAGAAGCTCCAAAAGTTCTACGTGACTCCGCGCGAGCTCATGAAGTTTCGCACGACCGGGGGTCCGAGCGGCCATGTCGAATCGCATTATGCTCTTGCTGACGCTTCGACCGGCGCTTCCGGACACGGTCTTTCTGCGGGGCTTGGCTTTGCACTCCTCCATCGTTCGTGCGGTCTTCCCATGAAAACCTTCGTTATCATGGGCGACGCTGAAACGGAAGAGGGTATGACCTTCGAGGCGCGGAACATCGCGGCGAATGTCGGGACTTCCAATCTCGTCGTTCTTCTGGACCATAACGGTTTTGGTATTGATGGTCCGATCACCGAAGTGATGTCGACCGCGTGCGTCGATCAATGGCGCATGATGGGCTGGAACGTTATCGAGGTTGACGGACATGATATCCGGCAGCTTGCCCATGCCTATAAACTGGCAAACGAGAACGACAGCAAACCGACGGTCATCATCAGCCATACGGTGAAAGGGAAGTTCTATGGAAAGCTTGAGAACACCTGCACGTCTCACGGCTCGCCACTTGGAACGCCCGAATATATCGAGGCAATGAAAGCGCTCGACTATTCAGTTCTTGCCGACGGCTATCACGATATCGAAGAAGTGCTCGGCTCTTTCGGGAAAATGGATCGAAAATATTTCGGTGCGCGCCTTCGTGTCGCGGCGAAAAAGATCATCCCCAAGGACAAGCTCATGGAGATGATGGTTGCGAAGCTTGATGGTCGGAATATCTTTGACTATATCGATGTTCCGCAGCCGGAAACGCTTCCGCCGGAACTCGTGTTCAAAGGCGGGGCAGCTGTGCCGACACGCAAGGCGACCGAAGCCTGCTTCGATTGGGAGATGAAGCATAACGCGTTCTTCTATGTTACGACCGGCGACCTGTCCGGGTCCATCCTGACGGGAAAAGCGGAAAAAGTTTACGGCATCATGAGCCGTGACAATCCGCTCGGCCGCGGTATTCGAAGCGGTATCGCTGAACAAAATATGTCGATGATGATGACCACGATGGCGTCCGACACTTTGCCGGGCGGATATAAGCCGATGACTGTGTTCGGTTCGTATGGAGTGTTTACCAGTATGATGGCGAACCCCGTGCGGATGGCGCTCATCAATAACGCGATGAATCCCGATGCGAAAGCGTTCTTCATTATGCTCGCGGCCCACGACGGACCCGAGACTGGTGAGGATGGCCCGACGCACCATGGTCTCTTCTGGATGTCCCTCTTCACGGCGTATCCGGGGATCAAGGTGTATAAGCCTCTGGATGCGAACGAAGCGGTGGCGATGTATTTCCATGCTCGGAAATGCGGCGAACCCGTGGCGTTCTCTGTTGCTCGTCCGAACACTCCGGTGTTCACTCGCGGCGACGGCGGAGATACCATTGCTCCCGCAAGCGCGGCGAACGACGGCGCATATGTGTTTAGATCGTATGCGAATAACGGAAAGCGGAAGCTCCCGATCGCGGTTGCCGGCGGTCAAACGATGGCGAACCTGCTCAAGGTCTTGCCGCAGATCGAAGAACGCGCGGATGTAAAGATCATCGCGGTCACTTCCCCCGAGCTCTTTGAAGAGATGCGTGTGAATGATCCGGAGAACGCCTGTCTGGTGCTCTCCGATAAAGAGCGTGCGACCGTTGTCGCGCTTCATAATGGGTATCCGGGCTTCATGGATGCGTTCCTTCTGCCCGGCGATCACGAACAGCGCAATCTTGGCATTGCGACATTCCAGCACTCCGGCAGACCAGAAGAGGTCTATGCCGAGGCGGAGCTCGACCCTGCCGGTATCGCCCGGAAGGTGCTCGGATTGCTTGAATAAGCGGGCAAGGTAGCTCGCAGACCCCCAAGGATGGGGGTCTTTTTAATATATTGACATATTATACTTAATTTGGTATAATGTACACAACATTCATCGTCCTTTTCAGAGAGATGCCATGATCACAAGACGCGAAATGATGCTCGGTGTAGCCGCCATGCGGCCAACTATGGAAGAGGGTAGCGGCGTGTGGGACCTTCGGTCCGCGGAGCAAAAAAAGCGAGACGAAGATCGTCTTGCTCACGTTTTCAAAGAGATCGAGCGGTGTTGGGTTCCCCCGTATCCGCGGGCGCCCCACCTCGGCGAGCCGGTGCATATCTGATGTGCCGGTCAACAATAGAGCTATCCGCAGCATGCGGATAGCCTTTTTTAATTGACAATGTTTATTTATACTGATATTTTTATTCTGGTTGAATTGGCGAGCCTGGAAGCTTGAGTATGGGACTTATGATGAATGGCGAGTCATTTTGAGGAATATTCTAAATGAATAAAAAACAGGTTTTGGTGGTGGACACATCACCGACTATCGAAAAGAACGAACACGACCACTACTCTGTCGTGACGCTCATGGGACTTGGTCTTAGTGGCCCGGGAGAGATCAAACAGCGAGAGTCCCACCGAGGCAACTTTTGGCTTTACGGTTATTACCCTCCGGAGATAGAAGGAATTTTCAATGGAGAAGAATATAAGAGCCAGGTGCTGGAAGACTCAAGACGCTATCGCGTGGTGATCGTTCCCGGGGGTGCCGTCGCCAAAATTGTGGAGAACGTTGGCCGTCATGACTCCGTGAAGTTGAGGACACTGTTGAAGATCGTTTCAGATGAGTTCGGGTACGACGTTCTGAAGGCCGGTGCAATCCCACGCCTCTTAGAAACTCTTCCTCTGTTGTGCGATGGTTATGGAGTTTCTCGCCTCGTTGGGTTTCATCAGCCCATTTCTTACAAGCGGAGAAAGTATCTGTTTGGCTCGGATGCGGATTTTTCCAGCCTCCTCCGGTTGTATCCAGCTAACGATTTAGTCTATCGCCCGGACAAGTACAATCTCGTGTTTGGGGGCGATTGAAAGAACTGTTGCCCCGCATGCCTACGCGTGCGGGGCTTTTTTGTGCAAGTTTTCCGTTGAAAATTTGAGCGATTAGTGTTTCAATAAACATACCAATGAAGTATCTTTTAAAGATTTTTTCTGTTCTCTCCTTATTTTTTTTGCTTCACACGGGGGCGGTGTTCGCCGCGAGCCTCGAGTACGCTTCTTTTGTTTCGACAGACGGAGTATCTTCGTCGTTTGTGATAAAATACGGCGGGCTGGAAGAAAAGAATAATTATCTTTGCTCGATACTGTCGCTGTCGTGTTCGGCAACCAACGTCTCCGCTTCTTCGTCGCCGGCTTTTGATTACGGCGCCATACCGAAGTCGCGCAAGGGGGTGATGTTTCGCGGACATTCGCAAGACGGAAGATTTATTTTTTTCTATCAGTGGGCGGGTGCGCAGGATAAGTATCGCCATTACGTTCTCTTGGATACAAAAACGAGAGAGACGTATGAAAGAAAAAGCGAAGTTCCTTTTCTCGATCTTATGACGGAGCAGGACCGTTTGTTCAGTATTTCACCGGACGATTCAACTCTTTTTTATCTTGATGATCGCGATGGTTCACCCGCGATCTATATGGTTGATCTTCTCCATCTTAAAAAAGGTTCAATGAGCGGGACGAAACTTACAAGACGCGATTATACGGTCGCAGACTTTTTAGCGTACGACAAAGATAATATTTATTTTATCGCAAACCGTTCAAACCCGCTTACTTGGACGCTGTATCATTACAACATTTCGACGGAAAAACTTGATCCCGTTGCAAGCAATGTTTCTTACGGAGAGGTTATAAAGAAGGTCGGGACATATATTCTTGTGATGAAAATACGAGACAATACGGTCGTTCCAATGATCTATGATCCCGTAAAAAGAGGGATATCTTTTTTCAGTTTGCCACAAACTCTTGGACAGGCCAATATCTCGATCCCGTATCAGCCTTTTCGCTATGGTCAGCTTACGGGCGTCGTTTCTTACCCAGATCGCGATGGACCGAAAGTAAAGCATCCGCTCATCGTTTGGCTTCATGGCGGACCATATCGCCAGGACAGCCTTACTGTTCATCCGTATCTTTCTTATGGTGTCTATGATTGGGTATTGAACGAAGCACGGCTTTCGGGTGCCATAATTTTTAAGCTGGATTACAGCGGAAGTTATGGATACGGAAGCGCGTTCATCGCGGGGCTCAAAGAAAATATCGGGAAAAAAGACGTGAACGATGTCGTGACGGCGCTTGATTCCGTTAAAAAAGAAGCGTCGAAAAATTTTTCGATATCGGGGGTTTATCTCGTTGGAAACAGCTACGGAGGATATCTGTCCTTGAGGAGTCTTGTGGCGTATCCTAAAAGATTTGACGGAGCTTTCTCGATAAACGGAGTGACAGACTGGCGGTCTCTCTTGACGAACCTTGGCGATTCTCTTTTTAACTCTTATTTCAACGGCGTTCCGAACAGCAAGAACGAGAAGCTTTATGCCAAGGCTGATATTTTGAAAAGGGCCGGCGATGTTTTGCCTACGCACAAAGTTGTTTTGGTGCAAGCGCAAAAAGATAAGACGATCGACCCGATACAGGCGGAGCTTCTGAAAACGACATGGCAAAAGGATGGCGTTAATGTTGATCTCGTCCGGATACTCGAGGAAGACCATGTCTTTCATAAGGTCGCTTCCATATCTCTTATCTGCCGGTCCTTGCTTGGTTTCTTGGATATCGCTCCGCCTTCTCCCGAGCGTTGCCGCTTCTGGTGATTCGGGATTTTCTTTCCGCGCAAAGTTGCTATACTGTATTTAATCTATTTTAATACAAGAATCTTAATCTAAAAAAATGCACATACGGAAAACAAAGATCGTCGCCACTATCGGGCCGGCGTCTTCGGGGGAGCAAGAACTTTTTGGGATGATTCATGCCGGGATGAACGCTGCGCGTATAGATATTTCGAAAGGGGCCTTTGAGGATCACTCGAAGGTGATAGACCTGATCCGCGTCTATGCGGACAAGATGCATATAGCTGTGGCTGTGATCCTGGACCGGAACGGAGAAAAAAACGTTTCGAGCGAAGATTTTGAGTTCCTGGTCAAAAAGAACGTCGATTTTGTGGTATTGTCGAAAGTGGAGACGGTCGAAGATATCCGAAAGGTTCGCGATATGTTCAAGAAGCATAAGGCCGATATCGGGATCATCGCCAAGATCCAAACCAAAGAGGCGGTGGAGAACATTGATGCGATCATTGAAGCGGTCGACGGATTGATGGTGGGGAACGAAGATCTTGCGGACCAGGTCAAAGACGAGAACGCGACGCTGCTTCAGAAAGTTATTGTCAAAAAGGCCATAGCCGCAGGGAAGCCTGTCATTACCGCCACTAAGATGCTTCCGTCCATGATATCATCGCCTGTCCCGACAAACCTCGAAGTAAATGAGGTGACCAATGCGATCTTGGACGGAACGGATGCGATCATGCTCGTCGATGAGACCACAAGCGGCAGACATCCCGTGCTTTCCGTCGAAACACTCTCGCGGATCGCGCTTTTTACCGAACGCTCCGCTTTGTTCGCCGAAGACGTTACAAAATTCGAAAGAACATCTCGTGGTATTGTGGACGCCGTTTCCGAAGCTGCCGCAAAAACAGTCAAGAACATCGGAGCGGAAGCGATCATTACTTTATCCGAGAAAGGTTTCACTCCGCGCATGGTTGCGCGTTTCAAACCGGACCACTCGATATTCGTTCTCACTCCGCATGTCCGAACTTTCAGAAGGGTTATTTTGAGTTTCGCTTGCGCACCCGAACTTTTGGAACAACCGATCAAGACCTTGAATGAGGCGGTATCTGTTTCTAAAAAATTGTTGGTTCGAAAAAAACAGCTGAAAGAGGGCGATAAGTTTGTGGTCGTGGCCGGAATGCCATTCGGTATCACCGAAGGCACGAATATGATCCTTGTTCAGACGATATAAACGGGAAATACGAAATTCGAATGTCGAAGTCCGAAACAAATACGAATGTTCAAATTTTCAAAACCCAAAACCCGTCGTCCGTATTTCGAATTTCGTGCTTCGGATCTCGGGTTTTACATATTTTATGTATATAAAAGTAAAGGTCAGCGCCGGCGCGGGGAAGGAAAGCTTCGAGCAGATATCCGAAGATCATTTTAAGGTTTCCGTTAAAGAAAAAGCCGAAGCGAATATGGCAAATCGGCGGGTCATCGCGATGTTCGCCGAACACTACGGAGTTCCTGCGGGAAAGGTGCGATTGGTCTCCGGACATCATTCGCCGGGAAAGATATTGAACATCGATCAATAAAAAAAATGTCAGCATACGCCAAATCGATCCTTTTTGTCTTTTTGTTCTGCGCTTTCGTCGTGGTGGTGTATTGTTCGTTTCCCTATATCGAAAAGATGCGCATCTCGGGCACGGCGACCACAACTCCGGCGGCAGAGTTTGAGGCTATCAAAATAGATATGCCGGCGCCTGAAGAAGTCGTTTCGTCGCCGGTACAATTCCATGGAACAGCGCGCGGGACTTGGTATTTTGAAGGATCGTTCCCGGTCCAGGTTCTCGATGCATATGGGAATATTCTCGGAACGGGCATCGCGACCGCGAATGGCGAGTGGATGACGGAGGATTTTGTTCCATTTTCCGGTTCCGTCGGTATCATGTCGCCGGGCACTGAGGACGGCGAGGTCGTATTTAAAAAAGATAATCCTTCGGGTCTTCCGAAAAATGACGCCGAGGTACATATTCCCGTATACTTCACCGCGCCGAGCCCCTCCATGAAGGTTCTTGTGTATTTTGGAAATTCAAATTACGGCAGCACGGAGAACTGTACGAATGTTTTTCCGGTCGTCAGGAACATTCCGAAAAGTCCCGAGGTGGGACGGAGGGCCTTAGAGGAATTACTCAAAGGTCCGACCAAGGAAGAGACATCCCAAGGATATTTTACCAATATCAATGAAGACGTTATTCTTCAAAAACTGGAGATCAAAAAGGGAATAGCGTATGCCGATTTTGACGAAAAACTGCAGACCAACGTCGGCGGTTCGTGCAAGATCGGAGGCATTCGTGAACAGATCACCGAAACACTCAAACAGTTCTCGACAATAAGCAGTGTGGTAATATCCGTGGACAGTTTTACTGAAGAGATACTGCAGCCATAAATGTTCCTCTTTTTAAAGACATGCTATACTAAATAAGTAATAATAATTTAAAAATATGCAAAACGAGAATCTTCAAATACCGGAGGCTAAGCCGAAGTCCTCGCCTAAGGATGTTTTTATGCATCTTTTAATGATCGCGATGCTCTATGTCGGGGCATTCAGCTTTATCTCGCTCTGGTTCAATTATATTAATTTTCTTTTTCCCGATCCGCTTAATTTTTACTACGTTGAAATAAATCAAGGCGTGCTTATCGCTACCGCCACTCTCTTTGTCGTCTTTCCCGTGTATTTTCTCCTCTCATGGCTTTTGGGAAAGGAGATGATAGCTGAACCTGAAAAGCGCGAGCTCGTTGTTCGTAAATGGCTCGTATACCTGACCCTCTTTATTGCGGCGGTTGCCATTATCGTTGATACCGTGGTGCTTATGTATTTCTTCTTGAACGGAGAATCCACGGCGAGATTTTTCTTGAAAGTGGCTGCGGTGTTGGTAACGGCGGCGTTTGTGTTCGGATATTATATCTGGGACGTGAAAAGAAAAGCGGGTATGAAAAGCAATCTCCCAAAAATGCTTGCGTCCGCCGCTGCTCTGGTGCTTGTCGGAAGTATCTCGTACGGTTTCTTTTTATTTGGGTCTCCTGCCCATCAGCGAGATCTTCGTATGGACGACCAACGCGTGAACGACCTGAGAAGCATCCAAGACAGCATACTTAATTATTGGCAGCAAAAAGGAACATTACCATCAAAGCTTTCCGAACTCGCGGATAGTATCAAGGGATTTGTTCCGCCAGTCGACCCGGAGACCGGTGCTCAGTACGAATATAACATAGCGAGCGAAACCCCATCATTCAAGTTGTGCACGATATTCAAAGCAAAAAGCGTTCCAAACTCTCGTTCGCCTTACGTGAATTATTCCTTGCCAGTGTTTGAACCCGTGTCCGATCCTTCGGAGACATGGGATCATGAAGTGGGACATGTTTGTTTCCCTCGAACAATCGATCCGGAGCTGTACAAACTGAACAAACCGATACCGGTTGTTATTCAGTAATTTCATACAAGAACGCCATGGCACACGTCATGGCGTTCTTTGTTCAATGAAGACAAAGACTTGATTTTTTAAGTTCATGGAGTATTGTTCAGGTGAAAGTACACTCAATCCACCGAGGAAAAGTATATGAGCATGAATGTTTTTTTGCTCTTGGTCTTGATATTGATCGTACTCAATCAGTTTCGTCTCAATTGGAGGCTTAATGAACAAGAAAAGATGATCGACGAGCTTTTTGACAGACAAAACGGTCGCAAAGATAAGACACACATGATAGATAAGGAATTCATCAGGGAATGGTTGCGTACTCGTGAACTACGGAAAGTAGTTCATCAAGTGCTCGCTTCTATGCCGAGAAAAGTGGATACCAAGTAGAGATATCCCCTCCTGCGCCGCTCCTTCCGTTGTGAAGGCGCGGCGCTTTTTTGTTTGAATGTCTTTTTTTCGTTGACTTATTTTAATTTTTACTGTATTATAGTAACCTACGATTTCCCGCATGGGATTTTTTGTATAAACCCAAATAAAAAAGGCTTTCGATTTTGGATGAGATTTGCGTGCGCCGACGAGGAACGACGCGGGCTGCATAGCAATACTGTCCGCTAGAACCGCAGGAGACAAACGCAAATATCGCCAAAAGAGAAAACCGTCACCTCTATGGAAGTAAGAAACATCGCAATAATAGCCCACGTCGACCACGGCAAGACCAAATTGACCGACGCCATCATGCGCCAGACCGGAATGTTCGATGAGGGACAAAGCATGGACTCAAACGCTCTTGAACAAGAGCGTGGCATTACCATATATTCAAAGAATACCGCTACCTTCTATAAGGGTACAAAGATAAACATCGTCGACACTCCCGGGCACGCCGATTTTGGTTCCGAAGTTGAACGCGTGCTTCGTTCGATCGACTGCGTGCTTCTTGTCGTCGATGCGCAAGAAGGTCCGATGCCTCAAACGCGCTTTGTTCTCAAAAAATCTTTGGAGCTCGGCTTGAAGCCCATTGTTGTTATCAATAAGATCGATAAGCCCGCCGCAGACCCGGAGAAATGCGAAGAAGAAGTTTTGGAGCTTTTCATGGAGCTTGGTGCGAACGATGAACAATGTAATTTCCCCGTTGTGTATGCTATCGGACGCGAAGGTATTGCTAAACTCAAGCTTGAAGATGAGTCAAATGACCTTGTTCCTCTTTTGGACACTATCCTTAAGTTTGTTCCGGCCGCAACTTCTGAAATATCGCTTCCTCTGCGTGCTCAACCGTTTAACTTGGCATACGACAACTACATGGGACGTCTTGCCATCATGCGCGTATATGAAGGTGTGATAAAAACAGGTGACACGGTTTACGTGAAAAACGAAGACGGTCATACGTATAACGGAAAGGTTTCCAAACTTTTTTCTTTTAAAGGCATCAACCGTGTTGAAACAGAGCAAGCTGAAGCCGGCGATATTGTTCTGATGGCGGGAATTCCGCAGATCTATATCGGTGAGACCGTTTGCACATCTCCCGACGCCGAAGCTTTGCCTGCCATTAAGGTTGACGATCCGACCATTTCTCTCAATTTTCTCATCAACAACTCTCCGTTTGCCGGACGTGAAGGCAAGTTCGTTACCTCGCGTCAGATTCGCGAGCGGCTTGAACGCGAGCTTGAAGTGAACGTCGGTCTCAAGATAGATTTTTCCGGAACGGACAGTTTTCGCGTGTATGGCCGTGGCGAACTTCACATTTCCATCTTACTCGAAAATATGCGACGCGAAGGTTACGAAATTCAGGTTTCTCAACCGCAGGTCATCGTTAAAGATATTGAAGGTGTAAAGAGCGAGCCTTTTGAAGAAATTACTGTTGATGTACCGATGGAGTACCAAGGGACCGTTATCGAAAAGCTCGGCGCTCGCGCCGCGATGATGGTAAACATGAAAACGCACGAGAACACCGCCCGTATTATTTTTGAAGGCCCAACCAGGGGGTTGCTCGGTTATCGCGGGCAGTTCATTGTTGACACGAAAGGCCTCGGGATTATGGCTTCGCGCGTTATCGGTTTCCGTCCGTGGGCCGGAGAAATAAAAAAGCGGCAGGTCGGTTCTATGATCTCGACCGCCACCGGAAAAGTCGCGGGGTATGCTCTGTGGGGTTTTCAGGAGCGCGGAATTTTGTATATCGGTCATGCGACGGAAGTATATGAAGGAATGGTTATTGGAAATACCTCAAAAGGCGAAGAAATGCCAGTGAACCCGACGAAAGGAAAAAATCTGACGAATGTCCGTTCTTCCGGGACCGACGAAGCGATTGTATTGATTCCTCCCTTTACTCTTACTATCGAACGCGGAATGGAAGTGATGGCTGAAGATGAATATCTTGAAATCACTCCGAAAAGTGTGCGACTTCGCAAAAAAGGATTAACTGAAACCGATCGTTCAAGAATGAAACGAAGCTCGACGAACAATTAAATAAATTAAAAAACCGCCGGCGCACAATGTGCGTCGGCGGTCGAGGATCAGTCCTCGTCATACTCCTCATCACTCCAACGGATCTGGGATTCGTCCGTGATCCAGTGGTCATCGAACACGAGGGGATGGCGAGTGTCTCCATTGATGACCCGTGGTTGTTCGATACGGCCGGTCGTGATCAGACGACGGGCGATGGCGACGGCTTCATCCGGGAAATCGTACCAGTAGATCTGAGCGTAAGACTCGAGAACTTCCTCCCAGTCACCATCGGTGACATAGGTGCCTGCGACGATCTTCCAAACGTCGCCGATACCCACCTTTCCGCGGGCGATATCCTTGACGCAGAAGGAGAGGGACGTTCCGATCAGACGCGGCCTGGTCGTTAGATTGCCCAGCAGGTATGCCGCAAAGAGCAATACGATAGCGCTAAACATCGATTTTTCCTCGCAATTGATCCGAACTGTATTATAGTATTGTAAATTACATTTGTCAATCTATATGGCCGCATGATATACTTATTATCATGGAACTCATAAAACCGCCTCATCCGTTCGAGGAAAAAATCAAAGATTTTCCATATATAATTTTTCTCGCGGGAAGTATTGAAATGGGGATGGCCGATGATTGGCAAAAGCGGTTTGCCGAACAGCTTAAGGATAAGAACGTTCTTTTGCTTGACCCCAGACGGGATGATTGGAACTCGGCATGGAATCAGAGCATGGACAATGCATTCTTTAAAGAACAGGTCGCGTGGGAACAAAAAGGGATGGAGCGCGCTAACCTTGTTGCGTTATATTTTGACCCTCATACGGAGTCGCCGATATCTTTGCTTGAGCTTGGTGAATATGCAAAAAGCGGAAAACTCATCGTTTGTTGCCCGGCAGGTTTTTGGAAAAAAGGCAATGTCGATTTTATTTGCGAATACAATGGAATTCCGAAAGTTGAAACATTTGAAGAATTGATCGCGGCGGTGAAAAGAAAGATGAAATAGAAAAAGCACCCCGGTCCTCGCCGGGGTGCTCTGTGTCTTGGGGTCATTCTCCATACCGACTGAAGCTTTTGCGAAGCCATCTGTTCGCAGATTCCTCGCCACAGGTGAGCGCTATGGTCAGTCCCGAAACGAGAACCGTGGTCAGAAGGAAGTCGGCTCCGCACAGGAGCATGACCGTCCACAGGAGCAGCAGGAGAACTGCGCTGCAAAGAGCATAGATTTTCAAATACCAGGGTCTCATTTTTGTTCCCCCACTTTGAGGGGTGTCATTTCTCCATCCGCAACGAGCGCACTCCATCCAATAGTGATACGCTATATAGCCGCACTGGTGAGTTTCGCTGCTTTTTCGGGCGACGCGGTGTTTTCCGCAGTACGGGCAGTCTTCGTGCTCGTCCCAATATTCCATGATCCAATAAACTCCGCCGCAAGTGACGGCGAGGAAAAAAATACAGATGAGCAGGTTCGTGTGAGGATCAAGCATGTTCTCTCCTGTCTTGTTGTTGCTTCCGTAGATATAGTGTTATAAATGTAAAAAAATGTCAAATTTCATCATGTCGAGCAATAGAGATAAACGAAGCTGTTCTTATTTTGCCAAGCGAAGAAAAAATGAGAACTTGTTTTCATTTTTTTCGAATGCCGGCAAAATGAGAAAGCTTCGCAACCTCTTTTTATTCGCTCGCTTGCCTTGATAAAAAGCACCTCCCTGTGATATTTTGGGGGGCGCTTCGAACTTCGTGTTTATTCGTCGTTGCTCGGCCAATTTTGATTGCGGGACCGGCTTGGTTTTTCCGGGCGGTATACGCGCATGATGGTCACGACGGGAATGTAAAGTATAAAAAGGATCACGGCGACGGCGACGTAAAAGATCGTGGGCATTGCTTTTCCCTCTGTTTGGTGTGTTCTCTCTATAGAATATTGCACCGCCATAGAAAAGTCAACGAACTTCTTTATTTTTGTCACCTTTCGGCAATTTCCGCGTTTTAATATACGCAGCGAGAAACAGGCTGAACACGCGCTTAAAACAATTGACAAAGTGTTTTTTGCAGTGTACAGTTTATGTCTCTTCGGTTCATTGAAAAAAGAGGTGAGCGATGGCAAAGATATTGGAACAGGGTAACGTTACCAAATGCGATCACTGTACTACGACGTTTTCCTTTGGTTTGTCTGAGGTGGTGCTTGGCACTAAACGGATACCTGCAGGGTACAGCCCCGAGGAAGAGGCATATGAGAGGGTGACTTATTCGGTAAGGTGTCCCAGTTGCGGTCATGCTGTGAACGTCGGGAAGAACCTCGGCGAAGGCTTTAAACGGGACGCAGAAAGGCGGATTTCGGATCGGCGTGGATATGAAGATGATACTTACATCTAAAGGTGCGCTATGAAAAAAAAGACCCCGATCGGTCTTGGGTTTATCGGTTGCGGCGGACATTCCGGCCGCCATGCCGATGTTCTCTCTCGGTTGCCGGGAGAATTTGAGATCGTTGCGGCGCTTGACAGTGACGTCGTGCGCGCGGACGATTTCCTGAACGCGCACAACGCGCCCAACGCGCCCCCGTTTGTTTTTTTGGAGAATTATCCGACCAGCCCATTCTCGCAGGGGAATCGGGCGGAGGCGGTCCTTATCGGCACGCCGCACAAATATCATCTCGATTATTGTCGGATGGCGCTAGAGGCGGGTAAACACATTCTGTGTGAGAAACCGCTCTGGGAAGGAGATCACGCCGAAGAGGGGAATCGGATCATTGCAGAGACTCTGGATCGCGGTTTGGTCTTTTCCAGTTGTCATCCGCGTCGCTTCGAGAAGGAATATCTGTTTGTGAAGAAGCACTTGCCCAGGTACACAAAACGCTTCGGCAAGGCGGTAGAGGTTCGCTTCCAGTTCTTCTATCACAAACCGAGCACCGGCTGGAAAACGGACGATTCGCTTTTGCTTGATCACATGAACCACGAGATCGATCTCGTACACTTCTTGTTCGGACGGTCGAACGAAAAATTCTGGCGGGTTTCGCAGGGCTTCGACGAGTATCGGGTTGCCGGCAGGACGGAAAACGGCCTCGGGATCTGGTTCACCGGTTATCGCAGACTGGAGAGCCGGACGTTCCGGAACGAACTCGAGATCGTCTTCGAAAGAGGCCGCGTTCGGGTTGAGGTCGTGCTCGACAGTTCGAGCGGACAGGTCGCTTCGCGCGTAATCGAGCAGTCCTTTGAAGACGACAGCGAGATCGTGACGCGCTTTGCGCCACACTCTTACGATGACTCGCTGGTCGGAGTCATGAAGAACTTCGCCGCGGCGATCCGAGGAGAAGAGCCGTGCTATTTGTCGCTCCAGGACATGGTGACGAATACGACCATCTGCAACGCACTTCTTGCGGACGAGTACGCGGAGATCGTTGTGTAGTGTAGTTCGTTGTCGCGAGCGGGATCATTTCCCGCTCGTTTTTTTTGTCATAAAAAAAGCGGCCCAATGGGCCGCGTGCAAATCTAGGTATTGCTCGTCCATCCGCAACGGTGACGGATACATTCGCGCCGGTGCGTTTTCCCTGTCTTTTTTCTTTCTTCTCCAAAGACATGGCGAACGGTTCTCTTTCGGCATTTCGGGCAGTGTTCATACGTTGCCCGATTTTCGAGATAGATCATCGCTATGGAGGCGAAGGCGATGATCACGCTCGCGCTGATGACAAGAGGAACGACAAGGTGTGCCAGATTCATGGGCTCTCCAGGAATTAATTACGGCAGACTTTACATTAATATAAAAGTAAAAGTTTGTCAATATTTTCTCGCGGATGGTACAATATTCTCATGTCATATTCAAAGTTCGACGAATCGTACAAAAAATTGAACGCTGCCCAGAAAAAGGCGGTGGATACCATCGACGGGCCGGTAATGGTGGTTGCGGGACCAGGTTCTGGAAAGACCGAGATCCTTTCGCTTCGCGTGGCGAACATCTTACGAATGACCGACGCGACGCCGGGCAATATTTTATGCCTCACTTTCACGGACTCGGCGGCGGTGAATATGCGCAAACGTTTGGTTGCGCTTCTCGGTAATGCCGCATACAGGATCCCGATACATACCTTCCACGGCTTCGGCGTCGAGGTCATTAATTCTTATCCGGAATATTTTTGGAACGGAGCGTCGCTTTTGCCCGCCGATGCGTTGGTCTCGATCCACATTCTTGAAGAGATTTTTTCCGAGCTTCCGCATGACAACCCCTTATCTTCGAAATACGATGACTCGTTCACGTATATCTCCGATGCAAAAAGCGCTATTGAGAACCTCAAAAAAGGAGGTTTATCACCGGATGAGTTCCGTGCTGTGCTTTCGGCGAACGAAGAATTTTTGAAATATGCGAACCCCCTTGTCGGCGCAACTTTTTCGGAACGCCTTTCGAAAAAAGACTTCGATAACATCGGCAAGCTCACGGAAAAGCTCCGGACGTTCGTTTCAGGATGTGCAGTTCCGCTGGTTTGGCCTCTTGCCGAAGTTGTTGCGGAATCTCTTTCGCGGGCGCTTGATAGTTCAGTGAGCGAGGATACCACGACCTTTATTTCCGAGTGGAAGAAAAAGTGGATCGAGAAAAATGATGAAGGGAAAAATGTTCTAAAGGGAACGGCCTCGCTTCCGAAACTTTTTGCGCTTGCCGATGTGTACGAAGCCTATCAGGAAACGATGAGGAAAGAAGGGTATTATGATTTTGCCGACATGATCTTGGATACGGTTCAGACGCTCGAAAAGACGCCTTCTTTGCGATACGAACTTCAAGAACGTTATCAATATATACTTGTCGACGAATTTCAGGACACGAACGATGCTCAAATGCGGCTCGTGCGGCTTTTGACCGATGCGCCCGTTCACGAAGGGCGGCCGAACGTGATGGTCGTCGGCGACGATGATCAGGCCGTTTACAAATTCCAAGGCGCCGATATCTCGAATATTCTGAGTTTTCGCGAGATGTATCGCGACCCTGTCGTGATAACGATGACGGAAAATTACCGTTCAACGCAGAAGGTGCTCGATCTTGCCCGGCACGTTATCCTGAAAGGGGACGAGCGACTCGAGAACAAGATCCCGGAAATGGAGAAAAGGTTGACTGCGGGCAACACTGAGCTTTCGGGTGGCGCCATCGTGAACAAAGTCCTTCGAACGCGGGTTCACGAATATCATTTTGTCGCGGCGGAGATACGAAAACTTATCGATAACGGTAAACCGGCGAGCGAGATCGCCGTCATCGCCCGCAAGCATAAATATCTCGAGGGACTTGTGCCGTTTCTCCATCGCGAGAATATTCCAATAAACTACGAACGACAGCAGAATGTTTTTTTGGAGCCGCATGTCCGCGAACTTATTTTGCTTTCGCGTTTTATTACTTCGTTGTCTCGTAAAAATCGTGACGAGGCGGATGAACTTTTGCCGGAGATACTTTCGTTCCCGTTCTGGGGGTTGTCACGCAAAGTCATTTGGGAGATATCTGTTTCCGCCGAGCGTTCGAATTTTCATCGAAAAAAATGGATCGACGTCATGAGGGAACACGAGAATGAGAAAGTTCGGACCATCGCGGACTTCCTTATCGACCTTGGCGATCGCTCAAAAAATGAAACACTGGAACAAGTATTGGATGCGCTTATGGGGAGTGATCTCGTATCGCTCACTTTCTCGGAAGACGAAGATATCGAAACACCCGATAGGGCGGATATTGCATCCGGGAAATTCGTAAGTCCATTCAAAGAATTTTATTTCAGCCGAGAAAAGTTTGAAAAGAACAAGGCTGAATTTTTGATCTTTCTTTCGTCTCTTCGTGTCTTTGTTGAGGCGCTTCGCGAACATAAACAGGGCGCCCCTCTTCGTATCGAGGATATTGTTTCTTTCGTCGAACTTCATGAAAAGAACAATATTCAAGTTACCGACACGAGCCCGTTCATTTCCGGCGCCGATTCCGTCACTTTGCTTTCCGCCCATAAGGCAAAAGGAATGGAGTTCGACACGGTCTTTATACTCTCCTGTCAGAACGACGTATGGGCGGGGCGCGGAAAGAATTCGATCTTGCCGTTCCCGAAAAATCTTCCGCTTTCTCCTGCTGGCGATACACTTGATGACAAGCTGCGAATTTTCTATGTTGCCATCACTCGGGCGAAAAAACATTTATACCTGACCTCTTACTGCACTGATGATAAAGGTGATGAAATGCTTCCTCTTGAATTTTTGGCGGTTGCCGACGGCGAGGAAGTGGAGAACGAGAATGTGCGGCAGGCGCTTGCTCGAGAGTATGGCGAAGATGAAGAGATCTCGGACGAAACGATATTATCCGAAGCATGGAAGGCTGTACTTGCACCGCCGTTCGTTGCCGATGAAAGAGCGCTCCTTCATTCACTTTTGGAAGATTATCAAATGAGCGTAACGCACCTGAATAATTTTCTCGATGTCTCGCATGGCGGACCGCAGGCTTTTCTTGAGAACAATCTTCTTCGTTTTCCGCAAGCGAAAGGTCCGGCGGGGGCTTACGGCACGGCGATGCACGGCGCGATAGAAAGAACGTATACCTATCTCAAACGAGAAGGAAAGCTGCCCAAGAAGACCGAAATAGAAGAATGGTTCGAAGAGCTGTTGTCGCATGAACGGCTTTCTGCGCGGGACCATCGGCATTTCTTGAAACAAGGTCATGATGCGCTCGCCGTTTATCTGAAAGAAAAAATGCCGGAATTCGATGCATCGCACCGTATTGAAACCAACTTCAAAGACCAAGGGGTTGTTCTGGGCGAGGCGAGGATCACCGGAAAGATCGACAAGATGATCCCCGTCGGAGACTCTGAAATGCGCGTTGTCGATTTCAAGACCGGAAAGGCGGCGCACGGTTGGGAAGGGAAGACGCCGGAAGAAAAAATAAAGCTGTATAAATATCGAAGACAACTCATGTTCTATAAATTGCTCGTCGAGAACTCTCGCGATTTTGGAAAATATGTTGTAAACGAAGGCGTCCTCGAATTTCTTGAACCGGACAGAAGCGGAAAAATTTGCGAACTTATCGCCGAGATCGGCAAAGAAGAAACCGAACGCACCGCACGCCTCATTGAGGTCGTGTATAAAAAGATTATCGCGCTCGACCTGCCGGATATCTCCGACTTTCCTAAAGACCTGAAAGGTATTATCGCATTTGAAGATACACTTTTGAGCTAAGCTTTGCAGAAAAAAAGACCACAAAAAAGCCGCACGATGGTACGTGCGGCAGGTCTCCGTTAAGCGTATTCACGCCTCGGGTTACCGGGGACCCTACCCTCCTTCAGGATATAGGTGTAGGTCCTATTACCACCAGGGAGATCTTCGGTTGGGACCGGACCCTGTTGGAACTGAAGCCCTTTTTCTGCACAGATCCTCTCCACCACCCGAAACATTCCGAGAAGAAGATGGGGTTGCGAGAAAAATGATCTAACGGTTTCCTTTTCCTTGAGAGGAACATCACCGCTCGACAGCGTGCCGTCTTCATCTTCGCGGAGAAGATAGGCACGGAGGATGCAGTGTTGTCCGTTACTCGGGTTCATTCCGCATTCCAATTGGATGGCGTACATTTTTTATCCTCGGTTGTTTCAAAGCTCTTGATTCTTAATGTAAACATATCTTGTATTATTTGTCAATTTCTTTGTTCACTGACCTTTAGAATTACTCTGTAACGAGAGCTCTTGATTAAATATAAAATATATGTCAACTTGAATATAAGACCGTTCATTTTACGAGAGGCTAAAAAAATGGCTGAACTCTACTTTGCGAAAAAAGCGCCCGGGAAAGTTCCGCTTTTTGACATTACGAACACTGAAGGGCTGAACAAGGAAGACCTGATTGAACTCCATGTTTCAGCACCGGTGCTCGACCGTTATCCGGGACGTTGGCAAAAAGCTCTCGGGTCCAGGGTTTTTGTCGAGTGGTGGAAGGGGCTTGATCCGCAGTTCGACCCGTCCGAGATTTGGATTGACGAGATCGACCTTCGGGGGGACGAAGTACTCTTCGCGTATATTCGTACGAAGGTCAAGCAAAAGACTCGTTTACAGAGAGTGATGCTTCGCGGCAATACCTCTGCAGTGCTTCTTATTCTCTCATGCGACGGGAAGAAGTACGCCGTACTCGTGGAACAGCCACGCCTCGCGACAGGCGAATGGGGGTCGATCGAGATCATTGCCGGAATGCTCGACAATGGAACTTTCTCCGGAGTGGCGGTAAGAGAAGTCGCCGAAGAAACAGGGGTCGTCATTCGCGAAGAAGATCTAGTCCTTCTCCAGGAAAAGGCGGTAGCCTTATCGTGTGGAGCTTCGGACGAAAGAGTCTCCCTATATCGAGTGGAAAAGGAAGTTTCCGCCGCTGAGCTCCGGGACATCCAGGGTCGCATTGCGGGGAATCCGGAGGAAGGTGAAAAAACGAGGGTGCTCGTGGTCCCGATAGAAGAGGTATATCCTCTCATCTGCGGGGACGCAAAATCCTTGCTCGCATACCTTCTTTATACGCGTTAGAGTTGCAGAGATATACGCCGACACGACACAGTGTCCGGCGTATTTTTATAAAAATAATCGGACTTGTTCCGGGGAGTGCTTGTGTTATCGGGAGTTGTTATGGGGGTTTTGTTTTTTGAGTTGTTTCGTATATGATGAGAAATACCATGATGAGCTCCAAAAAAACGTCGGACCCGCTGGCCGAAACAGATAAAATAGTCAATTCTCTTTGGGAGAAATTTCCCGAAATAGCCAAGAGGCTGATTCGGGAAAGCCAAGACATGACAGACCCGAAGAATCAAAGCTTCTTTGAAAATCCGGACGCCGCCTCAGAACACGAAACAAATTGGCACGAGTGGGGAATTATCACGCATACAAAAAATTTTGAGAAAAAATATCGAGAGGAACTCCCCGGTCTTTTTGCGAAATGGGGGATCTTTGAGAAAATTCGGAAAGCGTTGAACAATGAGATCGATGGGGTGAAAAAGAACGACCTCTTGAATATTGCCGCTGTTTTGCATGACTTGGGGAAATTTACTCAAAGGAAACTTACAAGAAAAGAAGACGGCGCAATATCGGTTTCATTCAAGACGCACGAGGTTGCTTCGGGGAGAATAATCAGATCGCCGAAGTTTTTGGAAATGCTAAAAACGAACTATGGTTTATCCGAACCTCAAATCGAATATATTGCACGGTGTGCGGAATTGCATTATGAACTTGGAATTTTCCGCGACAAAATGAAAGGTATATCCCGTGATTATACGATTGCTTTCGCAAAAAGCGGTGAATTCAAGAAAGAGGTTAAGGATATGCTCTCGCACTATGGCAGTTTTTCGCCGGAGATCGGAATCCTATTTTTGGCCGACTCTTTGGCTAAGACGAGTATTAATATTTCCGTCGAAGATGACGAAGGGATAGAGGCCGCCGACGCGATGATCAAAAGAGAACTTGAAAAGAGAGGACTACCACAGAAACTATTGAAGGCGGTAAAGAACGCCCCGGTTAACTGCCGAGTTGGTGAAGAGTACCTTAAAATATGGGCTTCGGGTGTTTGATAAAAACTAGATCCAGGAAAGACCGCTACGGTAATTTTTTATACAGGAGGACAAAGAGCTTGCGTTGGAATTCGGCTATTTTCTCATTTTCAATAAGGATTGCGGTTTGGGTGTTGTAGTCGATAAGAGCAACCTTTCTGCCGTAGATGATCTGTGTTACGTCCTGGTCAAAAGGGTCATATTCTTTGGGGATAATCTTTATATCTCGTTCAAGGCGTTGCTTTTTTACCTTTTTCCCGGCCTCGTTCGTGATGACATATCGTTCAAGCTGTTTTTTATCCCGCTTTTCACGATAGCCATCCGGCAAGAAAGCGTTGGCTCGCTCTATATCCTTGGCCGAGCTGTATCGGTAAAAAACATCTCCGTGCTTGAGCAATGTTACCAAGTCCAAAAAAATAGACCCGATCTCTTTTTTTCCGGAAAGATATTTTACGGTGGTACGTGATTCTATGGATTCGTATTTACTCTGAAGCTCGGGAATGAACCCATGGAATTGTGCGGAAAATCCATTAAACAAGGCTTCGAGCGTTTCGGGCGGGGCAGGAGTGTATATTCGTCGTTTGCCTTCTTTGGCATCAAAAATCAGCCCCTTCGCCTTCATTTCGGGCAGAAGAGCATAGAGCGCAGGGCGATGGATATTTGTTCGCTGTGAAAGGCGGGAGATCGTCGCGTGTCCAAGATCAATAAGGGCAAGGTATATCGCACTTTCTTTTTCGTTCAAACCAAGATGCTCAAGAATGTGTTCTTTTTTCATGTTTGGAAAAAAGTGTACTAAAAAAGTACACATCTTTAATGTATTTAAATAGTATATTTTATAAGTGTTTTTGTCAACACTTTGGATTATTTTGTACACTTTTTGTATTAGATTAATACATTAAAAAGAAATTCGATATATTATGTGGACCGGTAGAGGCGGTCCTTTGACACGATAAACAGGAGCAATAGAGATGATGAACGAATACTCCGCCGAAGAGGCGTGTGCCGGCTATATAGGGTACGAATTTGAGGTAGAAACTGAAACGCGTTACGCGATTGAACCGGGAAACATGAGCGATTATCGTTGGGTAAACCACGTTGTTGATACGTACGATAAAACGGGACGGATAAGAATTCGCGTTAAGAACGGAGAACCGAGATTGTCAATCAAGGTCCCGCTTTTTACAAGAGATACCGAGACCTCAAAAACGTGCTTGCGGTTGGAATTTAAAACAACAAATGAGTCCCAAAAACAAAGTCTCTTCTGTATACGAGAGCTCATTCTGCAAGAAGATGGAACTCAAATCGTCGAGAAATGGGGCGCTGAGATAACGATGACAACCGGAGAGGGTGCGTGGATCAACAGGAACGATAAAGGAGAATGGTGGATTGAGATTGATTCGGGGTGCAGTTTTTGTCCGCCGGAAAACATCAATGTTTTGGGAATAGGGAAAAAACATGGCCAAAGCTGAAAAACAACTCGAACGTTTTCTTGAGAAACACGGAATCGAAACATTTTTGTGGGGGATACAGGAAGGAACAAAAACGGTTAAAGATCTCTCTCGAGAAATTTCCGAAGGAGAGACTTTGATCCGGAAAACACGCGAGGGAGTTTTCCGCGAAACTTCCGTGCTCTATATACGAGTTTCGTTTGGAGATCATGAACTTTACGAAGATCGCCAGGAGTTTCGCTCTGGACAGAGTCGCAGTCGGACCGAGCTCCGCGGCAGCATCGCCGAAAAGCTCAAACGAAACGAAGCTTTTGATAAGAACGCTGTGTTTCGTGCCGTAAGGGAAGAACTTGGAATTGGACCAGGGGGGATTGTGTCGATCCAGTTCGGTCAAACATGGGTCGAGCATTCTGACTCGCCAAGTTATCCGGGGCTAAATGCGGTCTTCTCTTGTTGTGCCGCGCACATTGAACTTAAAGAATCCGCTTTTACAGCGGAGGGATATAGGGAAATCCAAAAAGATAAAGTCACGTTCTTTCGTTGGAGAAAAAGGGTGGATTAATTGTGACACCGCCCCGGCATTTGTCGGAGCGGTTTTTATTTTTTCAACCTTCAGTCCGATCTCCAACAGTTCAGTCTCCAGCAACCGAGCCTTCAATAATCCAACCTTCACCATCAGTCTTTTACAACTCAATCTTCAATTCAACTTTTAACCCGTACCAGTTTTCCGCATATGCGGAAAACTGGTACGGGTTGTGAGGGTCCTGAACCCCAAACTCTGGATTTCTAAAAAATTAGCTGTTTTCCTCATATGCGAAGAACAGCTAACTTTTTCTGATGAATAATGGAAGTTGTGTTTGATTGAAAAAAGAGAGCTATTTGGGGTTGATGTCCAGCAATTTTTCCGCTTCTTTTTTGGTGAGCTTACGAAATTGCCCCGGGGTGAGTTCGCCCAGGCGGACGTCCATGATGCGAACTCTCTTAATATCTTTGACGACATATCCGAGAGCCGCACACATTCTTCGGATCTGATGTTTTTTTCCTTCGGTTATCGTGAGTGAGAATTTGTGCTCGCTTATTCTCCGCGCTTTTGCCGGTTTGGTTTTGTATCCTTCGATGTCGACCCCTTTCTCGAGGTCTTTCATGAAAATTCCTTTAACGGTTTTGTCGACAGTTACCTCATATTCTTTTTCGTGAGCGTGGTCGGGAGAGAGCAGGCGTTCTGTCAGCCGCCCGTCATTCGTTAGCATGATGAGTCCGTGGGATGCCTTGTCCAGGCGGCCGACAGGAAACACTTCATCGTGGATGCGTCCGCGGATGTTATCCTCAATGCTTTGTTCGCCTTCTTCCGGGCTGTGAGTGATAACCCCCTTCGGCTTGTAATAAGCGTAATAAACATAGGTTTTCGGTTCGGAGTTTTTGACTTCCACCGTGTCGTTCTCTTGTACAATATCGCCTAATTTTGCCGGTCGCCCATTCAAAAACACCTCGCCGCGCGCGATTATCTCGTCAGCGCCGCGTCTCGTGGCGTGACCTTTATAGGCCAGATATTTATTGATGCGCATAGGAAATTCATTTGCCATAATGTCAAATATACTCGCATTTTGATAAAAAGAAAAGGGGCCGTTCGCGTTTGCGAATGCCCCCCCCTAGGTCAAACCTTTACCGGGTTATGTATAATGATCGGAAGTTCTCGCGCCGTATAGAATTCGTCTACATCATCAAGGTGCGTCATTGTTTTGATCGCCGGGAAAAAGACATCTTTCATACTCTTGTCCTCTGTGAAGATCGGTCTCGCCGCAATGTATCATGAAAATAAAAAGTTTTCCACTATATTGTTTCAATGTGTAAGCTTATAATATAAGCAACATCAAAAACTATTAATCGAATTATTTTTTTAACATCCTTAGTTCTTTTATGCGAAGAAAAACGAATAAAAAAGAGTATGATTATTTTCTTCCGACGGTGGTTATTGTCGGGTGTTTTATCCTGACGATCCTTCTCATTGCAGATATCATGCCGTGGAAAGTCGCGATGGAGCGTCGGAGTGCTTGGGCGGCAGCCGCACAGGCTTTAGATCGTCCGATCAATTATTCCGGGCGATCCCATGTCGTTGCGATCGACCAAAAAATTACCGGCAGTGTCTTTGTGAATTCAACCGCGCTTTATGATAAAGGATTTGTGGTCGTACAGAGAATGCAAAAAGATATCCCAGGGGAGGTTGTTGGAGTGTCCAACTTACTTCAGCCGGGGTTGTACCTTAGCCGTTCCGTTCTCCTTGCCGATACTGTCGTTCCCGGAGAAGAATTGTATATAACCATTTATACGGATAACGGGGACGGAGTGTTCACTCTTCCCGATCCTAAAAAGAAGTCCGCCTCTGATGATATTCACGAACCGGCAATGAGCAGCATCTACGCTTTGTAAAAAACAAGAAAAGGCCCCTCTCCGGGGTCTTTTTTGTATAGAGTTCTTATGCTACAATTACTCTCATGGAATATAAAACAACTATCGGTCTGGAGATCCATGCTGAACTTCGAACGAAGACCAAAATGTTCTGCAGCACTAAGAACGACCCAGAAGAAAAAAAACCGAATGTTAATATTTGTCCCGTTTGTATGGCGTATCCGGGAACGCTTCCTGTCATCAATAAACATGCGGTCGAACACGTCCTGCGCGTAGGGAAAGCTGTCGGTGCGACCCTCGCCGATTTTACCGAATTTGACCGAAAAAATTATTTTTATCCCGACATTCCGAAAGGGTATCAGATTTCTCAGTACAAATATCCGCTTGTTTCGGGTGGCGAACTTGCCGGAGTAAAAATCACACGCGTGCATCTCGAAGAAGACACCGCGCGGTCGTCGCACGATGCGGGAGATTACTCACTCGTGGATTTCAATCGCGCCGGAGTGCCTCTTATGGAGCTTGTGACCGAGCCGGTCATTCATGATGCGGCGACAGCGGTAAGGTTCGCGCGCGAACTCCAGCTGCTTCTTCGCTACCTTGAGGTTTCATATGCGAACATGGAAAAAGGTGAGATGCGCGTTGAAGCGAATATTTCCGTTTCAAAGACCGACACTCTTGGTACAAAATGTGAAGTAAAGAACCTCAATTCTTTTCGCGCGGTAGAAAAAGCGATCGAGTTCGAGGTCGCGCGTCACATTGCGCTTTTGGAAAGCGGCGGGAAGGTCGCACAGGAAACGAGAGGGTGGAACGATGCGAAACAGGAAACCTATTCGCAGAGAAGCAAGGAGAACGCTCACGATTACCGTTATTTTCCGGATCCGGATCTGCCAAAGCTCAAGATAAGCGAAGTGCCCGAATTGCACGCCCTCAAACTTCCAGAACTTCCATGGGAAAAACGCGAGCGTTTCGATCGCGAATACGGCATAAAGGAAGAGGATCGTGAAATGTACATCGCGGATCTCTCGCTTGGAGATTTCTTTGAGAATGCGGTCAAAAGCGCAGGCGACAAAAAATTGGCGGTGCTGATATCGAATTACATTACATCGGACCTCGCGGGTTTGCAGAAAAATAATCCCGGTGTCGATCCGTTCAAGAATATTACTCCGGAGAACTTTGCGGCGCTCGTTAAAATGGCAAGCGAGGCTCTTATCTCCTCGCGCGGTGCGAAAGATATTCTCGCCATTATGTTTTCGGAGGGCGGGGGGCCTGAACAGATCGCCGAGACCAAGGGTCTGCTCCAAAAAAGTGATGAGAGTGAACTTCGCGCCATGGTACAAAAAGTCATTACGGAGAACGAAAAAGTTGTCGCCGAATACAAAGCCGGCAAGGTAGCATCTGTACAGTTTCTTGTTGGACAGGGAATGAAAGCCAGCAAGGGTAGCGCAAACCCTCAGGTGCTTCGCAATATCTTCGAGGAAGAACTGGCAAAATAGTGTTGGTCTATGAAAAAATATCAAGAAGAAATCGACGCTTGGTTTAAGGAAAACGGTTGGAAATACTGGTCCCCGTTGTCGATTCTTGCTCGATTGTATGAAGAATGCGGAGAATTTGCTCGGCTGGTAAACCATCTCTATGGAGATAAACGGAAAAAAGACGAAGAAAAAGAGCAGGAGATAGAGGAAGAGATGGGGGATATTCTTTATACTCTCATATGTTTTACCAACTCCAATAATATTGACCTTGATAGGGCGATAAGAAAAAGCATGGATAAATCCGTCAGACGAGACAAAAATAGATTTTCTTAGGCTTGCAAACGAGTTCTCTTTCCTCGAAATTCGTGGTATAACTCGTTTATGAAGATACACTCCGTAGAGTTCGCCCGCGGGATACGCGGAACCGACCCCATACTCGAAGACACAAAAAAACAGATTGCTTTTGTAGGAAGGTCTAATGTTGGAAAGTCGAGCGTACTCAATGCGCTTTTTAACCGTAAGGATATGGCGAGATCAAGCGCGACTCCCGGCAAAACACAAGAGATAAACTTTTTCCTTGTTAATGATCATTGCTATTTTGTCGACTTGCCGGGTTACGGTTACGCTCGGGTGGCAGATAAAGACAAAGAAAAGCTCGTAAAGCTCGTTCTTTGGTACCTCATGGAGTCTGATGCACCGATTGCAATGGTGTTTGTTCTTGTTGATGCGGTAGTGGGACCCACTGATCGTGATCGCGAGATGATTGGTGCACTTACGGACAATAATATCCCGTTTGTCGTTCTTGGAAATAAAATTGATAAAATTAAAAGCAGTGTCCGTCAAAAGCGCATAAAAGAGCTTGTTCTGGAGGTCGCGCCGGCCACATTCGTGCCGTTTTCGGCGGAGAAAAAAGAGGGGATACCCGAGGTATTGACTTTGGTGGAAAATGTTATATCCTAATGGAAGTTCGGTATTTCTTGCAAACCCAAAAGAGGGCTATGTAGATGTTAATTCGACTCGGAGCCGCATGGGAAAACCGTTTGTCGGCCTTCCCTGAGACGGGCAAAGGATACCAGATCGTGAACGTCCAGCTCAAGGACGGTCGAACGATATGGAAGACGGCCGTTATCGACCACCAAATCATCTGGACCAATGAGTTCTACTTCGGCGACATCTCCAACATCACAGTAGTCGAGGCGCCAAAGAACGAACCCTTGGTATCGAGAGAGTACGGCGCGGACGAAGAAAGGGAAAAGGCTGTTGCACTGACTTACCCCGACTCCACGATGTCCGGAACGAGGATTTGGGTTGGGACGTGGAAAAGCGACACAGTGGGGGCCGTCGAGCTTCTCTGTTTGCTTGACCGGGATGAACCAGGACCGGGCATCAAGAAGTTGATTGATGGCGGTACCGTCGATAAGGCAGAGTTCGAAACGGCGGTTCTCGAATGGCTCGAGACCCGGGCCCTGAAGATGGAGGAAGAGTTAACCAATGCCTCAATCGAAGAGATTGAGCAAAAGGTTAGCGATGCCTTTGTTCAGTTGGTGGACGTTTACAACGCCGTCAGCGTGTGTGATCTCATTGAGTGTTTCGATTGGTTTGTCGGGCATTCTGAAGAGATGTCAAACATCTTCAGCAGTGTTTGTGATAGAAAAAAGGAGTTCTGGAACAAGCATGAACAATGGAATGATATGCTTCTTCCGTTTCAGTACCCGGGCCAATTCTATTATTGATAACAGGTTCGATGCGGCCCCGCGGGGCCGCTTTTTTTTTGGAGAAAAGTGCCGAACGGGCTATACTGTAACATATGGACACGAACACACTTTTACTTATTCTTATCGCGGCGGCTTTGGGGTTTGCGGCGGCAATTCTTATTGTTCGAAGCACGAAAAAACCGACACAGAACGACCAGGGACTTGCCATACTTCAGCGTCAAATGGATACGCTTATGGAGGTAATGGACAGGAAGCTAGGAGAGTCGCATGAATCTTCGCGGCGGCAGTTCGGTGACACTCAAAACTTTCTTCGCGAAACAAACAACGAAATGCGGAAACATTTGTCCGAAGTTTCGCGTGCGCTGGCGGAAGCGAACGAGGGGAGCAAGCAGGTTTTGGGAATTACCGAAGAACTGCAGAATTTGCAAAAAGTGCTCACGAATCAAAAGCATCGCGGCAATCTCGGCGAGGCTGGGCTCGAACTTATTCTTGGAAATATTTTACCGACAGGAACCTACAAAATGCAGTATTCTTTTGCGGACGGCGATAAGGTTGATGCCATAATCGAAACGAAAGACGGGCTTATTCCTGTTGATGCAAAGTTCTCGCTCGATAATTACAACCGACTCGTAAATGAAGAAAATCCGGAACGGAAGATTGAGATTGAAAAAGAATTTGTGGCAGATCTTAAAAAAAGAATTGATGAGACGGCCAAATATATCAGGCCATCGGAAGGAACTTTGCCGTTCGCGATGATGTTTATCCCGGCGGAGGGAATTTATTACGATCTTATGGTCAACGAAATCGGCGCGATAAAATCCAACACGCGGAGTTTGATTGATTATGCGTACAAAGATAAGAATGTGATTATTGTTTCGCCGACGACTTTTGCGGCCTATCTGAAGTCCGTGCTCTATGGTTTCCGCGCTTTTAAAATTGAGGAATCCGCCCGTGATATTGCCAAGCGAGTCGAAGAACTCGGAAAACATTTGAAAGCATACGATGAATATTATCAAAAACTCGGCAATTCTATCCAGACCACGGTAAATCACTATAACAGTGCCGGAAAAGAGCTTAAAAAGGTGGATAAAGACATCGTCCGGATAACCGGAACCTCCGCCGGGATAGAACCGCTACAGCTCGATAAACCGGTTTTTGGAGATATCTAGATTTTTTGTTTACGGTCTGACTGACTCCTGTTAATAAAGAGTACCTGTGGAGACTTTGTTTTTTGATATTTTTTGATATAATGTCAATATCTTAAAAATCTTTTTAATTTAATATTTTGTAAAACATATGAAAAAAAGTACTATTGGGTTGTCTGTTGTCCTCCTTATTTTAATAATTGCTGTAGGAGGTGCGTTATCCTTTTTTAAGAAAAATATATGGTTGAGTCACGTGGACACAAAAGATAGCAATCTTCCTGTTTCGGAGATTAAAACTTTCCCTAAGGGGGAATTTAACGGGAGAGTCCTTTCCGTTACATTAAACAATGGTTCATTAAAAGGTGGCGAGCTCCAAATGGAAATAATGGGCGCCGATGGAAAATTAAAAAATATGAATGTCATGTTGAGTCCGTTTCTTAAGTTTGAAGGGGTTACCGAAAAGGAGGTGTCTGCCGGTGTTTTTTTGGATTTACCCGGAGCTTCTAAGCTTGATGGTGAATTTTTGTTAGCAGAAACTTTAAAAAAAATATAAAAACAATCAAAAGTGTCATTTATGGTTCAAAAAATCTATAAAATATTTTCGTTCGGCGCAGTTCTCCTTGCTTTTTCTTCCGCAGGGCTTCATGTCGCGTACGCCATCGAGGCTAAAGGTGTCTTAGAGGTTCTGGATTGTTCAACTTACGGCGGTTGGATATGCGATGAAGACAAACCAAACCAACCGCTTAAGGCTCATGTGTATGTTGACGGTGTTTTTTACGAGGAAATTAGTGCAGGAGATCCAAGAAACGATGTTGCTGCGGTGTGTGGCGGGAATGCGCGTCATGGATTCAGTGTGCCAACGCCGAGTGTCTATAAAAATGGTGTTGCTCATACCTTTACGGTGTACGCTATAGGAATTACTCCGTCGGGGGCAAACGCAGGGTCTTCTTATAACCCTCATATCGGAACACGACAAATGTCCTGCTCCACCGCAACTTACGCTTGCACGGGAGTCGTCATAAATGGAGCCGGAAGGTACGATGTGGAAGAAGAAACAGGGCTTACATCAGACACTCCTTGGAGTTATGGATCTTATGATACTGCGACTAAATGTCAATATTCCTGCCGGCCTGGGTATACATGGAATGGTTCTATTTGTGTGGATAATGTAGGTTCAATTGAAACTGTAGGCTTTTTTGAGAGTTTAGATTGTTCAAACTATACCGGTTGGGCTTGTGATCCGAGTAGGTACAGTCAACCGCTAAGAGCCCATGTATACGTAGATGATGCTTTTTTTGGAGAGATTGTTGCTAATCAGGCAAGGAGCGATGTGGGACCCTTCTGCGGGAATACAATTAACCATGGTTTTACCGTAAGTACCCCTTTGATTTATAAAGACAATATAGCTCATTCATTTAAAATATATGCGATAGGTATTAATCCCGACGGTTCAAATGCGGGGACGTCTTATAATCCGATTTTGCCAGCGATAGCGGCGGGGAACGCAAGAGGGATGACTTGTCCCCCTCCTGTTGACGGAGGACTTACCGCTTGGAGCGCTTGTAGTGCTACTTGTGGAGGAGGTACACAAACCAGAACTTGCACGAATCCTACACCCGCCAACGGCGGAGCAGCTTGTACCGGTGCGTTATCGCGATCCTGTAATACCCAGCCCTGTTCTCCATTGCCCGTGAATGGTGGCTGGTCTTCTTGGAATTCTTGTAGTGCTACTTGTGGAGGAGGTACACAAACCAGAACTTGCACGAATCCTACACCTCAAAACGGAGGAACTAACTGTTTAGGAACAAGTTCTCAGTCGTGCAATACTCAAGCGTGTGCTTGTCCACTCTGTCCTTCCTGTCCTTCTTGTGGCAGTGCTGATGACGGAACATTCACCTCGGCTCCGACAACTAATTTGTGCAATGGCAGCGATGTAGCCACCTCAATGCCAAGAATAGGAAATGAGTGGTATTGGTCCTGTAAACATGGCACCACCCGGCTTCTTTGCTCTGCTCATGTCGATACCGGTTTCCATTTCAGTCCGTTTTAAAGCCACAAAAAAGTGATCAGTCCGAGATGAATATATGCTTGATATTCCTTGGGTTTTATAGTATACTCCGACTTACATTAACCAATAAACAAAACAGATATGTCACAGAATCACTTGGCCAAGATGGCATGCACAAAATGCAAAGAGGTCAATTATATGACTACCCGCAACAAAAAACAGGTGGAAAAGAAACTTGCCTTGAATAAGCATTGCGGAAAATGCCGCAAGCACACCCCCCACAAAGAGGCGAAGAAATAATTTTGATTTCTTTAGTTTCTTATGCTAAAATGACGCCAACGCGTCATTTTTGCTTGATACTGAATATTTTTTGGGAGCTTAGTTAAATGGTATAACAGTGGTCTCCAAAACCACTATCAGGGGTTCGATTCCTCTAGCTCCCGCAGAGATAAGCAAGGCACCTGAGTGCCTTGCGTGAGGAATCGAAGGCCGGAGTCTGCCCGCAGGCGGACGAGACGGGGTCGCGCAAAATTTTTGTCGCAACAAAAATTTATGTGTGACCGATTCCTCTAGCTCCCGCAGAGATAAAGAAGACGCCTGCGCGTCTTGTGTGTGGAATCGAAAGGCGTAGCGATGTTTTTCGCGCGAGGCTAAAAAAGATCCGTTTTAATAATGGATCCTTTTTTGATATGCATAGTGAAAAATGGTATTATCCTTTTTAGGAAAAAACTCTACAAAAGGGGCTGTACTTATGAAAACTAAAGGTCTGCTCGCCGTTGGAACGGCGCTTTTATTTGCTATTTCATTTTTGGCAGGATGCTCTTCTTTTGATGCAAAACCAACAGGTGCCCAAAGTGAGGAATTCAAGTCGCATATAGTGGAAGGGAAAAAAGATCCGCGATATGAACAAGTTCGTCGCGAACTACTGAGCCCGTCTGTCTTCCGGATCGTTGCGTGGTCTAAATTTAGACTAACGGTATCCAACGGAACAGTAACCAAAGAACAGATAGTATCGTGCGATGACATCGGCGGAACTGGTTTTTTTGTAACACGGGATGGTTACGCTGTTACTGCCGCGCACGTCGTTGTCTTCCCCGAAGAGGATGATCTTTGTTTCGCACGAGCGAAACAGGACTTGAAAGTGAAAGGTTTGACAGTCACACGCGCAGAAAAAGCGTTAGTGATCGCTGTTCTTATCAATGAGGGAAAGCCTGTCAAAGCAAAGCTCATCGCGGCGGATACGACTAAAGACCTTGCTCTTTTGCAAATAAACGGTCATTTTAACCCGCTTGAACTGTCGAATATAGCGAATATCGCAGAACAGCCTGCGACGATCATCGGAAATCCATATCGCGTTCCCGGCATCGTTGTTTTTGGAAAAGTAGCGCGAGATCTGTATGATAGACAATATTTACGTGTCCTCGCCCCGACATATCCTGGGGATTCAGGTGGTCCGGTCATTACATTAAATGATTCCAAGGTCGTAGGAATGGTGTTAATGGCTCCGTGGGATGATGCGGCAAAAATGTACATAGCGCTTACTGCGCCTGCTCCCGAGATCAGACAATTCTTGACACAAAACGCTCTTGGGCATAAGTTCTGACCACCGCTCGACCGCGCATAGCGGCCGGGCTTTTTGTCCTTTTCCCAAAAGTGTGCTATCTTATATGAGTAAGAAACACCAAAACAAAAAAAGAGGAGAAGAAAAATGAAAAAGTTCGCCGGTATTGTTCTTTTTTGTCTGGCTATTGCCCTCCTTGTGGGCACCATTGCCGGGTGCGCATTCTTCACTGAGCGTGTCTATGACGACAACGGTCCGACTGATACCACCCAGTCAACGCTGGGCCGATAACGGCCTGTTTGTATATCTTCCGACCCTCCGGGGTCGGTTTTTTTAATTTTTTGCGTTTTTTTAAAAAAATGTTACTGTAAGTACTGATGGAATTTAAAAAATAAAGAAGGGGTGAGGAAATGAGAAGAATAAGATCTTTTTGGGTTTCCGTATGGCTCCTTGCATGCCTTACTGTGGGGTCCGTCTTATCCGGCTGCTCATTTTTTGCAGAGACAGCCTTTGGCGGTCTGCCGTCGGACATGCAGGCAAAACTGCATAGCACGACGCGCACTGAAACAAACCCGTCGGTATTCAGGGTAGTTCTTGAGGGGGTGATCAACATTCCGATCGTCAGAGGCGGGGTCCCCGCCTTTCGGGCTGTGAAGTGTTCAAAGTTATCTGGTTCGGGTTTTTTTGTCACTGAGAATGGTTACGCTGTTACTGCCGCTCATGTTGTCGAGACGGAAAGCCTTGATAAAAAGTGTGTCGAGTATTTGATGACATATTTTGCGATGAATGCCGACGATGCACGGAACTTTAAAAAGGATTTTGTTGCTACGGCGATCACTGCAGAAGGGAAGGAATACAAGGTCTCCATTGTCGCTTTGACTTCGCTCGAAAAAGAAGACCTTGCACTCCTTCGAATAACGCCCGGACCCCGTGAAACTTTCAAGGCATTGACAATAACAAAGGTGAATCCTTTTGTCGGACATACGGTAAAAGCTCTCGGAAGTCCGTTTGGGGTTGCGAGTTCCAGATCGGACGGCGAGATAACAACGCTTGAAACACAAGATCCGTATTTTATGATAACATCTGCTCCGACATACCCCGGAAATTCCGGCGGGCCGGTGATAGACATCGCGAGCTCTCTCGTCGTGGGTGTAGTGGATAAAGGGCCGCATACTCACCCCGAGATAACGTTTATTGTGAAGCCCGAAGTGGTCAGGAGGTTTTTAAATGATAATGTACCCGGTCAGCGTTTCTGATCCTCGTACAAGGCCGATCAAATGGTTACCCATAGATCGGCTTTTTTGTGAGGATCATATAGACTTGTTGACGTAATATTTGTAAAATGTTAAAAAATAACAGGATGTTTCTGTAATAAAAAAGGGGAAGGAAAAAATGGAAAAAGGTTTGCGTTTTTTTGTGTCTCTGTGCATCGTTTTGAGTTTGTCCGGGTGTGCTGATATAGAGCGCAGATTGGAAGATTTTGGTCGGTATATCCACCCGTCATGGGCATATGGCTTGGTTTCGCCAACTGGCGGTATCTTGTGGGGGAACACACCTTACGGTGATGTTCCAAAAGGATCTCCTCTGTCGAAAGCGGACCTGTTTAAACAGCAAGACCCGCATCCTGCTGTTTTTAGAATGTATAAAAACGGAGCGGCTTCGGCGGGTGGCTTCGTGGTTTCCTCTGATGGCAAGGCAGTAACCGCACTTCATATCGTCAAACATGACGCCGGACCTTTTGTCGCAGTGTTTGCCGATGGAAGAATAAGAGAGCTGAGGGTTGTTGGCATAGACGAGAAGCATGACCTGGCCGCTCTCCAGATCGTTTCTAAACCCGGTGAGACCTTTCAGTTTTTTAAGGTTTCAAAAAAAGATCCGAGAGTAGGGGAAGAAGTTGTCGCCATTGGGCATCCCTTGGGAATAGAATATGTTCGGACTGAGGGGGTAATCACCAAGATCGGTGCAATGGTGGTATCAAATGCCCCCACATACCCCGGAAATTCCGGCGGACCACTCTACGATAAAAAGACAAAAGAGGTGGTTGAGATTGTTTATGGCGTGCCACCCGGAGAGTCCATAGATTCTCCCGACACCTATGGCGCAAGTGGTCCGACCATTGTCCAGTTTTTAGTCGCGACCTTTCCAGATCACAAACCCTAAAAGAACGAAAATACCCGACCGCTAGCGCGCGGTCGTTTTTTTGTTCTTTTGCATATAAGATGCTACTATTGAGGTAGTCAGGATTTTTCCCAAAGGAGGGTTGTCCTATGAAAACTAAATATCTCGGTTTGTGCATCTTGTTGTTTTTGGCCGTCTTTGCTCTGACAAGAGGACGAGACACTTCTCCACCCGTCGGTTTTTTTGAGTATTTGATGCCGACATCTTCAGCTCAAACTCCTGGACAGAATTTGACTGATAGTCAAAAGGCTTTGCGACAAAAAGCAATAGCTGAAGTCGGTCCGTCGGTCTTTCTCGTGTATTCGGCGACAAAGATCAATGGAATATCTTGCGGAGCATGGGAGGGTACCGGATTTTCGGTTACCGAAGATGGATACATCGTCACAGCAACACATGTGATCGATGCAACGGAAAATCCTTCTGCGGGTTGCCTGGCAAAAGTATCTCAACAACTTGTCGCTGGGGCTGCATTGCAAAAAAGCTTCGACATTAGAGCCACCGATGAAAACGGAAAAGAACGCGGAGCGACACTGATCGCCTCCGAAAGCTTTTCAAGAACAGACCTCTCGCTGATTCGGGCATCGCTCGCGAATGGTGAAAAGTTGAAGCCACTGCTTTTTAATGTTGAAACAGAAATAGCTGGTAAACCGGTTGTTGTCATCGGATATCCCGAGACGGTCAAGGGAAGAGCGATCGCTTTTGGGAATGTGGCCTATCGACACGTTTTTAGCGGTCGGTATCTTTCGATAAAAGCGCCGGTGTTTCCGGGAAATTCCGGCGGACCGGTGGTCCTATTGGTCGACTGGAAAGTAGTGGGCGTTGTCGATCTCGCGGACGGAAGTAGCATACCGTCTGCCTCTGTTGTCGATTTTTTGCGGAAACATCTGTCGGGCCATGCATTTTAAGGTCATAACCATGAGACAACAAACATGTCGCTGACCCCCATTGTTAGAGAGATCTAATAATGGGGTTATTTTGTCTGGACTCGTGTAACATGTTATTATAAGTTCAGACGAACGAGAACTCAAAAAAAGGGGCTGCTCAATGAAAAATAAAAATATTTTTTTAGGCTTTTTGGCGCTTTTTCTTGCTATAATGTTTATCGCACATCGTGGACCGACCGAAGTCGCTCCGCCGGCACCATTCTCCGAACCGGTAATAGCGTTTGTTGACGCACAAGATGCGTTGTATGAACAAGTGCGCGAACAAGTCGCGCCATCCGTTTTTAAGATCGTTTCTGGGACGATGTTCCGTATCTCGATCCCCTCTGGAGTGGTCACGGCGCAGTGTCCTGTAATTTCCGGAAGCGGATTTTTCGTTACGAGGGACGGGCATGGCATTACTGCTGCCCATGTCATCGACATGACCGAAGACGACAAGGCGTGTTTTGAGACCGTCAAGGCGAACCTTAATGAGAAAAAGATCCCATTTTCCGAAGTAAAGAGAATTTCGATCACGAACGCCATTCTCGCGGATGGAAGGACGCTCCAAATGGTCGTTCTTGCCGCCACCTCTCCGGAGAACGAAGACCTGGCGCTCGTACAAGTCGCTATGCCGAAAGGTGAAACGATCCGACCACTGGCTTTTTCAAACGCTACTGACCTCTCGGATCAGACCGTGGCGGTGGTAGGAGCACCGTTCGGTATTGCGAACCTCATATCGACCGGAAAGATAGGGAGGGCCGAACTTCACAACGGACAGTATCGGTTGGTTGTCGCCCCGGTGTATCCGGGAAATTCCGGCGGACCGGTTATACTTTTGCGTGATTTCCGTGTGGTCGGAATAATCGACAAGGTGGTCGTCCAAGGCGACGCTGCAACGAATATTGCGTATGCCGTTCCTGCGAATGTCGTTGTCGAGTTCTTGCATGCTCATCTCCCCATCTATGTTTTTTAAAAGCCTCATGGCATTTGGTCCCCCGTTTTGTAGATGAACGGGGGTTTTACTTGGTGATGATGCGACTCTTTTTTAAACATGTTATAATGAAGCGGTATGAAAAAACCTCTCGATTTTGATCGCGGTTCGGAAGCAAAGAGAAATTTGCATCTGACCACTGCGCCACGGCTTGGCTGCAAACAAAAGAACGCCGGACTTTACAAAAAAAGAAGGAAAGGATAAATATTCCGGATGTTGTTCTTACAGAATTCCAAATGAACAAATATCCGCAGACCCCGGAATATGTGATCGACCTGCACGGATCATCTAAGAGGGAAGCCGAAGAAACGCTTTCCCTGTTGTTTTCTTCTCAAAAATACTCCCACGTACGGATCATTACGGGCAAGGGAACATTTCGAGAGAATGGTCCCGTGCTCCGTGAATTCGTTAAAACGTTCTTGGAAGATCAGAATATGCGCTTTTATCCGGCAAAACAGAAAGATGGGGGAGAGGGTGCTCTTGAAGTCTTCTTCCGGGACGCGGGGGCCTTATAAAGTTTTATTAAAAGTTGGTCATGAATGAACTTGAAAAAGCGGAGATGCGCGCCATTGAAACGCTTAGTGAAAAAGAAGCGCTTGTATCGACACGCCATGCGGGAAAGACCTTTCTCTTTGCCTTTCTCAAAAAACGGTCGACGTTTTTAATACTGTTATCAGCGGGAGCTATCTTTTTTATCGTCCGTTCCGTTTCGGCACTTCACGGTATAGATATACCCAGAATGTTCATAAGTTTTCTCATGGGGCTTTCGTTCTTCCTGTACGGAATGACGATAATGGAAAAATCCCTTGACCGCCTTGCTGGGAACAAGATGAAGAACTTTCTGCAGCATGCGACAAAAAACCGATTTGCCGGCGCTGCTACAGGGGTAGTGACCACTGTTCTTGTCGGCTCCTCGTCTATCGCCTCAGTCCTTCTGATCAATCTCGTTGGAACGAATGCTCTCTCGTTCGCCCGATCGATCCCGGTTATTTTGGGTACGAATATCGGTTCAACTCTTACTATTCAACTTCTTTCTTTTAATATTGACGCTGTCGTTCCTTATCTTATCGTCGCCGGCTTTCTCATCTTCTTTTTGAACAGCGACAAAAAGTGGAACAGTATCGGGAGCGTTATTTTCGGTTTAGCCCTTCTTTTCTTCGGTTTAATGCTCATGAAAAATGCGATGGCACCGCTCCGAACCTTTGAACCGTTCCAGATGCTTATGATCAAAATGAGCAATCCGTTCCTCGGTATGCTTATCGGTTTCGTTTTTGCCGGCCTTATTCAGTCATCAGCGGCTACTATGGGGGTTGTGGTTGCTTTGGCAATGAACGGTCTATTGGGAGTAGATGCGGGTATTGCTCTGGCTTTGGGGGCGCACAGCGGAAAATGCGTTACCATCCTCTTGGCGTCCTTGGGGAAGATCGGAAAAACGCTTAATGCAAAAAGAACCACGGCGGCACTGGTTGCCATCAATGTCGGTTCATCTTTTGTTTTTCTCTTTTTTATTCCGCAGCTTGTTTCCGCCGTGCAATTATTCGGTGGGGATTCGGCACGCCAGGTCGCTAATGCCGACACTCTTTTTAATGTGATCGCAACGATCATCCTTATGCCATTCACGGTCGTTATAGCAACATACATAGAGAAGAAGATCACTAAAAGCTCAAGAAAAGAAAGCGGAATAGTCGAATCAAGATATTTACGGTCCGAGGAAGAGATATGCGGACCTCTCGGTGTATATTTCGGATTAGCCGGCGTCAAACAAGAAATGCATAGAATGGGAATGATGGTCCTGGAACAATACAAGGGTGTTCTGAATGCGATGCTCCACGGAACCGAAGAAGAGCTTGAAGAGATTATGAAAAAAGATAAGGACGTTGATATTCTCTACGACAAGATCTTTGAGAATATACTCTATATTCGGACGGTCGAGAAAACCCCCGAGCAAGAGAAGATCCTTATGAAGCTCGAACATTTTGCCGATGAGCTCGAACGGGCCGGAGATACAGTAAAACGGCTTGCACATTATGGGCTTGAACGATGCGAGGAAGAGATAGAGATCAGCACGGGAACGCAAAGTAAGATAATCGAGATTCACGGGCTCATCCATGAACAGTTCGCTCGTATCCTTGGGGTAATATCTGATGTTATGACCAAAGAAGAGCGTGCCCAAACTGAATCGGATATCATCAAAGAGCAAACGAATATACTGAAGCGAGAACAGGAAATAATCGATTATCTCGGGCGTATCCGCACAAAGAACGAACCGCCATTTAGAATGAATGCTTTCAAGATCGAACGCGACATGCTTCGATATATGGCACGGTTCTATAAAAAAATAAGTCACATGGCGCGGCTGCATCTTTCACGTTACGATCTTGCTCCGACAGAGAACCAAGCGGACTCATAGCGTAAATTTATAATAATAAAAATTTAAAAAGCATGACTGAGACACCATCAATAGAGCAACAAGGAAGTATTGAGACTGTTTTGTCTGAACTCCTTCGCCTTTTAAACGAGTCAAAAACAAAAGAAAGAGAGGCTGAATCCACACACAATCATATTGAAATGCTGAAAGACCTGCCAAAAGAGATCAGAGCAGCTGTTGACCGAAGGATCACTCAATGGAATGAGGATGGAGTACCGGAAGAAAAGATCAAAGTCCGCCTCAGGCAGGAGATCGAGCAAACATTGTCTGCCTTCGAAGATAAACGATTCGGAATACCAAATGGGAGCTACCTTCGCATGGAAACATTTCGACTTTTTGATGAACTTGTCTCAGAAAGAACGGATCTGGCTAAAATTAAAGGAGTCGCGGGAATGTTCTTTGATATGAACGGCCTTAAGGCCGTGAACGACCTTGTGGGACATCCGGTTGGAGATGAATATCTGCGTCGAGTGGTCCAGGTCTTTACTAATGGTAAGACAACGGCAGGGTTAAGGGAACAAGGCATCAATGTTTTTGTCGCGATGAATGGCGGCGATGAAGTCGTTGTCGTTCTTTCCGATGATATTGATATGGGAGGCCCTGATGGGTCGAGTAAGGCTCTTGCCAGCTATCAGACGGAAGTGAATAATACTGACATGAGCGATCTGATAAACTTTGGCAAGTTCGAGGTCAGAGAAAAATTCGGGGGTATGGCGATACCGGACGATTTTCAGTTTACCGCAAGCGTTTCGGCCGGCGCCGTAACGCTTCAGGAAATACTTTCGAACTATAAGATGAACCCCGATATTGATTATAAAGGGAATATCTATAATCTTGAACATCAATTTTTTACGTTGAGCGGCGAACGGTCTCAGCAAAACAAGGATGAATTTAAATATGGATTGGATAATGGAAATCAAAAAGAACGATTTCTCGGTGCGCTTTTAAAGCGGACCAAAGAATCACGAGAACTTATGGAGAGGAATTACGCTCTTGATCAGCAGCTTGCTGCGGCAAGAAAGAGGATCAGGGATCTTGAAGAAAGCATGGAAAAGCGTGGATTAAACCCGTTCGAATCGCCTGATGACGTTTATTAGGGTTAAAAAGGCTTAAAAAGGCGATATTTTTCAACAATATTGCCTCTTGCTTTTTTCGTTTATTCATGTATGATAAAAAGGCTATGAAATTCGCTATTATAGAGACCGGTGGAAAACAGTATAAGATCGAAGAAGGGCAGTCCCTTCGCGTGGAGAAGCTTGACCTTTCCGAGACCGGAGGAAAAGTTGTTTTTGATAAAGTGCTTTTGACGTCCGACGGCGAAAAGACCGAGATCGGCACGCCTTACATCAAGGATGCGACCGTTGAATGCGATCTTGTCGCGAACGGTAGAGCCAAGAAGATCATTGTTATCAAATACAAGCAAAAGAGCCGCTATTTCAGAAAAGGCGGCCATCGCCAACCCTTCACAGAGGTCAAGGTTGCAAAGGTCTAAGGCCAATAAATTGTCTTAAAAAATGCCGCCCTCTTGGCGGTATTTTTTATGCTGATTAACTTTTAAAATGGCAGAATTAGCGGCGATTGGTTATTGCGTTTTTAAGCGTGTCGGAATCAGAATATTCGAGTTCGGTTCCCGTTGAAAGCCCTCGGCCGAGTTCGGTTATTTTGAGAGAATATTTTTCGACAAGAGGCGTAAGTATTTGAGTAAGATACTGTACCGTATTTTCACCTTCAATATTAGCACTGGTGGCAAAAACTATTTCACGGAGAGTTCCGGCTCGCGCGCGCTCCTGCACAATGTCAAAAAGTTCTTTCGAACGTATTTTCTTTGAAGGATCTTTTTCAAGTATGGGAACGGTGCCTCCGAGCAAAAAGTAAGACCCGTTCCATATGCCGGTCTTGTGAATATTCTCGAGATCAACATCTTTTTCGATAATGAGCAGAGACGATGGATCTCGCGCCGTATCGGTGCATATGTCGCAAAATTTTCCGCTTCCGCGCTGTTCAAAAAAACAAAAACAAGAAGGGCACTGTGCCATTTCTTTTTGCAAACGCCGAAGCGCGTCTGAAAGACCGTTCATGAACGACGGGTCTTTGGACAAAAGAAAGTAGGCAAATCGTTTTGCCTGTCTTGGTCCAATACCGGGAAATTTCGTGAAATATTCGGTTATTCTGCTGATTGCATCCATAAGAAATAATTAGAATCCATCAAAGTCATCTACTTTTGCCGCAGCGGGCATATTTTGGTCGATGCTCAGATAGGTTGTTTTGTCAGCGTCAAAGTAGAGGTCTACTTTTCCTGTCGGACCGTTTCGGTGTTTTTCGATGAGAATCTCCGCGTTTTGTTTTTTTCCTCCGCCGTCGTCGTTCTGTTCGCGGTGGATGAATATTACCACATCGGCATCTTGTTCGATAGAGCCGGAGTCGCGAAGGTCTGAAAGCCTCGGTTTTCCACCGCGCTGCTCCACTGCTCGGGAAAGCTGTGATAGAGCAAGAACGGGGACATCCAGCTCACGGGCGATACCTTTGAGCGAACGCGAAATTTCGGTAACTTGTTGAACCATGGAGTCGGTAGCGCGGTTCGGAATCATTAACTGAAGATAATCAACAACAATAAGTCCAAGACCGTGCTCGCTCTTGATACGTCGTGCTGTCGAACGCATTTTTATGGCGTTATTTCCAGCCTGGTCGTCGATAAAGATAGGAGCCTTGGAAAGCCTTCCCATTGCCTCGCTAATGAGAGTGAAGTCGTCGTCGGAAGTAATTTTCCCCGTGCGGATTTTCCACGAGTCGACACGCGATTCGGCCGAAAGCATACGGTCAACCAATTGCTGCGCGCTCATTTCGAGAGAGAAGAAACAGACGGGGGTTTGGTTCTGAAGCGCCGTTTGGCGGACTATGTCGAGGGCGAGTGCGGTTTTTCCGACAGAAGGACGAGCGGCAAGAATAATGAGGTCTGATTTTTGAAAACCGGCAAGCTTATTGTCAAGGGCGGGGAAGCCGGTTGGGATGCCGCGTATCTCTTCTTTGGAACGATGAAGACGTTCGAGACGTTCGAAAGAGACCGGGAGCATTTCTTTAAGACTTGTGAATTTTTGATTTGAGGTAAGAGAAGTGGCAGAAAAAATCTCTTTTTCGGCACGATCAAGAGTAACATCCAAATCTTCCGCCTCATCGTAGCCGATTTCGGAAACGCGATTGGATGCATCAATGAGATTTCGAAGCACATATTTTTTATGTACCACGTCTGAATAATGCTTGGCATTCGCGGAGGAGGGTACGGCATTCACAAGTTCGGCGAGATATGAACTTCCGCCGATGCTGTCCAGTACGTTCTTTTCTTTTAGTCTTGTCGAGAGCGAGAGGATATCTATCGGTTCTTTTTTGGAAAAGAGATCCAGGATGGAGTCAAAAACGATCCGATGTTTTTCGGCGTAAAAAGTCTCACCCTTCAGAACGTCCATGATGTCGTAGAGCGCTTCCGGTCGCAGCATGATGGAACCAAGCAACGCTTTTTCCGAATCAATGCTTTGCGGGGGGACGCGAAACGTACCGCCTTGTCTTTGTGTCATGCGCTCATTGTAGCAAATTAATCGGGGGGTAGAAGCCGTGGACCTGAATAACCTGTGGATACATAATTTCGCAGAGTTTGTCCAATGAAATCGGACTTGGTAAAATGAAGCTATGGAAAAGAAAAAACGAATAGGGGAGATCGTGCGCAAGCTCAAAAAATTGTTTCCGCATGCCAAAATATCCTTAAATTATGGAAATAATTGGGAGCTTTTGGTTGCGGTGGAGCTTTCGGCTCAGTGTACCGATAAGAAAGTGAACGAGGTAGCCGAAAAACTTTTTAAAAAGTACAAAAAACTTGATGACTATATAAACACCGATCCGCACGAGTTTGAAAAAGATATCTACCAAACGGGGTTTTACAAGAATAAAACAAAAAATATCTTAGCGGCGGCGGGTTTGATCAAAGAAAAATTCGGAGGTAAAATACCAAAAACAATGGATGAAATGTTGACTATTCCGGGTGTCGCCAGAAAGACGGCAAACGTCGTTCTTGGCGAAGCATACGGCGTAGTTGAAGGAATTGCCGTTGACACGCATGTAAAACGCTTAACGCGACTCTGGGGGCTTACCAAAGAGGAAAATCCCGTCAAAATAGAGAAAGACCTCATGGAAATTCTGCCGAAAAAAGAATGGGGAGAATTTACTTGCCGAACTATTGAGTATGGTCGAAAATATTGCCCGGCCAAAAAGCACGATCATGACAAATGCCCGATACGATAGCTTTAACTTTAAAAAAATTTTAATAATTAAACATAAAATATATGGGTTTGGAAACAATGTCGGGGGGGGTAATGGTCAGCAAGCCGAAGAAAAAGAGGCTTGTTGGAATAAAGCGATAGAAGAGGTTAATGAGGCGGCAGACGCAAAAGGTTTGGAAATTGACGACGGGATAAAAGAAGCCGTTGCTGCTTTTATTGTAAACGGATTTCCGACTAGCGGGTCGTGCGAAGGTCACGTAAAAGATCGATTCGGGAAGAAGGTAAAAAATACACCTTACGTTGAGGTGGGAGAAGATGAACCGAGTGAAAGATACACCGGAGAGACGGCAATTAAAGAAAGCATTGCTGCGAAGTACGGTGTTGCTCCTGAAGAAATATGGCGAAATGAAACCGCTTATTTGGAATACATGGATTACTTCCCATCGCACAATATACCGGAAACCCCCGAATTCTTGGCGTATCGAGCAGAAGGCGAAGAACGACAAAGAAATATCAAATCGATTTTAGAAGCTTTTTATCAAGACAAACAAATTTCTGAGGATGAAAAAATTATTATCGAAGCGACTGGTCCTGGTGGTAAGTTTAGAGTAACCACAACAGGAGAAAACCCTTATTATGTGCAAGAGGGCGAGGACGAAAAATGTAAAAAACAGCTTTTAATAGAACAAGAAAAAATGAAAGAATTCGCGCGGTTTTTAAAGGAAAGATTTTTGAGCTAGAAAATGACTACGGAAAAGCAAACAAAAATTTTACGATGGTATGCCGAAAACAAACGAACATTCCCTTGGCGGAGAGAGGGAATATCGGCATACGAAGTTTGGGTCTCTGAAATAATGCTCCAACAGACGCAGGTGTCGCGCGGGGTTGTTTTTTATGAGCGATTCTTAAAAAAGTTTCCGACGGTTCAAAAACTTGCGAAAGCCACCTGGGAGGATTTTTTGCCGTATTACGAAGGACTCGGATATTACAATCGCGGGCGGAATATGCTCAAGGCCGCAAGAGTTATCGTCGAAAATTTCGGCGGCGAATTTCCTCGCGATAAAGCCGCGCTTATGAAATTGCCCGGAGTGGGTGAATACACCGCTTCGGCTATTTTGTCGTTCGCGTGGAATGAACCATATATCGCATTCGACACCAATTTTAAAAAAATTTTCGAAACGCGAGAAAAAGCAGAAAAAGCTTTTCGCGAAAGCGGGGTAGCAAGCTCGGTCTTTAACAGCGCCGTGATGGATTACGCTTCAGCGCAACCAAAAATAACAAACGCGAAAAGAAATTGCGGACAAAGGTCTCCCCTTAAGGAGGAGCGAAGCGCAGCGAAGAGACGGGGAAAGGGGAGACCTTGGGTAGTAATTTCGGTTGTCGTTCTCCACGAAAATCACAAAAAGTTTTTTTCTCAAAACAAAAAACAATACAAACCATTCACAATGGCGTCAGGCATTTCTTCTCGGGAACAAATAAAGAAATATTTTCTCGAAAAATATAGCCTTCGTCTTTCCGTGCGCCCGCCGCTTATTTTAAAGGGGATTTCTCTTATAAATGCCCAGATCCTCCTTGGGGCTCCGCCTTTTGCCATTTTTGATAAAAAAAGTTATGATAAATGGCGAACAGATGATCGGGCGATTAGCTCAGATGGTTAGAGCGCACGCTTCACACGCGTGAGGTCACAGGTTCGATTCCTGTATCGCCCACAACAAAAACCCTCCAAAAGGGGTGTTTTTTGTTAGCGAGCGATATCGGAGCCAACTGCTTGGCTCGCGACAGGAATCGAAAGACTTTTTGGTTCTCCTTGAATGGACCGAAAAGTACCCGCGCTAGTAGTCGAGTTTTCTATATCACTAAAAAATACAGCAACAGTATGAGAAAATTAAAAAACACTTGACATTTTATACTTTTTAATTTATATTTAAGAGCGAATCGTTCACGTTAAAAAAAAGGCTAAAATGAAAATTCCCGAATGGCTGTCTGGCTTTTTTTCGCGCAAACGCGGGTTCCGGCACGACTGCCGAACGAATCAGTGGGGCCATGCTTGCAATCTGGACCCCAAGAGCCGCAAGGTTGTAGAGACCGGCAGGAATGCCGGGCTCTACTATGAATGTTACGGCCATTTATTTCCGTTGGTCAACCCCGGTGACGAAGTGGTGGTAATGTTCACATCAGGCAGTCCGGTGGTCTGTCTCTTCGTTGAGGTGAGAAACTGCGACGACCCCGAAGACATGTTTTTCGGGACCCTCAAGGTGCTCGGGTATCTCGAGGACGTTGATGCGGTTAAGACCGCATAACGCCCTCAACAGGGCTCCATGCAATTCTTTTTGCTTGGGGCCCTTTTTATTTTTCAAGGAGAAAAAATGCGTTCGTCGTGGAATGGTGAGGTAATAGACAATTTGCTTTTTATATTGATCCATGGCATCCTGAATAAAGCTCAGAAGTTCCGATAGAAAAGAGAGACCCTGATGACAAAATTCGATCTCATTATTTTTGATTTTGACGGGGTCCTGCGCCCTATCTCATTTGAACGTCTTCGACACGCCTACGATATGGCAATACATTCGATAGGGAAAGACCCTCGCGACTTTTATTGCGGGACTGAGGGATTTAGAGGGTGGTTCAACCATGATTGGCATAAGACCGAAGAAAATATATTTGGGGCTCCTTACGAACCTCGACCGGAATTTGACGCTGTTTTTCATCAACACTTTGATCCGTCCACCGAACTTTTTCCGTGGGTTCCACAAGTACTCGAGGAGCTTTCTTCACGAACAGGTTTGGCTATACTTTCATCGTCAAATATTGAAAGTGTTGTCGCGGAGCTCGGTTCACTCCGCGGCTTTTTCCAAGAAGTTGTCGGCGGAAACATGGTGGTAAAGCTCAAGCCTAACCCGGAGGGAATATTCCGCATCCTGAAGCAACTGCGCATTCCCGCAGAAAAGGCCATTATGATCGGGGATGCCGATGCCGATATCTTGGCGGGAAAAGCGGCGGGGGTAAAAACGGCTGCTATTCTTTGGGGTATCGGCGAAGAAGAAGAACTTCGTCAACTTTCTCCCGACTTTGTTCTTTCGAACCCAAACGAGATCATCGGGATCTTGCGATAAGAAAAACCCCGGCCACCACGGCCGGGGTTTTATCATATTGATTTTACCTTCACCTTGTGCGTTTTCAGTTTATCTACCTTTGGCAGACGGATAATAAGAAGTCCGTGCTTTTCGATCGCTTCGGCAAGTTCGGGTTCGATCTCCTTCGGAAGGTTTATTGTGCGGGAGAATGAACCCCAATACAGTTCTTTAAAATGAAATTCCTCGCGGGTAAGATCTTTTGAGAACTCGCGCGTACCGCTGATCTTTACCACCTCGGGCGTAATGGAGATCGAAAGGTTTTCCGGGGTAACGCCAGCGATCATCGTATGAATGATTATATCATCGAGAGTTTCGTAGACATCTACGGCAAGTTCTCCTTCGCCACTATCGTTGTCATCATCTTCTTCTACCGGTCGTTCAACTTGTTCGCGCACAAGAGGTGCAGTCCGTCGCGCCGGATTTTGCTCCGGAACATATTGCGTCGTCGTGAATTCCGGCATCTCGTTCACCGTAACGCCGGTCAATTTTTCAAGAAATGATCTGTTATCTTTTTTATATCGATTGAACATATATTTATTGAGGTTGAACGCCTATCACGCGATAACAAGGCGAACGTTTGATCTTTTCGAAAAGGAAGATGACGATGACCATGACGCACCAAAGAAGAGCGAAGATGTCGAGTAAGTACCGTTCGTTAATTACCATTATAAGATAATTGAAAATCGCATGCAACGTAAAAGCCACAGCGAGTCCTTCGATAATATAAAGCGCACGAACATATCTGCTCTTGCAAAGACCGAATCCGATAAAAAATCCAAGCAAGGAGGAAGAAGCGACATGGAGAAGCGACGCTCCGATGAAACGCAGGTTGCCTGTCGTGAAGGCGCCCCAGACGCCGAGATCTTTCACTGCACCGAAAATAAAAAGCGCATTCTCTGCAGCGGCAAATCCGAGAGCCACCGAGATAAGATACATGACAGCGTCGATCGGTTCATCGAAATATTTGCTTCTAATTCCGGCGAGGAACGCCATCCCATATTTCAGAAGTTCTTCAATGACCGCCCAGGAAAAAAAGTCACCGAACGTGAGTACGTTGAAAGCCACCGCCTCGGCTAGGTTTGGATACGCAAGGCCGATATAGAATTTTTCTAAAAAAATAGCAAGGGGTACGGCGATCATTCCGAAGAAAAATGCGGTGAAGATGATCTTTTTCGGCTCGGGGTGAACTTTATCCTCATGGAGCCAGAACCATAACCAGAAAAGTGCGGGGAGGATGCCCCCGAGAAGAGCCCCAGAGATCTTTAATGCGTATGCCGGGTACTCGAGCGCCACATAAGTGATCCCAAAAGCGACGAGTGCTACCGTGCCGGTCTTTACCGGACTTATGTGGTGGTGCGTGGCCATGTTTCAACAATGAGCATTTTTTTATTTTTTATCGGAAGCATACTCCAGACTTCTTCTGTAATGAACGGCATGAACGGATGAAGCGCGCGAATGACAGTTTGAAGGATCTTCCAAAGCATCCACTGTGTTGATTTACGGCTCATTTCGTCTCCGCGTTCACCAGTTAGTCGTGGTTTGGCTTCCTCGATAAGGATGTCGGCATAAGTGTGCCAGAAATAATGATACAATTTTTCTCCCGCGAGGTAGAAACGGTAGTTCTCGATATCATTTGTCACTTCGTCCATGAGCTTGTTGAGATCGCGAAGGGTATCACGGTCTTCGCTTGCCAAGGGCGGGGCGGTTTCGAGGTCAAGTCCGTCGATGTTTGAGAGAACGAAGCGCGAAACGTTCCATATTTTATTTGCAAAGTGTTTATAGGCCTTGATCTTGTCCTCGTAGAGTGCGGTGGATGTGCCGGGTGTGTTGCCGATTATTAGCCCCATACGGAGAGCATCAGTTCCGTATTTTTCGGAGAGATCAAGGGGGTTCAAGACATTCCCCTTGCTCTTGCTCATTTTCTGACCGTCTTTTGCTGTAACCATCCCGTGCAGGTAAACGGTCTTGAACGGCAATTCTTCGGTACGATACAATCCGAACATGATCATGCGCGAAACCCAGAAGAAAATGAGATCGCCGCCCGTTTCCATGACATTGGTCGGATAAAAAGTTTTGAAATCGCGATCTTTTGGAAACCCAAGCACTGCATAGGGCCACTGACCGGAAGAGAACCATGTGTCGAAGGTATCAGGGTCTTTTTCCATGGCGCCACCGCATTTCTTGCACTTGGTAACCATATTCTGTACATCAATGACCGCTTCACCGCATTTCGTGCAGATCTTTGCCGGGATGGGAATACCCCACACGATCTGCCGCGAGATATTCCAGTCTTCGATGTTCTGGAGCCAGTGTAGGATAATCTTTTTGTAGTTGTCAGGATAAAAAACAACCTCGTTCTTTTCAATGGCCTTAATCGCTTTTTCGGCAAGCGGTTTCATTTTAACGAACCACTGAGGAAGAACTCTCGGCTCGATCGTTCGTTCGCATTTATAACAAACAGGGACAACGTGTTCGTACTTCTCTGTCTTTAAAAGTGTTCCGTCGGCGGTCATATCCTCGACAACAGCTTTGCGTGCATCATCGATTTTCATCCCCGCATATTTTCCGGCCTTCTCGTTCATCTTTCCATAACGGTCAATGACCTCGATCGTCGGAAGATCGTGCCGTTGTCCGACAGCAAAGTCGTTCTTGTCATGCGCCGGTGTGATCTTGAGGGCACCAGTGCCGAACTTTGGATCGACGACATCGTCGGCTATGACCTTGACCTGCATATCACCGATAGGCGTTTTGACCGTGATGGTCTCGCCGACATATTTTTTATAGCGGTCATCGTCAGGGTGGACAGCCACAGCAACATCGCCGAAGATCGTTTCGGGACGAACGGTTGCCACGACGAACGGCCCATATTGAATATAATAAAGAAGGTCGGTTTGTTCCTTGTCTTTGGTCTCGAGACCGGAAAGGGAAGTCTGATGTTTAGTGCACCAGTTCACCGGGCGTATTCCGCGATACAGAAGTTTATCTTTTCGGAGCTCTTCAAATGTTGCATAAACAATTCTTTGAACATCGGGATCAAGCGTAAATTTTTCGCGTGACCAGTCGCACGATGCGCCGAGAGAGCGAAGCTGTCCTTCCATGAAGCTTTTGTTCGCCATCGTAAAATCGAGTATTTCTTTTCTGAGTACGTCCGGGTCCATACCAAAACGCGAGCGTCCTTCTTTTTCGAGCTTCTTTTCGTAGACGACTTGGGTCTCAAAACCGGCATGGTCTGCGCCCGGCACCCAAAGCGCCTTGTACCCGCACATGCGGCGATATCGGGTAACCAGATCTTCAAGGGCGACAAAAACCGCATGCCCCGCATGAAGGGAGCCGTTCGCATTTGGCGGCGGCATAATGATAGTAAAAGGATCTTTGTGGCGAGGGGGGAGATTGTCGGGGTTAAAATAGCCGGATTTTTCCCAGAGTTTATATATACGCCCCTCGGTTTCCTTGGGGTCATAGGGTTTAAGGAATTTGTCGTTCATAGATAAAATATTATAGCATAAAGAGATAAAGAATTGGAGTATTGACAAACACAATAACTATTATGTTCTAAGAAAACAAATTTTGTCTTGCCGAGCTTTACGCCGCTTGTCATTTTTTTGTTTTATGTTTTATGTTATAATAAATGGGTAAATTTAATTCTCTCTCATGTCATATATAAGTCATCTCATTGAAGAAACCGGGGCGAATAAGAATTTCCGCAAGGTTCTTTTTACTGGAGACAAAAGTCAGCTTGTTTTGATGAACATCCTTCCTGGAGAGAGTGTTGGCGGAGAAACCCATGAACACGTCGAACAAACGTTGTTCTTTCTTTCAGGGGATGGTAAGGCGATATTGAACGGAATAGAAAGTCCGATCCATGGCGGCGATGTTGTCGTCGTAACGCCGGGCACCAAACATAATTTTGTCAATTCCGGAAGCACGCCTCTGCAAATATATACGCTCTATACACCCCCGAATCATATCGATGGCCGAATTCATGCGACGAAATCCGACGCGGAGGCCGATATAGTTGACGAAGAGTTCGGTGAAGGTGTAGAGTAAACGGAGCTAATTACGTTCACAGTAAATAAAACAAAAGGAGGAGGTACCTCTTATGAAAATTAAAGTTGCTGCCGCATTTATACCGGACGAAGCCGGTCGTTTTCTTATTGGGTGCCGGGCACAAGGAAAGCTTAAAGGATTATGGGAATTTCCGGGCGGAAAAGAAGAGCCGGGAGAAACCCCGGAACAAACCGCTGTTCGCGAAGTTAAGGAAGAACTCAACCTGGATATCGTTGCGGAAAAACTGATGGGAACTTTCTCCCATACTTACCCAGACCGTGGTGTTACCATCACGATCAAACTGATCAAGTGCCGACAGATCGATCCTTCACAGCAGATCGTTTCTAACGGAAGCCATACGGAATTCCGATGGGTCACCTCAAAGGAGACAGACGGCTTCGCGTTTCCGGAAGTGGACGCTCAGATCGTTGAGTTTCTCAAGCTTTCGAAAGAAAGATGATCCTCTTCAAGAAGAACAAATACCCCCGACCTTTTTGGTACGGGGGATTTTATTAAGGTATTAAGTCTCTTTTTTTGGATCCAGACGTTCAAGTATTTTTGACAGGAGCTCATCTTGCTTTTCCAGATGTCGGATCATGTTCTCGATCTCTTTTTCCGCCTTGGTATTCACTTCAAAATCGGCTTCGGCGCGAACTTCGGAATGTCTTGACTGAAGATTTTGACCGATTAGTAAAAGCGGTGTGAGAAAAAGCTGGATCATGTTCGAGATGAGGAGCCAGAGAACGAAGGCTGGGTATGGATCAAACTTGAGAGTATCGGGAGCGAATACGTTCCAGCCGAGCCATCCGATAGTCCATATGAAAACAATAATGAAAAAGCCAATGGAGCCGACCTTGTTTGCTACGGCGATAGCAAAACGATCAAGCGGGGTCAAGTTCGCTCTATGTAAAACGTTGGCATTTCGAACGCGAAACGTCGAAGGGTCTTTTTCTGAGATTCTGTTGGTTTTCATTCGTATATTATATCATGTCGTGCGAGAATAAATATGTTGATATCACAAAGGTCAGACCTTCGGCTTCCGAAGGTCTGACCTCTGTTGTTTTTTTATCGTATATCTTTGTATTCTTGCGTCTTCGGTTTTTTGAAAAGCGCAACCCAGAGATAATTGATCATGTAAACGGTTGCCGTTGAAAAAACACCTTGTCCGGCGATACGGCGTCCCGAAGTGTACATATAGAGGTTTGGCTTAAATTTTGATTTTCCCACTTTGCTTGCGCGGCGCGCAATATCCGTATCTTCGCCATAAAATTCTATATTTGTATCAAAACCGCCCATTTTTTCAAGCGCTGTTTTTTTGATGGCAAAATTACCGCCGACCGTCATGTAACCGATCATCCAATAAATTGGCATGGCGAGAACATACCAATATACCTTAACGAGAAACTGCTGCCATGCGGGGATGTCGTGGTAAATATACGGACCGGAGACTACTGCCAACTTATCATTTTTTTGGAATTCATCTTGTACCATATCAAACCAATGTTCCGGCATTCTCGTATCAGCATCGTTGTAGGCAAGAATGTCTCCTTTGGCCTCGATAAAACCACGCTCCCGAGCTCTTGTTAGCCCCTTTCTTTCTTCTCGTACAACGCGAACGCCGGAACGCTTCTCGGCTTCTTCTTTGGTATTGTCCGTGCTTGCGTTATCGATGACGGTAATCTCAAAAAATTTTCCGCGTGAACTTTTTATGGCATGATCAAGACAGTCGCCGATGTATTTTTCTTCGTTATAGGCCGGTATCACTAAACTGATCTTAAGATCGTTTTTGTTCATAATAATTTACTATACCATATTGCGTTTCCTCCTCAAGTGGGCGCGCGTCCGGCCGATAAAACCGTTTTCGTTTCTTTTGATGTCCCAGATCACGATAAAAATGAAGAAGAGCGAGAACAAAATGATGGCCACGTCCTTTTGGACAAAAGCGAGAACTTGTTTGTAGCTGTTTCCGAAGAAATAGCCAATGACCAAAAATTCTCCGATGCCGACCGTAACGCCCGCAACATTGTATGCCAAAAACTTAAGATATTTGATCCGATAAATTCCGGAAAGGAACGGCGTTACCCATGACATGGGACCAAGGAGGCGCGCAAAGAACACCGACTTCACGCCGTATTTATTGATAAACGCTTCACCCTTTTGATAATTCGTCAGACTGAAAAATTTATTTTCCTCCTTGAAAATACCTTTGCCGACTTTTCGGCCGATAAAAAAGCTCGCGCTGTCTCCGGCGACGCCACCCGCGATAAGAAAGAAAGAAACCAGCCAAATGTTGAAAACGCCGGCTCCGGCAAGCATGGCGGCGGGAAGAAAAATAAGCTCTCCGTACAAAAAGAAACCGATGCCGATAAGCGTTTCAAAAAACGACCACCAAAACATTATCGCGTAAGACCATACGGCATGCGCCGCGAGAAATGCGCTTACTCCGTCGACGGATTGATAAAAAATTTCCATAAGAAGTTTTTAGCGGATAATTTTGTATTCCTTGGCCGCGGTTTTGTCGTGATGCCGGAGTTTCCACATCAAGGCGTCCCAATTCCATATAATAAAAAGTTTTAACCACCCCACTTCGTCGAAGCGCCGGGTTGAAGTTAATACAGTGTCAGTGTTGATGTAAAAGAATTTTCCGAACGGCAACAGGTCTTTGATGAACTTCAGATCTTCGGCAAGCGACAAGTCGTGATGGAACTGCGCTTTTTCCCGCATTTCGGTTTTCATCACCTGTATGGCAAGAGAGGTCTTTGTGAATCGATGTCCGACATTGTAAACGAACATCCATAGGTATGCGTACCAGCTTTTATTCTCAAGGGGTAAAACTTTGGTGGTGCCGATCGCAAAATTTTCTCTTTCGTGTCGATGAAAAAATACGTTCAGATCGTTTAAAAATTCCGGAAGGAGTGTGGTATCTGCATCCAAAAAAATAGTCCACTCGCTTTGAGGTGAAAGTTTACTCATGCCAAGATTTTTCGCGCGAGAAACACCCTTCGGTTCAGAGATCATCGCTATAATGTTCTCGTGCGAACGTTCAAATGTTTTTGCGATGGTAAAGGTTTTGTCTGTTGAACCGTTCTCAATAATGAAGACCTCGAAACGATCTTTTGGGTAATGTATGTCGCATATCGCACCAAGTGTCCGTTTAAGGTATTTTTCCTCGTTGTGTGCGGGAATAATAAAAGAGAAAAAGTAAGGTTTTTCGGTTCTATCGTTCGTAGTTTGTTCTGTTGGCATTTTTATAAAAGGTTTAATGTTTAAACCGCAAAGGCGTTTTATTCGAACGTTTTTTCGTCCGCCTCCGTTACGTGTTTTTTGTGGCGGGTTTTGTCCACCTTTCTGGTTATCTTGTCGATCACTTCCAGTACGGTCTTGTGGAGTACCTTGTGACTGAAGATCAGATTGTGTCCGTGCATGGGAAGTTCGATGTTCTCGGCAGCACCTTCGAGATGGCTTCCTTTTTCTGACACTATCATATTGTCGTATTCCGGGTAAATCGATGTAATAAGGTGATCCACCTCCGGATGTGTTTGCAGATCAAGGATCACTTCGCTATCGGCACGCAACTCGCGAAAAGCGTTGTGCGGCACAAGTTTGGCAAGTACAGACCCGGAAAAAGGTGTGGCTATCGCGATCATTCCTATCACTTCCTTTCCTTCATTGTGGTGTATCAAAAAATATTTTCCGATCAGGCCACACTTGCTGTGAGCAACGATGATCGCTCCTTTGATCCCGCGATCATTCATAAGATTTCGAATGGCGAGAGCGTGTTTACGGACCTGAGTAAGGCGTTTAAGTGATAGAGGAAAGAGCTGCTCGAATAAATTTCTTAATATCTGAGCAGATCGGGGTATATCAAAAAGGTTTATATGGAGCTCCGGCACGATATGAACGGGGTGTCCCTGTAAAGATATCTCGTCGCCGAGCTTTTTCATGTAGCTCCACGTTCCGCCTATTCCAGGAACGATAATGACCGGAACCTTTTTGGCGACAACATATCCCAGGTAATGTTTCGGCGGTTCTTTGTTTATCTGAAAAACATTTTGGGAGATCGTCCCACGGAGAATATGATACACCTCGTGCAACCACGTGATGGCTTTTCGATGAAGATGCACTTTTGCCATACCTCAAATTATATCACCGGTAGCGAATGCTTTCCAGACGTTATATAATTTAGATGTTATCCATAATTTTTTATCTATGACAGCAGAAACTTTAAACACTGTGCCGCCGACAAAAGAGAGACATGGAAACAATCAGAAGATTCCGATGATCGAGGCTACCGCAAAGGAGTGCGAACCGTTCATGGGGAGACCCGAGACCGGGGAAAAGTTGCAAGAATTTTTAAACGCCTATTTTGCCGAAGCGCTGAAAAATATAAATTTATATCGATCCGAGAAAATGGGTGCGGCGTTTCCTTACACGGTTGTTCGTTTACGCGACGTGGCGCAGGCTTTGTACGAGAAAATGGGATCTCCGAAGACTGTGGACGAACAAGCGTCGGACGGAGAAGAAGAACCCGATGCAGCGGAAATGGAAAAAGAGGAGGCGTCAAGAAGACCTAAAAAAGAATTTATTTTTGGAACGATGTTCTCGGTCGGGTCGGCCCATGCTTTCCATTGGACCGAACACGGGATCGACGAGATCGCAAAAAAACTCCCCGGAGCTATCGATGCTTTGCGCCACGGAAAAGAACCCGATAATGTTGAGATCTACGGAATGGGAAATCCAGCAGGTGAGCTTGGGCAAGTATCCGATACATTCTTAAAGGATATGGGCGATAAGCCTTTTGAAACGGAAGGGGAACTGTATGCCGAATTTCTCGCATCGATCTCGGGAAAAAAGGAGGGTGAAAAAGCGCCGTTCCTGCGCCTTTTTGGGGTTTCTATGGGCGCATCAATGGCGGCGATGGCAGCCGAAAGCATGCTCAAAAATTCTAGCGCGACCCAATCGTTCGAAGACCCAAAAAGTAAAGAATTACCATATGTCAGTGTGAACATGCAAGCGCCTGTCGGCGTTGAAGGCTCGTGGAATAAAAAATGGTGGGGATTTGTTCCCGGATTTGCCGCCGAAGGAATGCTTCAATTGGCAACAAGCGGATATTCCCGCAAGGTTGGCGGCGCTGAAGGAACTTTCATTGATATTGTGACCAGAGCAGCAGAGGAAAAGGGGATCGCTAAAAGTGATGATCCGGAAGAGGTCAAGCGAAAAGAAGAAGTCATAAAAAAGTTGTTGGAGGAGCTTGGTAAGGGGATGCCGATCCCGGAAGACCTGAAAACAAACGAAGTTGTCGGCATATACGATCCGCTTATGAGCGGTGAGTTCCGCCGTGAGGCTCATACGCAGATTGAAGAGAATAACGGAAACCCCGGGATCGGGGGAAACATTGTACCGAACAAGAATGAAAACCGACGTCAGTTCGCCATTAAAGAAACACATACGCCAAAAGTGGTTCGCGAAAATTATTTCAAACGTCTCGTGCGGGCTTCGGAGGCACTGGAGGAAAAATAAATAAGAAAAAGATCAAAAACCCCGCCACAAAGGCGGGGTTTTTAAGTGTTTGTCTATTCTCCGTAGCTTCCGGTCGGTCCGCCGTTCGCGGGACCCTTAGTCGGAGCGCCAATTCCCGGAACGTTCGCCGGACGAAGCTGAATGCTTGTCGCAGTAATGCTTCCGTCAGAGTTCGGCGTGCCTTGAGCCATAATATTGGCGCCGACGGTGAGGTCGGCAACGGTACCGGTGACGGTCTTCATCATTTCGGTCGAAGGCGCGATGAAAAGTATTTTTGATCCGCCGGTGCGGTCCTTTACCGTAACGCTTTTGTCATCCATTGAAAGTATCTCTCCATTGACCATCCCACCACCGCGCATCATGCGATTGCCGGTCTGTCCGCTCATTGCTCCGCCCGGGAACTGTCCGGCGACGAATTGTGAACGATGTGACTGGCTATATTTCATCCCGCCATAGAACGCAAGTCCCGCGACAACGACGAGAATAACAACAAACGCGACCATGATATCTTTTCCCACCTGTTTTATTTTATGCATAATAGTTTTTATTAATTTTTAATTTTATTCATACCTTAAAGCATCGATGGGGTTAAGTCCTGCAGCTCGTCGAGCCGGATAATAACCGAAAACAATACCGATACCGGCCGAAACACCGAAGGCGAGCAAGACGGACGACAAAGTTACGGTTGCCTGGATAACCCCGAAATAGCTCATCCCGAAAGCGATAATCCAACCGAGTGCAACGCCCAAACCGCCGCCGACAAACGTGAGAACTACCGCTTCAGCCAGGAACTGCGTGCTGATATCGCGTCGTTTTGCGCCGACAGCCTTGCGAAGACCGATCTCGCGCGTCCGCTCAGTAACAATGGTGAGCATCATATTCATGATACCGATACCGCCGACAATGAGCGAAATTCCGGCAATGGCGGCAAGAAGCATGGTAAAAGTCCCGGTAACACTCGACGCCGTAGCAATAATGTCAGATTGGTTGAGAACACTGAAGTCCGCTTGAGTCGAATCGGTAATGCGATGGCGAGTAAGTAAAAGCGTAGTGATCTGTTGCTGAATGTCCGACATAGTGCTTGCATCAGCGGCCTGAACGTTTATGGTCGTTACATAACTTCCCCCCACAAAAAATTGTTGAGCAACGGTTATCGGAATGAAGATCATGTCGTCTTGACTTCCAAAGCCCGTTCCACCTTTTGCCGTTGTTATGCCGATGACTTTGAATTCCATCCCCTTGATACGAATCGTCTTTCCGACAACGCCGGTCGCGTCGGTGCCAAAAAGATCATCGCGAACCGTTGGTCCGAGCACTGCAACGCGCGATAAACTTTTGACGTTCTGGGTTGTGATAAAAGAGCCCTCAGCGACAGAGACATTACGTACATCGGTATAATCCGCCGTTACCCCGTCGACCGAGGTGTTCGTATTCGTTCCTTTGGCGGTTACTTGATATCGTCCCGAGGCTTCCGGTGCTACGGCTTTCGCGAGTGTTACCTGTTCGGCTATGGCCGTGGCATCTTCTTGAGTAAGCGTTTTAGCCGAACCGCGGCCGGCGCTCACCTGAAAACCGGGCCCGCGCTGCATCCCCGGCGTTACCATAATAAGATTGGATCCGATCGATTGAATGCTCGACTGGATCGAACCTTGCGCGCCGGAACCGATGGCAACCATCGCGATCACCGAGCCGATGCCGATAACAATACCGAGCATAGTAAGTCCCGTTCGTGTTTTATTGGAAGCGAGGGCGGCGTAGGTTTCTTCTAAAAGATCGATAGTGGTCATTTTATTTTTTCGAAGGATTATATCTCACACGTTTAACGTGTTCTCGAGAATCTGAAAGGATCAAACCGTCCTTGATATGGATGATCCTATCGGCGTGCTCGGCGACGTCCGGCTCGTGGGTGATAAGAACGATCGTTCGGCCGTGATCTTGATTGAGTTGTTGGAACGTTCCCAGAACGATATCTCCCGTTTTGGTATCCAGATTTCCTGTCGGCTCGTCGGCAAGGATAAGGGTCGGGTTGTTCACGAGAGCGCGGGCAATGGCAACACGCTGAATTTGTCCGCCCGAAAGTTCATTAGAACGGTGGTCGAAAAAATTTTCCTCAAGTCCCGCCGCAAGAAGGGCTTCTTTGGCCCGTCTTTCACGTTCAGTGTGATGTATCCCCTCGTCATACATAAGAGGAAGCATTACGTTTCGAAGTACCGTAGAGCGGGGAAGAAGGTTGAAAGACTGAAAGACGAAACCGATTTTATTTTTTCGAATGTCGGCAAGTTCATCGTCGGTAAGTTTGGAAACATCTTTTCCATCAAGAAGGTATGAGCCGGTGGTCGAAGTATCGAGCGCGCCGAGGATATGCATGAGCGTTGATTTTCCAGAACCGGACGGCCCCATAATGGCGACAAATTCCCCGTCCTCAATCTTGAAGCTTACGCCACGAAGAGCCTGGAACATTGCGGCACCGGTGCCGTATGTTTTTGTTATGTTGGTTATTTCTATCATAGATGTTCAGGCTAACCGCCCGGTCTTCCTCCTCCGAATATGTTTCGCGTTGAGGCGGCGCTTGCCGCAGCGGTTGATGCTGCGGTAACAGTACGAACGACAACTTGTTCGCTCTCGGAGAGTCCACTTAAGATCTGGGTGTTCGTATCGTTTGAAATTCCGACTGTAACCGTTTTTTGCGAGGGTGTCGCTTTTGACGGGATCCCCGCTTGAGAAGTCGCTGCGGTTACGATAAGCGCTGGCGTAAAGATCTCCACGTAAGAGGAGTTGCCATCGGCCGATAATTTGATAGTGCTATTCGGAACTATAAGCGTATCGGTCTGTACGTCCGTAACGATCGAAGTATTGACCGTCATGCCAGGCTTTACGCGAACATCCTGAGTGTCGAAAGTGATCTGCACTGAATATGTCACGACACCCTGAGAAACAGTGCCGACAGTGTCAACATCAGAAACCTTTCCCGTGATAGTAAGATCTTCGACTGCATCAAAGGTCATGGTGGCTTTTTGCCCGACCTTAACTTTTGCCGCGTCGATCTCGTTGAGCGAGATGGTAGCCATCTGCTGTGGTGTCACGAAGGTCACAACCGAAGTACCGGAGCTTGCCTGATCCATTTTTTTTACATTCACTTTAGCCACCATGCCGTCAAAAGGCGCTCGTATGGAATAATCCGCAAGTGTTTGTTCAGCATCGATTAATGCGTTTTGCTTCTGGTCTATGGAAATTTGGGAAGCACGAAGGTCGAGAGCATCCGGACCTGCCTTGAGCTTTGCAAGAGAAAGCGTAGCCTCGTTGATCGTTTGCTCGGAGCTCGTGATCGTATTTTTATCGCCCTGTATTGTGGACTGTATCCCGAGCAGATTTGTTAAAAGGGAATTGATTGTCTGGGTTGAAGTGTTAATTGTCGCAAGGGCGGTATCCGCCTGAGCGATGGGGGTAAGATTATGTACGGTCAACTGATCTTCGTAGAACTGAATAAGATTATTTGTACTCTTTATGGAGTCGGCGATAAGTCGTGTTGTCTCTGATGTCTCGGCAAGCATCGCTTCAATCGTCGCCTGATTGGAAGATCGACTGATGTTTTTGTAATCTTGAAAATTCTTGTCGTATGCCGCACGCGCTGCAAGATATTTATTGTTCGCATCATCGCGAAACTGTGTGGCGGAGGGATTTAAAGTAATAATGGAATTCGCGTAAAAATCTATATTTTCCTGATTAGAGCCGGTCGCACGATTTATGTCATATAAAATACTGTCCAAACTTGTCATAATGTTCGGAAGATCTATAAAAGCGTTCGATAAGGCATTAAACCCATTCTCTTTTGAAGTGATGAGGTCCTCTTGTGCGTTTTGGGCGGACACCTGTGCCCGTGAAAGAGAATTTTCCGACTGAGCGAGAGCAAGCGCGTCCGCCGGTTCGGTCAATTGCTGATAAGAAAGCTTGGCGGTCTCAAGATTCGTTTCGGCATCGCGAACTGCTTTTTGCGCCGTGGTCGGATCGATCTGAACCAAAAGAGCGCCGGCTTTTACTGACTGTCCGTTCGTAACGTATATCCCGGTAACAGTGCCGGAAACTTTCGGTTTCAGGTCAACCTGATTCGATGCCGAAACTTGCCCGCTTCCCGTCACTGACGAAATAAGAGTTCCTTTCTCGACATTCGCGACCACATAGCGCGTTTCATCCGCAGTGCTTGTAAGCTTGCCGTATGTATAATACCCGCCATATATGGCAACAAAAACAACGATCGCGCTCATAAGTTTATGCGCGATCAGCCGGGCCTTCGCTCGTAAAATGAAATTTTTCATAGATTTTATGCAGTATTTGTATGTATTATACGCTTAAACCACAAAGTTTAATACGAGCCGCACCGCCTCAGGGTGTAAAAGTTCTCAAAAGGCACAGAAATTGACAGTTTTTAAAAAAAATGTACTGTATGTAACAGAACTTTCAGGGCCGTTCTCGAAAAGAGGTAAAGTATGAACAATGACATCGACACTGAGTTCATGAGAATGGCGATACGCCTGTCACGAAGATCGGTTGACGAAGGAGGTTTTCCGATCGGCGCGCTCGTTGTCTTCAATAACGAAGTGATCAGTGAAGGGGTAAGCAACGGAAAGCAATTGAATGATCCGACGAGTCACGCCGAAACAGCGGCGATCCGCGAAGCATGCAAACAGTTCAAAACTAACCGCATTAAAGGCGCTACTCTCTACTCTTCAATGGAACCGTGCGTCATGTGCTATGCCGCGGCATATTGGGCTGGAATTTCCCGGATAGTTTACGCTTGTTCTCGCAAAAAAATCCCCGGGGAATATTTCGAGGGAAGCATCGATTTGCACCAGCTGAATGAGGCGTCACGAAGAAAAATGGAGATCGTGCACAGAGAAGATCTGGAAGAAGAATCCGCCTTAGTCTTGCGTTTATGGCGACCAATAAGACAGGGAACAAATCCCCTCGGAGAGAAGAAATGAACCTGAAACATGTGTTGGATTTCTTTTACGAACTTGGACATTTGAAAAAAATACCGAGAAGCGGGTGGCCACATCTCGGTATCAAAAACCCCGAAAGCGACGCCGACCACGTAATGAGAGCAGCGCAGATTGCCTATACCTTGGCCGTTATGGAAGGCCATCCAAACCCCTGCGAAGTCTGCACAATAGTCGTTTTCCACGAGATCGATGAGACTCGCGGCGGCGACCAGAATGCCGTCACTAAAAAATATGTCACTGTGGATAGGAAAAGGATAGTCCGCGACGAGACCACGGCGCTCGGCGAGCTGGGAAACAAGATCGCCGCACTATGGCAAGAATGCGAAGATCACCAAACGTCTTCCGGAAAGATCGCCAAAGACGCCGATATCCTCGAATGCATGATGACCGCACGAGAGTTGATGGAACAAGGGCATGATGATGCCGTTCTTTGGATCAAGTCAAATCAGATTAAACTTGAGACCGCTTCCGCGAAGATGCTCGGGGAAGAACTGCTCAAGACCGATCCCCACGAATGGTGGAAAAACTTAAAGTAGCCACCGCAGCCCTTCTTGCGAGGGGCTGTTTTTTATAAAAAGTTTTCCTTTGTGCATCGCATATTTAATTGTTATAATTGCAAATGTAACAATCGACGTAACTTTCATTACTTCAATGTTTTAATATGTTGGACAATAAAAAAATACAAATATCGTTCTTTTTTATTTTGTTTGGGCTTATTTCGCTTCTCGTCTTTCAGATATTCCAGCCATATCTCGGCGTTATCTTTTCAGCGATGGTGTTTGCAATCGTTCTTCAGCCTATATTCAAAAAAATGCTTGTATTATCCCGCGGGCAGCGCACGGTTGCGGCAATCATGACTATTTTGGTAACGTGCATATTTATCGCCATACCACTCTACCTCTTGGGCGTTCAGATAGTCACCGAGTCAACATCTCTTTATTCGACGATTACGACAGTCAACACAGACAGCGGTTTCCTCACAGAACTCTCCTCAAAGGTTAATCACGGCTTAAGCCAGGTGATGCCCGGTTTTTCACTAGACCTTAAAACATACGCGGAAAACATTATCGGAAGTGTCGCTGAAAATATCGGCCGATTCATTTCAGGGACGGCATTTGCGTTGCTTAATGTGCTTTTCTTCATATTAACTCTCTTCTTCTTCCTTAAGGACGGTCCGATGTTCGTTAACGGCTTCGTCTATCTTTCTCCGCTTCAAGATAAATACGACAAAGAGATATTGGACACCTTGGATAAAACGACCCGATCCATGCTTCGCGGAGTGCTCGCCGTTTCGATTATACAAGGTATCGTTCTGGCAATAGGGTTCACTGTTTTTAAAGTCCCTAATGCCTTCTTGTGGGGCGCGATGACAACCATCGCCGGCGTCGTCCCGGGAATCGGTACAGCTACGATTTTTATTCCCGGCATCTTGTATCTTTACTTTTCACACCAAGCAGCCGCGGCCGTGGGGCTTTTGATCTGGTCTGTCTTTTTACACGGTTCGATTGATAATTTCGTCGCCCCGATGCTTTACGGAAAAGGCATGAGCATCCATCCTGTATTTATTATGTTCTCGGTACTCGGAGGCCTCGCATTCTTCGGTCCTCTCGGATTTTTGTTCGGCCCGATCATCTTCTCGGTATTCATGTCACTGTTCCGCATTTACCGTTTGTTCATTCTGGATGAAGGACATGAACATAAAAAAATATGTGCATAAGTGAAGTGGAAATGTTACAAGATATCAGTATAATATAGGATATTAAGTTAATAAAAAGTTATTAAAAAGAAATTTCAGCCAAAGAGTGTAATACAAAGATAGACACAAAACGAGCAATGACCAACAAACGCTATGACAATTAAAGTCCTCATGTTCGGGTGGGAATTCCCGCCTCACATCAACGGGGGCCTGGGGACTGCCTGTTTCGGTCTCACGCGCGCACTTTCACGGGATGCGGACGTTATTTTTGTGTTACCCAAAAAAATGCCGACAAACTCAGACCATGTCAGTAAAATAGTCTTCGCAAACCAAAAAAGTCTGACAATCAGGCACGTCGACTCGTTCCTTTATCCTTATGTCACTATGGAGGGTTATCGTTACGAAAGGAGATCGGAGACAGATGATGTTTACGGGCTTTCCCTCATAGATGAAGTGAGGCGCTATGCCGCGAAAGCGGGCGCAATAGCTCTCTCTGAGGATTTCGACGTTATACACGCTCATGATTGGCTCTCTTTTCTTGCGGGAATTGAGGCAAAAAAAGCGACGGGAAAACCACTGATTATTCACGTACATGCGACCGAGTTCGACAGAACCGGAGGAAATGGTGTGAACGAAGAAGTATACAAGATCGAAAAAGCCGGAATGGACGCAGCGGATGCGATCGTGACGGTAAGCAATTGGACCAAACAAATCGTCGAATCAAAATATGCGATTTCACCCGAAAAAGTACATGTCATACATAACGGCATCGATCTCGAGGATATAAAACAAGTTCCGTCGCAAGTCCAGGCAATGAAAGCGATGGGGAACAAGGTCGTGCTTTTCGTTGGACGCATCACCATACAAAAAGGTCCTGACTATTTTGTCCGAGCGGCAAAACGGGTTCTGGAATATCGTCCAAAGACCATTTTTATTGTTTCCGGGTCCGGTGACATGGAACACCAAATGATCCGCGAAGCCGCCGATCTGGGGATTGGCGACAAAATAATCTTTGCCGGATTCCTTCGCGGCGACGACCTGAATGGAATTTATCAAGCAGCGGATCTTTACATTATGCCGTCGATCTCGGAGCCGTTCGGCATCACACCGCTCGAATCGCTCGCGAATGGCACACCCGTTCTCATCTCGAAACAATCCGGCGTTGCTGAGGTACTCGCTCATGCGCTCAAGACCGACTTCTGGGACATAGACGACATGGCCGACAAGATCGTTTCGGTGCTCGATAACAAAGTTCTTCACGAAAACCTCAGCCGAAACGGAAAAATGGAAGTATCAAAACAAGGCTGGAGCAACGCTGCAGGAAAATGTCTCACTCTTTACAAAAAGCTCTGCCCGGAAACATAAAAGCACCCCGCCACGGCGGGGTGTTGAGCTATACCACCAAACGCAGCATAACCAAGAAAATTATGGCGTAGTGTGTCAAATGATGAATCATCTGATCAAACCCGAGCATCCACCAAAAATAAATGTTTGCTCTTTTTCTTTCGACACTTGCGGTGGAATATTCCGACGTAGTCAACGCTTTCCATTTTCCGAAATATTTCGGACCAGCTTTCAGTCGATCAGCGAAAAAGTGGATGACAAGGTCGATCGCCGCCATCTCAAATGAAAACTGGATAGACTGCGTGAAAAGATAGACGATCATAAAAGTACACGCCGCATGAACGCCGGCATGCACCGCCAAAGGCAGCAGAAAATCCCAGCCAGGATTAAATTTTTGAAGCAGATATTCATATTGTACCTGAAACAGATAATCTGCCAGAAAATGTTTGACCTGAAAAAAGATAAGGAGCCCAAAGATCATTACAAGCATGTTGTTCTCCGGTTTGACATCTTCTTTTTTGAGGGTACTTAAATACCAATACGCTGTCAATAAAAGAATAATGGATTCCTTGCCAAGAAGTAATGCACAGTGGATTTTCTCTTAATTGGTGTACAATAAAAGTATCTAGTATAACTTTTATATGCCAAAAGCATTAACACTGGGCAACGGTTCAATGCTTGTCTGTTTTGATAAGTTCGGACAAGTCAATGATCTTTATTATCCGCATGTAGGCCTCGAAGACCACCTCGGTCCGGACTCTCTTCATCGGATCGGTATTTTTGTCGACGGACAAATGAGCTGGATGGGCGGGAACGGTTGGTCTGTAGATATGCGTTGTCTTCCAGATACAAACGTGAGTGATATCACCGCCAAAAATAACGGTCTTGGTATTACGCTTCATTTCAACGACATTGTTTATAACGAAAAGAGTATCTTTCTCCGCCACATAAAGGTAAAGAACAATAATCCACGACCAAGAGAGATCAAGGTATTTTTCGGGCAAGAGTTCGATATCTATCAATCAAAAAGAAAAGATACCGCTTTTTATGACCCCATGAACAATGCCGTCGTTCATTATGAGGGGCAACGAGTATTTTTAGTAAACGGCCGCGCCGGCGATAAAGGAATAGATGACTTCACGACCGGCATCTATAAAATGGAAGGGCACGCAGGGAGCTTCTGCGACGCCGAAGACGGCTCTCTTTCCAAAAATCCGATAGAGCACGGACTTACAGACTCCGTGATTGCTTTCACTATTGCTATTCCACCCGATGAAGAGAGAGATATCTTCTATTGGATCGCGGCGGGTAAATCCGTTGCTGAAGCGAATGACCTGAATGACTATGTTCTGGAAAAAACACCCGAGCATCTTCTTAAAACGACCAAAGATTATTGGTCCGCGTGGGTCAATCGCGAGAATTTCAGTTTTTACGGACTTTCCCCCGAGATTGTTGAACTCTTCAAGCGATCGCTCTTTATCATGCGTTCAAACGTTGATGCCGGCGGTGCGGTCCTTGCTTCCGGAGATACCGACATTCTTCAATATGGACGCGATACCTATGATTACATGTGGCCGCGCGATGGCGCTTTCTCATCAATAGCCCTCGACCAAGCCGGCGACTCATATATAGCGAGAAAATTCTTTGTGTTTTGTAATGAGGTGTTAACGCAAGACGGCTATTTTATGCATAAATACCGCGTCGACGGGTCTCTGGGAAGCTCATGGCATCCTTGGGTGAACAAAGAAGGCGAATTGCAGCTGCCGATACAAGAAGACGAGACCGCGTTGGTCCTTTATGCGCTGTGGGAACATTATCTCTTAACCAAAGACTTGGAATTCATTGAGGAGATATTCAATTCTTTCATCCAAAAGGCGGCGAATTTCATGATGATGTATCGGGATAAGGAGACTGGGCTGCCAAAACCAAGTTATGACCTCTGGGAAGAAAAGCTTGGTGTATCAACTTTTACTTGCGCAAGTGTATATGGAGCCATCGATGCGGCAGCAAAAATATCCAAGCTGCTTGGGAAACTGGAGCACGAAAAAACATACCGAGCCGCCGCCGAAGAAATACGCGCGGGGATACTGAAATATCTTTATAATCCGGAGAATGGAACCTTCAGAAAACTGTTCAATCGTACGAACGGAAGTTTTGTATATGACAATACCTTGGATATATCGAGCGCTTACGGAATATTTCGTTTCGGAATACTGGAGCCGAACGACCCAAAACTTAAAAAGGCACTGGGGATAACCGAGGAACGTTTGTATTGTACTCGATATTGGGGAGGATTGGCGCGATACGAAGGCGACAACTACTGCAGAACTGGCTACGACATCCCGGGAAATCCATGGTTCGTCACGACACTTTGGATGATCCAATATTACATCGCCACGGCAAAAGAAGAACACGACCTTGATCGCGTAAAACAATGGTTTGAGATACTTCAACAAGCAGCGCTTCCAACTGGAATACTTTCCGAGCAGATCAATCCTTACACAAAACAACAGATCTCGGCAGCACCTCTCACCTGGAGCCACGCAGAATTTGTGCTCGCAGTCATCCAATACATGAAGAAACTCGAGGAATTTGGTGTCTGTAAAATGTCAGACCCGGTTTGTAATATACCGGCCAGCGCGTATCCCCTTAAAAAATAGACCCCCGTTTCGTTTTTTTCGTAGCCACTCCACCTGTATGTTTTCCGGCTGGGTTATGTATGGTATTATATAAAGAACATGAAAGAAACCATTGAAGTACAATACAAAGAAGAGGCACTCTATCAGAAAAACGAGATAGCCGAGGTAGCGGAACGTTTAGCTCCGTATCTCGACACACTTCGACGAATACCGGAAGAGCACAATGAATACTCAGCCCCGGAGTCTTTTATCAGTCTTCCTTTTGACGAGCCGCTCCACCGACTTTCCATGGAAATGGCTGCTGCAGTAAGAACCGAGCATCTAAAATACATAATCGTTATTGGAATAGGAGGATCAAATTTAGGGACCCAAGCGATCTACGAAGCATGCATGCTCAAGACCGATATTGTTCGCGCGCGAAAACCAAAACTGATCTTTATTGAAACTGTAAATCCGCGCGAGCTTGAGATGCTCAAACATTTTTTGACCGAAGAAGTGAACTCGGTTAATGAAATCGTGCTCAATATTGTTACAAAATCCGGAACAACCACGGAAACGATCGCAAATGCGGAGTTCCTTTTAGATGTTCTTTCACGAAAGTTCGGTGAGGCAGAAACGTACTCGCGAGTGGTTGTCACCACAGACCAAAGATCTTCACTCTGGGATGTTGCGATCAAAAAGGGGATGAAGCTGCTTCCCGTACCGCCAATGGTCAGAGGCAGATATTCTGTTTTTTCTCCTGTTGGCGTTTTCCCGTTATTCCTTGCTGGTGTCGACACAAAGATCCTCTTTTCTGGTGCGCAAGATATCGTTGAAAAATGCTTACTTGCGGATGTTGACCAAAATCCGGCGCTTTTTGGCGCAGCGGTAGCGTTCCTCGCGCACAAAGATAAGTTATCCATATACAATAGCTTCTATTTCCACTCTGAACTCGAATCTCTTGGAAAGTGGTGGCGTCAGCTTACAGCTGAAAGTCTTGGAAAACAAAAGGATGGCGTCGGCATGGGTATGACTCCTGTCGTTTCCATAGGCTCGACCGATCTGCACTCCATGGTTCAGCTCTATTTTGGTGGCCCGGAAGATAAATTCACAAATTTCGTCTATGCGGAAGGAAGGCAGTCGGGCAAAGTTTTTATACCGAAACATTCCCCCTTCGAAGAAATGGCCCCGGATATAAGCGGAAAAGACTTTGCGAGTATAATGAACGCGATCTATGAAGGTACAAAATCAGCATACAAAACAAAACACCTGCCATACATAGAAACGCGGTTGCTTGATATAAGTGAGAACTCCATCGGTCAATACATGCAAATGAAAATGTTCGAAACGATCTTTCTCGCGCAATTATGGGAAATCAACGCGTTCGATCAGCCCGATGTTGACCGATACAAAAAGGTCACAAAAGAGCTTTTGGCGCATCAAAAATGATAATCTTTTAATTTAAATCCATGTACATTCTTTTTGACATTGGAAAAACAAAAACGAGGATCGCCGGTTCGCGGGATCTGTCAACTTTTTCTGAGCCGCAAATACTCGATACTCCAAAGGATTACGACGAGATGATCAAAACGATTACCGCAAGGAGTAAAGAGATTGCCGGCACCGAAGAGATAAAAGCCATTGGCGGAGGTATCGGAGCGCCTCTCGATAAAGAACACCAATCGCTTATTGAAGATGTAAACTTTCCCGGCTGGGCGGGAAAAGCGCTTTCCGGAGATCTCTGGACCGCATTAAACGCCCCCGTTTACTTGGAAAACGATTCGGCCTGTGTGGGCTTAGGCGAAGCGGTTTACGGTGCCGGAAAAGAATTCGACATAGTTGCCTATATAACAATCTCGACCAGTGTCGGCGGAGTACGAATAGTGAACAAGCGCATTGATGCAAATGCTTTTGGTTTTGAACCAGGCTGGCAAATACTTTCTCCGGATGGAAAATATGCCGCGGATTTTCTGGGAGGTTCTTCCATTGAAAAAGAAACCGGCAAAAAGGCATTCGAGATCGATGATCCGAATTTCTGGGACACAGAAGCTGTCGCTCTCGCATATTTCTTGAATAATGTGATCGTTATGTGGTCGCCGGATACTGTGATAGTCGGCGGATCAATGATGAAAGACATTGGGATACCACTCGATTCCACAAAAAAATATTTGAAGGATATCTTAAAGATATTCGCAGGCAGCATGCCGCCGATAAGAAAAGCTATGCTCGGCGACGTCGGAGGACTGTGGGGCGCAATGGAATTCTTGAAATCCAAAGGAGTGGAAATGCATTAATACTATTTACAAAAAGAGCGCCTAGGACAGGATGTCCTAGGCGCTTTTACGATCTCCGGATTGTGACCAATCAGACCGTGAGAGACGGATACGGTTTCCCGTCTTCCGTCAGGATACGACCGTCGCGATGCATAACGACGGTCGGACGATCAACCACCTTCTCATAGGGGAGGTGGAACCCTCCACGGAACGCCATTGCGGCAGCAACCTCGCGAACCGCATAAACGATCGCTGCGACGCGCATCGATTCCAACTTGAACTCTTCGCGAACCTTCTCCAGGTTCTCGAAAGAGCGGAACATCTGTTCCTTCAGCATCTTGGCGACGCGCTCTTCGGGCCATTGATAATTCTCGAATCCTTGGATCTTCTCGAGCGAACTGACGTAAACGCCGCCACCGGAGGAATAGATGTCAGGGATGACGGGAATGCCGCGCGCAGAAAGGATGGCGTCGGCTTCTTCGGTGCACGGACCATTGGCCAGTTCGACCACGAACTTGCACTTGAGCTTCTTTGCCATTTCGGCATCGATCGTATCTTCGAAGGCTGCCGGTGCAAAGATGTCTGCGGACAGCGCAATTTCGACTGGGTCGACCTTCGACCCCTTTTTGTCGCGCTGTTCGTATTCCGTCACCTTGTGGATCTTCTCACCCTTCTCGTTGTAGCAGAAACCATACAGATGATCATATTCCAGACCGCGGCGATCACTTATCGTTCCGCTCCGGTCGGAGACCGAGATGATCTTATGGCCACGGGCGGACATAAGCCGCGCGTAGTGACTGCCGGCATTGCCGAACCCTTGAATCGCGATCGTGAGAGATTTTTCGAGGCCGAGTTTCTTGATCATCGCTTCGGTGGCATACACAGCCCCGAGAGCTGTCGCATCGCCGCGACCGAGCGAACCACCAAGAACCAGTGGCTTACCCGTGAATTGGGCAAAAGCATGCTCGCCGGTAAGACGTTCATACTCATCGAGGAACCACGACATTTCTTGGGCCCCGGTATTAACATCCGGTGCGGGACCATCGACGCGAGGGCCGATGAACGGTGCGATCACGTTGATGAATCCGCGGCAAAGAAGCTCGCGCTCGAACATAGACATACTGAACTTATCAACGCAGATACCGCCTTTTCCGCCACCGTGACGGATCTGGTCGATGGTGTTCTTCATCGTCATCATCGCGGCGAGGAACTTCACTTCGCTCTCGCAGACAGCCAGGTCGAATCGCGTGCCGCCCTGTGTCGGACCGCGCGCGTGATTATGCTGGCAGCGATAGCACTTGAACGTTTTGAACGTCCCGTCGTCCATCTCAACGCTAATATTTCCGCGAACCAACAGTTGCGGAACTTTCAGGCGATCGTAAATACGGGGGTCGAGTTTAAGCACAACAGCCGCACGGTCGAGTAATGCTAGATATTTGTCGAATGCAGTGCGTTTGGTTTTATCCATGATTTTACCTCCAGGCAACGAGAAAAGTCCGTTTTTCTCAAAGATCAATTTCTCCACACCCACCTTCGTAATAGCTCTTTAATGTTCGCTTGTAAAGAGGATATACGATCATTTAAAAAATGAACTATATAGTTGATTTTTTGTCAAAAAAGATGTAAAAAATCCCGCACAAGGCGGGCCTCGACGATATGATTATTTTTTCTTTTTTTTCTTGTTCTTTTTATCGTCCTCTTCGTCAACCAGAATGAGGGCCATCCCTTCATTCAGACCCCAAAAACCGCATATAAGCATCAAAACGGACACAACGGCCTTAACGGGTTCATCTGTTATCAGAGCTACGAGCGATTCCCAGCTTTCGAAAGAGGGGTCGCCGATAAGTGCGAAAAAAAGAAGGAAACCAAGGGCCATGTAGACGATTCCGGCAAAAAAGCGCGGAGGATTTTCCATTTTTCTCCCCATATGGGTTGTTGAGCTATCTTTAGTTTAATCACAAAATGATAAGCTTGTCAATATCATTTCTTTTGTATACAATAGGAAGCATGGGGTTTAAACTCGTTTCAAAATACGAACCGGCAGGAGATCAGCCAAAAGCCATTGAGGCGCTTATCAAGGGCATCAGGCGCGGCGACAGGGCACAGACGCTTCTTGGCGTTACCGGCTCGGGAAAGACCTTCACGGCGGCCAATATCATTGCGTCGGTTCAAAAACCGACACTTGTCATTGCGCACAACAAAACTCTTGCCGCACAGCTCGCCCAGGAGTATCAGGAATTTTTCCCGGAGAACGCCGTTCATTATTTCGTTTCCTATTACGACTATTATCAGCCGGAAGCCTACATGCCGATAACGGACACTTTCATCGAGAAAGACGCGCAAATCAACGAAGAGATTGATCGTCTTCGTCATGCCTCAACGCAGTCGCTTCTTACGAGAAAAGATGTCATTATCGTTGCGTCGGTTTCCTGTATTTACGGCTTGGGAAGCCCGGCGGAATATGAGAAAGAAAATATGAAATTATCCGTCGGCGACAAAATCGACCGACGAGCGCTTTTGGATAAACTTATACATGTTCATTACGAACGTACGAACGCGGATCTCAATCCGGGACAATTTCGAAGCATCGGCGGTCGAGTGGAAGTGATGCCGGTTTCCGAACGCGTTGTTTTTAATATCGGCATCGAGAACGGACATATTATCGAAATAGTAAAAACCGACCCGATTTCGGGAACCGTATTGGAACAACCAAAAAATATTTTTCTTTTCCCGACAAAACATTTTCTCACGGAAGAAAAGAAGACCGCGCGCGCCATCGCTGACATTCGCATCGAGCTTGAAGAACGATTAAAGGAACTCGCCGAAGAAGGGAAGAATCTCGAAGCCGAACGCCTCAAGCGCCGAACAAATTACGATCTTTCTATGATTCAAGAACTCGGCTATTGTAGCGGTATTGAAAATTATTCACGCCATCTTTCCGGGAAAAAACCGGGCGAACCGCCGGAAACACTTCTTTCGTATTTCCCGCACAAAAAAGACGGAACGCCTGATTTTCTTACGATAATCGATGAATCGCACGTTACATTGCCACAGCTTCAGGCCATGTATGCCGGTGACCAGTCGCGCAAAAAAACGCTTGTTGAATACGGTTTTCGCTTGCCCTCAGCAAAAGACAATCGCCCGCTCAAATATGGTGAGTTTAAGCAGCGCATCGGCCAAGTGATCTATACCTCGGCCACACCGGCAGCGCTGGAGCGCGAAGAAAGTTCCCAGATTGTCGAGCAGGTCATTCGACCGACAGGGCTTTTGGATCCAGAAGTGTCTATCCATCCGGTCCTCGCTAAAGATAATTCCAGCGGACAGATTCAAGATTTTATCGCAGAGACGGAAAAAACGGTCAAAGCTGGCGGACGCGTTATTGCGACAACTCTTACCAAAAAAATGGCGGAAGACTTGAGTGTCTATTTGAAAGACAAACACATAAAGGCCGAATATCTGCACAGCGACATCAAGACCATCGACCGCATCAGAATTCTGACCGAGTTCCGCCGGGGAACTTTTGATTGTCTTGTGGGTGTCAATCTCTTAAGGGAAGGTTTGGACCTCCCGGAAGTGACACTTATCGGCATCTTGGATGCAGACAAGGAAGGATTTCTGCGAAGCGAAACCTCGCTTATCCAGATCATCGGTCGAGCGGCAAGAAATGTTCTGGGACGCGTTATTCTCTATGCTGATGTTCTCACTGGTTCGATCGAACGCGCCGTAGGAGAGACCAACCGCCGCCGAGCGATACAGATCGCATACAATAAAGAGCATGACATTACGCCAAAAACCATCATTAAGCACATTCACGACATCACCGAACATCTCGAGAGCGAGCACGAGAAGGCAGTGAACGCGAACCTTGCCATGGACAGGGAAGTATTCGGTCCGGCGAAAGAAAAACTCATCAAGCTCAAACGAAAACAAATGTCAGCCGCCGTAAAAGAACTGGACTTTGAGACAGCCGCGATACTTCGGGATGAAATTTACGAGTTGGAGAAAAAATAAATATAAAAAAGCGGCAATCCAAGGATGGACTGCCGCTTGCCGGCTGTTTACTGCCGGCAGATCTCCTTGACTGCCGCGACCAGAGGAAGGGTCAGAGTCATCGCTGCAGGGACAACGAGCACTCCGACCAAACCGACAGAGAATGCGATGGTCAAGATAACGCCGGTCACGGTACAGACGACCTTACTGACCGCCACGATCATCAAGACGACAGCTGTCGCCGCGACCGATACCGGAGCAGCGAATCCGTACCACACGCCGGCGGTCAGCCAGATGCCGGCGGAAAACCCGAACGCCTGAGGGATGTAAAAATGGGTGTAGTACTTTCCATGATACGTGTATTCGTCATATCTCCACGAAGTCGCGAAAACTAAGGCAATAACAAACATCGATAGGAAAGTAAACCACCCGCCAAAGCCTCCGCCAACCCCGGAATAGAGCCACGGATACTGCGCGGTATGGAGAAGATACTGAATCAATCCGCCGGCGTATGTGCCGACGGCGACCCAAAAGGTCATCTCGCCACGGTCTTCGATGCGTCCGTACATCACGGCAATGACCGCCGCAAAGAGGGGCAGGAAGAAGATGTCCGTCCATCGGGGAATCGAGAATTCCCATTGTCCGGCCGTCACAGGCACCAGCGGCAAAGTCCGGAGAAAGTCCCAGAACGGGACGATCAGGACTGCCGTCACCAGAGCGACGGTCAGGGCGGACAGTACGGACATCTTCCGACTCAGCTTGGTGTTCATCTCTTATCCTCGTAGGGGTGCCATTTAAAGAACAGCCATTATTATAATGCAGTTAAATATTTTTGTCAATATATATAATCTTGCATTTTTGCGACCGAAAGGCTATACTTAGCTTAAGGGATTTCTTCACGTTTCGGGCATAAACAAAAGTTGAAAAATAACAAAAACCCCGAAAAAAAACAAAAGTAATTTTATAAAAAATTCCGCAGATTGCGGGATCCGAACGCGAAGAACAAGGGGAGTAACATTTGCGGTCCGTCACTTTCGGACCGCTTTTTATTTTTGCAAAAATGTGTTAAAAATATATACATGGAAAACAAAGAAGTCACAATGGAAAAGATCATTTCCCTCGCCAAGCGACGGGGGTTCGTCTATCAAGGATCCGAGATCTACGGAGGAATGGCCGGGATGTATGATTTCGGTCCGTACGGAGTCGAACTTTTGAATAATATCAAATCTGAATGGTGGAAAGAGAATGTCCGCAACCGTGAAAATTATTTTGGACTCGATTCCGCGATGTTCAAAGACCCTCGAGTTTGGGAAGCATCCGGGCACACTTCCGGTTTTTCCGACCCGCTTTCGGAGTGTCGAAAATGCAACACTCGTATCCGCGTCGACAAAGAACTTGAACGCATTGGAATTTCCGCGGATGAAAAAATGACAGAAACGGAATTGAACGAACTTTTTAGTCAAAATCGTTCAAAAATAAAATGCCCGAAATGTGGCGGAAATGATTTCACCCCCGTTCGCGCGTTCAATCTTCTCGTTAAAACAAACATGGGCGATTTTACGGGAAAGAACGAACAGCCGGTATACCTTCCGGGTGAAGCATGTCAAGGTATCTATCTCAATTTCAAGAACGTCGTCGACACAACACGTGCAAAAGTTCCGTTCGGTATCGCACAGATCGGAAAAGCGTTTCGAAACGAAATTTCACCGCGCAATTTTCTCTTCCGTTGTCGTGAGTTCGAACAGGCCGACACACAATATTTCGTGCGCCCGCATGAAAATAAAGAAGCGTATGAAAAAATAAAAGAAGACCGTTTTGGTTGGTATGTAAAAATGGGAGTAAAAAAAGAAAATCTCCGATGGAAACAGCACGAACATCTCGTCTTTTACGCTTCCGACGCATGGGATATCGAATATAATTTCCCGGCAGGTTTTGATGAACTCGAAGGTATTCATGACCGGACGGACTACGACCTCACTCAGCACATGAAACATTCCGGCACAGACCTCAATTATGTTGACCCAAACACGGGAGAAAAATATATTCCGTGGATCCTCGAAACCTCCGCCGGTGTCGGAAGAATGTTCCTCACTTTCCTTTGTGATGCCTATCAAGAAGAAAAAGTCGGGGAAGGAGAGACGCGAACGGTCCTTAAACTTTCCACAAAACTTGCCCCGGTCAAGATCGCTGTTTTCCCGCTCCTCAAGAACAAGCCCGAGCTCGTTTCCGCTGCAAGAGAAGTGTATGACTCGCTCCGAAAGAATTTTCACACCGAATGGGACGACAACGGCAATATCGGAAAGCGCTACCGCCGTCAAGACGAGATTGGGACGCCGTATTGCGTCACCTTTGACTTCGAGTCCCTTGAAGACGGTCACGTCACTGTCCGCGACCGCGACACCATGAAGCAAGAGCGCGTTGCAATAAGTGAACTCTCCGCATACTTCCGCAAAAAATTCGCCGAATAAAAAACGTCCCGGTTATCCGGGACGTTCGTACGGCTCTACCTCGGCCCGAGACCCACATTCCGATGGTGTTTTTCACCACAATGCAGGCACGTCCAGTAGTCGTGAACTTGATAGTATGCGAATACGCCCGTCATACGATACTCGCTTTTCAATAAGACAAACCTCTTGCGGTTTTCTGCGTCGCACGGCATCCAACAAAGATACCCTTCCACCAGAAAACAGAAAATGGCGCGAGTGGTAAGGCTCAAAGAAATGAGGGCAAAGAGTATCGCCGCTACGACGGTTCCCACTTGCAGCGGTACGATACAAAGCCACAGGAGCACAGGAACGAATACCCATGAAAAAACGTAAGCCAGCCAGAAAAACGCGCGACCGACCGTATACTTAAGCATACAACCACCTTTTTGGTTAGGAGACAAGCTGGATATATTAGTACACTTGAAAGACGGATTTGTCAATGTTTAAAAAAGTGCCCCGGATAACCGAGGCACCCCAGAGAAGATATCAATGTTTCTTCTCTTTACTATACCAATCTTCAGAATAAGAGTCTGCTTCCCCGCAATGCAGACATGTCCACGTCTTAAAAGTGTGCCATTGTTCATCCCGATCTTGGTAGGTCTCGCTTTTCAATAAGACAAACCTGTTATGCCCCGGTTTTGCGCAGTGACGGCAATGTCGTCTCGAGAGCCAATGGTCATCCAGCATGTGGCTAACAAACAATCTCAAGAAAAGACTCCAACCCGCAATCATGTTACACAGGGCGACTGCCTTTTCGGGGTTGGGGTATCCAACAAGTTGAGCTATCTCGGTTGGAAGAAATGTCCATGAAAACATATAGGAGATCCATATCGGGAGAAACAACCAGGAAAAGATATATACAAACCAGAAAAGAGTACGCTTAACAGGAAACGGCATTCGATCACCTTTTTGGTTACGTTCCGTCAAATTTTTCAGAAAGTCGGTGGCGATAGTGTTTTTCTTCTAGATCTTGCTTACTTTCACGCCGTCGGGCGTATCCATTACCTTATATCCCATTTCGGCGATCTCGGCGCGAAGCGCATCGCTCCTTTCCCAGTTCTTGTTCGTCCGCGCAAGTTCGCGTTCGGCAATCAGATTTTGAACCAACATGGGGAGTTCAAGTGTTTCCGCACCGACCCCAGTCTTAATTCCGAGCTCGAGAAGTCGTTCCGTCGACAAAGAAAGACCGAACCCGAGCACTTTATCCATATCAAGCAATGTGGCCTTTTTGTCGAGCGAGAGAACGGTTATATCTCGAACAAGCTCCCAGACAAGAGCGATCGTTTTTGGAGTATCAAGATCATCATTTATCGCATCCAAAAATCTTGTTCGATAGTGTTCATCTATTATACCGGACCCCTCGCCGAGAGATACGAAGAATTCGTGGAGCTTCAAGAATGCCGTTTGAGCCGAGGAGACGGCATCCCAAGTGAAATTTATGGTCTTGGTGTAATGGGCCGTCAGAAGCCAATATCGATACGCAAGCGGGGAAATTCCTTTTTCTTCAAGCGTTGCCATGCGCGCAAAATTCCCCTCAGATTTCGCCATCTTCTCACCCTCGATATTCACAAAACCGGAATGCATCCAGACATTCACAAACTTCTTTCCTGTCGCACATTCCGCCTGAGCAATCTCATTCGTATGGTGGACGGGAATGTGGTCAATGCCGCCGGTGTGTATGTCAAAAGTCTCGCCGAGATATTTCATCGACATGGCAGAGCACTCGAGATGCCAGCCGGGAAAACCGATACCCCAAGGAGAATCCCATTCTTGCTGCCGTTTTTCCCCAGATTTGGAGAATTTCCAAAGCGCAAAGTCGGTTGGGTTTCTTTTTTCCGCATTCGCCTCGACGCGAGCTCCTTCTCGGAGATTTTCAATATCCAATCCGGCAAGATCGCCGTAACGCAGAAACTTTTTGGTGTCGAAGTATATACCGTCGCTTGTTCTGTAAGTAAAACCTTTTTCTTCAAGAGTCTTTATGAGGGCGAGCTGCTCGGGAATGTGCTCGGTCGCTTTCGGATATACTTCCGCTTTTTCAACATTGAGTTTCGCGAGATCCTTAAAGAATTCAACCGCATAAAATTCGGCAATCTCTTTGGCTGTTTTTCCCGACATGCGCGCACCCTTTTCCATCTTGTCTTCGCCTTCGTCTGCATCTGAAACCAAGTGCCCGACATCAGTGAGATTCACCACTTGTTTTACCTTATACCCGTTATACTCGAGCGTCCGCCTCAAAATATCGGCAAAAACATACGCCCGGAGATTTCCGATGTGCGCATAATTATAGACTGTCGGACCGCAATTATACATACCGACCGTTCCTTCATGGATCGGGACGAATTCTTCAGTTTTTCTTCCGAGAGTGTTGAAAAGTTTTAGAGCCATTTTTTGTGAACGAAATAAGCCAGAGTAAGCAAGAGTGTAATTGCCATTATGGCAAGAACAAACCAGAAGTCAAATTTCATTCCGATAAACGGGGTGTTTTCAGTCCTCATGGCGAACACTGACGAAATAAGCATCAGAGGAAACGTCGAAAAGCTGACCATAGTGAGCGTTTTCATCGCCCCTGTCGTCTTATGTGCCAAAAGAGAATCGTTCGTATCGCGAAGATCGATAAGCGTTTCTTTTTGCCCATCCAAATTATTGTCGACCTTGGAGAACTCTCCCGATATCGCTTGCAAATAATAAGTAAACTCCATACCAAAGAATTTCGTACCAGCGGCCTCGAGAGATCGCAAGACATCTTTGTGCGTGCGAAGCGCCTGTTTAAGGTCGAGCAGGTCGCGATTTATATCTGAAAGAACGGTGACCATTTTATATTCCTCTCCTTTAAAAACACTCATTTCGGCATGCTTGAGACGGTCTTCGATGTATTCGAGCTCGTGCTCAAGCGAGCGATATAATTTTTTAACGAGTTGGAAAAAGAGAAAACCGGCATGTTGGTCAAATTCATGTTTGTTCAAGATCGACTTGACCTCGAACTCTTTTGAGAACTTATGGATCGCATCAACAGTGTCATAATGGACTGTAATAAGGAATTTCTGCCCGACGATAAAATCAACTTCTTGTCGCACTTCTTTCTTGTATGTATGGTGAAAAGCCGGAAAATGAAGGACAAGGAAGATCGAGTTGTCATGCACATCTATTTTCGGTCTCATTGTCGGAGAGAGAAGCTCTTCGGAGACGAGCGGATGAAGAGAAAATTCCCCGGCAACCGAGAGAATATCCTCCTTGGTCGGCGACTCAATGTCGACCCATACAAGATCCTTGTGGTTGTATCGAGATATCATATAAATAGTATACCGCAACATTTCGTTTGACCCAAGTGCGGATATTTGCGATAATGAAACCCAATGAACTGGACAAAAAAACTTTTGACTTTTTCGCTCGCTTCGGTCACACTTGGCGTGCCTTTTGCGCTCGGATATATGGTCGGATTCAATGCGCGACCCGCGTCTTACAATGTTACAGCCGTTTCCGGCAAAGATTCTGTGATCACCACACTCACAGACTTTTCACCGTTCTGGAAAGCTTGGAATATCTTGAATGATCGTTATATCTTTTCAGCGTCAACGACCGACCAAAAAAAGGTGTGGAGCTCCATTCAGGGTCTCGCGGAGTCATACGGAGATCCATACACGACCTTCTTCCCGCCAAGCGATGCAAAGGTCTTCTCTCAAGACATCGCCGGAAGCTTTGACGGGGTCGGCATGGAGATCGGAACGCGAAAGAACACCCTGACAGTCGTTTCACCGCTTAAGGGCTCGCCGTCAGAAAACGCAGGGGTCAAATCAGGCGACAAGATCTACAAAATAGATGGACAAATGGCGATCGACATGAACCCGGATGAAGCGGTCAAACTCATACGAGGGAAAAGCGGCACCAAGGTTAAACTGACGTTGATCCGAGAAGGAGCAATCGAGCCGATCGACATACCTGTTGTTCGCGCGCCCATCGAAGCACCGACCATCGACACCGAAGCGAGGAACGACGGAATATTTGTTATCCGACTCTACAGCTTCACCGAAAAATCTCCGACGCTTTTCCGCGACGCGCTTCGAAAGTTCATTGAATCAGGCGAATCAAAACTTATTCTCGACCTGAGAGGAAACCCCGGCGGTTATCTCGAAGCGGCGGTAAATATGGCAAGTTGGTTCTTGCCGCAAGGCGCGGCTGTCGTTTCAGAGGATTTCGGGACCAAAGGACCCGGGCCTGTACACAGGAGTGTTGGATATGATATTTTTGAAAAAGGTTTCCCGTTCGTCATCCTCGTTGACGGCGGTTCCGCTTCAGCATCTGAAATACTCGCCGGCGCACTTTCGGACCACGGTGTCGCTAGACTTGTCGGGCAAAAGACCTTCGGGAAAGGCTCTGTCCAGGAGTTAGTTCCGGTGACCGAGGACACGTTCCTCAAGATCACCATAGCCAGATGGCTTACTCCGAAAGGCAATTCGATCTCCGAAAAAGGTATTGTTCCACAATACGAAGTGCCGATCACGGCGAAAGATGCCGAAAAGGGGGTTGATCCGCAAATGGACAAAGCCGTTCAAGTAGTAAACAATTGGTAAAGAATTTATCAGATAATCTATATAGTCATATGAAAGTACTTTTTCTCAAAGATGTTCCCAAGATGGGAAGAAAGAACGATATCAAAGAAGTATCAGACGGATATGCGCAAAATTTTCTTTTTCCGAGAAAATTCGCCGAAGCGGCAAACGAAAAAACCGAAGAACGAGTTGCGAAGTTTAAAAAGGCGGAAATAGATGTTCGAAAAATGGATGAAGCGCTCTTGATGAGAAATCTAAAAGCGCTCGCCGAAACTTCGATTACACTCAAAGGTAAGGCGAGCGAGAAGGGAAGTCTCTTCGCCGCGATCAAAAAAGAAGAACTTTCCGAAAAGCTTCGCGAACTCGCTAATGTCGACATGCCTGCCGAATACATCGATCTCGAAAAACCTCTCAAAGAAGTGGGGGAGCACGTTGTTCCCGTGACGGTAAATGGGAAGCACGGAACGTTCAAGGTGGTGGTGGAGGCGGAATAAATGCAAATCTTAAAAAAGCAAAAGGTATCTCACGAGGTGCCTTTTGTTTTAATTTTAAAAGAGCCCCGGCAGTGCCGAGGCTCATCGATGGACTACATGCGAGCGATCGAAGGGAACCGCTCAGCCAAAGTTCTTATGGCCTTCGCGACCCCGAGATCCGGGGTCGGATAAACGGTCCCCATCAGCGACAACTCTGAGAGGACTACATATTGATAGCATCCAGCGCTTGGTGGCTCGGCATCCGCAAGCTCCGCTTCGAGTACCGCGAACTGCTCGATGATCTCGGGTTGGACGCCCCTGGTTGAAAGGTACACTTTATGTCTCCAGTTGTTAATTAGCACCTCATTGAATAAACTCTTGCCAACCAAACAAAAAACCGCCTTGTTTCCGTGGCGGTCTTTTGTTTGATTTATTTTTCTTTCGCTTTTACGGTTTTGACCTTTGCGGCCTTCGGGGCTTTTTCGATTTTCGGGTCGACATGGACGATCTTCTTTTCAACGACCTTATTGTTAAAACTCGTCTTTCTTTTCGTACCAAATCCTACAACGCCCGCCTTAAGAGCAAAAAGTGTATGGTCTCTTCCAAGTCCGACGTTTCTTCCTGGAAGGATCCGCGTTCCTCTCTGGCGTACGATAACAGCGCCGGCTCCTGCCGACTCGCCCGCGTACAATTTAATGCCAAGATATTTCGGTTTTGAATCCGTGAGGTTTTTGGCAGAACCGCCTGCTTTCCTATGTGCCATGGTTTAGTGTAATATAGCTATTAAATACTCAATAAAGTTATGATTGCCAGTATAAAAGAGAAACTAGAAAAAATCAAGGGGCAGATTGACCTGGCCGCAGCAATGGACAAAAACTCTTTTGTTTTAGCCGTTTTATTGCTTGTGGCGCTTATTTCCTTCGGGCTGGGGCGACTTTCCGGCCTAGAGACAGCCAAAAGGGACGTAGAGATACAATTTCCGGAAGGGCAGTCCGCCGCCGCATACGAAGCTGCATACGACACAGGGGACACACCCAAAGCCCCTGCAAAAACGTCAGGAACCTACATGGCATCAAAGAACGGCACCAAATATTATCTCCCGACGTGCGGCAGCTCAAAACGTATTTCCGAAACAAATCGCGTTTGGTTCGACACAAAAGAAGAAGCCGAGTCCGCCGGCTACTCTCCCGCCGCGAACTGTCCGGGGTTATAATTCATAAAACAATCTCTCAATTTTTACCCCATTTATCTGCCTCATTAATGCAGAAAACGCGAAACACACACGAAGCACGAAGCAGAGGTAGCAGTTTTCCGCATATGCGGAAAACTGCTACCTCTGCTATAATGGAAAAATGAAAAAAGAAAACTCACTTTTTGAAAAACCCGAAAAAAATTCACTGGCGAAACGGGCCAAAAAGTTTCTTTCTTCGAATGCCGATACTGCCACGGTAACAAAAACAGCTCTGGCGCTCATTGTCGCAGCGGGTTTTCTTGTTATTCTATCCACAGCCCCGGGAATGGGAGTCGTCGTTAAAGAATACCGCCGAGCCAAACGCTATTCAAAAAAAGACATCAAGGGGGCTATGCAAAATCTGAGAAGAAGCGGGTGCGTGAAAGAAACTCGTGTGAACGGAAAGAGGGGGTATGAGCTAACCTCAAAAGGAAGAGAACGATTTGAAAAAATATTATTTGACGAAGTAAAGATCCCGACACAACCAAAATGGGACGGCAAATGGAGGTTTGTGTTGTTTGATATCCCCGTCAGTCATTCAAAAGCGCGCGATGCACTGCGCTGGCACTTAAAATTGCTCGGTTTTTACCAGTACCAAAAAAGCGTTTGGGTTTTCCCTTACCCCTGCGAAAAAGAAATTTTATATTTATCCGACTATCACGGGATAGGAAAATTCTTGGATGTCCTTGAGGTTACTTGCCTTACAGACGACAGCCAGCTGAGAAAATACTTTAAATTATAGACGCCCAATTCCTTTAAGGAAAATAAGACGTACAAAAAAGATGTATAGACAAGCAAAAATAAAAATACCTGTTTCTCGCATATGCGAGAAACAGGTATTTTAAAAACTTGAAAAACATTTCACCATGAAAGATGAAAAGCGGGGAGTTTCTTCCGCTTTTTGCCTATGGTAAAATTTTGTACATTATGAAAACAAAAATTCTCACAATCATTCTCGTTTCGAGTCTCTTTTACCCTTCGTTTTCTTTCGCGGCGGTGGGGGTTGCACCGCAGATGCCGCCTTCGGTTTACCATGCGGCTGTTTTTACGGATGGAACAAATTTTACCGATCAAACGGTTTTCACTTTTGAGGGAAGTTACTCGCACTATCTCGGTCTGCCACCGACCGAGATGAAGGTTGTTGCCGTGAACGGCTCAAACGAGGTTAATTTACCGATGTCGATAAAAGAGGGAAGCAGTCTGGATTATCAAGAAGGAGTCCGATATACGGCAACTTCAACTTTTTCGGCGGGAAGTTATTCGTGGTATGTTTTTGCTTCCGACGGAGTATTATCTGACACAACCGATCCGCAAAACTTTGCTGTCCAAAACAGTATCGTGCTTTCAAACAAAAGCGAAACCGAGGACGACGGTTTGCAAGACGCGAAGGGAGTTGCCGACAAAACAAAGTTCACATTCGCTGTCGAAGCGATTGGGGACCCCGACAGCGTCAATCTTGTCATCACCAAGGGGAGTCCTTGGGATATCGATTCCCAAGGACTCCCCTTGGTGGAGGGAAAATATATCATTACCAAAACGTTCCCCAAAGGCCGCTATGACTATCATTTCGAAGCCTTCAAAAACAGCCAAGTCGTTGCCTCAACCACTCCCGCGAGTTTTACGACAGGGTATTCGAGCGTAGTCTTTTTGCCGGGGTTAGAGTCAAGCCGTTTGTATACCGTTAATCCGAATTGCGTGATTATCGGCTGCGAAAACATGCTCTGGGAGCCGAATTGGAACGAGGACGTGCGAAAGCTTTATCTTGATCCAAACGGTGCGAGCTTAAACCCTGATATTTATACACGCGATCCAATCGATGCGGTTTACGGGGTTTTAGGAAATATCTATGGAGGATTTTTTGACTCGATGAATGCGCTCAAGACGGACGGAACTATACGTGACTTCAAGCCACTTCCGTATGACTGGCGCTTTGGTTTCAATGATATTATTTCGCGCGGCGCGCTCGTTTCCGGAGACAATATTTCTTTCAATCTCGCTTCTTCAACACCTTTTATCATTCAAGAAACGGAACGCCTCGCGCGTGAATCGGATACGGGGAAAGTTATTATCGTCGGGCACTCGATGGGTGGGCTCGTAGCAAAAGCGCTGACAAACAAGCTCGAAGAAAAAGGGGAGGGAAGCGCGGTGGATAAAATAATACTGGTAGCTTCGCCGCAGTCGGGTGCTCCGATGGCGATTGGCGCTTTACTCCACGGAACGGGCCAGGAATACGGGAGGGGATTTGTCGTTTCCGAAGAAAACGCACGGACACTCGGCGAAAACTTGCCGAGCGCTTACAATCTTTTGCCGACAATGAAATACTTCACCGATGTATTAAACCGAGTTGTGACGTTCGACGAAACACCACTCACGCTTTCTTTTCGCAATACTTACGGCAATACCATCGATGGACCATCCGAGTTGTATCAATTCTTGCTCGGCGCAGACGGGCGCGAAAAGCCGAGACCGTCGCAACTTTCGACCCCAAACGTCCTCAATAAAACAATCTACGACCGCTCAATCGCCGAAACGGATGCGCTTGCTTCGTGGGTTCCGCCTTCGGGCGCGGAAGTGGTACAAATCGCCGGGTGGGGCGTCATGACCGTTACCGGCATTACCTACAAAGAGCGCAAATGCCACTGGTACGAAACTTGCTCGACTGATCTCGATATCGAACCAAACCTCGCCATTGACGGCGATGGAACCGTGCCCGTGCCGAGTGCACTGGCATGGGGGATAAGGCGGGGGTTTATTTTTTGAATCTACATGACTATAATCTTGAATTACCATTTGGACTTAGAATAAACAGAGATCACAAAAGTATTTTAGAAGTTGGACCATTGCGCGATTTCATTACTAATCTAATAAAGGACGAACATACACTCACGCGACGGATCACAAAAGATTATCCTCCAGCAGACGCCTCACATCGCCTTCATTTCTCGATTCATTCCCCTGTTACCCTCGACCTTTATGACGCGCAGGGCAACCATACGGGAATGACCCCGGGCGATTCAAATTCGGACATTCAATTCATCGAAGAGGAGATTCCAAACAGTTATTATCTCAAATTTGGCGAGGGGGTCTATGCGGGCGCCGATGCCTCCCAAAAAACAACCCTCAAACTCAAAGGTCTTTCCGGGGGAACATTCACATTAAAAGTCGAAGAGACGAGCGGGGGAGTTTCGTCAGGATTCACAACCTTTCTTGATATTCCCATAACAAAAAACACCATCGCGACTATGGAAATTTCCACTTTGTCAGATTCTCCAATCCTTATCCTCGACATGGACGGCGACGGGAAAAATATCGTGAACCTTACCGTGCAAAATGGCGTTGTTGTTATGCCAAAGCCGGAAGAAAAGCCCGCTATACCCGCCACATCGGGCGGTGCCGTTTCGCCGTGGTTTGCGGAACAAATGAGCAAGAAGACATCGTTCTTCATCTCCACCTCTTCAGAGGGGGAGATGCCCGAAGGGCAGAGGGGGTGGAAGCTTGCCACAACCTCTTCATTATCAGCAACATCGACAGCAATAACTGCCACGATACTTCCATCAGAAAAGAAAATGATCTTGCCCAACAAAAAACAAATTCCGGTCATCGCCGCTAAAACAAAAAAGATAAACGCAGCCGACACTAAAACTTTATCCAACATTAAAAAAGAAACGCAATCCGCCGTATCGCTGTTTTCGTTTTCCAAAATATGGGAAAAGTTCGTTTCGATGTTTTGGTAGGTTGTGGTAAAATATAAGAATGAAAATATATAAGATTATCGCTTTTATAATCGGTATCGCGACTGTTTTATTTTCCCAATTTATTTTATGCGCCCCAGATGAAACGATGGTTTGTCGAGGGGATTTTGAATGGCTTTCTTCTCCTGTTGGTTTAATGGGGGTCATCACCACTCTTGTAATTTTTATCCTGTTTTTCTTGAAAGATGAGATCTTTACTGTGTGGCTAAAATTTTTCGGTGGATTTTTAGTTCTTTATTTCATACTTGTTGCTTTAGCGCCCGCTTATACAAGTGATTGGATTTTTCCGCTCACAAAAGAGACGGTTTCGATAATTTGGTCTGTCGTCTTTCTTTTAATTTCCGTTATCTTGATTCTTTATAAGTCCTTCAAATTGAGAAAAAATAAGGATTAACAGTTATAGAGAACTATTTTTTTGACTTTTTGCGGTATTTTTAATATGGGTATAGTATAAAGCCATGAAGCAGAAAGTTTCAAATACAAGTCTACATGGGGCAAAAAAAGCAAAGAAGGATGAGTTCTATACTCAGCTTGTTGATATTGAAAAAGAGCTCAAACACTATAAAGAGCAGTTCCGTGGTAAGGTTGTGTATTGCAACTGCGACGATCCTTTCGAAAGCAATTTTTTCAAATATTTCGCGGCTAACTTCAATACTCTTGGCTTGAAAAAACTTATCGCCACGAGCTACAAACCGTCCCCGATCGCGAATACGCAGCTCGGTTTATTCGGCGAAAACAAGGTCCTGGACCCGAAAAAGGGGCGTCCGAAAATAACCGCCAACAAGTTTATTATCAATGAGGTTAAAGACATGGACGGCGATGGCGCTTTTGATTTGAGCGATATTGCCGCACAGTTAAAAGCGAACAAAAACAACGAATGGACGCCGCTTGAAGGCGAGGGGGATTTTAGAAGCGAGGAAAGCATCGAACTTCTGAAACAATCTGATGTCGTTGTCACCAACCCGCCTTTTTCACTGTTTCGGGAATATATCGCTCAGCTTGTCGAGTATGATAAAAAATTTCTTATTATCGGAAACGTAAATTCCATCACCTATAGAGAAAGTTTCAAGCTAATAAAAGAAAATAAAATGTGGCTTGGAGCAAGCATTCACAGTGGAGATCGTGAGTTTCGCGTTCCTGTGGATTATCCATTAGAAGCAGCAGGAACAAGAATAGACAAGGATGGTAATAAATATATTCGTGTTAAGGGCGTTCGGTGGTTTACCAACTTGGATTATGAAGAACGTCATGAAAATTTTGTTTTATATAAAAAATATGTTCCGAATGAATATCAAAAATTTGATAATTATGAAGCCATAAATGTAGACAAAACATCAGAAATTCCAGTGGATTACGACGGAGTAATCGGAGTTCCTATTACTTTTATGGATAAATATAACCCGGCACAATTTGAAATTGTCGGTCTGATTGCGGGAAACATTCGAGGTCTCGCCGGAATTCCAAGTAAGATTAATAAGGACGGACCTTATATAAATGGAAAATTAAGATATGGACGGGTTTTAATTAAAAGAAACCTAACATGAAAATTGAACTTAAAAAAATTCCGATTCGATTAGCCATTTCTGGTTTCAAAGACAGTGCCGAAGAAGGTGTTACGGCATATGATGGCAAGCTAGATATCCGCCCAAAATATCAGCGAGAATTTGTGTATAAAGAAGATCAGCGAAATGCCGTGATCAAAACAATCAAGAACGATTTTCCTTTAAATGTGATGTATTGGATGATCCGCGAAGATGGCGGATACGAGGTATTGGATGGGCAGCAGCGCACTATCAGTATCGGGCAATATATTACAGGCGACTTTTCGCTGGATGAACGTTTTTTCAATAATCTGACAAAAGAAGAACAGAATAAGATTTTGGATTATGAACTCATGATCTATTTTTGCGAAGGAACTGACAAAGAGCGACTGGATTGGTTTACGGTTATAAACACGTACGGAGAAAAAGTGAACGAGCAAGAAATACGAAATGCTGTCTACACCGGCCCATGGCTTTCCGATGCAAAACTCAAATTCAGTAAATCAAATTGTGCCGGATACCTTTTGGCAAATGACGGCGGTGCATTGCTTACGGGGTCCCCAATCCGGCAGGAATATTTTGAAACCGCACTTTCTTGGATAAATAAAGGCGCGGTGGCTGTCTATATGGCGAAACACCAGCACGATAAAAATGCAAACGAATTGTGGGAATATTTCCAAAATGTTATTGCTTGGGTACGGAAAACATTCACGAACTACCGCAAAGAAATGGCGCATGTAAGCTGGGGCGAACTATACAATGAATTCAAAGACGAGAAACTTGATGCTAAAAAACTGGAAATTGAAATTACTAAATTAATGCAGGACGAAGACGTGACGAAAAAATCTGGTATCTATCCTTATGTTCTCACAAGACAAGAAAAGCATCTTTCAATTCGCGCGTTCAACGATAAAATGAAACGCGAAGCATATGAAAGACAGGAAGGGGTTTGCCCGCACTGCAAAGGCGAGAATAAGAAAAAGAAATGGGAAATCGAAGAAATGGAAGCCGACCATATCACCCCATGGCACGAAGGAGGAAAAACGACACCGGAAAATTGTCAGATGCTTTGCAAAGATTGCAATCGTAGGAAATCCGGGAAGTAACACCGCCACCGGGTTTTGGGTCAAGAAGTCCAAAGAGGCGAATTTCCTCCTTATAATGCACGAACATCTTTTTGTGTTTCAAAAATAGTCCTCCCCATCTGGATATGAAAAAGCCGCCCGAGTGACCGGGCGGTTGTTGGTGCTTGGTTAGCTTGGCTGGTTTCGCCGGACTTAGCTGTTCATCATTGCGACGAAAGCTTAAGCTCCGAGATACTGATACCCTCGACATAGCTCACCGCGACGGTTTTAAAGCCGTATCTTTTGAGCGAACAGCACGCGGGGGTGTTGGAAAGGAGCACTTCGGCGTAAAGACTTTTCAGCCCCGACGCTTCCGCCTGTTCCTTCAACTCGGCGAACAGAAGGGAACCGATGCCTTGATGCTGGTACTCGTCGGCGACTGCCATGGCGATCTCCGAGTTTTGCAGAAAAAGTTCTCCGATGCCCACGACTTTCTCGCCGAGGAAAGCGACAAGAGAGAACGTCTCGGGAGAGAGCATCCTTTCAACGATCTGCGCCCGGAGCATGTCCCCGGAGCCAAAGTTGTAGAATGTTTCTCTCGAGAGTCTCCAGAAGAATTCCGTGACGCTTTCTCTGTCGCGCGCTTCCATTTGGCGAATGACAACGCCTTTCATCAGGCGGTCTCGGAAAGAACCGCCTCGCGTTCTTTGCCTTTCTCATGAAGAGTGATGCGTCCGTCAACAACAAGTACATCGTGCGCATATGCCATGAGCGGGTTAATGTCCACCTCGTCGATCTCGGGGAAATCTTCCGCGAGACGCGAAATGGCGATCCAGGCATCGACGACCTTGTCGATATTGACCGGGTCTTTACCGCGGGCACCCAAGAGCTTCTTCCACACTTTCGTCCGTTTCATCAGACGAAGCGCAGTCGTTACATTGAGCCCGGGGAGTGTCACAGCGCGGTCGTGGACGATCTCAGTCTCGGTTCCGCCCCATCCGAAAAGGACAGCAGGGCCGAGGATCGAGTCCGTGATCTTACCCAGAAGCGTCTCAACGCCCCGACGATCGGCCATTTTCTGGACGACCACACCGCTGAAGTGCTCAGCGCCGATCTTGTCGGTCACAGCATCGCGGATCTCACGGAAAGCGCCCAATAGCTCGGTCTTGTTCCCGATGTTCAATTTCACGCCGCCCAGATCCGTCTTGTGGCTTCCTTCTTTAGTCTTGCTGTACAGTTTGACTGCCACAGGGTAATCGATTCCGCGGAGGAATTTCGCATCAATGTCGCGCAATCTTTCCGCGATCTGCGTACGCACAACGGGGATGCCGTATGCCGCAAAGACACGAAGGACTTCGACTGTGTCGAGGTTTGTTCGCCCCGAATCACGAGCTTCGTCGATGATACGCTTCACCATCTGCCGCGAACTTTCCCGCACGGGCGGGACGACACGCGATTGTTCGTCGAGCGACGCACGCAGTTCCTTAAGCCGAAACAGCATTTGGATCGCTACGGCGCCATTATCGGGGTTCTCGATGTGCGGAATGCCCGCATCCCGAATAATATTCCGTGCGTTCTTCAGGATATCATCACCGGAGACCCAGTCATCGCCGCCCATGATGGACACGATGATCGGTTTCCCGTTCGGGTAATCCTTGCGGATCTGCACGACCACTTCCGACACCTTGTCGGGAAGCACGGCGCAAACAGGGTTGTAGTTCACGAACAGCCAATGCACTTCCGGCGCATCCATGAGCACGCGAATGACCCGATCGAATCGGCCAGTGTCCGCATCGCCGACGATGTCCACCGGATTGTTCCGACTCCACAAAGGGGTAACCGCGGCAATGTCGAGTTTCGCTATCGTTTCCGGAGAGAGTGTGGCGAGCTTGCCGCCGGCCATACTGATCGCATCTGCAAAGATGACACCCTGACCGCCGGCATGCGATATGAACGCTCCGGCTTCTTCGTCCGGACCAAGAGCCGCGAACTTGGGGTACAGGGGGAAAAGATTCATGACATCGTACAACTGATCGATCGTTTCAGCACGAAGAATGCCGGCACGGTCGAACGCCGCGTCGATAATGTCGTCTCCACCAGCGAGAGCGCCGGAATGCGACGCAACCGCCTTCACAGCGGCTTCGGTGCGTCCAGGCTTCATTGCAATGACCGGCTTGCCGGCACTGCGAAGCATTTCCGCAGCCTCAAAGAATGCCTTCGGGTTCGGAATGCTCTCGGTATAAATCACAACCTCATGCGTTTGCGGGTCTTCCGCCGCATAAGCCATCCAGTCAGCAAGACCGGCATCGATACCGGCACCATAGCTGGCGAGGAAGGAAAGCCCGTTCTTTTCAATGATAGAACGGACGGCGGGCGGAATAGTCATACCACCGCTTCCGGAAATGAAAGCAGTGTGACCGGGCAACGGCTGGTCTGTCAGGAATGTGCCGTTTACACCCTTCCAGGAAGAAAAGCCGAGGCAGTTCGGACCGAGCAATCGGATCTTTCGAAGTGCTTGCTTCATTTGCCGCAAACGCTCTTTGCCTTCTTCGCCTGCGCTTGCCTCCGCAAAACCGCCGGAGATCATAATGATCCCCTTAACATGTTTTTCGTGGCACTCGCGGATCGTTTCGAGCAAGGCTTCAAAGTTCTTCGCGGCGACAACGTAAACGACAAGATCAATGTCTCCCGGAATCGACAGAAGGTTGGGATAGCACTGTTCGCCATACACCATTTGGCGGCCGGGATTTACCGGGTAGACCTGACAACCGGGGGAAAGCTTCGGATAAACCATCATATTCCGGTAGATGCCCGCACCAACGCGATAGGCACCATCCGGGGTCATGGATTCCGAAGCGCCAATGACCGCAACCGTTCGGGGAGATACAAAAGCGTCCAGTCCATCTGCATTCGCATGTTTTTTACGAGACATATCAATTCTCCTCTTCTCGTCTTTTGACTGTCAAAAAGCCCTCTTTCAACTTAAGTATTACCACCAAAACTCGAAGTTGGCGAGCTACTGTAACTTTTTTTAAAATTTTGTCAAGTACTCCGGAGCGAGAAGTTTTTGCACATTTTACCTTTATGTTTTTATGTATATAATAGAGAAAAGAGCTGCGATAAACGGCTTGTTTTATTAACTGTTATTCTCGATAAAAAAATGCCCATATCAAAAATAATCATAAGTGTCATTTTTGTCGTTATCGTCGTGAGTTTAGTGCGGAGTTATGTTAACCATATCAGCACCATAGCCCCTGCAGAGCCGCCGATCGTAACACAGCCGACAACACCTGCGAAGCCCTCTGTTGTGCAAAACACCGCCACACCGCTTGAGGACACTTCCGACATGGCATTGGACACCGATATTGCAGATGTCGATGCGCTTTTGGGCAAACTTTCAAACGATGTTTCTAATGTCGATGCGGACATCAAAGATACGCCCGTGCAACAATCCATCTAACAACCTTTGACACTTTGTTCAATAAAAATTCACTCAACATGAAAAAACACTCACTCACAAAGATCATCGCTGCAACAATTCTGCTCTCATCCTGTGCGTTCGTATCCTTAGCGCAGACAAACGAACAAGGGAACGCATCGACGACCAAACCGGCGGCAGTAAAACAAAAAAAACCGGCCAACCTTTCCAAGATTGTGGAAAGAGCGAACCAAGAGATAGATCGGCGGGTCGTCTCGCTCGGAGCGCTCGCGCAGCGGATCCAGGAAATGAAAAAGATCAACGTCGAAGCGAAAGCAAGTCTTGCAGCAAAGGTACAAGACGAGCAAACCGCTCTTATCGCGCTAAAGAACAAGGTCGATGCGGATACCGACATCGAGACCCTCAAAACCGACGTGAAAGCTATTGCGGAACAATACAGAATATATAAGCTCGTCATGCCTCAAATCCAAGTATTTGCAGCGGTGGATAGAGCCAACACCATACAAGCAGCGCTCACAGACATAGGAACCAAGCTTCAGTCCCGCATCAGCAATATTTCTGCCCAGGGCGTTGATGTATCTGCCCTCCAAAAATCGATGGATGAATATAATGCCAAACTCACCCTCGCAAAAACACAGGTGGCAGCAGCGTTTGAACATGTTTCGCCGCTTGTGCCGGACAACGGAGACCAAACCATTGCAAAAACCAACTCGGACACCATCAAACAGTCCCACACCGAGGTCAAAGAGGGCAATAAAGCGCTTGTCGAAGCGAACGTCATTGCCAAAAGCATTGTCAGCACGCTAAAAAAGGCAAAGGAAAGGGGACAAGCGACGAGCACACCAGAAGAAAAGCCCGACTAATTTCAAAAAAATACCGTCCGATGGGGCGGTATTTTTGTTTATGTCCTAAAGTATTACCGTATCGCCATTATCGAGAATGCGAAAATCCGGTTTCGGATCCGAGGAATTTTCCAGAAGCTCGTGTATCATCTTCGGAGGTTCATCTTGGTCGTCGTTGGCAAGTTGAAATGTGCCAAAATGGATCCCCACCGATGTTTTTATTCCGAGATCTCGGTGTATCTGCATCGCTTGTTCGGGCGACACGTGTATCGCGCCCATGAAGAATTCCGGTTTAAAAGCGCCAATGGGTATAAGTCCGAGACGAAAGCCCTTAGGATAATGCTCCCGGATCTTTTCGACGAACGGACCGTATCCCGTATCGCCGGCAAAATAAATGTCCCCCTGGGGTGTTTCTATAACAAACCCTCCCCAAAGCGTTTTATTCCTGTCCGATAACGCTCGCGACGAAAAATGATTTGCGGGGACGCAAGAGATCTTCGTCTTTTTCCGAAAAGAGGTCTTCTCCCACCAATCAAGCTCGGTTACTTTCTTTAAGCCCAAAGACGTCAAAAATGTTTCATTTCCGAGGGGGACAACGATCTCCGGATCCCACCTCCTCTGTATTTTTTTAAGAGTGGGAATATCCATATGATCATAATGATTATGCGAAACGAGAACAACATCTATCGGGGGAAGATCCTTGATCTTTACTGGATTTTTAGTAAATCTCACCGGACCTAAAAAAGAAACGGGGCTTACGCGATTACTCCAGATCGGATCCGTAAGGATATTCATTCCGTTCACGTGGATAAGTACAGTGGAATGATTAATGAACGTCACATGTATCCTCCCACCAACGGCTCGAGGAGTGCGAGTTCCTTCTATCGCGGTTTTTTTAACCCATTTCGGGGTATCTTTATGCCGTTTCAAAAAAAGCCACTTGATCAAAGAAAGGTGGGTTTTTTGAGCATCTTTTTTGCCGGGAACGGCGCCGTAATTGTAAAAAACCTTGCCGTTGAAATGATCGGAGGTCGGCCCTCGGTATCTTTTGGCACGAAGAGTCCTGTCAACGAAAAGCGCCGCGACGAAGGCTCCGAGAAACGAATAAAAAACGTCCATACCAGATATAGTACTATATTTTTTTTATGAGTGCATTTATCTGAAGAGTACAGGTGCGGAGTGTTAATAACTCTTTCACCGCAACAGAAGAACAAGGTGTATAATACAAGCATAGACGTAATCTTATTTTTATCATGATCCATAAGATAAAATTTTTGTTTTTGGCGAGTGTCATTTCCCTCATCTTTCCGTTCGCGAGCGTCATGGCAGCAACACCAACACTTACGCTCTCCACTCAAAGCGAGGGGAACAATGTACAACTAAGCGTGGCCGGCGATCCAAATCAAAGCATATTGCTTTCGTACGTAAAAACGGGAATTGGCTCTCAAGTAGACGCTCTGGGAACAACGAATGGAGCGGGGAACTGGAGCGGCACGGTCAGTACCAGCGCTTACAACATCGCAACAAATAGTTCGGTGTATGTAACCTTGGGCGGTGTGAACGGACAAAGATCTTCTTCGGTGGCCTGGCCAACATCCAGCGCTCAAACAACAACCGGCTCAACTTTTACCTTAAGCCCCACCGGGGTTGTTTTGACCATAGGACAAACTTCCACGATAACCGCAAGCAATAGCGGCACAAACTATCTTTATTTGTCCAACAATTCAAACCCACAGATCGCGAATGTGAACATCAGCGGTACACAAATAACCATTTTCGCAAACTCTCAAGGCTCTACGGTTGCCACCGTTTGTGCGGTTGGAAATTCAGCAAATTGCGGAAGTATTTACATTACCGTCCAAAATAGTGCATCGGCCCCACTCACTTTCAGCCAGAACAGCGTCACGATAGCGGCGGGACAGAATGTTCCCATCACCATAAGCGGAGGGACCGGAATTTATATGGTACAGAACAATTCAAATTCCGGTGCCGTACAAACGAACATGAACGGCAATGTCATTACTCTAAGCACGTCAAGCACCGGCGGACTTTCTTCCATTACCGTTTGTTCGACAAACCTGGCCACTTGCGGGATCATTAACGTTACTGTCGGCAGCGTTAGTACCGCTCCTCTCTCGTTCGACAAATCAAATCCGGCCCTTCGAATAGGCGAAAGCACTACCGTTACTGTCTCCGGAGGACCGACCGGGAGCGTCTATTATCTTTCTTCGAATCAAAACACGAACGTTGCCACGGCGACCATGCCGACCAATTCAGCGACAATCACGCTCACAGGAGTCGCGAACGGTTCGTCTCTTATTACCATTTGTTCATCGCTCGGTAATTGCAGCTCATTCACTGTAACAGTGAGCTATGTTTCAAGCGGTGGAACACTCGCTCTCAGTCAAACTTCCATGTCTCTCCTTGTCGGGCAAACACTTTCTGTGACCATTTCCGGGGGGACAACGCCGTACAGTCTGCTCAACCCAACATCAAGTGTTGCGACCGCGAGTCTGAACGGAAACGTGCTAAGCGTTTCGGGAACGGGTGCAGGAACAGCCATCGTAACCGTCTGCTCGGCCGGCGCCGCATGTGTCGGTCTATCTCTCACGGTAAGTGGCATTGGTACTGTCGCTGCGCCAACGTTCAGTCCAACGAGCGTTTCGACAACAGTAGGGCAAACCGTCGTCGTGGGTATAAGCGGCAATGGAGGATATCATGTTTCCTCTAACAACAGCCCTACCGCAGCATCAGTGCAGATCAACGGAAGCACGGCTGTTGTGTACGGCATCGGTGCCGGCGGAACCAACGCCCTTATCTGCCAGAATGGCGGACAATGTAGCACTCTTACCGTTTCGGTCGCGGCGGCAGTTTCCACTGCTTCAGTAAACACAGCACAAACAACAAACACGACACCGACAACAACGACGACAATTTCGGTTCCGGTATATGAATTTACAAAATATCTCGCGACCGGGAGCGAAAGCAGCGAAGTATTACAACTTCAAAAACTTTTGGTAAAGCTCGGTTTCTTAACTGCAACGCCGAACGGATATTTCGGTAATGCGACAAAAGCAGCACTCATGAAGTTCCAAAAGAAGAACGGGCTCGACTCACTGGGCATTGTCGGCCCCGCAACGAGAAAAGCGTTGAATGAGATCACCGAAAACACAACGACAAAAACAACCCAAGCGGCGACGAAATGCTCGGTAGTTTTTTACAGATATTAAAAGACCCTCGATGAACGAGGGCCCGCTGACCAAGCCAATGTGGCTTTATGGAGGGGGCATATAGGCCAATGTGGCTTTTGGCTCCTCTGTCAGTTTTTACATAATAGCGAATTCAAAGAATTTGTCAAGTGTCAAAAGAAAACCCCGCTTTCGTCTCCAGACGAAATAGTGCGGGGTCGCGGGTCTGACGGGGGACCACCTTCAAGGGAATCTAGGCGGAAACACTTCCGCAAGTCAAAACCTTCCATCTGGTCTTAAGCTTCCGGCACAGTATGTCCGGTTAAGATTCCCGTTACGCGCCGGCCGCATGGTGGCACTGGTTCGTCAGCTCACGATTAAGAGTGTACTAAATTCAAAAAATCTGTCAATCCTTTTTTCAATTTTCTTGACTACTTTCCAAAAAATAGGACCATACTAGGCCATATTTTTTAAATAAAAAAACGGGTACGAGGATAGACCCCGTACCCGACAAACCAACAATCAGACAAGCCCGTGATTTTTCAAGGTCTCGACGAAGAAATTAAGCCCCTCCTGCGTGTCGATATGATATACAGTGATCTGTCCACACACGGCACGTTCTTGGGGGTCGACCCCGCTCGAAAAACCATCCGCACGGATGTATCTCTCCATGGCTTGGTTGGCGTACATCTCCAGAGCCACAGATAGAGGAACTTTTCCTTCCACTGCCCAAAAGTACCAACGGCGGGTAAAAACAAACTTACCCAATTTCCCCGTGACCGAAGCCGCGACCTCACCGGTATGTCGGACGCCGCGTACAGGAGTTATCCCCGCCGCGTTCAGCTCTTGAATGACCTGACTGTCCGCCAAAAGGCCATCAACCCCAGCTAGATTTTTCATCTAAATCTCCGAATAACATTGAGAAAATCTAACACCCGTATATTACGGTATCATATAAATTTACGTATGTCAAACATTGTAGCATTGCAGCGTCAAGTTTACACTCGCGCACTTCCATAGCTTCTCCATTGGAGTCATCCCATCCATCCCGAGTCCTCGATGCCGTCTCTCGTTGTTGTAGTACTGGAGGAAGAGGTTTAGA
>Ga0247840_10000260_pt1 | contig 110262 bp, 92 predicted proteins | sample LaCruzMarch2015__FD_192404 | JGI IMG/M metagenome (GOLD analysis project Ga0247840, IMG submission 192404) | Freshwater microbial communities from meromictic Lake La Cruz, Castile-La Mancha, Spain - LaCruzMarch2015_17m | ecosystem: Environmental > Aquatic > Freshwater > Lake | place: Spain... | reverse complement strand
GCAAATAGCCGTTATCGGGAAAAATTTAGCGTTGACCGCGGCTGATTTTATGGTGGTTTAAGGGAGCGCTCATGGTTCGCTACTTTAAAAAAGTATAGATTGAGTTTCTCCCCTTTAAAAAAGGGGGAAGTCTAACTGCTTGGGCTTATTGTACTGTTGTAAGTCCGCAGTCCCCCTACTTCGACCAGCTCAAAACGCCACCACCTCATTAAGCTGTTAAATAAGGCTGCTGACTTTTCTAGGTTGGTTGGGGCGTGTTGTTTTTGGGTTTAGATAAATCCCCTCCTTCGACACGCTTCCTTCGACACGCTCAGGACGAACGGGAGAGTCCGGATATGTATAGGGTGCTCTAGGCGTTGGCTGTATTGCAGAGGCTTGGTGTGGTAGTTTGGTGCACCCTTGGCGGCTTATGCACAGCCCCTAAGTTATTGCCTTTGCACGCTGTTCACAGCCATAATGAGAGGTGTTGTTAAAAAACTCCTGTTAGTTTTTAGGTGGTTTTTTGTCATACGCTCACAATCTCACATGCCTTACTCTCTAAAATTAACTCACTATTAACCTATGAAAATAATTCAATTATCTGTTCTCGTTTTAGTTGTCTTACTTACTCCTGTTACGCAAGTCAGGGCAGATTTGTTTGCATGGAGTAATACTGAGGTGCAATATTTACATGGTGACGGCTATCGACAGCCCGTTAATCCACGCGATATTTCACAATCAATTATCACTGTAACCCACGCACATGGCTGGGCCTTGGGGTGTAATTTCTTTTTTATGGATACCTTGTTTACGGAGGCGGGGCAGCCTTCACAAACCAATGTGTATGGCGAGGCGTATAGCTATCTTAGTCTTAGTAAAATAACGGGACATGATCTTTCTTACGGGATTTTTAAAGATTTAAATGCGACGGTGGGCGTCAATGCAGGGGAGAATTTTGATAGTCCAAAAAGTGGTGCAAGGATTGCGTTATATGGCTTTACGGTTGATTTTAATCTGCCTGGCTTTAAATTATTTAACGTGGATGTGCTTCAGCATCAGGTATTAGAACCCACCGAAACAGGCAGTTCGTGGCAAGTGACGCCAGTATGGAGGGCGCCTTTTAAACTGGCGGGCTTGAGCTGGAGTTTTGAAGGCTTTGCTGATTTTATCGATAGTAAAAATCCTAACTATACCTTTAATATTTTGGCTCAACCGCAATTGAGACTAGATGTGGGTGAACTTATGGGGCAAAGCGGGCATTTATTTGTTGGGCTTGAGTATCAATATTGGTATCACAAATATGGCTTAAAAAATCTTAATGAAAGTTTGCCACAGGCCTTAGTGGCATGGAAATTTTAGGTTAAGCCTGCGCTCCCATGTAAGTCATTCGACTTGCTCATGACAGTCTTTTGCCGCTCGAAGTATATGTTCGCTGATTTAGCTATTTCTGTATAATATCAAGTCAGTTGTTCGCTATTTTTATCATTACACCTTGATAAGTGTTTTTATTTTTCTCAGTTCAGTCACTGGAGAGTCAGTAAATGTCTGTTTTACGTCATGATTGGCAATTAGCCGAAGTTCAAGCCCTGTTTAACCTGCCTTTTAACGATTTACTATTTCAAGCACAAACGTTACATAGGCATTATTTTGATCCAAACGAAGTGCAAATTAGTAGTTTGCTAAGCATTAAAACGGGTTCATGTTCTGAAGATTGTGGTTATTGCCCGCAAAGTGCGCGTTATGATGCCGGACTTACTCCCGAAGCCTTAATGCCTGTTGAGGACGTTTTGCAGGCTGCGCAAACTGCCCAAGCGCAAGGTGCCTCACGGTTTTGCATGGGTGCAGCGTGGCGCCAACCTAAAGATCGTGATATTGAACGCGTGATTGAAATGGTGGCAGGCGTCAAAGCTTTAGGTATGGAAACCTGTGTCACCTTAGGCATGTTATCTGATAGTCAAGCGCAACGCTTAAAAGCAGGTGGCTTAGATTATTACAATCATAATTTAGATACCTCAGAGGACTATTACAGCGAAGTCATTACTACGCGCACTTATCAAGATCGTTTAGATACTTTGGCTCGGGTTAGGGACGCTGGCATTAATGTGTGTTGTGGTGGCATTATCGGGATGGGGGAAGATGAACATGATCGTGCTGGTTTATTAATGCAATTGGCAAATTTACCCACCCATCCTGAAAGCGTGCCGATTAATATGTTAGTGCAAGTTGAAGGCACGCCGTTAATGGGGACGGCACCTTTAGACCCTTTGGTGTTTATTCGTACTATTGCCGTGGCGAGGCTGTTAATGCCCCGTTCGCGTGTGCGTTTATCAGCAGGACGTAATGAAATGAGTGACGAAATGCAGGCTTTATGTTTCTTGGCAGGGGCTAATTCTATTTTTTATGGAGAAAAATTATTAACCACAGATAATCCAATGACTATGCACGACAAAAATTTATTTAGTCGTTTAGGATTGCATTCAGGTGGTTCACGTCATGCCTTTGAAAACTAAATCTTGCATTAATTTTAAGAACTCATGGCCTTTACTCAGTTATCTGCTCAATTAGTCGATTTAATTGCGCAGGATCTCTACCGAACGCGGCAGATTATCGACTCAACGCCTGGCGTGCATGTGCAGATTGCTGGACGGCAGCTTATTAACTTTTCTAGTAATGATTACTTAGGGCTTGCTAATCATCCACAGGTAAAGCAAGCATTTAAGGAGGCGGTGGATGCTTTTGGCGTGGGCAGTGGTGCGGCGCATTTAGTGTGTGGACATCATCGTGTGCATCATGACTTAGAAAACGATTTAGCCGAGTTTACGGGACGTGAGCGCGCCTTACTTTTTTCCACGGGGTTTATGGCAAATTTAGGGATTATGGATGCGCTGCTTACGCGTCAAGATCGGGTTTTTGAAGACCGTTTAAATCATGCGTCGTTAATCGATGGTGGCTTGGCATCGGGGGCACGCTTTAAACGTTATCGTCATGCTGATATGGCTGATTTACAACGGCATTTGCTTGCCAAAACAACCGCCCTAAATACTTTAGTGGTGAGTGATGGGGTGTTTAGTATGGACGGTGATGGCGCGCCCTTAGCCCACTTGGTTGCTTTAGCAACGCACCATCAGGCATGGCTAATGATTGATGATGCTCATGGTTTTGGGGTGCTGGGCGAGCAGGGCGGTGGCATTGTTGCGCAGCACGGCTTTACTCAGCAAGAGGTGCCGATTTTAATGGCAACGTTTGGTAAAGCTTTAGGTACGTTTGGTGCTTTTGTGGCGGGTTCAGAGACGTTAATTGATACCATAATTCAACGCGCACGCAGTTATATTTACACCACCGCCTTACCGCCAGCTATTGCTGTAGCAACGCGTGTTAGTTTACAACTGATGATTAAGGACACCTGGCGGCGGCAAAAATTGCAGACCTTGATTGCGCATTTTAGAGAGGGTGCTGAGCACTTAGGCGTGTGCTTAATGCCGTCGTCGTCAGCCATTCAGCCAATCATGGTTGGCACTAATCAACGTGCCTTGGCGTTAAGTGCCGCACTCCGCGAGCAAGGTTTTTGGGTGAGTGCTATTCGTCCGCCTACAGTCCCCACACATACCGCACGGTTACGGGTGACGTTTTCAGCCTTGCATGAGTTAGCAGAGGTTGATGCTTTATTAGCTGCACTAGAAAAATGTCTAATAAATTCGTAGGTTACGCATGACAAATATACATTACACCCGTGTCGGCACAGGCAAGACAATTATTTTGATACATGGCTGGGCAATGCACAGTGGTATTTGGCAAACCTTCGCCGAGCAGTTGGCGCAGCATTATAAAGTGCTGTGCATTGATTTGCCTGGGCATGGGTATAGTGAAAAAATTACGCCGTTTTCATTAGCGTTAGTGAGCGATACTATTTTGGCAGCGTTGGCAATAGACGAGCCGTGTTGCTGGCTGGGCTGGTCATTGGGTGCAACTGTGGTGTTAGATATTGCCAAGCGTTATCCTGAACGCGTTGAAAGTATTATTTTGGTGGCGGGTAATCCGTGTTTCATTCAACAAGCCGATGCAGGGCAACTCACTTGGCCAGGCATGAACGCGTCACGCTTAGCCAACTTTGCCAGCCAATTAACTGAAAATTGTGCCGCTACTTTACTGCGTTTTTTACTGTTGCAGGTGCAAGGCTTAGCCGAGGCTAAGGAGGTGTGTCAGCAGTTAAAAACGCTGACTTCGTCTGTACCAAGTCCAGATTCTGAAACATTGCAGGGTGGTTTAGCTATTTTAAACACCGCAGATTTACGGGATGTTGTGGCTGAGCTCACTAAGCCAGTGTTGCTAGTGTTGGGTGCTAAGGATGCGTTAGTGCCTATTGCCCTTGGACAAGCCATGCTGCAACTTCAGCCTAACCTGCGCGTATGTTATTTGGCTGGTTCAGCACACGCACCGTTCTTATCGCAGTGTGAAGAAACTGTCGGGGCAATCTCACACTTTCTGCATTCGTTATGAGTGATTACAGCGCAGTCGATAAAATCAAGCTTAAACATGCGTTTTCGCAGTCATCACTTAGTTATGATCGCGTTGCACATTTACAGCGTGAGGTGGGCGGTGAATTAATCACTATGATGGCTGACTTAGCACTTCAGGGGCTTGTTATTGATCTGGGTTGTGGCACGGGCTTTTTAAGTGCAGAATTTTTAGCTACGCGGTCAAAGAGTCAGTTAATCGCGCTGGATATTGCCCTGCCTATGTTGAAACAAGCTCAGCTAAAATTACAGGCAGTTTCTTCCGTGCAGTATTTATGTGCGGATATTGAAAACATTCCGTTTCAACCACAAAGTATTGAGCACTGTATGTCTAATTTGGCAATGCAGTGGTGTCGATTACCGCAGCCTGTCTTCACTGATATTTACCGTATTTTAAAGCCTGAGGGGTATTTTATGTTTTCAACTTTTGGCCCCTCAACCTTGCAGGAATTAAAAGCGGCGTGGGCACAGGTGGATGCATTCAGTCATGTGAATGACTTTTATAAGCATACAGAGCTGCTTGCTATGTTGACGGCAGCCGGCTTTGTTGAGGTGCGTATGCAGCGTCGAGTGTATGCTGTTACCTATGAGAGTGTTATGCAGCTTATGCACGAATTAAAACAGTTAGGTGCGCATAATATTTTAGCTGGACGTCAACGCAGTCTAACCACAAAAACAGCACTTAAAAAAATGCTGTCAGCCTACGCCACAGATGAAGGAGCTAAGATTATGGCAACGTTTGAAGTGTTATTTTTTAGTGCAAAACGATGAGATCTGGATATTTTATTACGGGTACGGATACCGATGTGGGCAAAACTTGGGCAACGCTTGCGCTGATGCATTTTTTTCAGCAGCATGGTCGCACTGTGCTAGGAATGAAGCCTGTTGCGGCAGGGGCGCTGTGGCAAGAGGGGCAGTTAAAAAATGCCGATGCCTTATTATTGCAAGCGCATAGTTCGCTGCCTGTTGCGTATTCGCTGATTAATCCGTATGTGTATGAGCAGGCTATTTCACCACATTTGGCAGGGGTCAATAATCCTGTTGAGGTGCAAAAAATAGTTGCCTGTTATCAGCAGCTTAAAGTTCAAGCTGAGTGTATTGTGGTGGAAGGTGCGGGCGGCTGGTTGTCACCCATTAATCAGCATCAAGCCATTGCTGATGTTGCACAAGCGCTTGGCTTGCCGGTAATTATTGTCGTTGCTATTCGTTTAGGATGTATCAATCAGGCGTTGTTAACGTATCGTGCGGTAAAAAGCTCAGGGCTTGAGTGTGTGGGCTGGATTGCTCAGTGCAATGATGTCACGATGCTCGCGATGCAGGAAAATATACAGAGTATTCAAGTGCGCGTAGACGCACCTTTATTGGGCTGTTTGCCTTTTCAAGCGGTGGCTGATTTTGCTGAGTTAGCGCGTAAATTTGAAACACGGTATTTAATTTCAACATAAAAAAACGCCACCTTAAAAAGATAAGGTGGCGTTTTTGTGCAGCTAATTAAACGTACTGTTTAATTATTTTTTATTTACTTCTACGAGCGCGAGCAACTTCCATAAATTCGCCTCTAGCTTTTTTAGTATTCATTGCAGCTGCTGTGCTTGGTTGTTTAATTTTAACAGAATCAGCATTTACGTTGATAACCATTAAATCAACACCTAATGCTAATTTACCTTTGTAACCAGCTGCACGTGTACGATCAGCTAAGTCGTTAGGAGTTGTTCCTGGTTTTACAACTAAGTGAGTGTAAACGGCTTGTTTTGGTTTAGCGCTTTTGAAAAGTTTCGCCGCATCTTCTGGTGAAGTGTGGTACGCATAAATGTTTGGTGCATCAGATTCAGGGAAACCATACACTTCATGAACGATCACGTCAGCATTTTGAGAGTTTTTCAGTAGGTTTGGCGTTGGCGCGGTATCGCCTGAGAACACAACAGAATGACCATTGTAATCAACGCGGAAACCATACGATGGTGAAACTGGCTCATGATTAACTAAGAATGCAGTAACGGTTACACCATTGTTTTCATAAACTACACCTTCAAATAATTCTTGAGTGGCGTTTAAGGTTTCAACTGCGTCAAGACCTAAAGAAGCATCCCAACCTGACCAAATAGAACGAACGTAAAAATCTGTTTGATACGCAGTTCTAAAGTTTTGCATCATTGCCCACGTAGCAACAGGTTGGTTTGGACCGCCGCCTGGACCCCATACACGTAATGGAGTAGTCGTTGGGAACGCATACGTTTCTAAGCCATTGGTACCTTGCACATCACCTTCTTTTGCATCAGGGTGACGATACAAACCACCAATTGCATAAAGTGGTGCTAAGTCAGCAATATGATCGCTATGTAAATGACTGATAAAAACTTTATCAACACCAACATTAGGATTCATCACGCCGCCGCCAGATTGAATCAAACGGTTATACACGCCTTGACCTACGTCAAATAACATGCGCTCTGATCCAGCTTCAATTAATAAACCAGATAAAGCACGGCCGTTAGCTTCAAGAACATCAGCATTAAGTAAAGGCACACCTGTACCTAATAACGTTACTTTAATAATTGGATCAGTTGTTGTCGCAGCATTAGCAACGCTTAGCGATGCTAAGCACATACCTGCAAGAATGATTTTTTTCATATATATATCCTTAAAATACATTTATTTAGATTTAGTTACAGTGCACGTTTAATCGCAGTGTAAGTTTAGTTACAGTGCACGTTTAATCGCAGTGTAAGTTTAGTTACAGCGTCGCTATTCTATCTTAAAACAAACTAAAGTAATAAAGATAAACGATTTATATTATGATTTTTATGTGATTTTATAAATAAATAAGTTTATAAAATCAATCGCTTAATTAATATTGATTAGCAATAATGTTTTTGATTAAAGGATTAAAGGATTAAAGGATTAAAGGATTAAAGGATTAAAGGATTAAAGGATTAAAGGATTAAAGGATTAAAGGATTAAATATTATGCAGATAAAGCAGAATTAATTTATTAGTTTTCTCTAATATAAAGAAAAATTAGGGTACACTTTGTGGGTGATATAACGATTCACCACACGTCTTTGGAGCTTGTATGTTAACTAATAAAAATAAAATTTCTCGCCGCCGATTTCTTAATCAAGCCAGTTTAGGTTTGCTCGCTTTTTCTAGTGCACCGTCATGGCTTAATGCGATGCAAGGAATGTCCGCATCACCAACATTACCCCCTAATAAAGCCACGCCTAATTTTAAGCCTGATATTGAGCTTGATCTTATTTGCCGTCTTAATCAAATCGCTATTTTGCCGGGTCAAACTACCCGTGTGCAGCAATACATTGGTGTGCTCATTAAGGGGCCAAAAAATACCTTAATTGAAATTCCAGGATCGTATTTAGGGCCTATCATCAATCTATATAAAGGTCAGCGGGTGCGTATTAATTTACATAATCGCTTAGAACTGGGTGAGCCAACGGTAACCCATTGGCATGGTTTGCATGTGCCAGCTGAGATGGATGGTCATCCTAGCTATGCAATTAATCCAATGGAAACCTTAGTCTATGAGTTTGAAGTTGTTAATCGTGCAGGGTTTAATTTATATCATCCTCATCCGCATGAAACAACTGGATTGCAGGTTTATCAAGGCTTAGCGGGCGCGTTGCTGGTTCATGATGGCGAAGAAGATGCCTTAGGTTTACCGTCTGGTGAGTACGAACTGCCATTAGTTATTCAAGATCGACGTTTTGATGAACACAATCAGTTTGTGTATACCGGACATGGAATGCATGAGCGTATGTTTGGCTTTTATGGTGATCGTATCTTAGTTAATGGGCGTGTAGAGTGCCAATTTAACGTGGCAACGCGTGCTTATAGATTACGGATAGCCAATGTGTCTAACGCACGTATTTATAAATTAGGTTGGGACGATGGCACGCCACTAACGGTTATAGGGGTTGATGGTGGTTTGTTAGAACAGCCTGAAACTAAACCTTACGTCATGCTGGCGCCTGCGGAGCGTTTAGATGTGTGGGTTGATTTCAGTGGGCGTTCACTGGGTACGCAAGTAGTGTTGCGCAGTTTAGCCTTTACAGGTGCCTTACCCATGATGGCTCAACGTGGAATGGGCGGTATGCATCAGCAAAATCTCTTACCTGTAGGCAGTGATTATCCTATTGTAACGATGAAAATCACCCAAAAAGTAACGGATAGTCCACGTTTGCCAAGCCAATTAAGTACGTTTGCGCGTTATCATCCTGAACATACTGCCAACCCTACAACACCAGTGCCTATTGCTATTTCTGAAGGGCACATGAGCATGTTGTTAAATGGACGTCCGTATGCACATAATGATTTTCAAGCCTTTGAGCATATCAAATTAAATACGTTGCAATTAATGGAAATTTTTCATGAACATGGCATGGGCGGGCATTCAGGCGGTAGGCGTGGTGGCATGGGTGGCATGATGAGAGGCGGCATGATGGGTGGTGGCATGATGGCCATGGCGCACCCTATTCATCTGCATGGGCAAGCTTTTCAGATTTTAAGTAGAGGTATTGCAGATAATGCTGCCGCACATTATGCAACAGTGAGCGCTGGATTTATCAATAATGGTTTAAAAGACACCGTCTTGGTCATGCCTGGTGAGACGGTAAAAATCATTAAACCGTTCCAAGATTATAAAGGCGTGTTTATGTATCATTGTCATAATCTTGAGCATGAAGATATGGGCATGATGCGCGAATTTTTAGTTGAATAATAGCGTGTGTCGTAAGTCTTACTGCCTCAGTGTTAACCGTGTAGCACGGTTAACACTGTAGTTTTCATGCGTTAGTGCGTGTTATGTATTAAAGAAGGACGGCAATTATGCCAGATTTTACAGGTAACCAATGCGCAGGCATGATTCAAGTCAAAAGGAGATGCTTCGTGCTGCTCTTTGTTTGGTGTAACCGTCATAGTGTTAGACTCAAATAAGGGTTAAGCTAAATGGGGTTTTATACGACGCGCAGCTAACGGGTGATCAGCAAAGGCTTCGTGATATTCCAAGCCAACGAAGTCACATTGCCCGCCATTTTTTTCAGCATTGTGTTGGCAGTCATGAAAAAACTCCATTACAGTATGATCTATAAAAAATGTATCATTTAATTGAAAAATAATGGTTTTTTTAGGGTCGATAGCCTGTATTGCAGTTTTTAATGCCAACATATTAGAAAAGATAGCTGCGCCATGAATAGTAATTAAAATGCTATCGTCTGGTTGCGGGGTAAGCTCAAAAATCATGGAAAATAAATTAGTGATTTTAACGCCACGAAAACTATGTAAAGCAAATTTAGTGACAATCCCAATGACCACACCAAGTAATAAATCTGTGGCAATTACCCCAACGATAGTAATTAAAAATAATAATAATTGATCTTTGCCTAAGCCCAATACTTTGCCAAACTCTTTGGGTGAGGCTAAGCGAAAGCCAGTAAAGACTAATAATGAAGCCAAGGCCGCCAAAGGAATGCTGTGAATTAAGCGAGGAAATAAGGCGACAAAGATTAATAATAAAACGCCATGAAAGAAATTAGCCCAGTTAGTGCGAGCGCCATTATTGACATTGGCCGAGCTTCTGACGATTTCAGCAATCATCGGTAAACCACCAATTAAGCCGCAAAGTAAGTTACCCGCCCCCACCGCAGTTAAATCTTTATCTAAATTAGAGTGACGTTTAAATGGATCTAATTTATCAACCGCCATGGTACTTAATAAACTTTCTAAACTGCCTACCAAACAAATACTGACCACGGCTTCCCAAAATTCTATAGTTAAGATTTTAGAAAAGTCTGGGAAATAAAAGCTCGACATGAAATCTTCAGAGATTGCCACTAAAAATGCAGGGCCAATGGTGGCTTCATGATGAGGTAAAAAATGTGCATCAGGTAAAAATAAATACATGTGTTCATGATCTAAATCAAAATATCGACCTAAGCCAATACCCACTAACACCACGATTAATGGTGCTGGAATCATTTTTAATACGGGATGTTTAAGCATCGACCAGATAATTAAAATGGCTAAACCAGTAAACCCAATAATCGCAATTTCAGGGTTTAAGTTAATGATACTGTTTGGAATTTGAGCAATGGTACTGAGCAAGCTACTGCCTTTTGCAGGCGCATAACCCACTACCACATGAATTTGTTTCGCCATAATAATGATACCGATGGCGGCTAACATGCTATGCACTATTGAGGCTGGAAAGAAGGAGCTTAAGCGTCCAGCTTTAACAAAGCCTAGGACTATCTGAAATACACTAGCGACTACAATCGCGGCTAAGGTGTAACGATAACCCGCCATTGCGTCGCCTTCGCCCAAGGCCTGTACTGCGCCCAAAACAACAACAATTAAGCCTGCCGCCGGGCCATTGATGGTGACAAAAGAGCCACTTATCCTTGACACAATAATTCCGCCAATAATCGCGGTAATAATGCCAGCGGAAGGTGGAAAGCCCGATGCCATTGAAATCCCCAAACATAAGGGCATAGCAATTAAAAAAACTAAAAAACCTGCTAATAAATCATTGCGCCAGTTATCTTTTAAGCCAGCGAAACCAGTTTTGGGTAACGTGTTAGCCATTATGTCATTCATAAATGTATCGTTGTTAAGAAGAAACGTGCAAACAAGCCAATTAAACATAGACTTCTGCAAACGTGAGGCGAAGCTATGGTGGGAGTTTTTTGGTAAATAGCGGTTGAGATAAGGCCAGCTAAAAAGTGTTATTAAGGGATAACAGCACGATGAGCGTCGAGTCTCCGCTCGTCAATAAAGCGTAATCAAATATTGCAAAGCTATTAACTACCCACTAAGGCAGACTAAATATTGAAAAGTTCACTAAGTGAGAAGATTTAGTTTTTAGTGAGAATGGCGGAGTCTAATGCGCGTACAGTTAGTTACGATGATAAGTGTGGTGTAGCAAGGATACACGCTTGAGCTTAGCTAAATAGTTTAAGATATGCACAGTCGTGAAAAATTTCGTCAAAAAACGGTTTTTTCATTAAATAATGTACTTATTTAGTTCCTATTAGATAACTCCTTTTTCAAAGAAGGGGGTGAATCATTACTAAATAATCAAAAAACAAGGCTTAATTTAAACAATGTTAAATGACATTATCAGCGCTAAAAAAAACCAGTGGTTACGTTCGCCAGATTGCGCTATTACAGGTTTAATCGGATATATTAAAAACACCAATAAACTCCGCACGCCACAAATTGAAGCCATTGAAACCTATCTTTTTTTAAAAATTGCAGGCGAAAATAAACCACTTTGGCAGAACTTTTCAGAAGGTTTTTTTAATCAAGCCATCGATTTAAACACACTTAACATCAATCAACAGGCGCGAGATTATTTCTTGCACAATACCAATGCACTGGCGTTATATCAATTTGCCCAACAAGCTAACTTGCAAAAATTAGTGGCATCGATTATTGAAAACCCAAGCACGTTAGATTTCGATGCAATAATCAAATCGCTATTTTATAACGTGAGTTATCCTGATTATTTGCTCAGTTTGCCAATGGGTGCGGGTAAAACCTATTTGATGGCAGCGTTTATGTATTTGGATTTGTACTTTGCTGAACGTGAACCCGATAACAAACATTTCGCGCATAATTTTTTAGTGTTGATTCCATCTGGTTTGAAATCGTCTATCGTGCCAAGTTTAAAAACCATTAAACATTTTGAACCATCTTGGGTTTTGCCAGAACCCGCCGCAAGCCATTTAAAAAGTCTGCTCAAATTTGACGTGTTAGACGAATCAAAATCAGCGAAAAATAGCGGCAGAGCCAATAATCCCAATGCCCAAAAGGTCAATAACGTTTTGCCGAATCCGTTTGGTCAAGTGTTTGTTGTGAATGCTGAAAAAGTGATTTTAGATCGTGTCGAGCTAAATCCTACACTTTCAACTGTTGAAAAAACCGACGACGAAAAATCACGTTTTGCTAACGAATTACGGCATCTCATTGGTGAAATTCCTAACCTTTCGATTTTAATTGATGAAGTTCACCATGCCGCAACCGATGATATTAAATTGCGTCGTGTTGTTACCGATTGGCACGTTGAAGGTAACATCACAACCGTTTTGGGTTTTTCAGGTACGCCGTATTTGCAAAAAGCCGATACCATCAATATCGCGTCTGTGAGTTTAAAACTCACTGAAATCAGCAACACCGTTTATTACTATCCATTGATTGAAGCGGTTAAAACCTTTTTGAAAAAACCAAAAGTCCAAACGGGAAAAAATTTAAATCGTCTTGAAATTATAAAACATGGCGTTCAAGAGTTTGACGCGCTTTATCGTCACAAAATTTATACAAACGGAACAATTCCAAAACTCGCTATTTATTGCACCAGCATTGATGATTTATATGAAAACATTTTGCCATTTTTGACCAGTGAATTGGCGTGTGTGCGTGACGAGATTTTAGAATTTCACGGCGGTAATAAAAACTATCCGATTGCCAAAGAAAACGCCTTAGCCTTTCGTTCGCTGGATTTGCCGCACTCAAAACACCGTTACATTTTACTGGTGCAAATTGGCAAAGAAGGCTGGGATTGCCCAAGTTTAACAGGCGTAATTTTGTCGCAAAAAGGCGATAGCTCACAAAATATGGTGCTGCAAACCGCTTGCCGTTGTTTGCGTCAAGTGGATAGTGGACAGCATGAAACCGCGTTAATTTGGCTAAATCAAGACAACGCTGACACGCTCAATAAACAATTACAGCAAGAGCAACACATCACCATCGACGATTTGAATGCGGTAAAAGGTGACGAAACGACAGCTAAAATTGAGTGCGTTTCACGGTTAGAACACTTGCAACTTCCCGCGCTTGAGTTTCACCAGCTCAAAGTCACTTATCAAGCAACCGACATTGAAGACAATGCCAACACCCAAGAAAAATTAAGCACGTTACTTGCTGAAATCGACAATTACAAAAGAATTGCCAGCACCACAACAGACACCCTTGACAGTATTGGTGAAGGTTCAACCCGTTTTATTAACGAAGAAGGCGAGCAAGTCGCTTCGTATAAACAATGGTTATTTGATACGATGCGTGGCAGTTTCAAAACGTTAAGCCTTGAGCAATTAAAGGCTTTCGATTCTGACATTTACAAATTATTTGAATGCGTCACCTATCAAAAAAACGGGCAACATTTTTTCAATGATTTATATGATTTACCAAGCATTGAAAGCCAAATCCGTTTGAGTTTTGCCCGTCAACGTGAACTGCAAACAGAAACCGAAATCATCCCGCAAACAGCACAATTATTGTTAGTTGAAAAATTAACACCCGTGAATGAAAGCGGCGCGGGGCTTTATCCGAATAAAGTTGATAGCGCGAAAATTTTAGAGTTCGATGCGAACAAGAAACCGCTTGAAATCGATTTAGCTGAAAAACAACGTGGCTATGACGTGATGAAGCAATCAATGGAAGCTCAAGGTTTAGGGCATTTTGTACCAACATTTGAAGCGTTTCAAACAGGTCTTGAAATCAGCGCGGTTGTGAAACAAAAAGACCAATCTTTTCATTATTTGCCCTACGATTTTGGTGCAAGTGGCGCGAGTGGTTTTGAATTTGAGTTGTTCAAAAAAACCTTATCTCTGACGGATTTTCAAAATAAAGCCAACGCGCTGGAAATTTATTACAACGGCGAACGCGGTTTAACGGAATTTGTCATCGATTGTTTTACCAAAAACGGCAAGTATTGGAAAAACATCGGACATTACACGCCCGATTTTTTGATGATTCGCCGCGATGATGCAAACAAAATTCATAAAGTGTTAATTATCGAAACCAAAGGCGGCGTTTATGCAGAGAAATTCAAGCCGCGAAAAACCTTCATGGAAGCCGAATTTTTGCGCGTGAACAACGAAAAATACGGTTATAAGCGATTTGATTTCTTGTATTTAGAAGACAGCCAAACAATTGAAGCCAACACCGCGAAACTTAACGCTAAAATTAACCAATTTTTTACTGAGGTGATATGAACGATTTACCTGAATTACCTGAAAAAAGTATCAATTTTCTGCTCTATCACTCCGAAACAGCAAAAATAAATGTCCAAGTCATTCTCGGCAACGAAACAGTTTGGCTTTCTCAAAAAGCAATGGCTGAGTTGTTTGGATGTAGCACTGATAACATTTCATTGCATTTAAAAAATATCTTCAATGACAATGAATTAGATGCAAATTCAGTTACCGAGGAATTCTCGGTAACTGCCGCAGATGGCAAAAAATATAAAACGAAATTCTACAACCTTGATGCCATTATTTCGGTGGGTTATCGCGTTAATTCTGCGCAAGCGACACAGTTTAGAATTTGGGCAACCAAAACGCTGAAAGAATACATTATCAAAGGATTTGTGCTGGATAGCGAAAGATTAAAGCAAGGCGGCAATTTATTTGGTAAAGATTATTTTGACGAATTACTTGAAAAAATACGCGAGATTCGCGCCAGTGAACGACGTTTTTATCAAAAAATAACCGATATTTACACGCTTTCAATTGATTACGATAAAAGTGCAGGGCTAACAAAAGAGTTTTTCGCCAGTGTTCAAAACAAACTGCATTGGGCAATCACGGGAAAAACTGCGGCTGAGATAATTTACGCTGAATCCGATGCGACGCAGTTATACATGGGATTAAAAACTTGGAAAAATGCACCTGATGGAAAGATTCTAAAATCTGACGTTTCAATTGCTAAAAATTACCTTTCTGAAAGTCATATCAGAGAATTAGAACAAATCATTTCTGCCTATCTTGATTTGGCTGAAAACAGAGCGCAGCGTCAAATACTGATGAAAATGGCAGACTGGAGTAAATTTTTAAACAGTTTTCTTGAGTTATCTAATTATCCGATTCTGCAAGACAAAGGCAGAATAAGCCAAGAACGCGCAAAATTAAAAGCCGAACAAGAATTTGATAAGTTTCGTGTTATTCAAGACCAAAATTTTGAAAACGACTTTGATAAAACCATTAAGCACATTCAGAAAAACTAATCATGCCAATAAAATACATCCCACACGCAAAAAATCCCGTCGAAGGACAAGCGATTTTAAACAACATCACGCGACCACAACGGGTTTTGCGTTACCGCGAAAACAACCAAGTGTTTGACCGCATTCAACGCGGAATGCCTTTTTACGAAGTTGAAACGCAAGAAATCATCGGCGAACCGTCTGACAATTTAGTGTTGCGCGGCGAATGTTTATCAGCGTGCGCGTATTTGAAAAGCCAAAACATTCAAGTCGATTTAGTGTATATCGACCCGCCTTTTGCCAGCGGCGCAGATTATGCGAAAAAAGTTTATATCCGCAAAAATCCAAAACTTGCTGAAAAAATTGCCGCCGCAGAACACACGATGGACAGCGAAGAATTACGCAGTTTTGAAGAAAAAATGTACGGCGATATATGGCAAAAAGAAGATTATTTGAATTGGATGTATGAAAATTTAATGGCGATTAAAAGCGTCATGAGTGACACCGCCAGTATTTATGTGCATTTGGATTGGCACATTGGGCATTATGTGAAAATTTTAATGGATGAAGTTTTTGGCGAAGACGGTTTTGTTAATGAAATTATTTGGTCATATCGCAGCGGTGGTGCTTCTAAAAAGTCATCCATTGCAAGGAAACATGATGCGATTTATTTCTACTCCAATAATCCAAATGAATTTGAAATCAATACAATTTATGAACGTCAGTATTTAGAAAAATCGTTTATGAATTCAAAACAAGATGAGAAAGGACGTTTCTATGTTGATACGATTTTAACTGACAGTTTAAACGGTGTTGTGAATAGAGTAATGGATGATGGAACGGTAAAAGAATACAGCACTAGACCCGTGTTAAATTTGTCCGTCGAACGGTTAGATTATTCAACTCAAAAACCTGAAGGGCTGCTTGGATTGTTAATTGAAATTGCCTCGAAAAAAGAGATGATTGTCGCTGATTTCTTTGGTGGCAGTGGCGTGACAGCAAAAGTCGCGCATGATTTAGGACGGCGATTTATTCATTGTGATGTGGGCATTAACAGCATTCAAACCGTGCGTGACCGTTTAAAAGAAGCGGGCGCGAGTTTTCAGATGTTAGAAATTCAAGACGGCGTGAGTTTGTTTCGTAATCCACAACAAACGATGGATAAATTAGCGACATTGATTCCGAGTTTGCAACGTGGCGTGGAAGGGATTGGCGCGTTTTGGTTTGGTTCAATTGTTGACAGCAAGTTAGGCACGATGCCTGTTTATGTACCGAATTTGTTGAATTCGCAAGAAAAGGTGTTAGACATTCCACAAATGAATCAAATTTTAAATCAAGAATTGCCTGATTTAGACATCGATGTAAAAAAAGTGATTGTCTATTACATTGATATTGATGACGAACAAGCACTCAAAAAATTCATTCACAACAATAACAACACCAACATTGAAGTCGAATTGAAAGATTTAAAGAATTTGCTGCATGACGTGGTGATTGAAGACATCGTGAAGGTGAAATGTAGCGAAGTTGAAGATGGTTTTGAAGTCGAAATTATGGAATTTATCAGCGATAGATTGCTGCAAAAAATTGAAACGTTTAATCAAAAAAGCAGTACCAAAACGCCGATTGTGATGAGTGATGACGGGCTGGAATTGATTGAAATGATCGCGCTAGATTGTGAAAACGACAGTGGTGTGTGGCAGAGTTCGACTGAAATTAAAATTGATAAACTCGGATTTGTAATGAAAGATGGCGTGAAAACGAAAACGTTTTGGGATGGAAAAGTTTTTAGTGAAAAACAAGTAAAACGTTTGAAAGTGCGAAATATCAGCGGTGATGAAACGGTGATGATGTTGGAGGCGGTGCAGTGAGGCCTAAAAAATATAGTTGTCCTGCCTGTAAGCAAAAAACAGGTGTTGATATTCTTTATGGATTACCGATTTACGAAGCCTTTAAAATGGCAGAAAGAAAAGAAATTGTTTTAGGCGGTTGCTGTATTGATATTAACAACTTAGAACGCGCTTGCACGAGTTGTGGGCATGAATGGCTCATTAAACGGCGGAAAATAAAGTGTGAGTTTGTTGCTTTGGTGTTGCCTGCTTTGGAGTCGCGACACGGTGCTAGGCTTAGCCGTTCGCCCTGAGCCCTCGAAGGGCTCATTACGAACGGCTTAACATCACGCTATCCCGTGTTAAGTGGGCTGTTTCATTAAGGTAAAATGCGCACAGCAATCAGCCATTAGGCGAGAAGATTCTGCGAAGTTCAGTCGAACACAACAGAGATTAATCATCACGCATGTGTTTATAGGCATTAATCAAGCCATTGGTGGAGCTATCGTGGCTGGTAATCATGTCATCATTTTGTAGTTCAGGCAAAATTGCGCTAGCTAAGACTTTGCCTAATTCAACGCCCATTTGATCAAAAGAATTGATGTTCCAAATAACGCCTTGTACAAAAATTTTGTGTTCATAAAATGCCAATAAAGAACCTAGGGTTTTTGGTGTGAGTTTTTTGAACAAAAAGGAAGTAGAGGGCTTATTGCCTTCAAATACTTTTGAGGCGACTAATAGCGCGTCGTGCTGCTGTTCTGGGCTAAGTTCTGCGGTGACTTCAGCAATGGTTTTGCCGCGCATTAAGGCTTGTGGTTGAGCTAAAAAGTTGGAGACCAAAATGTCATGATGTTCAGGCAAGGAGTAATGACTGTTTGCCGCGACTAGGAAATCACATGGAATCAGTTTAGTTCCTTGGTGAATTAATTGAAAAAAAGCATGCTGACCATTGGTGCCTGGCTGCCCCCAAATAATAGGCCCTGTGCTGTAATCAACGCGTTCACCCGTTAAGGTGATACTTTTACCATTACTTTCCATGTCTCCTTGTTGAAAATAACTGCAAAAAAATTGCAGCGATTGGTCGTAAGGCAGGAGGGCATGTGAGTCTGCACCAAAGAAATTGTTATACCAAATGCCCAGTAATCCCATAATGACAGGTATATTTTGTTCGAAGGGCGTGTTTTTAAAATGTTGATCGGCCTCAAACGCACCTTGCAATAGTTCTTCAAAATTATCCATGCCAATGTACAGTGCAATCGATAAACCTACGGCTGACCATAAGGAATAACGTCCACCAACCCAGTCCCAAAATTCAAACATGTTATTGGTGTCAATACCAAAGGCTTCAACGTTTTCTGCGTGCGTGGAAATGGCGACAAAGTTTTTACGAATGGCGGTGGGATCGTTAGCTTTATCAAGTAACCATTTTTTTGCTGATTTTGCATTCATCATGGTTTCTTGGGTGTTGAACATTTTAGAAGCCACGATAAACAGTGTTGTTTCTGGGTTAAGTGGTTTTAAGCGTTCGACTAGATCAGCTTGATCAATATTTGATACGTAATGCACTTTTAACCCAGAACCATAAGGAGTAAGTGCCGTGGCGACCATCTTGGGGCCTAAGCCTGACCCACCAATCCCAATATTAACGACATCAGTAATCGCTTTGCCGCTGTAGCCAGTCCATTCACCAGCTCTTACTGCATTACAAAACACGCGCATTTTTGCTAAGACACGGTTGATGTCAGGCATAACATCTTTGCCCTCGACAAAAATGGGATGGTTGTTTCTGTTGCGTAAGGCTGTGTGCAAAACAGCACGATGCTCGGTGTTATTAATCACTTCCCCCGTAAACATCGCTTGCATCTTGTGCTGAAGATTAGCTTGATCTGCTAATGCAATAAGTAGATTAATTGTTTCTTCGGTAATTCTGTTTTTTGAGTAATCAAACAGAATGTCGTTAAGCCGAAGAGAAAACTTAGTGTGGCGCTGCTTATCTTCAGCAAACGCTTCACGCAAGGATTGATTTTGAATGTGATTGAAATGGTCTTGAAGCGCAGACCATGCAGGTGAGGTTGTCAAGGAAGACATAATTGGGAAGCTCCGTTTTTATAATGATGGCTTAAGTCTACGAAAAGGACGTTTAGTTAGCAACAAGTCAAAAAAGTATTGTCGTTTGCTTATATTATTTATGATGGTAAGCTTGCCTTTCATCAAAGCCTTTATTTGGGTAGTTTCATGTGCTAGAGTTGGTTTCTATTTTTAGAGAAGAGTCTAGCAGACCATTTTCATTTTTATTGTTATTTTCAGTAACAAATTTTAATGCTCATATAATAATAACTATTTATCAGGACGGGAAGAAATTATGAAGACAACGCATCTATTTAAAAAATTATTTTTAATCTTTTTTGCAGCATTCTTTTCTGCAAGCCTTTGGGCACACGGTGGTGCCGCAGGAACAGACACTGATCAGTGTAAATTTGAATTGGAACCTGGTCATTGGATTCATTATACAGCTTACCAACCTAGTGTTTATTCTGCGCAAGAATTTTGCGGTAAATTGCCCGATGCAGCAATCAGAACACAGTTAGTTTTTGATTATCAAGATATGCGTTATAGAAAAATGTCTGTGGAGTTTGAAGTCACTAAAGAGCCAGAAGGAACGCGTGTGTTCTTTTTGCCAAGTCAAAAACACAAATCAGGCACAGTTAATTTAGAATTGCCAAATGGTGTGCCAGAGTCAGGTAAATATCTTATTCATATCACCCTAATCCCCGATCAAGGTGAGCGCTTAGATGCACATATGGGATTTACTGCAGGTACCGGTGAGCCAGTAAGTAAAACAAGTTATTTATTGTATATTTTCTTTGCTTTGGCTGGTTTATATATTCTTTATTTATCACACTCAGGCTTTAAAGCTAAAGTTGATGAAGCGTTTGCAAAAATTAAATCATTATAATTTAATCATTTATTGTATTAATGCTGCGGTTAATTTTTTTGTACGGAGAGAAAGCATGAACAGAGCTTTATCAATAATAGTCATGATGCTTTTTTCAGGCGCAGTCATGGCAATTGATTATCAAGATCATGATGGCATGTTAATGAATCATGGTGACGGTCATTTGATGGATATGGCAGGCGGTATGGTAATGGGGCAAAATGCTGACGTTTTGCCTGGTGGCTGTGATCGTATTTCTGAAACCAAAGAAATTACTGTTCATGCTGGACACAAATACGCTGAGAAATTTCCTGGGCGCATGTTTGCATTCGACACCCAAGAGTTTCAATTTAAGCCGTGTACACAATTAACCGTGCATTTTGTTAACGATGACACCATACGTCACCAATGGATGATGCATGGTTTGCCTAAATACCTTTACCCTAAAGGCATGTTTCATTTAGAAATTAGTGGCCCTGCGAAAGTTACGGGCACGCTGATTTTGCCAGCAGATGATAAAACGTATTTAGTGCATTGTGACATTGCTCAGCACATGGAAAAGGGTATGAAAGCCCAGCTTAAAGTCGGCAAAGGCGATGGTGATTTGCCTAGCATTCCTGGCGTAACCGCTTTAACTAATGCGGATAATTACACTGTGAGCGTGCCTGATTTACTTAAAGCAGCGGCAACCGAAGAAATTAACATAAGAAATGCTCCGCCCGTAGTCACTGATGCTAGCGTTGCGCCGATTAATTCAGCTCCTATTGTTACCGATTCCTTTGTTTCTGGAACCACTGTTATTGGCTTAGCGCTGGGCTTAATGTTAGCAGCGTTTGTCACTAATAAGTTTAAAGGCATGAGTGTTTCAGATAGCATTGCTTATCTTTTCGAGCAACTTCGTTTGGGCGTGGATATTTTGACAGCAACAGTATTGCCGTTTATTAAGAAATATTTTTCTAACAAAAGTAAAATATTACCTAGTAGTAAACATTAGTTTTGATGTTTTAAAAAACCCCTTTGCAGCCAATGCATAGGGGTTTTTTTTTGCCTGATAATGTTATGCGCCCACTAAAATATAGATGCTAGAAAATAGTACACAATTAATTGGTTTATTTGTCAGTGCGTTTATTTCTGCTACGGTGGCTCCCGGAGGATCAGAAGCTGTATTGGCTTATTTAGTCTCATTAAATACGCTACCTGTGGTGTACTTGGTTGGGGTAGCTACCTTAGGAAATACCTTAGGGGCCATGACAACATGGTGGCTGGGTTATCTTGTTGAAAAAAAAATCACCACTGAGCACGTAGCTAAAAACAAACAACGTGCCTTGGGCTTTTTTAGGAGGATGGGGGTTTGGGCATTATTATTCAGTTGGGTGCCTATTATTGGTGATGCTCTGTGTTTTGTAGCGGGTTGGTTAAAACTTCCTATTGTGCCCTCTTGTCTATTGATTATGACGGGAAAGTTAGCACGATACGCAGCCATCGCATGGTTATTTGTTTAATATTTAGTAAAAGAGGTTTTAGTGTTACGTCACTTTCCAGATACTACTCATCGTTATCCTCATAAGAAACGTGATTATGTTATCGCACTATTTACGTTTTGTTGTGTCGCCATCTGTTTGATAACAGATGCTACAGCAAGCATAGAAAAACAGCAGGCGTTAGGTGTCTGTGGGTGGATATTTTTGGTGTGTTTGTTGGCAGGTGAAAATCGCGAAGTGCGAACGCAAGTGGTTATCGCCATTATTTTTGCAACCATTGGTGAGCATTTTGCCTCTCCCTACATGCAAGGCTATACCTATCGTTTTGGTAATGTGCCTGCCTATGTTCCGCCTGGACATGGCATGGTGTACTTAACAGCGGTAGCGCTTGCACGCTCAGGATTATTTTTGAATTATGCGCGCACTATAGCGATATTTGTGGTGCTTGTGTGTGGCGTTTGGTCGGTGTGGGGAGTGAGTAGTTTGCCTGAACAAGGTGATTCAGTCGGTGCGTTATTATATTGTGTATTTTTAGGGTATCTATTTAAAGGTCGCTCCCCAATGGTCTATTTAGCGGCCTTTTTTATTACTACATGGCTGGAGTTAATTGGCACTTATGAAGGCACTTGGAAATGGGCTGCTATCGACCCCGTGTTGCAGTTACCTCAGGGTAATCCGCCCAGTGGTGTGGCAGCGTGGTATTGTTTAGTTGATGCGGTTGCCATTGGGGGCGCGCCGTATGTATTTAAAAGTTGGCAGCAACTACAGCTGTTAATGGTGAAGGTAGGCAAAAAGAAGAACGATATAATACAGAATTAACCCGTGTGTCATGTTTTTCATGACAACTATTTATTTTAGCGTATCAATCTAGGAGCAATAATGGAACGACGTAATTTTATTCGACTAAGTGTAATGGGCGCAGGTGCGATGGGAGCAACTCAGCTCGTGTTAGCGCAGCCAGCAGCGGCCGAAAGTTTGTCGGCGATAAAAAATATTTATTTTACCCAGGAGTCACCTGGACGATGGAAAGGCAAAGAAGCCACGCATTTACCCGTGATAACGGTAACGGCTGAAGGTGCTAATTGTCATGTGAAAGTCGTTACGCCGCACGAAATGAAAGGGCTTGAGCATTATATTGTTAAGCATGTTTTACTCGACAAAAATTATGAAGTGCTTGCAGAGCACATTTTTAATCCACTTGAAGATAAAATGGCTTCATCAGTTTTTTTGGTAAATAACTACCAAGGCACTTTGTATGCCTTAAGCATGTGTAATAAACATGATCTTTGGTTAAGCTCAGTCAATAGTTAACTATACTTAATGCCATAGTAGATCTTTTTTGCATGTGTTGCGATCTGCTCAAACAGACGTTTACACTATGTAAGAAGGAGGAACTATGGCAATTAAAGACTGGCCCGCAGATGAACAACCAAGAGAGAAGTTACTAAGCAAAGGGGCAGGTGCGTTAACTGATGCAGAATTATTGGCCATTTTTTTGCGTACTGGTGTTACAGGTAAATCAGCCGTCGACTTAGCGCGAGATTTATTAACTGATTTTGGTTCTTTAAAAGCCTTGCTCGACGCTAGCCAACCTCAATTTTGTAGAGCCCATGGCTTGGGAAATGCAAAGTATGCCCAGTTGCAAGCAGTCATGGAAATGGCAAAGCGTCATTTTAAAGAAGTATTGCAACGGGGCAGTGCGTTAACCAGTCCAGATATTACCCGTGCTTATTTAAGTGCGCAGTTACGCGGATATAGCTATGAAGTATTCGCCTGCTTATTTTTAGATAACCAGCATCGAGTCATTCAATTGGATGAACTGTTTCGAGGCACCATTGATAGTGCGAGCGTCTACCCGCGAGAAGTTGTTAAACAAGCCTTGCATCATAATGCCGCAGCCGTTATTTTTGCTCACAATCATCCTTCGGGCATCAGTGAGCCAAGTTATGCAGATAAGCAAATTACCGAAAAACTAAAACACGCCTTAGCCTTATTTGATATTCGTGTTTTGGATCATTTTATTATTGGTGACGGGCAGCCTTACTCGTTTGTAGAAAATGGCTTACTGACCCCGTGACAGACAGTTTGGTATCTGCAACGATAAGAACAATGGGTGTTGATAGATGCACAGTTCTGGACGTATTTGAATGTTATCAGTTACTATCAATCTGAATTTTTAAAGCAACTAAAAAATTCATCTAACAATGCTCATTACTCAGTTTCAGCGTTTTATCATCAGCACGATAGCGGGTGTTGCATGAGCGGAGTCATGACTGATAATCAAAATAATAAAAAAAACAGGAGGGTATATGTCGTTAGACTTAGCAAGCATTGAAAAATTAGTGATTGAAAATAGTTTATGCGCTACAGCAGTGTTTGCTGCGGTAGGCTTTTTTCTTATCACCGTCCTAGTGTCGATATTATTAACACTAGGACATAAGCGTAAATTAAAAAAGGCATTGATTCGTGCGCAGACTGAATATAATGAAAAGCTAGAGCAAGCAAAAAATAGTGCGCAAATAGTGCAGGAGAAAATACAGGTATTAGAAGAAAACATAAGTGTACAGTGTCAGCAGTTAGCTGATAAAGAACACGTAAATAAGGCATTGTTAACAGAGTTAGCGCAGCACAAGGAGCAAGTTTCAGCGTTAACATTATTGTTGCAGCAACGGCGTCAGTTAGTGCAACAAAGCTGGGAACAAGCAAATCAGACCGAAGGTATTACAGAGGATATTGCCAGCTTAACGGATAATATACTCTTTGAAAAAGGCATGGCGAAATTAGCCGCGTTTCCTGCCCAGTTAGTGATAGAAAAACGTCGATGCTTAGAGCTTGAGCAAATAATTTCCAGTGGCCAAGCCATGTTGGCAAAACAAGAGGTTGATCTTGATACTTTAACGGATCGTTTCAATTTCGTGACTGCTCATGATGCTGAATTAGAACAGAGGCTTAACGCAATTACCCAAGACTACCAAACGTTACAAGCGCAATTTCACAGCTATCAAATTAACAGTGAAGCTGCACAAAAATTAACTCAGGCAGAAGTAAATCAACAGGCACTAGCGCCAACGGTTGAGGTGCCTTTCGTTAACGAAGACCGCACTGTTGCGCAAGAAAATAGTGCTGACGCCAGTCAATTAACAGCGTTCCCGTTATCAGAAGAATTACACAATACGAGTACGCAGACTATATCTTCAGAGCAGTTGTCAGTGGCGATTACTGAACCCCATGCTCAGCAAAAACACCAGCCTAAAGACGCCAGCAACTTAAGTACGTATGCGGCGCAGACGTTTATAGCCAAAATGACCAGTGCGGCACAGCGTGAGAGCACTTTACCAACATCACCCTTAACCGTACCGACAGAAAATAACCCGGTAAATATGCTTGAAGACGAGGTAGTCACGTCACCTGAGCATAAGCAAAACGAGCTGAATCAAGGTCGTCAGCTTACACTTGCTGAGCAAGCCGAGCCCATGTTGGCGAGCTTATGGCAGACAGTCGCTACTTCGATAGCGTCTTTTTCAGGCACAGTTAAGGGCAATAATGCGCGTGATGAGGGCGTATCCATGTTAGAAAAAGCCGATGACCTTACCCAACAATTAGCTACGCAAATGAAAAATTTATACGCAAAGCTACGCATTAAATAAACGGCATAGCGTAGATAAGGAAATTAAGTCACTTTTGTATAGTTTCACCACCATGTTGTTTATTAACCCGTAAGGTGTCATTCAATAGGGTGTGCGTCGGCGTTAACTGTATTGCCCCCATACGATGCGCCACATAGGTCGCAATACGGCTTTCGCCTATTGCGACCTATGTAGAAGTTCATAAGTGTATTAACATTATGGATATCCCGCTTTGCTAAAAAGCTTTTGCACGGCTACTTATGTCTTGCGTATGAAATCAAGTCTATTCATCTTTCTGATACAACAAAGAGTGGAAATTAAATGATTACAGTCAGTTAAATAATTTCAAATACTCAGATTCGGCAATAATATCTACCGTAGCGTCTACGCGATCCAAAAACACTTTGCCTTGTAAATGATCACACTCATGCTGAAAAATACGCGCCACAAAACCTTCTAATTGCATCTGTTCAAGATCACCTAAAACATTAATATAACGCGCCTGAATGGTTTTAAATCTGGGTACTAAAGCACGAATTGACGGTACGCTTAAACAGCCCTCCCAGTCTTTTTCTAGCTCAGTACCGACCGCCTCAAACGTAGGATTAAACATCACCGTAGGCGCCATTAAGGGCGCGTTTGGATAGCGTTGATTTGGACGCGAAGCAACAATAATAATTTGTTTCGACACATTTATTTGTGGTGCCGCAATGCCAACGCCTTGGCTAGCCGTAAGTACCGTTTGCATAAGCGTAACGGTTGCTTGAATGGCTTTCTCAGCCACATTATCGACAGGTAACGCGTGGCAGCGAAGAACTGGGTCTCCCAATTGTAAACAGGTGGTGCTAGGTTCATTCATGGTTGGGCAAGCTCTTGCAGTAACTGCGTTTGTGCTTGAATAAAAGGCTCATTGTCGGTTTTAGGTGGGCGTTGATAGGTGCCGTCAGATTGCATCACCCAGACTTGAGAGTTATCGTGGAAATATAAATTAAGATCATCCAAAATGCGCGTTGCTAATTTTTTGTTTTCAATAGGGAAGCATACTTCCACGCGTTTAAACATATTACGATTCATTAAATCAGCACTTGAGGCAAACACTTCTTGATTGCCGTTATTGGCAAACGTATAAATGCGCGCATGTTCTAAAAATCGACCAATAACCGCACGCACTTCAATGTTGTCGGAAATGCCAGAAATACCTGGGCGTAAGCAACAAATTCCACGCACTAATAACTTAATGATAACGCCCGCTTGCGAAGCACGATACAACGCCGCGATGATCTGCTCTTCTACTACGGCATTGACTTGGATAATAATTTTAGCGGGGCGACCGTTTTGAGCATGTTGAATCTCCCGATCAATTTTATCCATTAAGCCTTTGTGTAAGGAAAAAGGTGATTGTAATAATTTATTTAATTTACTCACTTTGCCAAGACTGGTGAGCTGTGCAAAGACGCGACGAACATCTTCACCAAGTTCTTTATCACACGAAAATAAACCGTAGTCTGTATAAATACGCGCTGTTTTAGGATGATAATTTCCCGTACCAAGATGCACATAATTACGTAATTCTTTACCTTCTCGACGCAGCACTAAACACATCTTGGCATGGGTTTTATAGCCCACCACACCATACACCACATGCACGGCGGCCTCTTGTAATTTAGCGGCAAGGTCGATATTGGCTTTTTCATCAAAACGGGCGCGTAATTCAATCACAACCGTAACCACTTTACCTGCTTTCGCTGCTTTAATTAAGGCGGCAACAATAGGTGAATCAACGCCAGTTCGGTACAGCGTTTGTTTAATCGCGAGTACATCAGGTGCTTCGGCTGCTTGGCGTAAAAAATCAACCACGGGGCTAAAGGACTCAAACGGATGATGCAATAAAATATCCTGACGTTTAATGGCAGCAAAAATATCTTTATCCCGACTCAATTGTGCGGGTACTGACGGTTTAAACGAAGGAAATTTTAGTTCAGGGCGATCAACTAACGCATTGATTTCTTGAATTCTATTTAAATTAACAGGCCCATTGACTAAAAATAAACGGTCTTCCATTAAGTTAAAACGAGCTAATAAAAACGCCACGGTATCTTCAGTGCATTTTGCATCGACTTCAAGGCGTACCTCATTGCCATAATTACGCATCGCCAATTCACCCTGCACAGCCAGTAATAAATCATCAATTGCATCATCATCAACAAAAAAATCACTATTTCGTGTCACTCTAAATTGATAACAGCCCTTTACGGTCATGCCATGAAATAAGTCATCAACAAATTCATGAATAATTGATGATAAAAAGACAAAATCATGTGGGCCACTTTGTGTTTGGTCAGTAGGTAATTGAATTACTCTTGGCAAGGAACGCGGTGCTTGTAAAACGGCACGACCACTGTTACGGCCAAAGGCATCTTTGCCTGTTAAGGAGATAATAAAATTTAAACTTTTGTTTAAAATGCGTGGAAAAGGATGCGCAGAGTCTAAGCCTACAGGCGTTAAAATAGGCAGCAACTCTTCGTTAAAATAATTTTCCAGCCATTTGTGTTGGGATTCATTCCAATCTTTACGGCGAATAAAACGAATATTTTCTTCCGCAAGTTTAGGAATCAGTAAGTCATTTAATACTTGATATTGATCAGCAATCAATTGGTGCGCATGTGCAGAGATTTTACTAAGCTGTTCGCAAGGAGTTGTCCCATCTGGGCTTAAGGTGTTTGGGTCGATAATAGCCATTTCAATAATACTGGCCACGCGAACTTCAAAAAACTCGTCTAAGTTAGAGCAAGAAATACACAAATAATTGAGTCGTTCAAGCACTGGGATAGTTTCATTTTTTGCTTGTGCAAGTACCCGTTTATTAAATTCTAATAAACTTAAATCACGGTTAATAATAAGATCTGGCGAGGTGTGTAAGTCGATTTTTTTTTCTATCGAAGTAATGTCCATGGTAAGCCTAAAAATAAAAGTTTATGGCATGACGCCAGTGATAAGAAGATGTCTATCCGTGCTTGCCTGACACGTAAAAGGCAGTTGCAGATAGTGTAATTGGTCTGTGATTTCATTAATATTAAACGCCGCTAGCAACGAGTAATAAAAGTCATGTTGTAAAATTGCAGGTTCATTTTTAGCATAGGTCTCGACAAGGTCGTGTGCGTGCTGTTCACTTTCTGGGCGCATTAAATCCATAATGACCACGCGTGTGCCAGATTGAGAAACATGTTTAATAGTTTGCCAGAGGCTGTTTGGATTGGGCAAATGATGTAATAAACTGTTGCTAAAAATAACTTCGTAGTGATTTCGTGGGAGGGCAGCGGTGGGAATATAGCCAGCCAAAAACTGACAGCGCGTAGCCAGAGCAGGTGGGCAGGCGGCTTTTGCATAGTCAAGCATAGGCACAGAGCCATCAAGCGCATCAACATACGCCTGAGTAAAGTGTTGCACAAAGCGAAGGCTAATATCACCAGGGCCACAGCCTAAATCTAAGGCATGGCCACAAAATGCAGGGTTATCAATAAAGTTAATTAGGCATTCAATAAAATGCTGATTTGGTGCGACAAAATCAGCCTCAGCATAGGCTTTTACTTGCGCGGCATCAGTCATTAATTCAGTTTCTAAGCGTCTTTTCATCAGTGTGTTTAATCCCTTGTAAAGCCACGGTTGCCTTGTAGACCACCAGTGTGTAAGGCAATGATTTTAGTGCCAGGCGCAAAATACCCTTGGCGAATAAGATCAAATACACCATACAGCATTTTGCCCGTATAAACAGGTTCCAGTGGAATTGCGTGCTGGCGTTCAAAGGCGGCAATAAAGTGCAGTAATGCAGGCGACGTTTTGGCGAAACCACCAAAATCATACGCGGTGTTTACTGACCAATGAGTATACGTGTGTGGCAGTAACTTAGTAATATCCCGCGTTAAAAATTGTCCATGACGAACCGCAGCAAAGCCAAGCACCTGACACGGTGCAGGCACCGCAGCAATTAACCCTGCTAGTGTCGTTCCTGTTCCACACGGTGCGCATAGGACATCAAAATCTTCAGTGATGTCAGTGACTAATTCGCCGACGCCCAGCAGTGCAAGCGTATGTGCGCCCCCTTCTGGAAGCCAATAATCAGTAGCCTGTAAAGGCATGAACAACTCCGTCGGGGTGGCGTAACGCAACAAACGAAAATCAGTGCGTGAGATAAAATGTAATGTCATGCCCCAGTCAAGCACATCGCGTAAGGTTGGTGTAAGCCGTGCGGGTTGCTCACCGCGAATATAAGCGACAGTCTTGACATGTAAGCGCTGACCAAGATACGCCAACGCATGCAGATGATTGGAATAAGCGCCACCCATACTAATCAGCGTTGTCGCCTTTACAGCTAAGGCATGATTAAGATGATATTTAAGTTTGCGCCATTTGTTGCCAGAAATAATGGAATGCAGGCAATCGTCGCGTTTTAACCACAGCTCTATACGGTGTTGCGTAAGGAGTTCGTGCCTAATTTGGCTTAATGTCGAGGGTGAAAAATGCGTTTCTAACGCCAGTAAAGCAGGATGCAATGAAGTCCTCAAGTGCAGTTTCTCAGGGTAACATAATGATAATAATTGCTTATCGTTGCAGCGGTAAGGTAGCCCTGGGCAAAACGACGTAGCGGCACAGTCGTTAATATTATCAGCGTTACTTAACCGTATTGTCTATTTAATAAAATAGGGTATTTATACTGCACAAGTACATTGTTTGAAGTGAGTCCTTCGGCTATGCTCAGGAGAGCCTTATTGGACCATAAAAAGCTTGGGACAGTTTAGCGGCTAGTTGTTTTTTTTGGGGCGTAAACTAGCTGCGGCTAGTGAAATATAGAAAAAGTGTTCAAGGGATAAATTTAATCATTCTATAATGATATTATTTACTCAATAATGTGGAGAACAATTTTGCAACAGGATGAATTACAACAGATTTTAAGAGGGGTTGACGAGGTTTTAGTTGAGCATGAATTAATAAAAAAACTTGCTGAAGGTCGCCCTTTGCGCATCAAGGCAGGTTTTGATCCCACTGCACCAGATTTACATTTAGGTCATACCGTTTTAATTAATAAATTAAAAACTTTCCAAGACTTAGGCCATAAAGTGCTTTTTTTAATTGGCGATTTTACCGGCATGATTGGCGATCCTACTGGCAAAAATGTCACACGTAAGCCCTTAACAAGAGACGATGTGATCGCTAATGCACTCACCTATCAACAACAGGTGTTTAAAATTCTTGATCCAGATAAAACCGAAGTGATGTTTAATTCCACTTGGATGAACGCCATGACGCCTGCTGATTTAATACAATTAGCAGCAAAACATACAGTGGCAAGAATGTTGGAACGCGATGATTTTAGTAAACGCTTTAAAAGTGGCCAAGCCATTGCCATTCATGAGTTTTTATACCCCTTAATACAGGGTTATGATTCCGTGGCGATGCAAGCAGATATTGAATTAGGTGGCACGGATCAAAAATTTAATTTATTAGTGGGGCGTCAATTACAAGAAGTGTATGGGCAAAAGCCACAAGTAGTGATCACCATGCCTATTTTAGAAGGCTTGGATGGCGTGCAAAAAATGTCTAAATCACTCAATAACTACATCGGCATAGCAGACAGTGCAGAGGAAATGTTTGGTAAAATTATGTCTATTTCCGATCAATTAATGTGGCGTTATTTTGAATTATTAAGTTTTCGTCCTTTAGCAGAAGTTAAGCAATGGGAGCAAAACTGTCAAGCAGGTGAAAACCCAAGGCAGTACAAAGTGCAGTTAGCCCAAGAGATTATTACCAGATTTCATAACGAAGCCGCAGCAATTCATGCCTTAGAAAGCTTTGAAGCACGTTTTCAACGCGGCGCAATGCCAGAAGATATAGAGGAAATATGTGTCGCTATTAATGGTGATACACACAGTGTTACGGCAATTTTAAAAGAAGCAGGTTTAACGGCCAGTACTTCAGAAGCCATGCGCATGATTAATCAAGGTGCGGTTAAAATAGATGGCGAAAAAGTAACTGACCCAAAGATAATGCTACGCGTAGGTAGTCAGCATGTTTATCAAGTGGGCAAACGAAAATTTGCCCGAGTAAGTTTAATAGCGAGCTAAGCGAAGTGTTGCTGGCTGAGTAGTATCGATGTCACCGACGACGCTATTCAGCTAGTAGAGTAGTTTCATACGGGACTTGACAGTTAATCAAAATGTTACTTACATAGTATTTATAGCATCACATGGGACAAAAAGACATTATCTCTAAGCAGATTTTTAAACGCATCTTGATTGATGTGGCAACCCATATTTTCAATTTACACTTAGATACCGTTGAGCTTATTGAAACCGAGCAGCAGCGTATAGAAGATCGACGTGCTGATTTAACTGCGCGTGTTAAAGACCGTGAGGGCAAGTCGTTTATATTGCATATTGAAATTCAAAACCAGAATCAAAAAGATATGCCCGATAGAATGTTGCGTTATTTAACCGATATTCGATTAAATTATCCTGATGAAGAGGTTTTTCAGTATTTGTTGTACATAGGCAAAGCGTCGTTAACCATGCCTGCTACGATACAAACCGCGCAATTACACTATACCTACACGGTAATTGATATGCATACTATGGATTATCACTTTTTCATCAATCAAAACAGTCCAGATGCGATTGTGATGGCGTTGTTGTGTGATATTAAAGACATGGATATAAAAGCAGTTGTTCATGACATAGTGACAAAGCTAACGGCCATGATGCAAGGAGACAGTAAAAAGTTAAGAGAATATCTGAGTATGCTAGAAATTTTAGCCAGTAATCGTGATATTAATTTCGACATAAAGCAGGAGTTTGAAATGTTACAAATAGAAATAGAAAAGCTGCCCAGTTTTATGATGGGGCAAGAAAAAGGCATGGAAGAAGGTATAGAAAGAGGCATGGAAAAAGGCATGGAAAAAGGTATAGAAAAAGGTATAGAAAAAGGCATTGCCGCAGGAGAAAGAAAAAGAGCCTTAATGATTGCCAGACAATTACTTAAAAAGAATTTTTCGATGCAAGAAATAGCGCAAGTGACTGGACTTGATATTACTGAGTTAGAAACACTCGATCAGCATTGACATTTGTTTGTGAAATAGACGTAACTATTTAGCCCCTACCTTATTTACGTCATCACGGCAGGGATTGCCTAGATGTCAAGTCCAGCATGATTAAAGTCCTTTTTTACAAATAATTCAGTGCTATTTTCTTGCCATTTTTGAATGGCTGGCTAGGGGGGGGATGATTATCGCTGCCACAGCAAAACATTATCAACTTGAATTATTTATTAAAGAGATCGGTAATTATGCGGGATTTGACACACTAAAAATAGTTAACTGACGTGACTATGACCAAGCAAGGTTCCCGTCGCAAACGCTAAATCAATCAGCGAAATTTGATAATCCGTTACCGCCCGAACTTCACGCAATTGCGCGTCACCCAAACGAGAGAGCGTTTCCAACACTTCAGTCATGGTTCGCAAGCCTTCACGAAATTGTTTTAATTCTGCGTCGTAATTTAGCCCAGCTAAAATCACATTTTGTCGCACGGCTAAAATACGTTGCCAATTTTGCTCAGTCGTATCGAGCGCGTCATAAATTTCACGTTTTACAGTCAGTTCGCGCAATTGCTGCGTACTTAAACGTTGCAAGCGCTCTTGCACCGCGCGTTCTAATTTTGATTTGCGTAATTCATTCGACAACGGAATTTCAACACGCATTCCCACCGACCAATCTGAATAATTACCATCGATGGTTTGATTAAACGCGCCATCAAACGCAGCAGTATCACGCCCTAACGAACCGTAATTATAATCAAGCATAAACAACGGCAAGGTTTGATTTTTCAAATAATCAATTTTGGTTAAATCCGCCGCAAGTTTTAATTCTAACTCTAAAATTTCTAAGCGTCCCGCAAGCGCTTTTTGAATCAATTCATTTCTATCAAATTCAAAATGTAGCAGTATTGGCTTGGTTTTCGGGATAATTAAGGTTTGAGAGTCGAGCGTTAAATTCGTGTCATTGAGCAATAATTTCAGTTGGCGTTGGCGAATTTTTAACGTGGTAGTGGCGGTAATTAAACTTTCACGCCGTTCTGCAACACCAATTTCAGCACGATTGACTTCAACTGCCGCAGTTAAACCGTTTGCCACTCGTTTTTTAACCATTGTTAAATTATCAGACGCATTTTCATATTGTTGACGACGCACGTCTAATTCGCCCCACGCCATATAAATCGCCCAATACGCGCGTTCAACAGTGGCTAAAACGCGAATAGATTGCAAACGAGTTTTCACGTCAATAATTTGCTGCTCATATTGTGCAATCCGAATTCCTGCCACATTTGTGTCGATGCCGCCATCACGCAATAAAGGCTGACTGACTGAAAAACGCAGCGCATTTTGATATTCCGTTGACGGTACGCCTTTAAATTGTTTTTTCTCATTAAAAGGCGAACTTAAGGTCACTTTCGCGCCTGTACGAAGGGGAATTACAATGCCCGCTTCCATCTCCAACACTTGTGTTAATTGTTCAATCGCGGTGAGTTTATCGGTTTCATTTTCAAGTAGTGAACTGCTGCTTGTTGGCGTAAACGTCACCACATCTAAATTCTGCTTAGGCGTATCTTTTTTGCCGTATTTAGCTTTGGCAAAAATTAACTCATCAAATTTCGCTTCTTCTTCGCTCACTTGCGTGGCGGCAATTTTGGGGTCAATTTCAGCAATTTTTAAATCTAAATTATTTTCTAAGGCTAAGGCGCGAACGTTTGCCAACGTAAATTCAACCGATTCTTTAGGCGAATCGGTTTTTTGCACAGTTTTTAAATCACGTTCCTTAAATCTCGGTAAAGCTTGCTCACGAGTTTCAGGTGGCGATTTTGTGACTTTATCAAGTTCAACACCTTCTTTAATACTTAAACGCGCCTCAGCTTTTTCTTTCACTGGCGCGAAACCTGAACCATTTAAATAATAACTACAACTGGTGGTGAATAAACAGCCGAGAAAATAACCTACTTTGAGCGTGAAATGTATTTTATTTTTCATGTTTTTCAGGGGTATAAACGGGAGGAAACGCATTAAGTTGTCGCCATAATTCATACGCCATGGTGACGCGATTCAGTAAAATCCAACCATCTACGCGCACACCTTGACGTAAAAAACGCTCCGAAGGCCATGCTTCAGAATTTTCATCTGGTGTTAACAACACACGAAAGTGCCCTTTGCCGTCGTCGGTCGCATCGACAAACGCAACATTACCACCAAATGTGCCCACAGCAACTTCTGGCCAACCGCCAAATTGCAATGCAGGCCAACCTTCAAATTGCAAACGTGCATGACGACCCGGCATAATCAGCGTCACATCATTACCACTCACCCAAAGTTCAACCGCTTTTATGTCTGCATCAGGAACTAACGTTAACAGTGGGTCGCCTTGTCGCACTAAATCACCTTGTGGATTTGAAAGCAAACGCAACACACTGCCATCACGCGGAGCTTTGACAGTTTGTGAATGCTGGCGCGAAACATCGACTTCATTTTTAAGCAAACTCGTGCGGCTGTCTTCGAGTTCACTTTGCACTTTATTCATTGAGGCCGTTGCGGAGTTAATTCGTGCTTGCGCGTCGGAGCGAATTCGCCCAATTTCTGCTTCTGTGGCATGTTGCTCGGCAAGAGCACCTTTGAAGGTCGCTTGATTGCTATTTAAAGTACGTTGTGCAATGACTTGATCTCGTATCGCAATTTCATGTTCGCGTTTTGAAACTAAGCCATCAGCCAGCAATCGTTCTAAGCGTTCAATTTGTAAATTCGCTGTTTGCAAAGTAGCGTGCGAGGACAAAATACTTTCTTGCGCGGAATTCGCTCGTTGCCGCGCTACATCTAAACGATAGTGCGCGGTGGCAATTTGCAAATCACGCGTCGCAATTAAATTTTCACTTTGCGCTGTGTAAGCGCGTAATTCATCTTCTTTTGCACTGAGTTTTGATTTTGCTACGTCGCGCTGTTGTGTCAAACGCGTTAATAATTCTGGGTCAACGTCAACAATTTCAACTAAAACGTCACCTGCTTTGACTTTTGAGCCTTCTTTTACAAACCATTTAACCAGCCGCCCACCAATTGGAGCTTCAATGTTTTGCTGCCGCTCAATTGGCGCAAACGCAGTCACTTTTCCCGAAGCTCTAATATTTTGTTGCCAAGGTGTCGTCAATAAAAGTGGTGGAATAACTAAAAACAAACCGACACAAAGTCGAGTTAAAACGCTCACCGTTCGCGGCGTGCGTGCCGCGTTGAGTGCGCTAAGACGTGAATGGATTGGTGATAGCGTCATGCCTGTATTCCCTCCATTTCAATCACACGCTCACAGCGTGACGCAATGTGCAGTTTTTTTGTGAAAATCAGCACGGTTGTTTTAATTTCAAAAAGGTAAGTTAAAACGAAATCGAGTGTCTTTTCGTCTAATTCATCCAGAAAACTATCGATAATCAGCAACGAAGGTTGGTGAATTGTTGCTCTTGTCAGCATCAGCAAGTGTTGTTGCGTTTTTGAAAGTGGCGAGCCCGCTTCAGAAAGCGATAGCGAAAGTGTTTTACCAAATTGGTAGCGCAGTTTTTCAAGCAAACCTAGCGCGTTAAGTGATTTTTCAACTTCTGCCCGTTCAATGTCTTCACGTCCAAGTAACACGTTATCCAGCAACGTTCCTTCGATGATTTCGATTTCGTTCAGTAAAAAAATGCGCTCACGCAAGGCGGGTAAATTGAACGCCTGTACGTTGACATGTTCAACTTCAATATTGCCTTTTTGCGCGTGCCGCAAACCAAATAAAACGTCACAAAGTGTTGATTTTCCACAACTCGCTTGCCCTAAAAAAGCAACTTTTTCACTCGCAGTAATGTGAAAATTAATGTTATTTAAAACCGCAGGCATTGCTGGATAATGAAACGAGACATTTTTAGCCGTTAGCGAAACGGCTGGAGGCAAAGCAATAATTTGCCCTTTTTCATTTTCTAGCGGCAAATCAAGCAAATGCCCAATTTTGTCAACGGCAGTGAGTAAATCGTAAAAACTTTCTAAATGTTTGCCAAATTTAATCAGCGACGCTAACACGGTTGAAACAATTAATTCTGCGGCGACGAGTTGACCAAGTGTTAATTGTTTTTCAATCACTAACTCACCGCCAATTAACAGTAAACCTGTATTGGCAATCGCATAAAGCGTGACCGAAGCGATAATTTGGCGCAACAAAATCTGATAATGTGATTTTTTTTCGATTAAATAATTATTGGACAAAATATCCGTTTTTTCTTGTGCGAATTGTTCGCTTGTTGCCGTTTTAAAGGTGTTTTTATTTTCTGCAAGCGCTTCAAGCCAATCCACCAGCGCGTATTTTGCTTTAGATTCCGCAATTGATGTTTTGATCGCATTCCGCCCTAAAACGAACATAATGAAAGCAATCGTGAGCAATAATGCAACGTCAAAACTGAGTAAAAATGGATGATAAAACGCCAATAAAATCAAGCCAGCAATGGTTTGCATGAGTAAGTGCATGCCATCTAAAACCAGCATGGCTGTCGATTTCTGCACCGTTTGAATATCAAAAAAGCGATTGATTAACTCTGCACCACGATGCGTGTCGTACAAATGCCGACATATTTTTGGCAAACGATACGCTAAATCTGTTGCAAGCCGCACAAATAAACGGCGTTGTATCATTTCAGCAAGATAGGATTCCAAAACAAAAATCACACCCAAAAATGCCAAAAACACAAATAAAATGGTGCAAAGCACCACGAGCGGTTGTCCCATACCGCCCATTGCAATAGTGTTTACAACAGCTTGCACAGCAATGGGCGCAGATAGCGCAAGTAATCCCGAACCTAAACCCAGCCCTAAAATGAGCCACAAATCCTTTTTTTCTGGGCGAAGCATGGCAATCAGGCGTTCAAAAGGCGTTAAATGGTGAGGGTGATCGTGAGAAACAGCTTGTTCGAGCGGTTTTTTGGGCTGAATCATTAAAAAATCTGTTTGTTGCAAAATAGATGTTTTAAACAATTCTTGTACTTGTCCAAAATTTAAAATGTGTTCTTCAACCGTTTCGTCTTCAATTCGCACCACGCGAAATTTGCCAGCAGAAAAACCGTAAAAAAGTACCCAACTTTCATCGGGTAGCAAACTCAAAAAAGGCGTTTGCACACTGGAATTATTCAGCGCGTCTTGCAACGAAAGGTTAACATTTTCAACGTTTAAATCGATCTCATTACACAGCACAGGCAAGTCCTCTAACCAATTAGAAATGCCTTTTTGCGTGAGATGAAAAAGTGCTTCAAAAGATTGTGGTTGCTCAAATTGAGTTAATAAAAAATGGAGTAGTGTGTGACTCGCATATTTAGACAGATGAGGATGTTTCATAAAATGTTAACAATGTGTTTTACCGTTCAATTTCCAAAAAATGTTACTTCACCTGTTGAAATTTCGTGAATACCACCAACCAATTTGAGTTCACTATTTGCCAGCATTTCCTTCAAAATCGGGCTGCATTCAATAATAGATTGCACCGTTCTTTTTACATTAATAACGGCTACTTTTTCAACGAATTCGTTGTTGCTGGAATTGCGATGTGCTAGCTCTGTTTTTTCGTCATAAACAGCGGGCTGAATTTTTGCAAGTAAGGCGGTCAGATTTCCCATTTCAACATGATCGCACGCACCTTTTATTGCGCCGCATTTGGTGTGACCTAGCACAGCAATAATTTTTGCGCCTGCCACTTTACAGGCAAATTCCATACTGCCCAAAACATCTTCGTTGACGATATTCCCTGCAATGCGAACGCTAAAAATATCGCCTAAACCTTGATCAAAAATCAGTTCTGCCGACGTGCGTGAATCGATGCAACTTAAAATAATTGCAAACGGATGTTGACCATCAGACGTTTCGTTGGCTTGTTCAAGCAAATTTCGATTGGTTTTCAAGTTGTTCACAAAACGATGATTGCCTTGTTTTAAAAGTTCTAATGCCATTTCAGGTGTAATGGCGGCTTGCATTTCTTTAGTGAGTGTTTTCATTATGTCCTCCGTGTAGATAATTTATTTGTTATGAAGAGACGATGTTTTTGGGCTTTCTGTGAAGACATGATTGCACCGTCTCTCATTAACGTATGAACTAATAAGCTACTTTTTCAAACGATTTCAAACGATTTCAAACGATTTCAATCAACACTTCATCAGGATTGGCAGGTTCACCTTTGACAATATGCACGGCTTTCACGGTGCCACTAATTTGTGCAGTGACTTCGGTTTCCATTTTCATCGCTTCGGTAATTAAAACTGCTTGTCCTGCGATAACTTCTTGTCCAACTTTCACTAAAACATCAATGATATTGCACGGCATACTGACGGTCACATCGCCTTTGCCTTTCGGTTTTGCGCGTTTGCTTGCAATCGTACTTTTTACCGCGCCCTGCGTTCCGCCTTCAAGCACCATTTCATCAAGTGTTTCCACGACAATTTCTTCTGGCACGCCATCAACCATAAAATAAAAATGTCGCATGGTTTGATTTTTCGGGCCTGCGCCTGTGACTTTGACGTGATACGACTCGCCATGCAACGCAACATTAAATTCCGTTGGCGCGGTGGAATTATCCGCAGGTTTTGTGTCAATTTCGAGCGGTTCAGGAATTAACGTGCCTTGCAAACGTTGTTCTAAAAATTGTTTGCCTACTTCTGGGAACATCGCATAACTCAATACATCTTCATCATTTAGCGCGAGCGTTCCAATTTCTTGGCGCAAATTTTCAAATTCAGGTTTGAGTAAATCCGCAGGACGGCAATCCATCACCTCTTCTTTACCAATCGCATATTTTTTCAACTCACTGTCAACGCTGGCAGGCGCTTTGCCGTAACCGCCTTGCAAATAGCGTTTCACTTCGTTGGTAATCGTTTCATAACGTTTGCCTGTTAGCACATTTAACACGGCTTGCGTGCCAACGATTTGCGAGGTTGGCGTAACCAGTGGCGGATACCCCAAATCTTTGCGAACGAGCGGAATTTCTTTATAAACCTCGCCAATTCTATCAAGCGCGTTACGCTCTTTTAATTGATTGGCTAAATTTGAAATCATGCCGCCTGGTACTTGAAAAACATGAACTTGCGTATCAATGCCTGTAAATTCGCTTTCGTAACGGTGATATTTTTTTCGCACTTTCGCAAAATAATCATTCACGTCTTTGAGTTTTTCTAAATCCAATCCTGTGTCATAAGGCGTGCCTTTTAATGCGGTGACTAAACTTTCTGTCGGTGGGTGGCTGGTGCCGCCAGCCCACGAAGATAAAGCGGTATCAACGTGCTGGCACCCGGCTTCAATGGCTTTGAGTTGGCACATTTCAGCTAAACCCGAAGTTGAATGACTATGTAAATGCAACGGCAAAGCCACCGCATCTTTGAGCGCTTTCACCAGTTCGCTGGTTGCGTAAGGCGTTAATAAGCCCGCCATATCTTTGATAGCAATTGAATCACAACCCAGTTTTGCTAACGCTTTGCCAAGCTCCACAAATAACGAAATGTTATGCACAGGACTTGTGGTGTAACAAATCGTGCCTTGTGCGTGTTTGCCCGATAATTTCGCAGCGTCAATCGCGGTGGTTAAATTTCGCACATCGTTGAGCGCGTCAAAAATTCTAAAAACGTCCATGCCGTTTTCTGCGGCTTTTGCGATAAAAGCACGCACCACATCATCAGAATAATGACGATAACCAAGTAAATTTTGCCCACGCACTAGCATTTGCAATCGAGTTTTTGGCAACGCCGCTTTTAATTTTTGTAGACGCTCCCAAGGATCTTCTTTTAAAAACCGCAAACACGCATCAAACGTTGCGCCGCCCCAGCATTCCAGCGACCAATAACCCATATCATCAAGCATTTCACATGCTGGCAACATATCTGCCGTGTGCAGGCGCGTTGCGATTAAAGATTGATGAGCATCTCGTAAAATAACATCTGTAATATGAACTTTTTGCATTGTTGTTTTCCTTAAAATTTACAAACCAGTGTGCGCTGCCATCGCGGCGGCAATCACTTTTGCGAGTTCTTCGGGTTGAAGTTTGTTGGAATAATGAACTAACTCTGGGTGTTTTTCGACAAAGCCTGTGTTAAACGACGCAGCTTGGAACTCAGGGTGTTTGAGAATTTCAAGGTAATAAGGAATCGTGGTTTTAATGCCAAATAAGCCCATATCTTTTAACGTGCGTTCGCCGCGTTTAATCACATCTTCCCACGTTAGCGCACTGACAATTACTTTAGCGAGCATCGAATCGTAAAACGGTGGAATTTCATAACCTGTGTAAATCGCGGTATCGGTTCTCACACCAGGGCCACCTGGCGCGTAATAACGTGAAATTTTGCCAAAACTCGGTAGAAAATCATTTTGTGGATCTTCGGCATTGATACGAAATTGAATGGCGTAGCCGCGTCGAACAATGTCTTGCTGTTTAAAGCGCAAGGTTAGCCCCGCCGCGACGCGAATTTGCTCTTCAACAATATCAACGCCTGTAATCGTTTCCGTAATCGTGTGTTCAACTTGCACGCGGGTATTCATTTCCATGAAATAAAAACGCTCTTTGTCATCAAGCAAAAACTCAACTGTTCCTGCGTTGGTGTACCCCACTGCTTTTGCCGCTAACACGGCTAGCCCACCAATATATTGACGTTGCGCTTCATCGAGTTGCGGCGAGGGCGCGATTTCAATCAGCTTTTGATTACGTCGTTGAATGGAACAATCACGTTCATAAAGATGAATGGTATTACCGTGCGTATCCGCTAAAATTTGCACTTCGATATGACGCGGATTCACCACGCATTTTTCTAAAAATACTTCTGCACTGCCAAAGGCTTTGGTGGCTTCTGAAATCACGCGCGGATAATTTTTTTGTAAATCTTCGGACGTGTCACAACGGCGAATGCCCCGACCACCACCGCCTGAGGTGGCTTTAAGCATAATCGGATAACCAATTTTTTCGGCAATGTCGAGTGCTTGCTCAAGGCTTTCTAAATTTCCTTCTGTGCCAGGTGTGACAGGAATTCCCGCAGCAATCATGGCTTGACGCGCGTGGGTTTTATCACCCATTCGCGCAATCACTTCTGCATCAGGGCCAATAAACACAATCCTGCGTTCTTTACAGACTTTGGCAAAGTGCGCGTTTTCAGACAAAAAACCATAACCTGGATGAATCGCATCACAACCCGTTGCCGCCGCTAAATCCACCAGCGCGTAAACGTTCAAATAACCCGCAAGCGGTTCACTCCCAATACAATAGGCTTCGTCGGCCTTTTTGACATGCAAACCAAAACGATCTGCCTCGGAATAAATCGCCACCGAGCGAATCCCCATTTCAGCGCAAGCGCGAATAATCCGCACCGCGATTTCACCTCGATTCGCAATTAAAATTTTGCGTAACATTCTCTTCCTCCAAAAATGGGCGAACAAAAATTAATGAACAATGTTTAAACTGGAAAAAACTAAAGATTCGAGGAACAAAATAATGTCAGCTTCATTTTTTTCTTCTCCAAAATCGGTTAAGGAAGGTAAATGATTCATAAAAAAATTCTGCAAATGTGCCATTTCAATAATTGTGCTGGACAGCGATTTTGGATACGGATAAGTCGGATTACATTCAAGAATAGTGTTGCCGATTTTAGCGCAAAGGTCTTTATAAGGTTTGAACAGGTGATCTGTGTTATCAACGGTTACTTTTTTTGTCAAATACGCTTTCGAGCCTTCAGTGACAATGATTTGATGCAACACACTTTCATTAACGTGCGTTGTGGTGATGCTGTCATCAATCGGGGTGGCAAGCAGCGCAATTGTTTTTTTGAGTTTTACAACGGGGTCAGTAATGTTGTGAGTGTGAAATGTGACTTGATATTCCAACCAACTCCAATACCACGCCGTGATATACATCAAAAGTCGATGTTTATTTTCAAAATAGCGATAAATTCCCGCTTCAGTTGTGCCGATAGTTTTGGCTAATTTTTTAAACGTAAACGTCTCAAAACCATCTTCGTGAATCAGTTGAACGCTGTGCAAAATGATTTTTTTGCCTAGTTCAGTCGCTTCAGGATTTTTGACGAATAACTTTTCGTTCATTTTGATTTGTAGCTGTAATTCCATCTCAATTTCCGTTTTTAAAAATAGGATTTTTTAATTAAAAAATAGCCTTCAAACTAAATTTGATATAAATACTATCATGCGTGATAAATTTAGCAACTAAAACTGGCTCAATGATATTTTTACTGGCCGCATCATTCTGAGCGCTGATGAAATACAAGCCGTTACGGATGTGCTTGATGGGTAAGTTCTTGCGCAGAAATAAGCGTATACCTATCAATCATAAATTAAGCTCCGTAGAGACGCGATTTATCGCGTCTAAATGCTAACACGTGGGTTTTTAAAAGTAGGGGCGCGATAAATAAAGACGCGATAAATCGCGTCTCTACGGTGACGATACCGTTTTGCAACAAGTCATTAGTTTAGAGCGTCTTCGCTCGTTATACTGCAAAGCAGTTATGAGCTAATAACTATTCCAACGTATTTAAACAGGATTCCCACAATGACAAGTACCCAACAACGCGCCGAATTACAACGCCAAATTTGGCAAATTTCTCGTTCCCACGCTCCTGCGTGGGAACGCATACGGACGCTGAATAATGGGTAGAAGCCGCTACAAAATAACCCAACCGCAACAGGCGCACTTCGTCACCCTGACAGTGTTGCACTGGATTCCGGTATTCACCCGCCCTGATACCGTCAACATCCTGCTCGATTCCCTGCGTTTTTTAAGCAAGAAAGGGCTTCATGTGTAGGCGTGGGTCGTGCTGGAAAATCACTGCCATTTTGTACTTCAAAGCCAGACGTTGGATCATGATATTGCCAGATTCAAATCATGGACGGCGAAAAGCCTGATTCAATATCTTGCGCTTCATAATGTCAGGCAAATTCTGGATCAGCTGGCGTTTTACAAAAAAGCCCATAAGGATGATCGTGCGTATCAATTCTGGCAAGAAGGCGTTCACCCTGAACTGATTCAGAGAGAGGATATGATGCGGCAAAATATTGAATATATTCACCAAAACCCGGTGAAGCGCGGTTATGTCGACGAAGCCGCACATTGGCGCTATTCCAGTGCCAGAGATTATGCTGGGAAATCAGGGTTATTGGAGGTTAGCCGGAGATGGTGAGGACGGTATGCATTACCACGCGGGAGCGTGGGAATGAGAAAAAAATTGCCGCTTTTGTTGAGAAGTTTAAAGGCGTGGGTGGACAGGTTTAAACTCGTTGATCAACGGTCAAAAAAGGGGGGTAGCACTCTGATTTTTAGACACGATTGTTTTACAAAAATAGCATAGCTGCCCATTAACAATGGACATTATTTATCACCATTGTGGGGTAATTGTTTTTTAGTTGGATAATTTTGTGTCATCGTTTATTAGCCAGTAAATTATGCAGTTAACCCTCTACTACAGCCCCTATCTTATTAAAAATGATGACTATCCCTACCTTAACATCACGTATTGACCATATTCGTCAGCTGCTAACATCAGCGATTGATATTAAGCTTCAACGTGATCATAAACACGGCCACACGCAAGCACTTACTGATCTTCAAGACGCCTATGATCTTGCGCGTGAAGAACCGTTATTACCTACACCTTGGCCAGAAATCACCAGCTATCGCTTAGCTCATTTGCGGATGCGTAAGGCATCTACCAACGAAGAATTACAAGATATTGAGAAACTTTTTGCTGAAATATCAGCTAAAAACAGGCTTACGCTAGGCATATTACCTAACATTTATCAGTTAGCTATCCGTATGCGCTTAGGGGAAGATTGTGCAGAGTTGTTTGCTGAGACAGTTTGTTTACTTGACCAGCCTAACCCTTTCTTAAATACCCCTAAGAAGTTAGAGCACACGCCAGTCCTTAATAATCAAATTGTTAATTATTTAGAATTACTTGCCTATGTGGGGGGCTTTGATTATTGCAATTTGGAAGGACGTTATTCCTATGACGATCCCTTTAAGGATCTAGGTTTGGGCGGAGGCTTTATTGTTAAAAGTAATTTTGTTGAGTTACCTGATATTCAGATGCCACTCTCATTGGCTCTTGCTCAAGCCTTTGAGCTTGCCGGCGATGACGGCTTAGTTCTCTCATGGGTAACATCAAACTTAACTGACTTCCATTGTTATCAACATTCAAAGCAAACGCCAGAACCGAAAGCTTTGAATCGAGCGTGGTCACTATTATTACGTGCAATGATAGCTGAGGGTAAGTTGTATAAACGTGAGCTTCAACCAGATGATACACGTAAGCATCTTGAGCGCATGAATACATTTCTCGCAAAAAAATTAAACGTTGATAAAAAAACGATCTTTGATGACGCCGGAATAGAAAAAAAGTTGTCGTCTGAACTTAAGGTTTTTGGTGTATTTTTTAAGGAACGAAAAAAAAGTGTCACAACGTCGTCACAACAAAATTAGGTAAATCATGCACACTAAAGCCTCATTCATCTTAAGAGGAAAAACGCATGACTCAGCATACACAACCCACCACCTACAAAGTTTTTGTCTATGGCTCCAATACTCATTTTGAAGAGTTAAACCATTGGTGTGCAGCAAAGTCAGAATCCCTCAATATCATAGCTACCGAACCAGCATGGTGCCCAGATTACCAGCCGACTTATCATTATTTCAGCTCCGGTAGGCAATGTGGTGCGCTTGATTTATTGCCTGCCTTAGGAAAAACAACCTCAGGTGCATTATTAACAATTGATATCAATACGTTAAACGCTCTCAACCGTAAAGAAGGTGCTCCCCAGTGCTATGAGCAACAGGAACTCAGCGTGCTTACTGCCAATGGTAAGCAGCACCAAGCCATTACTTTTATCACTGTACCAAGCAAACGTTCAGCGACGCATACGCCGCCTAACGAAGATTATGAGCGCATCGTGCGAGTTGGGCAGCGTGGACTGGGACACAATCCCCTTAATATGGAACAAGCAGCCGCCAACGAACCCATCACGCCAATAATCAAGACATTATTTGTTTATGGAACGCTGATGCACGATGAGAGTCGAAGCCATGTTTTGCCTCAGTATAAAATTACTGAGCGCCGAATGGGTCGAGTTCCAGGTCAGCTCTTTGATTTAGGTTTGCATCCTGCTTTACGACCCGCACAAACCCACTCAGATTGGGTTTATGGGGAATGTATCACCCTAGAAAACATTGAATCAGCCTTGCAAGAAACTGATTTAATTGAAGGTTTTCACGGCTTTTCTGATTCAGATAATGTCTATGATCGTCGATTACTTTACGTTACCCTGGAGGATGGTAGCTTAAAACTGGCGTGGGTTTATTTTTATCACAATGAACTTTCCGCGCAGCGCTTGGAACATGGACATTGGAATCCAAGGCATACCGATAAACCAGGTGAAGATTTGCCACCATTCAGTCTCTGTGTTGATTTTAATTGCACTGAATTTGAGCGCCGCATCGACCTACTTAAACATGCAACACAGCGTTTAGCTGGGGGCACATTAAACAGTGAGCAAGCCACGACTTTTGCAATAAATTTACTTCAGTGTCAACGTAATGAAGCAGAGCAAGCACTGGTTCCTGGTTCATGGTGTGTCATTCCTGGGACAGAGGGCATTCCTTCTGATGCACGTGTTGAGTTTGCGTTTATGCCAACCTATTGGGCGATAGCGTTTCTTTGTCGTTTTCAACTGGAATATCCAAAGCAAGCAGAACAGCTGCCAAATTTAACTCAAGCACTTGATTTAGCCTTGGATTTTTCTATTAAACGAAAGTTAGCTGGGCACGGTTATGAGGCAGATCTACAACGATTTATCGCTGTAGAGATTTTATATTTAGGGCGCGTGCCAGAATGGCTAACTTTACATCGCACACGGGGTCAAGCTTTACGTTGCGCGTTAAGACAAGCAGGAAGGGATTTTCGGAGAAAAGTGTTAAATGAAGAAAAAGACCTTTGGTTTGAAATTCCTGAAACTGATTTATTAAGATTTTGCGCACAGTTAAAAAATTAAGGGTTAAACCCAAGGCGTTCTGCCTTACACCGCTATGTAACACATAACATCGTTTTTTTACATCCTACGGCGGAACGCTCTATCAGACTTCCGCCTTACGAGAGTCCAACTTACGAGTTAACAGGCAGTTATTTAGTTGGAGAAAAAGGAATCAATGGAGCTTGATCCCATTGATTCGAAATTATTAAACGTTTTGGGATTTTAGTCGGTGTTTTTAGCTACTGGAATCAAAATCTCATTTCGTCGCAAGAACCACGGCGTAAACGGTGCATTGTATCTAGCCCATACTGCATCACCCACGATGACCAGCTTGTTTTTGTTAATCCATGTTTCAAGTTGAGATTTATTTTCAAGGTAATTTTCCTCACTCCAAAAACCTGAATAACGCACTGCGGCAATTTGGCGCGCGGGAACTTGACGCAAGCGGACGTTAGAGTTATCGGGCACTGGAAGCGTTTCTAGCGTGTACGAAGCAGGCATCATAAAACTTACCGCCCATTTAGCGTCTACACGCTGTTGCCCAACGGGAGCTGTCATATTAATTTTTTGACTGACAGGTTGTTGGGAAACTGGGGCCGTCATCGCCACCTTATTGCGTGTATGGTTATCACCAGAAATATAGCGAAAAAGACTATTGAATGCTTTGCTTCCTGCATTTTCAAGCTCACCTTCGACAATGATTTCAGCGAGAACATGGGGTGTATAGTCGCGTATTTCAAAGCTATCGTCTTTTTTTACCACAGTGTATTTTGCTTCTTCGGTTGCCATTGTATTTCTTGCCCCAACAAGTATAAAAGCCGCGAACAGCACGGTTCCAATTGAATATCTCATAATTACTGACTCAAAAAATGATTTGCCTAATGCGTTATTTAATACGGCAATCTGGTATCGTTGTCTACCAATTTTAATTCTTTATTCACCATACAACCGCACTCACCAATGAAAAAATTATTCGCTTTATTATTACTCCTTACCAGTCCTTTTGTATTTGCTGAAGAGCTTGAAACGCCCAGTTATAAGGTCACCATACAATCTAATTGTGCAGAAGGTTACGTATCTTGTGATGATGTGTCTTACACAGGAGTCAACAAAAAGTCAGGAAAATCAATAGCCTTGAAAGGCTATACTTGGCATACCCTGTGTGCCGATGGTGTGACTCCATGTCGTTTCCTGGGTTATAAATTCAAAAACAGCACGGTGACCTATACGGTTTCAGAAGAAGGTCTGTTGGAAGTTGTCAAAAAAGGCAATAAGGTAATATTCAGTGAGCAAGGTAACTGGCATTAAGCGTGAGCAGGCGGATAGGCAATTCAACAGCCTCAACCAAAATATCCCGTCTTAAATTTATTATCACCAGCACAATTTTACAAACTGTCGGCACTTAGTTGCTTTAATGTCAGATATTACTCGGTGGCTCAAAGCTAACGTTTTCTCTTGGCCATCAATTTTATATTTAAGATGAAAGTATTTTGCATCGTTGGGGTTAACTAAAAAAACATTCCTTTAGAATCTTATAACTTATAAGGCTTATCTTTAGGTTTTGCGTTCTTGCAGGCTGCGTTTGTTAAAGGCATTGTGGGGGGTATCTATTTTTAGTTAAGGCGACATACCCCCAAATTATGCAGGGTGTCACGATTCCTAATGGAGCGCAGAGACATAAAAAAAACCGTTAAGCCTTATGGCTTGGGGGTTCTGGTACTGTTTTAAACTACTTGAAATGTTAATTTGGTGGGGCGGCGGGAACTTAATTCTATCTCCATCCAATTGTTTTTAGTTAGGTTACACAAGTTGATTTCTTAGTGATGTTACTATTAGTGTTACTAAAAGAACAAATCACCCTGCTTTAAGGCTTGTTTTCCATAAAAACAATTTAGGCAACTCAACAAGAAAATTACCCGATTTTTCATAAATTAATTCAATTCCTAAGTCTGGAATTGAACTCATGATAAGGGGGTGGAAAATTGGGGTCAAACCTTTCTTATTACCTTCTGAAACCATGTGCCTAAAAATCGCCTGCCCCAGCTTTCACTAAGCTGCTTTACTAAATCGGATATTATCAATAACCGTCTTACTCATAATTGAAAAAATCCCGCCTTGCTCGTTATAAATAGGATCGTCTAGCTGATGCCATAATGCGCGCTCAATATAGCCATTGGTTACTTGATCCTGTACCGTTGGCTCATAGCTTCGTAAAAATAAGATATTGTCTTTATTGTCACTTACCTTGGTCTTGATTTCTTCTATTTCTGACACTTCTTGACAGATTTCGCGGATAAAAATAGCTTCTTCCTTGGTGATTTTAAATTTCTGCTCAATTTCTTCTATTGCTTTTTCTATGGTGGTTTTAGGGATGCCATTACCACCACGGCTACCGCCACCATTTGTTGGCTTTTTGGTTGGCTTTTTATCATTTTCTGACTTGCCAATATACGTTACCGCGCCTTTACTCACTTCAATATGCTTGAGCAGTAATTTTAGCTCGGAAGTTTTACCTTTTTTAACAAGGCAACTCGCCATAACCTCGGCAAAAACGATAAATTCATGTAAATGCGCTTCAAGCTCAAAGAATTGGGCGATAAAGTAATAAAGTTTGATGTAGCGATTCAGTAAAGCAATATAAGTCTTGCGGTCGTCCGCGTCTGGGTAAAAGGATGAAAACCGCGCTTTAAAATCCTGATTAATATTACTCAACAAGGCATCTAGCTCGGATTCCCTATTTTTTGCCGCCGCTTCTGCTGCACCGTAGGCTTGCACATATCCGTTAATATCGGCGGGACTAAATACCTCGGTGTCTATAGCTGCTTGATAAACCTCATCCAGTGCCGATTTATCCGGTTCTTTCTCTTCATAGGGTGAGCCTTTACGGTGCTGATTAAAGGCTTTAAAGATGTTTTTAGTGCTGTTGGTAAAATCTACCACCAAAATATCATCTTGTTCTTTATCTACATGCTTTCTATTTAAGCGCGATACCGTTTGCACGGCATTAATCCCTTTAATCGCCTTATCTAAAAACATCGCGGATAATAAGGGCTGGTTAAACCCCGTTTGAAACTTATTCGCCACTACTAAGATTCGGTATTCATCGGTATCAAATTTATCTTCAATAAGCGTTCTGCCTAACTGGTTAACCTTAACCTCTTCAATAGATTCATTAGTTTCAGGATCGTTATAATCACTAAAGGCAAATAGCACTTTATAAGGCAAACCCTTTTCCTCTAAGATTAACTTAATGGTGTTGTAAAACTTAAGCCCCGCCGGGCGGGATGAAGCCACCACCATCGCTTTTCCTTTACCTTTAAGGGTATCGGCAACTTGCTCTATAAACAGCTTAACAATAACTTCTGATTTATATTGAATTAAGGCTTCATCATTAAATGCCAATACTTTAAGAGCTTGTGCCAGAACTCCCGCATGAAATTCATTGTCTTGTATCGCTTGTTTGAGTCTTAAATGATAAAGCGTCTGATAAGAAATAATGTTTTGTGCGACATCTAAAATATAACCCTCAGTAATCGCTTCTTCTTCGCTGTAAATATCAAACGGCTTACCAAAATAATTGACGGTTTTAGGCGTGGTAGTGGCAGTAAAAGCCACTAACACCTGATTACTAATATCCAAGTTTTTCAGCTTATCGGCAATATCTTCATCATTACTTGCCTCGTCCTCTTCCTGCTCGTACTTTTGCCCATCCTCGGTAAAGAAGGTACGCATTTTGAGTGCTATTTTTCCCTCTTGGGAACGATGCGCCTCATCAATTAAAAAGGCAATTTTTCGGCTTTTAAGCTGCTCATCCGACGTGAGCTTATCTTGGATATAACCAAATTTCTGAATGGTAGAAACAATAATATCGCGGTTATTTTCTAAATGCTTGGCAAGGTCTTTTGATTGTTTAGCCAGATTCACTTTGTCTTTTAAATGGACAAAGTTGGCTAAATCGTCTTTGATATTTTTATCAAGGCTTTTACGGTCGGTGAGGATGACAATATTATCAAACACCTTTTGATTCTTATCGTCGTACAAGCTGTCCAGTTGATCTGCCATCCACGCAATAGTAAGGGTTTTGCCCGAACCCGCTGAATGATTGATTAAATATTTAAGCCCTAATTGCTGATGCTGATTAAATTGTTCTTTAACCGCGTTGGCAAGTTTCAGGCTGGCGCGTAATTGATGGTAACGGGGGAAAACAGTAAAGGACGGCTTTGAATGCAAAACGCCGTCTTTATCAATTTTTTCAACGGCGGGAACAAAAACTAAAAAATGTTCCAAATACTTAACAATGCTCTCTTTTGATAAGGCATAGCGGTATAAATGTTCTACGGGGTATTCGTTTTCGGTTTCTGCTTTATTCAACAATTGGGCATTAAACCAGCGAAACTGCTTATCTGAGCGCGGATTAGTGGCTATTTTTACTTCCAGATTACTTGCCGCAACGTACAAAAAAGGCAGGCTATACAGTAGATTGGAAAAATCGCGGTTTAAAAAACTATCATAGATGGCATCATCAACATTTTGCCCCTCATCTTCGTGTTTTAATTCAATAACAATAATCGGCAAGCCATTTAACCAAATCACTACATCAATGCGCTCTTGAGTAAGGTTGTTGTACCCATACTCTTTTTTAAAATGAAACTGATTGTGTTGATAATCCTGTTCAGCGGTGGCACTGGTTTTGGAACGTGGCTTGGGTTTATATAGCTCAAAACTTACGCCCTTCACATCCAGCTTATTACGCATAATCAGACATAAGGAATGCTGCTTTAAGGCCGCTTTAAGGGCTTTGATAATTTCTTGTTCAGCATCCGAACCATAATCACGCGCCAGCTCCGCAAACTTATCCGCTTGGGTGTTTTTAATAAATGCCAGTAATAACGGCTCAATAATATGATCTGTCTGGTTAGGTAATAACGCCTTATCTAGGGGGTTATAGCCGTGTACCGTTGCTAAAAACTGGCAGATATGCGCTTGAAATAAGGTTTCTTTATTACTCGGCATAATCTTTACCAGATAATCCAAGCATGATCATAATATTTGAATTTTTCATCAGCACTGATAATCGGCATATTTTCAATGGCGGATTGGCTTAATAAAAGCCTGTCAAACGGGTCATTATGATGTAGCGGTAATACTTTCAGTTGGTAAATATGCGGTAAATTAATATCCAGAATTTTTAAATCATTATCCTGCTGTTGTATGTGTATCATTTCAGCAATAGGAATTTTAAAATTCAGTTTACCTAACTGATTTTTTATTTGCATTTCCCAAACACTGGCAACACTTAAATACAGGGAATTGTTTTCATTTTCGCAGTACTCAAGTGCTGATTTACTCAATTTTTCTGGCGCAGTATCCAGCCATATAAAGGTATGGGTATCTAATAAGACCTTCATTATTCATCGCCTAACCAAAAATTATCAGGCAATGGTTCATCAAAATCTTCGCTCGCTTCTATTAAGCCTCGGTGCTGTCCAAACGTTCTTGATTTTTTAGCTTGTTCTATTGGCTTTGTGTAACGTTGTTTGATAAATAAAAAGAAATCATAGACGTTTTGTTGTGCCGATTCAGGTAAGGCTTGCCATTCTTGTTCTGTAATAAGTTGCATTACAATCTCCTATTTAATAGCTTGGTTATTAGTTTGTACCTTGATAAACACGTTTTTTACCTGTGACGCATTCATGGATTAGGGATTGGCGGTATTGGGTTAGTGTTTTGATTTGCTTAGCTATGATTTTTTTTGTTTTGTCGAGATTGGTGCAGGCTTTGTCCAAGTAATCGGCAATGGCTTTTTGTTCTTCCTTTGTTGGAACTGGGATTTTAAGATTTTTAATTTTACTTACTGATAGCCCAGCTTGAGCCGCTGCATTTGAATATTGATTTAAATTCATTGAGCGTAGTAGCTCACCTAGCCAAAAAACATTTAAATCAAAATATGGATTGCAAGCTACAGCATGTTCAGTGGCAAAAAACTCGCCTTTTACATAATTTATATTTCCACATAAATCACCTTGCCGACCAATAAGGATTTTGTAACCGCTATGGGTATAAGAGTCTGTATATCCTCTCAACCCATTTCCTCCATAAACAGGATAAAGACCTTCACTTTGTATTTGAAATGAAGTAATGCTATTTCCACTTTTTAAATCAACTATATCCTTGATTCGCTTCACGCTCCAATGCTCAGGAATTTTACCTAACCAATCAACCCCAGAATCTTTCATCGGTACAGATTTATCCAAGCCTTTTGTAACCGCCTCATGAATCAGTGATTTTCGATAGGCTTCTAATTTGTCTAGTTGTTGCTGTTTTAGGGCGATGGTTTTATCAATGTTTTGGCAGGCTTTGTCTAAATAATCGGCAATGGCATTTTGTTCTGAGATTGGAGGGCAAAAAAACTTAATAGATTCTATTTTTTCAGTAGATATATTTGGCTGAATTGTTGATGATGTAATCTTATTTTCAAAAATAGCTACGAAACCACTTGATTGAGTTACATATATTAAAAAACTATTATTAACTTTATTGCTTGGTTTAAAAAATCCAACCCGTTGATTGATTAAAAATGACTCATTTTCTAGTAATTTTACTGTCTTAATTCCAGCTTTAATTATTGGTCTTGTAAGAGCGAAAATTAATGAATTAGGTGGTGCGACATATTCGGAATAAATTATTTCATAATTTTCTGGAAGGTAAGAAATATCATCCCACTTTAATGACAAATGAGATACGTTAGATATTTTTAGTGTTAATGCGCCTTCCTGACGAAAATCAGAACTTTTAAAGGCGAATCCGCCTATTATTTTTCCGAAATCCTTGATTCTTTTAACCTGCCAGCTTATTGGGATTTTACCTAAGTAATCAACCCCAGAATCCTTTAAATCATAAGTCTCCATTACAATGCCTTTATTCCTATCAACAAATCTGTTGCCTGTTTTTCCAATGCCCAAAACTCTTTCAAGCATTCATCCCTACTGTCTTGCATCATTTTCTTATCCATTTTAAAACGTTGAGAATTTCATAAAATTTCTATGCAGGCATGATCGCTTATTATTAATGCGTGTTCTATGGTTTGAAGGTGGTCGCGTAGCGTTTTAATGGTTGCGGCTTTGCTTTGATTACCTGTTTTTAACCAAATTATTTTTGGCGGTTGACCATAAAGCAAATCCATTTCGTAATAATCGGCATCTTTAGTGACAATGATAAAACCGTTGTCGATGGCGTATTGCCGTATGGTTTTATCATCCACTTGCTCCAAACCCATTAATGCAACCTGCGTTGATTCTGGGTACAGGTCTTGGATAAACGGCACAATACGCCGCGATAGGTTTTCATCCAGTAATAACTTCATGAGGTTTTAAGGCTTACCAAACTATGCTCACGGTTGGCGGCAAAACTTAAACACGCGCTAATATCGGTGGCATTGAGTTCTGGAAAGTCTTCAATAATTTCTGCCGTCGTCATGCCATCGGCTAACCATGACAGGACATCGTAAACGGTAATGCGTAAACCTCTTATGCAGGGTTTGCCGCCTCTTTTTCCCGCTTCTAGGGTGATGATGTTTTGGTAGGTGTTTGCCATGCGTGTTGCCCCTGTGTTGTTTACTCTTCCAAACTGTTTAATAAAGCTGCGGCTTCTTGTTCCAATGCCCAAAATTCATTCAATAATTGTTCACTAGAAGTTGGCTCTACATAGTGATAAAAATATTTGTTCGGTAATATTTCATAGCCTAGTTGCTCGACTTCTTCCCAGCGAATAATAGGGTAATCAATTTCAGCGGCTAAAAACTGGGTTATATGCTGGGCTTTATCGGTTTGTGTGGCATCAAAAGGGATGTATTCTGTGTCCGCCAAATAATGGCGGTGATAAAACTCGGCTTCGGTTTGTTGCGCTTTCAGCCATTTTTTTATGTCGTTGAGGGTTTTGTCTTTTAATGGGCTAAGGTGTTTTTTTAGGTGTTCTGCCAATAGGGTTTCAAAGGCTTTAGCCCCGTCAATGTGCATTTCTATTGTCATATCGGCATGGTCTGCAAACGGTGATTTTATGCTTATGTAAAGGCTAAAATCACCATAAAATTCCAGTTGTTTGTTGATGTTGGTGTTGCTTAGCTGAGAAGGTAGCGGTTCGCGACTCCACATCGGTTTATCTTGTTCATCCGCTTGCCAATAAACTATTTTCACTTTGTGGAAGGCAAAATCGGTGGTGCTGAATTTTTTACAGTCGCTATCTGCTTGCCATGCGGAAAATTTGCTGTGTATCCAGTGGCGGTGTTCATCGCTGAGTCGGTTGCGTTTATTGCCAAAGGCTTTGGGTTCTTTCTCGTATTGCCCACGGGCATTGATAATCAGGACTTGATTTTTTTTATGCGCGGGTTTGTTGTTGCTGAGTAGCCAAATATAGGTATAAATGCCCGTATTATAAAACATTTGGTCGGGCATCATGATAATGCTGTCTAGCAAGTCATTTTCTAGGATGTGTCGGCGTATTTCACTCGCGCCGGATAAGGCATCGCCATTGCTTAAGGGTGAGCCGTTAAATAGGATGGCAATTTTAGAACCGCCTTGATTGGCAGGTTTCATTTTTTCAATCATGCTGAGTAAAAACAAAAAGGCACCGTCGCTTATATCAGGTGTTCCCCATTGATAGCGCGAGCTTTTAAATTTTTCGGCATCGTCTTTGTAGTCAGCCCAATTCACACCAAACGGCGGGTTTGAGATCATGTAATCAAACTGTTTGCCGTGGTGTTGGTCGCCATCGTCTCTGGTGCTTGCTATGTGGGGAATTAGCGAGTTACCGTGGGTGATGTTACTGCGGGTTTCGCCTTTTAAAATCATATCGGCTTTGCAGACGGCGTAATTTTGGGCTAAATATTCTTGTCCGTTCAGTAGGACTAAATCTTCAACTTGCTTGATCTCCGCGCCAGTTTTGGCTTTATCAATCAGGTGTTCTTTGCTGATGGATAACATGCCACCCGTTCCACAAGCTGGGTCATATATTGAAATGGCTTGTGTGGCTGTGGCGGGGTTAAAGTCAATGTCCATTAATTCAACCATGACGCGGATGATTTCACGCGGGGTGAAATGTTCGCCTGTGTCTTTGGCGTCGTCTTGAGAGAACTTTTGTAGTAGTTCTTCATAAACATAGCCCATTTCAATATTAGAAAGCCGTTCGGGGCTAAAGTCTTCATCCTTGGCAAGCTGGATGATGCTGGCAAGGCGTTTGGCTTTAACTATTTCTTCAACAGTTTTGCGATAGTTAAATTTATCTATAATTTCATCAATATTGGGGCTGTAGCTGTTGATGTACTCACGAAAATTTGCCTCAACTTGCGAGTGGCTTTCTTCCAGTATTTTGCTAAGTGTCCAGTCTGATTTGTTATAAAACGCTAGCTTGGTGGTTTCCATTAGCTTGATGCGTTTTTTTAAGTCCGCTTCGCTAATCTCAGGGGTTTTCTGTAGCAGTTCGGTTTTAAAGGCTTCGCGCTTGGTTTCTAACACGCATTCGATACGGCGTATCATTATCATGGGTAAAATTACAGTAGGGTAATCTTTGGCTTTAAATTTGCCACGCAGCTTGATTGCGCCTTTCCAGATTTCGTTAGATAGGTTGTTAAGGCGGTCTTTATTAATCATTAAGGACTTTTAATTTCTGATGGAATATTGTGAATCTGAATAATTTAGCAACAGTTTATACTAAAAGGCTATATGACACGCGCCATCATAATAATGTTAGATATTCTTATGGATTAATCACTATTCCCATAAGCAATTTTTCGGCAAGCGTTTGAGGCGGCGGGTTTGCCCTATTTTAACCCAGATAGTTTCCGCAAAACCTTGGTAACGCTTGGGCAACAGCTTTGCCAGACACCAGAAGAATTTAAGTGCTGGAGTCAAAATTTAGGCCATGAGGATGTATTTATGACTTTGTACAGTTATGGTCATGTACAACAACATCAGCAAGGGGAAATTTTGCAGCAATTAAAAATGCCTTGCGTGTCCTCCAGCAGCCAAAATGTTGATGATATTGCGAGGGCGGTTGTTAAGGCTTTGACCAGCCGTTAGTTTAATGCTGGCGTGAGTTAGCGCAGTCATTAACACGGGCAGTTGTTCTGGCTTAAGGGTAGGCAAATGCTGTTTGACTGGCAGTTGAAAGGCTTTGCTTATGCCTGTTAATGGATTGCTTGGAATAATGCCCGTGTTGACGGCGTAAACCATTATTTCATTAAGCCGTTGGCATAATCGCTTGACGGTTTCTAAACTGCCCTTAGCCGCAATTGGATCAATGACTTCTATGGTTTTGATTGCGGTGATTTTGTGAATGGGTACTTTGCCTAAATCAGGAAATATATGTAGTTCAAGTGATCGCCATGTATCTAATGAATGTTCCTCTGAAACCGTAGATTTTTTAACAACAAGCCATTTTTCAGCGATATGCTCAAGCGTATTGTTGTGCGCTATGTCATTTAAACGGTTGGACTCATCACGGTGTTCTTGTGGGTCAATGTTTTTTGCAAGTAACTCTTTGGCGGCATTTCGTTTAACTCGTGCATCCGCAAGGGATATGGCTGGATATGAGCCAAAACTTAAGGATGTTCGTTTTTTGGTGTATGGCTTGAAATAGTTAAATAACCATAGTTTTGAACCATTAGGTTTCACCCTCAGAGCGAGTCCATCACCATCACCATCAACTAAATTGAATTCCTTGTCTTTGGGCTTTGCTTGGTTTACTTCTGTATTAGTAAGTGGTTTAGTGACTCTAGCCATTTTAGTAACACCGTGTTTGATGAATTTCGGGTGATGTTACTATGCGTGTTACTAAAATGTTAAGATTTTATGAAACCTTGTAGGACGCTATAGGCAATAAAAAACCCGAAAACCTATTTTTATCAAGGTGTTTCGGGTTGTTTTTGTATCTTCTAAAACTTAAAATTGGTGGAGGCGGCGGGAATTGAACCCGCGTCCGCAAGTACTCCGCCACAAGGTCTACATGCTTATCCCATGCTTTTAATTTAGCTGATGACTACCCGCAGGGCCAAGAAAATCAGCAGCGATTCCGTAGGGTTTTAGCACCGCCACACCGGACAGGTTTTGGTGCGATCTTATGTAAATGACCCCTGAACGTCTAGCGAACTAGACTCTACCCGCATAAGCACAGATAGTCAGAGGAATGGAGGCTGTGTTTAAGCAGCGAGTGCCATTGAGTAGTTTTCGTCGTTTGCGAATACTTTTTTTCTGTAGATTTTACGAGGTGTACAGTCCTCGGCATGCACTCTAGGTTTCGCTACCCACGTCGAAGCCATGTCGCCCCCTTAGGAACACCTTCAATATACTGCAAATAGTCTTTTTTTGCTATGCACATTAATAATTATTATTGTCTTATTTACTAATAGTCGCTTATGGTTCGATAAACTCACCCTGAATGATTTAACTATTCTGCTAATCAAAATCTTAAAAGAGTATTTTTAAGTAAGGTATGTGTCGTGTTTAAAAACTAGGTGTGTGCGCGTTTTTATTTCATACTTTGTGTCTAAAGTGTTGAGCAAAGATTCATAAGTTTATTACCATGGTGGCTTGTTTTTTTTGGGGTTAAAGAATATTTGATTACTTATATAGTTATGTCAATGAGCCATAGCCATATATAGGTTAGTGGGTATCAATTTAGTGTGGGGGGAAATAAATGCGTGTCGTGTTAGAGCAGAATTCAGTGCATCTTTGGGTGACTTATCCTAATGAAATTGAAGCACCTGCGTTGTTATTGGCTTATCAGGCATTATTAAGTGATGCTGAAAAAATACGTTGGCAACGCTTTCAATTTGCTAAGCATCGTCATGCCTATTTGGTGACGCGTGCGCTGGTGCGTTCGGTGTTATCTTGTTATGTCGATATTGCGCCAAGTGCGTGGTGCTTTTCAGTAAATGAGTATGGCAAGCCAGCGCTTATGGTAGGACAAACTACGCTCCCTTTGCAGTTTAATGTATCGCATACAGAGGATATGATCGTGTGTGCCGTGGTGTTAACTCATGATATTGGCGTTGATGTGGAGTGTTTGCAAAAAAAACATGCGGTGTTAAAGCTGGCAAACTATTGTTTTGCACCACAAGAATATAACGATGTTGCAAGCTTATCAGCCGATAAACAAAGTAAGCGTTTTTTTGAATACTGGACGTTAAAAGAGGCCTATATCAAAGCGCGTGGCATGGGCTTGGCGTTGCCTTTGGATAAATTTGCTTTTTCAGTCACCCAGCCAGAGCATCTTCATATTAGCTTTGCCGAGGATTTTGATGATGACGCAACGGCCTGGACGTTTTGGCAGTTTCCATTTGCTGAGATTTATTTGGTGGCACTGGCATTGCAGGTGCCCACCACAACTTTGGTTACATTAAGAGTGAATACGGTGATTCCTTTGCAAGGCGAGTTAGCTAATGCGTGATGACTGTAATTTATCTATTAAGCCTGTCACACGTTCAATTTTTTGTTGAACGGTTTTACTAAAAATAGCGTGATCAGCTAAAATCTGGACAGTTTGTTTCGCACGGGTAATGGCGGTATACAGTAATTCTTTGGTTAAAATGGGATTAAGTGTGCTGGGTAAAACAATTAATACCTCATCAAATTCAGACCCTTGGCTTTTATGAATAGTCATCGCAAAAGCGGTTTCAACGCGGGGCATTCGTGCAGGAAGGTATTTTTTTATGGTGCCATCAGCACCGCTAAAAAATACCATTAATCGTCCTTTTTCAACATAATCAGGCATGCAAATGCCTATGTCACCGTTATACAAGCCTAATGCAGGATGATTTTCCATAATCATAATCGGACGTCCCGAATACCATGAGCCTGCATAATCAATCTGTTTTTGTTCAAGCAATTTTTGTTCGCAGGCTTGATTAATAAACGCAACACTATGTTCGCCATTTCGGTTAGCACACAGCACTTGAAATTGACCATAGGCGCTATAAACCTCTTCAAACGGCTTGTTTTGTTTGATTAAACTTAAATAACAAGCATGTTGCTTGGCAATGTACGTTATTAACTCACCAGTAAATAGACGGCAATGCTCATTGGCTTGCGCTAAGACCGACCATGCTTGGTCAGCTTGCTGGGCATTTACCGCATCCGCCAATGTTTTTATTGCACCCGCAAAACGATAAGTGGTTTTTAATTCTTGTGTGTACGTGGGTAAGCCAGTTGTTAAATTAGCTAAAACCGCTCCCGCTTCAACCGAAGCTAATTGATCTTTATCACCTAATAAAATTAATTTTGTCTTGGGTTTTAAGGCGGTCACTAATTTACTCATTAAGGCTAAATCAATCATTGAAGCTTCATCAATCACCACAACATCATAGACTAAGGGGTGGTCGGCATGATGGAAAAATTGTGATGAATGTTGTTTAGCACCTAACAACCGATGCAGGGTCATGACCGCTTCGGGAATCTGTTTTTTAATCTCTTCTGAGCAAGGTAGGTGGATTTTATTTATGCCAATAGATTGTTGTAAACGCAGTGCAGCTTTGCCCGTTGGGGCGGCTAACGCAATGGCTAGCGGTGTCGTGAGATTAAGTTCTTGTAATAACGCCAAAATTTTTACGACGGTGGTGGTTTTACCCGTACCAGGCCCGCCTGTAATAATGCTAAAGCGTTGTTTAATTGCTAATTCTGCGGCGAGTCGTTGCCAATCTATCAATGAGGATTCGGGTTGGTTTGGAAAATACCGCTCTAGCAATGGCTCAATGGATGTCGTCAGCGGCGGCGCTGCGTCTTGGTGTAGCATGGCGATAATGGTGTTCGCTAAGCACTGCTCATAATGCCAATAACGTTGTAAATATAAGCGCTTTTTTTCAATAACTAAAGGACGATGATTTTTAGTGTCGGTAAGCAAGGTGTCGGCAAGCTCAGCGGTAAACAGTAATTCAATATCCTGAGTGTTAATGTGCAAACAATTATGCCCTTGATGGAGCTCATACGATAAACGCATAATAATTTTTTCAACATACTGCTGCTGTTCGGTGGTTAAGTTTTTGGCACGCTGACTTAAAAAGCGAGCAAAATTAATATCCAGACGACTAAAAGGTAAATGTTCAAGTATGTGCATGATAAGTACGTGGCTGAGCAACTAAGGCAGACAGTCAGTTTAGTTGTTCGTGCCGTACGAGTGCAAATGAAAGTTTTCTGATGGTTAGCTGGCAGGTATCGTCTTGAGGTCTGTTGTTATCAACATTAGCACACTTAGTCTTATCAACTTGCTTAAACGAAGGAAGTGGCTAGATAATTACCACTATCCCAAGCAATAACCCCTATGTAATAATAAACTGCTATGGTTTTTATACTTATTCACTCCACCTTTTTCAAAGGAGAACGGTAAGTTGTTACTGGTTTTTATACTTCTTTATTTGGTTTTATCACTTTCATTACTAAAAGGTCATTAAATAATGGACGAGAACAAAAGAAAAGCACTCGGTGCCGCACTGATGCAGATAGAAAAGCAGTTTGGTAAAGGTTCTGTTATGCGTATGGGTGATGCTGCGGCATCTCGAGATATTGATGTTGTTTCTACAGGTTCATTAGGTTTAGATATTGCTTTGGGCTGTGGTGGCTTACCACGTGGACGGGTGGTAGAAATTTATGGCCCTGAATCTTCAGGAAAAACAACGCTCACCTTGCAGGTTATTGCGCAAATGCAAAAAATGGGCGGCACCGCCGCGTTTGTTGATGCAGAACATGCACTTGATCCTGGTTATGCGCAAAAGATTGGCGTCAATGTCGATGATTTATTAGTATCCCAGCCTGATACTGGCGAGCAAGCCTTAGAAATCACCGATATGTTAGTGCGTTCAGGTGCGGTTGATGTTGTGGTGATCGATTCAGTCGCCGCCTTAACACCTAAAGCAGAAATTGAAGGCGATATGGGTGATTCTCACATGGGTCTGCAAGCACGCTTAATGTCTCAGGCGTTAAGAAAACTTACTGGCAATATCAAGCGTTCTAACACTTTGGTTATCTTTATTAATCAGATTCGGATGAAAATCGGAGTCATGTTTGGAAGCCCTGAAACAACCACTGGCGGTAATGCCTTAAAGTTTTATGCGTCAGTACGTTTAGATATTCGTCGTATTGGTGGAATTAAAAAGAATGATGAAATTATCGGTAATGAAACACGAGTTAAAGTGGTAAAAAATAAAGTCGCGCCTCCGTTTAAAGAAGCTGAGTTCGAGATTTTATACGGTGAAGGCATTTCTTTTTTGGGTGAGTTAGTTGATTTAGGTGTCAAATATAATTTTATTCAAAAGGCAGGTTCTTGGTACAGTTATAACAATGACAAAATTGGTCAGGGCAAAGATAACGCAAAAACCTATCTTAAAGAGCATCCTGAAATAGCCCAAGACATTGAGGCGAGAATCAGAGAAACAGCCTTAGCCAAATCAGCACAGCCAGCAGTATCTATTGAAGAAGAGTTGCCTGCGTTACTCATTGATGACGAGTAAACATTAATGGATGCAGAGCGCAAAGCCATTAAGGATATGTGTTTGCGCTTGTTGGCACGTCGTGAACATAGCCAAAAGGAATTATTGGCTAAATGTAGGTTAAAAAATTTTGTTAAACAAACGGTGCTTGAAGTGCTTGCAGAATTAGCCGAGCAAGGCTGGCAAGATGATGCCAGATTTGTGGAAAGTTATGTTCGCAGCCGCAAGCAAAAAGGCTTTGGACCACTATTAATTGCTCAGCAGGTGCGCCAACGTGTGGCTGCTGAGCAACTCACGCCATGGCTTGAGCAAGACCCTGAGGAAAGCTGGTTTGAGCTTATTGTGCAGGTTTATAGTAAAAAATATCCACAAGACCTAATGAATATCGCTTTACTATCACCCCAAGAGTTGGCTAAGAGGCAACGGTTTTTATTGCAGCGTGGTTTTCCTGCTGAGTTAATTCGCACCTTATTTGCCCATTTAATTCGTAACAAATCTTAAGTTATTTTTTGTATTCACCTCTTCCATTTTTATCATGAAAAATTTGACTAGCGCAGCATTACGTACTGCTTTCTTGGACTTTTTCCAGCAACGTGAGCATTCCATTCAGCCTACCAGTTCCTTAGTTCCAGGCAACGATCCCACTTTATTGTTCACTAATGCGGGCATGGTGCAATTTAAGGATGTCTTTTTAGGTCGAGAGCAGCGTAGTTATTCGCGTGCAGCCACGAGTCAGTGCTGCGTGCGTGCGGGTGGCAAACATAATGATCTTGAAAATGTCGGGTATACCGCAAGGCACCATACCTTTTTTGAAATGTTGGGTAATTTTAGTTTTGGTGACTATTTCAAACGAGAAGCCATTGCCTATGCGTGGGAGTTTTTAACGCAAGAATTAGCTATTCCAGCAGAAAAGTTATGGGTCACCGTCTTTGAAGAAGATAAAGAAGCCGAAACTATTTGGCTCAACGAAATAGGCATTGATGCCACGCGCTTTTCACGCATTGGCGCAAAAGATAATTTTTGGTCAATGGGTGATGTCGGGCCGTGTGGGCCGTGTTCAGAAATTTTTTATGATCATGGTGCAGGCATTGCTGGCGGTCCGCCAGGAAGTCCTGATGAAGACGGTGATCGCTACATTGAAATCTGGAATTTAGTGTTTATGCAATATGATCGTGCCGCAGACGGCACCTTAACGCCGCTGCCCAAACCCTCGGTAGATACAGGTATGGGTTTAGAAAGAATTGCGGCGGTATTGCAAGGTGTGCACAACAATTATGACATTGATTTATTCAAACATTTATTGGCTGCTGTCGCCCAGCTTGCCAGCACTGAAGACACTAGCAATAGTTCATTGCGCGTCATCAGTGACCATATTCGTTCGTGTGCGTTTTTAATTGCTGATGGCGTTATGCCAGCCAACGAAGGGCGTGGCTATGTCTTGCGGCGCATTATTCGTCGCGCAATTCGTCATGGGTATCGCTTAGGCATTACTGACGTCTTCTTTTATAAATTGGTTGCGCCATTAGTTGCTGAAATGGGCGCAGCATTTCCAGTCATCATTGCCGCTCAAGCGCAGGTTGAACAGGTCTTAAAAAAAGAAGAAATGCGTTTTGCAGAAACTTTGGGTCAGGGCATGAAAATTTTAGAAGCCTGTGTCCTTAAATTAGCCGACACAATGATACCTGGCGAGATTGTTTTTCAGCTTTATGACACCTATGGTTTTCCTGTTGATTTAACCGCTGATTTTGCTCGCGAACATAATTTAAGTGTAGATTATCAAGGCTTTGAGCAAGCCATGGCCGCACAACGTGAGCGCGCCCGTTCGGCAAGTAATTTTAACGTGGGCTATGAACAAGTCATTCAGGTTGAAAGCGCAACCCTCTTTACGGGTTACGAGGCCTTAGAAGATACCGTAACAATTGTGGCATTAACTTTGGCGGGACAGCCTGTTGATACTTTGCACGCCGGGCAAGAAGGCGTGGTGGTGGTAGATAAAACGCCCTTTTACGCAGAGTCTGGAGGACAAGCCGGGGATTGTGGTGTTATTGACGTAAATAATGGCGTATTCACCGTGACTGATACCCAAAAACAGGCAGGTAGCTTATTTTTGCATAAAGGTAAAGTGAGCTTAGGCGAGCTTAAACTCGGTCAGGTGGGGCAAGCAAAAGTCAATGCAGAGAACCGAAAAGCAACAGAATTAAATCATTCCGCCACGCATTTACTCCATGCAGCATTACGAACGCTCTTAGGCGAACATGTTGCTCAGAAAGGTTCATTAGTCAATGCGGAGCGTTTACGGTTTGATTTTTCTCACTTTGAACCTGTCAGCACTGAACAAATGCAGCAGATAGAACAGTTGGTTAATACTCAGATTAGAATTAATAACGCTGTTGCTGCACAGGTTATGGCAAAAGAAGACGCCGTAAAAGCAGGTGCAATGGCATTATTTGGTGAAAAATACGGTGACGAAGTGCGCGTATTAACCATTGGTGATTTTTCTACAGAATTGTGCGGCGGTACCCATGTGCAACGCGCTGGCGATATTGGCTTCTTTAAAATCATCAGTGAAACGGGCGTCGCTGCTGGAGTAAGACGAATAGAAGCGGTAACGGGGCAAGGCTTTATAAACTGGTTAGCAACGCGCGAGCAAACCTTAACCAGTATTGCCAGCGCAGTAAAAAGCACCCCCGATAAAGTCGCTGATAAAGTTGAGCAGTTATTGGAAAAAAATCGCCACTTAGAAAAACAACTCGAACGCTTACAGGGACAGTTAGCCAGCTCAGCAGGTGCAGAGTTAAGCAGTCAAGCGATCAATGTAGGGGATGTTAAGGTCTTGGCCGTCACCCTAGATAATGTTGAAGCCAAAGCACTACGAGAACTGGTCGACCAATTAAAAAACAAATTAGGTCGTGCGGTGGTGGTGTTGGCAGTCGTTGAAGGCGATAAAGTTAGTCTAGTCGCGGGCGTAACAAAAGACTTAATGGCACAGATTAAAGCTGGCGACGTGGTGAATTTTGTGGCCTTACAAGTAGGCGGCAAGGGGGGCGGACGTCCTGATATGGCAATGGCAGGCGGCACTCAGCCCCAGCAGTTGCCCGCAGCATTAACAGGAGTGTCGGCATGGGTAGCTGAACAATTATCGGGTGCGTAGTGGCACATCACTTAACAGTTAATTTTGTAACGATTCACCTGGGAGATTTTTTAGATAAATCGCCCTCACACCCGCTTTTTCAAAGGGGGAGTGAGCCCCGTGTTAAGTGGGTAGCCCAAAAATACTATTGCGCTAAAGCAAAAATTACAATTAAGGTTTAATAATGGCTTTTTATGTTTATAAATTTGGTGGTACCTCAGTGGGTTCTGTTGAGCGTATCAAAGCAGTTGCAGAGAAAGTAAAAGCTGCCCATGACGCGGGACATCAAATTATCGTCGTCGTTTCTGCGATGAGTGGCGAAACCAATCGCTTGATTGATTTAGCAAAAGAAATGCAAGTGCAACCCCATGAGCGTGAATTAGATGTCCTCATCTCAACGGGCGAGCAAGTGACGGTGGCCTTGCTTAGTATGGCGTTACACGAGATAGGCTGTCCAGCGCGTTCCTTTACGGGTGGGCAAGTAAAAATCTTAACGGATAGCAGTTACACCAAAGCGCGTATTCGTAAAATTGATGATACGCGCATTCGCAAGCATCTTAATCAAGGTGAAGTGGTTGTGGTGGCTGGTTTTCAGGGTATGGATGAAGACGAAAACATTACTACCCTTGGGCGTGGCGGCTCAGATACCACAGCAGTAGCATTAGCCGCTGCATTACATGCAGATGAGTGTTTAATTTTTACTGATGTGGATGGCGTGTATACCACCGATCCACGCATTGAACCCAAAGCACGTCGTTTAGAACGCATTACTTTTGAAGAAATGCTGGAAATGGCGAGTTTAGGCTCAAAGGTTTTACAAATTCGTTCAGTTGAATTTGCAGGCAAATATAACGTTGCCTTACGTGTTTTATCATCATTTAAAGAGGGGTGTGGCACACTCATAACCTACGAGGAATCAACCATGGAAAGTGCTTTAGTATCGGGCATTGCGTTTAATCGTGATGAGGCAAAATTAACGATTACAGGCGTACCCGATTTACCAGGCGTCGCGTATAAAATCTTAGGTCCTATTGCAGAGGCAAATATTGAAGTCGATATGATTATTCAAAATATTGCTGATGACGCCACGACAGACTTTACCTTCACTGTACATCGCAATGATTATCAGCGTGCTAAAGCAGTCTTAGCCCAAACCTGTTTGGATTTAGGCGCACGCGCGGTTACCGGTGATGACACACTGGTTAAAGTCTCTATTGTGGGGGTAGGAATGCGTTCACATGCAGGAATTGCCAGCACAATGTTTAAAACCCTGGCAGAAGAAGGGATTAATATTCGGATGATTTCCACTTCGGAAATTAAAATATCAGTAGTCGTAGATGAAAAACATTTAGAGCAAGCTGTGCAAGCATTACACGCTGCTTTTCATTTAGATCAAGTCGTCGCCACACGCTAAAGAATCATCCCTTGAGTGCGGTACGACGAGCATGGATTTAGGAGAGGTCGGGTTTAAAGCCTCTCCCGCCACACCTAGAAACAGTAAAATACTTACACAGCCTTCTAGTCTTGTTACAGCACACTACGCGCCATTCCCCCTCTTTTTGTAAAATCATTCTTCAATGAGCATTTCCTCCACCATTAAATCCATTCAAGACATTATGCGTAAAGACATGGGTGTTGATGGCGATGCGCAACGCTTAAGTCAGTTAGTTTGGATGCTATTTTTAAAAATTTTTGACGATCGCGAAAGCGAATGGGAACGGCAGCAAGACGATTACCGCTCGCCGTTGCCAGAAGCCTATCGTTGGCGTAATTGGGCGGCTAATGCCGAGGGCATGACTGGCGATGCGCTGAAACAGTTTCTAAATAACGAACTGTTTCCTGCCTTGCAGCAACTAGAAGCCAACGGCGGCGACCAGCGTGCTTATGTGCTTCGTTCGGTATTTGAAGATACCTACAACCACATGAAATCAGGTCAACTTATCAGACAAGTGATTAATAAGCTTCAGGACGGTATTGACTTTAACAAGACTCAAGAGCGTCACGTGTTTGGTGACATCTACGAACAATTATTACGTGATTTACACGCAGCAGGCAATGCGGGTGAATTTTATACCCCTCGTGCTGTCACTGAGTTCATGGTGCGTCAACTCAATCCACGTCTTGGTGAGAAAGTGCTAGACCCTGCCTGTGGCACCGGTGGCTTTCTATCCTGCGCGATAGAACATATTCGCACTCAGGAGGTCAACACGGTAGCGGATGAAGCGCAATTACAGACACACATTTACGGCATAGAAAAAAAGCCGATGCCACATTTACTTTGCATCACCAACATGATTTTGCATGGCATTGATGTACCCAGCACTATTCGTCATGCTAATACTTTGGCTCAACCGCTGATCAGTTGGCAGGCAACCGAGCGCGTCGATGTAGTCCTCACCAACCCACCGTTTGGCGGCACGGAAGAAGATGGCATAGAAACCAATTTTCCCGCAGCATTTCGCACCCGTGAAACCGCCGATTTGTTTCTTGTGCTGATTATGCACTTGCTTAATTGTGGTGGTCGAGCGGCGCTGGTATTGCCTGATGGGTTTTTGTTTGGTGAAGGTATTAAAACCAGAATTAAAGAAAAACTACTGAAAGACTGCAACCTGCACACCATTGTGCGCCTGCCCAATGGCGTATTTAGCCCCTACACCAGCATTAAAACAAATCTACTGTTTTTTAGTAAAGGCACACCAACGCAACATCTTTGGTTTTACGAACATCCTTATCCATTGGGTGTAAAAAGTTACAACAAAACCAAACCAATCAAGCTGGAAGAGTTTGACGCTGAAGCCGCATGGTGGGGCAAGGAATCAGATGGTTTTAATACCCGTGTAGAAAATCAATACGCCTGGAAAGTGAGTATTGAAGACATTAAAGCCCGTCATTACAACCTTGACTGCAAAAACCCGCATATCGGCAAGCAAGAAATTTATGATCCTGAAGAGCTGTTGGCGCAATACGCCACAATGCAAAATGAGATGGCTGTCTTACGCAACCAGTTAAAAATTATACTAAAAAAGGCACTGGATACCGGCCAATAACAGGCTTTATTTAATCGACACTGACTCCGTTGATTTGTGATGGATGTGCTAAAAAGTGGAAAACTATTTTTATACCATGTTAGAAAAAAGCTAATTTCAGCTAGGTAGAATAAGCTTAGCTAGTTGTCAGTGGTTTGGTGCTGCGTTAGGCATGAGTCACTTCGCTCAACACCTCAGTAGCCCATTGATTAAGGCTCTTACCAACAGATTTAGCCTTAATTATCGCCGCAGCATGGATTTCAGGCGGAATACGCAACATCAGCTTGCCGTTGGCGGGTTTTTCTGGGGATTTTCCGACTTTAGCGCAGGTCTCTAGGTAGTCGTCAACGGCCTCTTCAAGTGCCCGTCGCAGTTCGACGACATTATCAGCATGAAAGGCGATCACATCGTTAATGCCTAACAGTCTTCCGATCAAGATATTGTCGCGGTCGTCGAAATCAATACAGGCGGTATAGCCTTTATAGGACAATGTGTTCATGGTTTAACTCTAATGGCGGTTAAAAAATTTCTAGCTTGTTCAACTTGGTATGGTTTAGCTTCTTTGGCCGAATGAGAGCGATGGACTGCGGTAATGATGCCGTTGTATTCAAACCTAACCCGCGAAGCCTCGCCCCTCAATGACATTGCAGCCTAGTGCTAATAAAAGCGACTCAAGCTTAGTCCATTCCAATGTAGAGGCTGTTGGCTTTGAAAATATAGCCTGAAATGTTTTAGTCTGTTTTGAATTCATAAGCAATGTGCTATCAAATACTGATAGCAGTTTCAAGCGGCATTAGCCGTCGATTTATCTTGTTAAAACGCCTACGAGAAGAGTGCATTGAGTAGTTAGCAGTATTAAGTCAGCTTTTGCTTTAATTTATTTGCGTAGCTTAACGCTTGACTTGACTGCTTTTGTACAGGCAATGTAACGATGATAAAATTTGAGTGGGATACCAACAAGGCGCTGGCTAATCAGAAAAAACACGGTGTTTCTTTTGAGGAAGCGAAGTCCGTTTTCTATGATGACTTTGCCGTGTAATTTTATGATGATGAGCATTCAGGAGAGGAACATCGTTTTTTGATGCTCGGTTTTAGTTGTGAATCCAGAATGCTTCTTGTCTGTCACTGTGAACAAGAATCAGGTAATACGATCAGAATAATATCATCTCGTAAAGCAACTAAATCTGAATGTAGTCATTACAAAGGTAACGTGTCATGAAAGCGGAATATGATCTTTCTCAAATGAAATCCCGAAAAAATCCTTATGCATCAAAACTGAAAAAATCAGTGACTATTCGTTTAAGTGAAGATGTAGTCGGATATTTTAAAGAAATGGCAGAATGTACAGGTGTGCCTTATCAAAGCCTAATCAATTTGTATCTTCGTGATTGCGTGCAGCAACATCGAAAAGTTGATATTTCTTGGCAGTCAACCATAAAGACGCTTTAACGCAAGTAGCCTCGATGAAGTAAAACGGATCGAGGATTTAATTTATGCTTATTTCTTAGTGGCATAGGCATCTAAGGCTAAATTCAAAGCAAGTACCTTAACGCGCGTGTTGCTGCCAAGTGCGTCTTGTAACAGTTTGGCAATTTCATTCATTTCCTGCTCATGCTTGTCCCACCAGGTTTTTTCATTTGAAGCGGGTGGATTAAAGTTTTCATCATAATTTCTCTGCCAAGCCGACAGACGGCGCACGAGTTGAAATGGCAAAGCAATAAGATCATAGCGAATCATTCCTCCTTGGCTGTCCCAAAGGCCACTGCTACCAAAATTACAATCGATATGTAGCTCTTTGAGTTGCTGGGTGTAATTTTCACGCAAGGTATCTTGCTCGGCTACCCGTTGTGGCACTTTGCGTGCTTTCAGATGCTCTTCAGGATGACCCAATTGCCAACCATTAATACAGAAAAACTTTGCAGGTACGTGATAATTCAATGCTCGCCAAAACAAGTCTTCGATTGAGGGAGAAATCTTTAAATCAAAACCTTGTCCGCTACTTTTTTCATCCGCTACAACGCACAGCTCATCAATTCGTGCAAGTACCTCAATGGGATCAGTTAACTGACCTTCCTGTAAATAACGAACCGTCCAGTCCTTGCAATGGCGTGTTGACGTTTCTAGCCAGTCGTCTGTAGCCAGTTCTTTAGATGTCACAATCAAGACATCCACATTGATTTGCTGGAGCAATAATGACGTTGCCAAGCTTTGCGAGGTCATTGTTGAAAATACAAGGCCAACAGTTTTAGGTGTTTGTGGAGAAATATAATCAACGTGTAGCGTGTCAGGTTAAGCGAGGTGTTATGCATTATCTCGTAAGTAAGCCAGAACAGTATTCCAATTAGGGAAACGCTCTGTGCCAAAGTGAAGGTGCTCTCCAGAAAACCGATCGGCACCGTTTTTGGTGCGATCATCTATAAGGAAGTGCCCAGCATTCAGATTTTTATAATGGCTAAGAATCAGTCTTTTATGTGCGCTCTTGCCGATATGGTGTTTCACCCACAGAAGTTTGTCACTCCATGCGGATGGATTTTCCCATGGTGCTGTTGACAATATGTACGTATCAAATAACTCAGATAACTCATGAAATGCCTCAATGGCGCCTGGCATTGGCGACATTAAGGAGAAGATGCCTGGAACTTCGTCAAGCCTTCCGTCGAACTGTTGTACTATTGAAGTGTCCAGTTGCTCAATACCCGATGGAAAATCGACTAACACATTGTCCATGTCTACATACAAAATCTTCTTCATCGCGCGTTCCTCAAAAATGCATAATGTAAAGCTAAGCAGGCTGCGCGCTTTTTGTGCAGCTCCGCTTGAGCGTTAAGTTAGACTTGGTAACTCGATTGATGCGCTTCGTACCTCAGCACATCCTATGCGTAGCGCATCTTACCGCGTTACATATTGATAAAAATGTAAATTAATTTTAAATTTATTTACGTAGCAAAAATAGCCTATCCTAAAGCAGCAATTTTCATTATGACCATTTTGGAAAATACGGAGTCCAAGGGCTTTAGCCATGGGTTAAAAAGTTTACTCCTGCATAGCCATAATGAGATTGCTGAGGTTCTTAAGGACTTACTTATACGGCGTGAGTATTGTGTTACTGGGTGGTTTGCTGTTATCGAGGCTTGGATAATCTAATGTGTAATGTAAGCCCCGACTTTCCTTGCGTTGTTGAGCGCAGCGTATAATTAATTCTGCCACGATGACAAGATTGCGTAATTCAAGTAAGTCACTGGTAATGCGAAAGTGACTGTAATATTCGGTGATTTCATTTTTTAGCAGTTCGACACGACTTAAGGCGCGATGTAGGCGTTTATCAGTTCTTACAATGCCGACGTAATCCCACATAAAATGCCTAAGCTCATCCCAATTGTGAGAGACCACCACTTCTTCATCAGAATCGATAACTTGCGAATCATCCCATGCAGGGGGGGAGGAAGGTTCAGGAATAAGTGCTAATTTTTGTAAAATATCAATACATGCCCGATCAGCAAAAACTAAGCATTCCAGTAATGAATTGCTTGCCATTCTATTCGCACCATGTAAACCCGTGCTGGCAACTTCGCCTATTGCGTAAAGATTGCTTATATCGGTGCGCGCATAGCTGTCGGTTAATACGCCGCCACAGGTGTAATGGGCAGACGGTACAACAGGAATAGGCTGCTGAGTAATATCAATGCCAAATTTAAGACATTTTTTGTAGATAGTGGGGAAATGGCTGTGAATGAAGTCGGCAGATTTATGGCTGATATCAAGATAAACACAGTCAATCCCGCGTTTTTTGATTTCATGGTCAATGGCTCTGGCGACAATGTCGCGTGGGGCTAATTCTGCGCGGGGGTCAAAGTGCTCCATAAACGAGGAGCCATCGGGCAATATTAATTTTCCGCCTTCGCCTCTTACGGCTTCGCTGATTAAAAAAGACTGTGCCTTGGGGTGAAATAAGCAGGTGGGATGAAATTGCATAAATTCCATATTGCTAATTCTGCAACCAGCACGCCACGCTAAGGCAATGCCATCGCCCGTTGCCGATTGCGGATTAGTGCTATAAAGATAGACTTTACTGGCTCCACCCGTTGCTAAGACCACTATTTTTGCCGTCATGGTTTTAACGCCTTGTTGGCTTGAATCTAATACATACGCGCCGCAGATTCTCTTGCCTGCGAGAGATTTATCGGGGCAGGTAATGAGTTCGATCACATTATGATGTTCAAATAAAGTGATGTTTGGGTGTTCGCTAGCACGTTCAATCAATGATAAAGAAACTGCTTTGCCCGTGGCATCGGCGGTATGCACAATGCGGCGGTGTGAATGCCCGCCTTCACGATTTAAATGCAGTATTTTTTCACCTGATGCGGTAACTTCCTCGGTAAACATGACACCTTGTTGCCGTAACCAATCGATGGAACTTTTGCCTTGCGTGACGGTCAATCTAACAATGTCTGGATTACATAAGCCCGCTCCGGCATCTAAGGTGTCTTCAATGTGTGATTCGATAGAATCTTCAGCATCAAAAACAGCGGAAATTCCGCCTTGAGCATAGTAGGTGCTGCCTGCGGTTAAGGCAAACTTTGAGAGCACTGCGACGTGCGTGGCTTGGTTGGCAAGTTTTAGTGCTAAACTCAATCCTGCACCACCACTGCCAATAATAAGTACATCGTAATGAGAGGTCATTGCTTGGGAATTTGGCTGCATACAAAAAGACAAGAAAACGCCAACTTAGCAATTGGCTTGGTTATTATGGTGCACCGATAATAACGCTTTTTTAGGCAATTACACAATTTTGTCATAAAGTCAGCCTCGTAGTGTTGAGATAACCTATGCAGTGTTCATCGGTCATGATGTGCCTTTTACCAGGCGTTATTTTAATTAATTTAGTCCATTTATTTGAAAATCGTAGTGAAGACTTCAAACAAAATAATCGAACAAGTAGACGAACAATTAGTCGCTCTTGCTCAGCAAGGCGATAAACAGGCTTACAATTTATTGGTACTTAAGTATCAACATAAAATTATTCACTTAGTTAATCGGTATATTAATGATGCAAGTGAGGCTCAAGACATTGCTCAGGATACTTTTATCAAGGCGTATCGTGATCTTGGTAATTTTAGAGGCGACGCGCGTTTTTACACGTGGCTATATCGAATTGCGATTAATACTACTAAAAATTATCTTGTTTCTCGATATAAAAAGAATATTGCTGATGCAATAAGTGATGAAGATGCTGAAATATACGCAGCAAATCAGCAATGGCAAACCTTTAATACTCCTGAGCAGCAAGTGCTTAATCAGGAAATTCTTGACGCTATTTATTTGGCAATTGAGTTATTACCAGAAGATATGCGCATGGCCATTACTTTACGAGAGTTTGAAGGGATGAGTTATGAGGAAATTGCGCAAATTATGAAATGCCCAAGTGGAACCGTCAGGTCGCGTATATTCAGAGCACGCGAGGCCATTGATAATAAAATTAAACCCTTGTTAGACCATCGTGAGTTTTAAATGACAACAGAACTTAAGCAAAAAATTTCCCAGTTTCTTGATGATGACCTCAATGCTACTGAGGCTTCACATTTGTTAACAGAATTACAGTATGATAATGATGCCTTAGGTGCCTTGCATCGCTATACAGCGGTTAGTCAAGCGCTACAGGCAAAACAGTTTACGTTAGTTGACAGTGATTTTGCCTCTGTAGTCATGAATAATTTAGCTGAAAAGCCGCGCGCACTGCCAGTTAAGCCAGTATTGGTTTATAGGCGTTATGTTAAGTTTTTAGCCTTAGCCGCATCGATAGCGGTGCTAGCGGTATTGTTATTGCATAACTTTAATCAAGCAAATTCTGCCACGATAGGGCAGGTTGCTATGCAGCAAGACACTACTGAGCCTTTAAATAAACAAATTGATGACTATATTCATACACATCCAACGGCTATAAATTTAGCTGCGGATGCTGAATTGGATGGCGGCGATAATAGCTTGCATCCTAGCATGACCGCGTTTGACGAAGAGCCAATGGGTCAAGGAAAATGAATAGAGTTTAATAAAGTCTATTGATAACGCATCGTTGTGGGTTATGTCAGGCTTATTTTTGGAAATAATAGGTAAGCATCTGCTCAGCAGGTGGTTTTAAGATAGAGTGTTTCATTTAGAATTTTAACGAAAGGCTTAACAGGGGTATATATGCACGTAAAATTAAGTGGTTTGCTTTTATTAATATGTTTGTGTGTTCAAGACGCAATGGCTCAATTGCCAGATTTTACGGAGATGGTAAAAACCAATGGCACTTCTGTTGTTAATATTAGTACCACGCAAAAAGCTAAAAAAATAGTCGCTGATGGCACGACTAAACCACAGCTTCCTGAAGGCATTCCACCTGAAATGGAAGAGTTATTTAAACATTTTTACAATAATCCAAATGGTGGTGGGGAAGATGATTTTGCGCCAGGCGAAACCCAATCCTTAGGTTCGGGCTTTATTCTTTCAGCAGATGGTTATGTCTTAACGAATCATCATGTGGTGAAAGATGCTGATGAAATTATTGTTAAATTAACTGATCGACGTGAGTTAACCGCTAAATTAATAGGTTCTGATGCACGTACTGATATTGCTTTATTAAAAGTGGACGCTAAGGATTTGCCTTCAGTAGCCATAGGTTCGCCAGAACAATTACAGGTGGGCGAGTGGGTCTTAGCAATTGGTTCACCGTTTGGTTTTGATCAATCAGTAACCGCAGGTATTGTGAGTGCTAAAGGACGCAGTTTACCCGGGGGAAATTATGTGCCGTTTATTCAAACGGATGTAGCGATAAATCCAGGTAATTCTGGTGGGCCGTTATTTAATATGCACGGTAAAGTGATAGGCATTAATTCGCAGATTTATAGTCGAACAGGTGGCTTTATGGGCTTGTCTTTTGCGATTCCGATGGATGTTGCCATGCACGTTGTTGAGCAAATCAAAGCTCATGGTAAAGTCGCTCATGGCTGGTTGGGTGTTCAAATTCAAGATGTTACCCGTGAATTGGCAGAGTCTTTTAACATGAAAAAACCGCAGGGTGCGTTGGTTGCTCGGGTAGTGCCAGACAGTCCTGCTGAAGCAGCGCAATTACAAATTGGCGACATCATTACGGAGTTTAATGGTCATGCTATCGATAAGTCAGGTGATTTGCCGCCAATGGTGGGCATGACCCCTATCAATGATATGGCTACGTTAAAACTTATCAGGCAAGGGGAAGATAAAACGGTACGTTTTAAAATTGGTTTATTACCTGATCAGGATGCCACAGTTGCCGAGCTTGCCAAGCCTAATGCTAATGTCGTTGTGAATAAAATAGGTGTTAATGTCACGGAATTAACGGCTGAGCAGCGCAATGCACTGCAATTGCCGCGTGGTGGTGTGATTGTTCAGGAGGTAGTTAATGGTGCGGGTAAAAATGCAGGTATTCAGCGTGGCGATGTGATTTTACGTATTCAAAATTATGCCGTAAACAGTGTCGATGAGTTTAGCAAAATTGTTCGTGAGTTAGATGCAGGTAAATCCATTGCTGTGTTAATTCAGCGTAATGGAAGTCCTGTTTTTTTAGCGATTAAAATTGAAAAATAAGCGTATGCCTTCCTTTGCTTAGGGAGAATGCGTAGATAAAAAAAAGACCACTGGGCCGTTTGGCTTTGTGGTCTTTTTTTATGCTCTCAGTTAAGGCTAGCGTGACTAGCCATGACTGAGTTTGTTGTGAGGTACTTAGTTTAATAAGCCTTGTAATAGGCCATTAAGTTTTTGCACAAACGCAGTAGGGTCTTCAAGTTGACCGCCTTCGCTTAAAATAGCTTGATCAAATAAGATCGTGGCTAAATCAGCAAAACGCGTATCATCTTGTTCAATTTTTAAGCGCGCAACTAAGGCGTGCGTAGGGTTGATTTCAAAGATAGGTTTTTTATTCATGCCACCAAAACCACCCGCTAATTGACCCGCATCTTTCATAATGCGTTCCATGTTTAGGCTCATGCCATACACATCAGCCACTAAACAAGCAGGTGATTCTGTTAAGCGGTGACTGATACGTACTTCACTCACTTTGTCACCGAGTACCTCTTTGATTTGTTTAAGTACAGAGTCAAACTCTTGATTGATGTCGTCTTGTGCTTGTTTGTCTTCTTCAGTATCAAATTTACTTAAATCCAATTCGCCTTTGGCAACAGATTGTAAATGTTTGCCGTCAAATTCACTTAAATGGCTGATTAACCATTCATCAATGCGATCTGATAATAATAAAACTTCAATGCCTTTTTTGCGGAAAATTTCCAGATGTGGGCTATTTTTTGCGGCAGCAAAGCTATCAGCGGTAACGTAGTAAATGTGTTCCTGACCTTCTTTCATACGGCTAACGTAATCTTGAAGGGCAATATCTTGGGTGCTGACATCAGTGTGTGTAGATGAAAAACGCAATAATTTAGCAACACGTTCTTTGTTGCTATGGTCTTCAATCACACCTTCTTTCATCACAGGGCCAAAGTTAGTCCAAAATGAGGCGTATTTTTCAGCTTCATTTTTGGCTAAATTTTCCAGCATACCCAGCACTTTTTTAACCGCACCTGATTTAATGGTGCTGATTTGTTTGCTTTGTTGCAAGATTTCACGTGAGACATTTAAGGGTAATGAGTTTGCGTCAATAATCCCTTTAATGAAGCGTAAATAACGTGGCATTAATTGTTCAGCATCATCGGTGATGAAGACTTTACGGATATATAATTTTACGCCGTGTTTAGTGTCTCTATCCCATAAATCAAAGGGGGCGCGACTGGGCACGTAGAGCAGTAAAGTGTATTCATTAGTGCCTTCAACTTTACTGTGCACATGCGTTAATGGGTCTTGGTAATCATGCCCTACGTGTTTGTAAAATTGAGTGTAATCATCGTCAGAAATATCTTGGCGAGCTTTTGTCCATAATGCAGACGCGCTGTTGATTGTTTCTTCAACAATTTCAGGTTCTGGTTTTGGTTTTTCTGCACTGATTTCTGGAGCATCGGTTTGCTCGTCAGAAGAATTTTCCGCGTCATCATGTTCATCGTCAAGATCAAGCATGTCATCCATAGGGGGCATGATTTCTTTATCCATAACAATAGGTAAAGAAATGTGATCAGAGAATTTTCTTACGATAGATTGAATGCGGTAAGTGTCTAAAAACTCTTCTTCAGTGGCTTTTAAATGCAGAATAATAGTGGTGCCACGTTGTGCTTTTTCAACAGTTTCAATGGTGTAATCACCTTCACCAGCCGATTCCCAGCAGGTGCCTTCATTATGCGCGGTGCCTGCTTTGCGCGTAATTAAGGTGACTTTGTCGGCAACAATAAAGGCAGAATAAAAGCCTACCCCAAATTGTCCAATTAACTCACTGTCTTTTGCTTGTTCGCCAGTTAAGGCTTCAAAGAATTTTTTAGTGCCTGATTTTGCAATGGTACCAATGTGGTCTTGGACTTCGTTGCGCGTCATACCAATACCGTTATCAATGATAGTGATCGTTTGTTTAGTTTTATCAAACTCTAAACGGATTTTTAATTCGCTATCACCTTCGTACAAACTTTCATTGGATAAGGCTTCAAAGCGCAGTTTATCTGCGGCATCAGAGGCATTGGATATTAATTCACGTAAAAATATTTCTTTGTTGCTATACAAAGAGTGAATCATTAAATGTAATAAATGTTTTACTTCAGTTTGAAAACCTAAGGTTTCTTTGTGTGCTTCGATAGTCACAGGTATCTCCTTTCTTTAAAAAAAATTAATAACGTGGATTTGGGGGCGCGTCGTAGTATTTCAAGTTTTTAAACGCATGTGTCGAGCTTTGTGTTTATGGGCGGGGAGCTTTTTTGGTATGCCACAGAAGATAAAGGCCACTTAACAACGCGCAGAAGATAATAATGCCAAGGAGGATGTATTCTGAATAAGTTTCAATAAGTGCTTCGTTATGACCAAGAAAATAGCCTAAGCCCGTTAACAAGGATACCCAAATGCCAGCACCGGCAAGCGTATAAAAAGTAAATTTAATATGATTCATACCCACTAAGCCAGCGGGTAATGAGATGAGATGTCGAATAATCGGTAATAAACGACCAATAAACGTCGAAACTTCGCCATGGCGTTGGAAAAAATAATCAACCTTATCAAAATGTTTATCGCTAATTAATAAATAATGACCATATTTTTTTAGCAATGGACGGCCTAATAAACGTGCGGCAAAATAATTTAGGTAAGCACCCGCTAAGCTGCCCAGGGTGCCACTTAAAATAACCAGTGTTAAATTCATTTTGCCTTGTTGGACTAAATAACCCGCTGGAGGCATCACTATTTCACTAGGTATTGGGAAGATAGAACTCTCCATTGCCATGAGTGTAAAAATTCCTAGGTAACCCATTGAGCTAATTATATTAATTAGCCAGTTAATTAAATCATGCAGCATTATTTTCTCCAAAGTGCAGGGTTTTCGTTAAAAAATATAAGGGATAAGCTTCATTATTTTAGTAAAATCGTGTTTGTATTTTATTAACTCAGGTATGTCGGGGTGTGATAATCTTTCGCGGCACTGAGCCTGTCTTAGCTGGACGACCTTTTAATAAATTATGTAATGGGGTTATTGTCAGTGTAAGTAAGCGCTGTGTTTTATGCTTCAATGGTTAGTTTAATTGATCATACTATGCGTGTTTAGGGGTTTAGTTTTCACGTCATTTAGGTTTGTTGTTTATAACGCATGGCACTCATTGCCTTCTCTCTATTAATTATTTAATGAAGCACGCTTTGTCTATTAAAATTCCGCAAGCAACGATGGGCTTGGTTCTATCTGTTGTATTGTCGTTGTTATTACATGGTTTGTCGGGTTTTATTTGGCAACAACGACAAGAGTCTATTGTTGTTGCTAAGGTATTGCCGCAATCAATAGCGGTTGCGTTGGTGACGTTGCCAAGTGTAAAACCTGCACCGCCACAACCTGTTGAAGCAATGCCAGAAATTAAGCGCGAGCCTGTTAAAGCACTGCCCACCAAAGTTAAGCCTACCTTACCACCTAAGCTTAAGCCTAAAGACACGAAGCCGCGTGTCCCTAAATCTGTTGATAAGGTACTGACGCCAGTGCCAACGCTTGCCACTGAAAAAAGCAGCGTCGTGACGCCAACGGTTGAGGCGCCAAAAGCTATCGCTCCGCCCGCACAAAAAATCGCCCCCCCCGTGCTTGAGCCCATAGTTAAAGCCATCTATGCCTCGCCTTCATTAAATAATCCACCAACGCATTATCCACCAGAAGCTTTGCGCCGTCATTGGGAAGGGGTGGTGATTTTAGACATTCAGGTATTAGCTAATGGTTCGGCAGGCGATATAAAAATAGTCAGTAGCAGTGGTCATGAAAGTTTAGATGAATCGGCACTAACTCAGGTTAAAAACTGGCGTTTTATGCCCGCGCATCGAGGCAATAAATCGGTTGATGATTGGGTTAGAGTCCCCATCAAATTTAAATTTAAACATTAATTTAGCTCGTTAAAAATAGGATTTTACTTATGTTATCGTTTTCTTCAGCCAATATTGTGCAAGTTACTTTATGGGTATTAATTGGTTTTTCTCTGGTTACGTGGACAATAATTTTTTTTAAGGCATGGACGATTTGGACAATTGATCGAAGTAATCGTGCTTATGCAACTACTTTTTGGGCAGCAAGTGATTTAAATACAGCAGCAAGCTTGGCACAGGAATCCAGTGCCTTAGGTAGAATTGCTGGCGTTGGCTTTCATGCCTTAAGAGACGTGCGCAATAATACCTTGACCATACTCGAATTGAGTGGCGATATTCAATCTATCTTGGAGCGTTCATTGCGCCAACAAATTAGTAAAGAACGTAAGACCTTGGAGCAGGGTTTATCGCTTCTTGCTAGTATTGGCAGTACTTCACCGTTTGTTGGTTTGTTTGGTACCGTGTGGGGAATTATGCACGCCCTCCAAAGTATTGGTGCCGCTAAATCAGCCAGCTTGGATATTGTCGCCGGCCCTATTGGAGAGGCATTAGTCACTACTGCAATAGGCATTGCCGCTGCAATTCCCGCAGTGCTTGCCTATAACTTTTTTTTACAACGCATTAAGTCATCTGAAGCGGAGCTAGAATATTTTGCCACTGATTTTTTTAACTTGGCTGTCAAGGCCGGCTTAAAAGCAACTTCAGGAGAATAATATGGGCTTTAAAATGGATTCGTCTTCAGAACGCGCGACGATGAGTGAAATTAATGTCACGCCATTAGTCGATGTGATGCTAGTGTTATTGGTGGTGTTTATTGTTACCGCGCCATTGTTAACGCAAGCGGTAAAAGTAGAGCTTCCTAAAACAGAAAAAACCGCACCCTCACCCGATACACATTTAGCTACGATTGCTATCGATGCTCAGGGAGGTATTGCTCTTAATGATCATGCAGAGTTATTAACGACTTTAGCAGATGCCTTGCAGGTGCTGTATCACGCGGATGCAGAATTAACCGTGCAATTGCAAGCAGATACCGCCGTTGCTTATGGAAAAGTGGCTGAAGTCATGGCCATCACCCATAAAACAGGCATTACCAAGCTTGCGTTTATTACTCGCGAATAAGCGAATTTATACTCTTTACTCTGAATAATCACTTTTAGGATTTAAACCTTATGTCACGATCTGCCCTTACTTCGCCTAGCGAAATTATAGAGATTCCTTTTCAAGATGCGTCAATGGATATTTGGGACACTAAATATCGTTTAAAAACTAAAGAGGGTACTGCGCTTGATGCCACCATCGATGAAACGTATCAACGCGTTGCTAAGGCACTTGCAGAGGTTGAGCAAGGAAAAGCAGCACAACAACAGTATTATCAGGAGTTTTTATGGGCACTACGGCAAGGGGTTATTCCTGCTGGACGAATAGTTTCTAATGCGGGGGCGTTAGCTCATAAACCTGCAACCTCAACAATTAACTGTACGGTATCCGGCATTATTGCAGATTCAATGGATGATATTTTACATAAGGTACATGAGGCCGGCTTAACCTTAAAAGCAGGCTGTGGTATTGGCTATGAGTTTTCAACTTTACGACCTAAAGATGCGTATGTTTCTGGAGCGGGCGCCTATACCTCTGGGCCGTTATCGTTTATGGATATTTACGACAAAATGTGTTTTACCGTGTCTTCAGCGGGTGGGCGGCGTGGTGCACAAATGGCAACCTTTGATATTGGTCATCCTGATGTCATTGAGTTTATTCGAGCTAAACGTGAAAATGGACGCTTACGACAATTTAATTTATCACTGCTGATTACCAGTGAATTTATGGATGCAGTAAAAAATGATCAGCTTTGGGCATTATCGTTTCCAGTCACCGAAAAAGAAGTGCGTGTTGATCAGCTAGATTTAAGCAATAGCGAACAAATTATTTGGCGAGAGTGGGCAAACAAAGAGGATTATCTTGTCAATGACGCAGGGTTGGTGGCGTGTCGAGTAAGTAAGACCATTCCCGCGAAAAGATTATGGGACATCATTATGAGCTCAACCTATGATTATGCCGAGCCAGGTTTTATCTTAATTGATAATGTTAATGACATGAATAATAACTGGTTTTGTGAAAAAATTCGTGCCACTAATCCCTGTGGTGAACAACCGTTACCACCTTATGGCAGTTGTTTATTGGGGTCGATTAATTTAACACGCTTTGTTAAGCAGCCATTTACAGCAGAGGCGTCGTTTGATTGGGAAACCTATCGAAAAGTTATTAAAATTTTTACGCGGATGCTAGATAACGTGGTCGAATTAAATGGTTTACCTTTGGCAGAGCAACGCCAAGAAATCATCAGTAAACGTCGACATGGCATGGGCTATTTAGGCTTAGGTTCAACCATCACTTTATTAGGTATGACCTATGGAAATGAGGACTCTTTAGCATTTACCGAACAAGTGACCCAGGTATTGGCCATTGAAGGATGGAAAGAAGCCTTAGCCTTAGCTAAAGAAAAAGGTGCGGCACCCATAATGGAGCAATTATTTACGGTTACTGGCGAAATGTTACGGTTGCGACCAGAGATGATTGCCGATGGTTATGAAGTAGGCGATGAGCTTGCCGGTAAAGTGTTACATGCTAAGTACAGTCGTTATATGCAAAAAATAGCCACGTTGGAGCCTGAGTTGGTAGAGCAGCTTGCTCAGGTTGGTGCACGATTTTCACACCACAGCTCAATTGCCCCCACAGGAACAATTTCCTTATCCCTAGCGAATAATGCCAGTAATGGCATTGAGCCTAGTTTTGCTCATCATTATTCGCGTAACGTAATTCGTGCAGGAAAAAAATCTAAAGAAAAGATTGATGTATTTTCCTTTGAGTTGTTGGCGTATCGCCATTTAATTAATGCAGAGGCCATGCCTTATAGCCAAGAATTAACGCAGCAATTGCCTGCGTATTTTATTTCTGCTGATGACGTTACACCTAAGCAGCATGTGGATATTCAGGCGGCAGCGCAGCGCTGGATAGATTCATCAATTTCCAAAACCGCCAATGTGCCAACTGATTATCCTTATGAAGACTTTAAATCAATTTATCAATATGCCTATGAACAGGGTTTGAAAGGCTGTACAACCTTTCGTTTTAATCCCGAAGTTTTTCAAGGCGTGTTAGTCAAGGAATCTGATTTAGAAAATACAGTGTATCAATTCACCCTTGAAGATGGCGCGATCGTTGAGTGTAAAGGGAATGAAGAGGTTGAATATGATGGCGAAGTTCATAGCGCAGCAAATTTATTTGATGCGTTAAAAGAAGGCTATTACGGGAAGTTTTAAGTTTTTTAAGGTTGCGTTGCGCCGTTGTCGTCACGTTATCATGGCTACAACGGGCGCATTGTCTATGTCGTCTGCGTTATGGTCGGGGCTGAGTTACTGGGCCTTCAGCATCGGCTGGATCACCTTCGTAAGGGGTGGCGTATTTACACTCTTTTTGTGGACACACTTTCTCAGCACCATGACGTTTAGTAATTTTTACCGTTAAAATTGGCCAATGGCAATGTGGACAAGGGTCTTTAATGGGTGCGTTCCAAAGTGCATAGTCGCATTTTGGATATTCAGAGCAAGAATAAAAAATCTTCCCATTGCGTGATTTGCGTTTAAGAATGTGTCCTGATTGGCATTGTGGACAGGCGACTTGGGTATCTAAAGGCTTTTCTAAAGGCTCGATATGGCGACACGTTGGATACGCACTACAGCCAATAAATTTGCCATAACGACCTGATTTTAAAGTTAAGGCAGACTCACATAATGGGCAGGTACGTCCATCAATAACCTCAGCATCAGCGTGTGAGTCATTATCGTCGTTTAGGTTTCTGGTATAGGAGCATTCAGGATAATGTGTGCACCCAATAAAGCGGCCATTGCGCCCTAAGCGAATCGATAAGGGGCCATTACATTCAGGACATTTTTCATCAATCGCTTCTTGCGTGACATCTTTGCGCTGAACGCTTTCTTCTTTTTGCTGGATTAGGGTTGTAAAAGGCGCCCAAAAAGCATGCATCAAAGGAATCCAATCTTTTTCGCCACGCGAAACAGCGTCTAAATCATCTTCTAAATTAGCCGTGAAATTATAATCAACGTATTTAGTGAAGTGTTCGGTTAGAAATTTATTTACAATTCGACCAACATCGGTTGGATAAAAACGCTTGTTATCTAACGTGACATATTCACGGTTTTGCAACGTAGAAATGATGGTTGCATACGTTGATGGACGACCAATACCGTGTTCTTCCAATGATTTAACTAAACTAGCCTCGCCATAACGTGGTGGTGGTTCGGTAAAATGTTGTCCAGTAATGATGTCATTTAGCTGAACAGGGCGACCCTCTTCCATTGCAGGTAAGAAGCTTTCTTTATCGTCGCTTTCATTACTATCATCCTGCCCTTCCAAATAAATGGTCATAAAACCAGGGGAGGCAATTGTTGAACCCGAGGCTCTAAAGTTGTGTTGACCTTCGTTACAGGTTAAATCTACGCTTAGCCTGTTAAGTGTGGCATGAATCATTTGGCAGGCAATGGTGCGTTTCCAAATTAATTCATACAGTTTAAATTGTTCTATGGATAGATAGTCTTTAATCTGCGCGGGCAGTCTATGCGCCGATGTTGGGCGGATCGCTTCATGTGCTTCTTGGGCATTTTTAGCTTTAGTTTTATAAAGCCTTGCTTCCTCAGGAAGGTTTTTGGCGCCGTATTGCTCGGCAATGAGGGTGCGAATTTCGTTTACAGCGTCAATCGATAAGGACACTGAATCGGTACGCATATACGTTATCAAACCTTCTGTTTCGCCACCTAACTCAATCCCTTCATAAAGTTGTTGAGCGACCATCATGGTGCGTTTGGTGGTAAAACCTAGTTTGCGCGCAGCTTCTTGTTGCAGTGTTGAGGTAATAAAGGGTGGGGCAGGATTGCGTTTTTGTTGCTTTTTTTCTACTTTAGCAACAATAAGCTGACCATCAGCAGCGGCGAGTAAAGCCTGTTTAGTGGCTTCTGCTTGGGTATCGTTAGTGATGCTAAATTGGGTTAATTTGCTGCCATCAAAGTGGGTTAATTTTGCTTTAAACAGTTGTTCTTGTTCTGTTAACGCGGCATTAATGCTCCAATATTCTTGCGATGTAAACGCTTCTATTTCTAATTCACGCTCAACAATCATGCGTAATGCAGGGCTTTGCACACGACCTGCAGAAAGTCCTCGACGAATTTTTTTCCATAGCAAGGGCGATAAGTTAAACCCGACTAAATAGTCAAGAGCGCGTCGTGCTTGTTGAGCATTGATAAGATTAATGGCTAATTCGGCTGGATTAGCAATGGCTTCAGTGACTGCTTTTTTGGTGATCTCATGAAACGTGACACGATGCACCGCTTTGTTGGTTAATAATTTTTTGTCTTTTAAAAGTTCGTATAAATGCCAAGAAATTGCTTCGCCTTCGCGGTCAGGGTCAGTTGCTAAATACAAGGTATCTGAACCTTTAAGTGCTTTGCTAATGGCTTGGACATGTTTTTGATTGCGTTCAATATCTTCATATTTCATCGCAAAATCATGGCTTGGATCAACGGCACCTTCTTTTGGAATTAAATCCCTCACATGTCCATACGAGGCTAATACTTTAAAATCTGGACCTAGATACTTTTCTATGGTTTTTGCTTTTGCTGGAGATTCCACAATAACAAGGTTTTTGCTCATTTATTCAGACCTGCTTATATTTTTTCAAATCAGATAGTTGATTAGTGTAAATAGATGGGCACCAAGTCATAAACAATGTCCTCCATTCTTGAAAATGCCAGTTCTTCATCAGGTTGACTTAATAACACCATAAGGACTATCCATTTCATTTTTTCTAAGGATATTTCTTCATTTTCTAGTGCCATAGCGCGATCGATGACAATCTCGCGGTTAGCTGAAGTAAGAATTCTACTGTGCTCTAAGAACATAATGAGGTCTCGGCAGTGCACGTCTAGCTTTGTTTTTTCTTCTTCGCAGAAAATTCTGAAGGTATAAGGAATTGACGGCTTAATGAGGCGTTGGTCACTAAGTGACTCTAGCCAGTCAAATGCCTTATTGACCTCATACGCTTCAAAGCCGGCTTCTTCCAGTTCGGTTTTGATGATCTTGCTGTCAGGAAGAATTTCTACTTCATCTTCCATATAATTTTCAAACAAGTACATTAGGACATCAAAAATATTTTCTTTCATGGTATTCACGGGCTGTAAGTTATTTAATACGCGTATAGCAACCACCTGCTGTTGTTTCGAGGTAACCTTGTAGCTCTAAAATAAGTAAGGTGGATGAAATGAATTCAATGGATAAACCAGTATTTTCAACTAAATTATCGATTGATGTTGGGCTAAATTGCACATGATTCAATAATGTTTGTTGCTCTAGGTCAAGTATTGATTGATTGTTGAGGGGCTCTTTTATCTTATCTTGTTGATAAAAAAGGTGTAATTCTTCAAGAATATCTTCGACAGTCTCGACTAATTTAGCGCCTTCTTTTATTAGTGCATTACAACCGCGGGCTAAAGGGTTATGAATTGATCCAGGGATGGCAAAGACTTCTCGATTTTGTTCCAGTGCCATGCGTGCACTGATTAACGAACCACTTTGGATAGCCGCTTCAACCACCAATAAGCCTTGGCACAACCCACTGATTATGCGGTTTCTTCGGGGGAAATGATTGGCCATAGCCTGTGTGCCTGGCGGAAATTCTGAAATCATCGCCCCAGTATTGACAATTTTAATTGCTAAATCAATGTGCTTGGCTGGATAAATACGATCTAAACCAGTGCCAACTACAGCAATAGTATGGCCATTAGCATGAAGCGCACCCTCATGACTGGCCGCATCAATGCCTAAAGCAAGTCCACTGGTAATGACTAAGCCGCAGTGACTTAAGGCTTCTGCAAAAGCAAAGGCGGTTTGTTTGCCGATAGTGGACGGATTTCGGCTGCCTACGATGGCTAATTGAGGTGTGTTGAGTAACTCCAGATTACCTCGAACAAACAAAATTGGCGGTGGATCTGCTATTTCTCTGAGTTGTTGCGGATAAGCAGGGTCATAAAGTGTTAAGGCATGATGGCTCGGCTCAGCAAGCCAGCGCAGATCAATTTCTAATAAGTCTGTATTGGGGTGTTTGATGGCTTCAATGCTTGCCGCTTTTAAGCCTAATTTAGAAAGCTGATGAGGAGATTCTAAAAATAGTTCGGAAGGTTGGTGAGAATTGAGTAATTTTAAAAAAGTACGCGTTCCGATGCCAGGTGTTCTTAGTAACATTAACCAGTCATTCATAGGAGAGGCTGCGGAGGGCGTTGAAGTGTTCAGGGGCTTTGTGCTATGTCAAAAATATGCATAGCTTGGTGAGCTTTTATGACAATGGCATAACTTACGCGATCAAAGGCACGGAAGATCATCAGTTTGCCTGCAAGTTCATCAGGAAGTTTAATTGTGGTGGTTTTGTTAGTGCTAGACAGGGCGCTCACGTGTCGACCTTGTTGATAAATAGCCAAGGTATTGCCTGTGCTTAAGCCATCAAGTAAGCCTTTGTTTAGCACAACAATACTGTATAAGCCAATTTGCGAAGCACCTCCGTGGAGGCCAATAATGAGGCTGTTGATGTTTTTATCAGGCGCGTTGGCTAAATAATCAGTGGCGAGTGGTTTATTTTCAAGAGGCAGTAATTTATCGCCTACTAACACTTCATGGCTTGCTTTAGTGATGCTAAACGTTGCGGGGTTGCCAGGTTGTTGCAGGCTGCATTCGGCAATAAAGTTTGCTTCATGGCCTAAGATTTCATGGGTTATTGGGTCTTTATAAAGTTGACCAGGGCGATAAATAGCATACGACTGATGTGTGCTTGCCTTAACGTTTTGTACATATATTTGATCACCAGCACTGGCAATTAAATGCTTGTTGGCTAAGGCGATAATATTAGGCGCTGTGGACAGTTGATACGTCGTCACGACACGCGGTGCGGCTAAAAAAGCAGTGATTTTATGGGCGGCAATAGTTTCAAGGGATTCTGCAATGGCGTGCTGGCGAATACAGGGCATAAGTTTGCCAGTATTAGACAATGGCAAAGACCTGCGAGATATTGAGTCTTCTTCATTAAGAATGCACGTTGAACTGTCTTTATTAACGTCTTTGTTAACAATAGAAGCTGTGCTTGTTGCAGGATCAGTATCCGCCATGATGCGGTGGTTGGGGACTGTTTTTGCCAAAACAGGTAAATTAAATAAACAAAACAACAGTAAGCTGATAAGTTTATGAAAAGCCATAAGGAGTTATTAATGCCGAAAAGAGATTACTAAAAGTGTAGAGTAACAATGCTAAATTACAATCAATGACAGATAAAATTCTTTGGCAGTGTTGGTCACTACAAAAAAGCCGCTAGCAGCATTATGCTGATAGCGGCTTAGGACGTTAAGGCAAAAAGCTTAAGGAAGCATTTGAATTCTATCTAACGCTACAGGCGCTAAGTTTGGATTTGCAGTGAAATATGCTTCTAAGGCATCACTGTCTTGAGCACCACCTAAACGTTTTGTGCCTTTTGCAATGGCAAAGAATTTATCACCACCATCTGCTAAGAAGCTATTTACCGTGACTCGATACTCAGCAGTGGGCTCAATTACAGCACCATTAATGGCAATGCTGGCTGGGTCAACTTTATCGCAATCAGGCCCCGTTGCTTTCCATGCATAAGTAAAGCCAGCGGAAGGCAGTAATATCCGGTTGTAGCTTTGCGCATTTGGGCAGCCAACAAATTGTTGTTCTAGCATCTCTTCAATTTGTGCGCCTGTTAACGTAAGAGTAACTAAGCTGTTACCAAAAGGCTGTACGGTAAACGCTTCACCAAACGTCACATTTGCATCGCCTTCACCTACAGCACTTGAGGCGTAGGTTAAGTCTGCACGTACTCCGCCTGGATTCATAAACGCAACCTGCGCAGCACCAAATTTAGGATCTTTGGTTGCAGCTAATTGCGCGTCAGCAATGACATCGCCCATGACGTTTTCACCTGCCGTGCTTAAGGTTCGTGTTAAATCCGCAGAAATAGAGCCAATAACACGATTTGCAACAGTTGTTGATAAGGTTTTATAACCATTAACAATGCCCTGAATTGCTGCGTCAGGAGTAATGTTGACATTGCTTCTATCGATAGCAACATTTGTTGCGGTAACGTTTAACACTCGACCATTTTTGCTATTTAATACCATGTCGATATCAGTAATGGCACGACCTTGACTATTAGCACTGGTGACAGGAATTGTGTGCACACCATTTTTAGTGGTTAATTTACAGTTATAAGTTTGGTGCGTGTGACCAGAAATAACTAAATCAATATGATCAGATAAGCCATTAACAATTGTTTTAATGGGTGAGTTATCAAGATTACCGTCGCAGGTATTTAATGTCGTCATTGATGCTGATACAGGGATAACGCCACCTTGATGAATTAATACCACAATGGCTTTAACGCCTTGGGCAAGTAATTGCGGAACTAAACGGTTAGCTGCTTTAGTTTCATCTAAAAATGTTAAGCCTGCTACGCCGCTAGGGGTAACGATGGTGGGTGTTTCTTTTAAGGTCATGCCAATAAAAGCAACTTTAACGCCTTCATATTCTTTAATAACATAAGAAGGAAATAAGGTTTTTTTGGTGTTTTTATCGACAACATTGGCCGCTAAGTAGCTAAAGCTTGCGCCTTCAAAAGGCACTGGTGTACCAACAGCGGCACCTTGGCAGGTGTTGGTGTCGGTAGGGTGGCAACCACCGTTTTGCATACGTAAAAGTTCAGTTTTACCTTCGTCAAATTCATGGTTGCCCACTGCATTGATTTCAAGGCCAGCACGATTCATCGTTTCAATTGTGCCTTCATCATGAAATAACGCCGAAATAAGCGGGGTTGCGCCAATTAAGTCGCCTGCTGAAACAACCACTGTGTTAGGGTTTTTGGTTTTTATATCAGAGATATAGCCCGCTAAATAATCAATACCGCCAACAGGAATAGTTGCAGCAGGGTCGGTGGGTAAGTTGCGTAAACTGCCTGGAGATTCTAATTGGCCATGAAAATCATTGAGCGCCAAAATTTTTAAATTAACCGTTGTGGCGGCACACACCACGTTGGAACACGCAACAGCTAAAGCCATTGCTATTGCACTATGTCGTATTTTCATTTGAAAGCACCTATGATAAAAGTAATTGTAAATAATCTGGAGAGTGATTTTATTGACAAGCATTCACTTAGGGTTAAGTGAGTGGCTTATAATAATCATCGAGTGTTAAATTCGTTTGACACAGTATTTAATTTATTATTAGCCACTGTTTGGGGCGCGAACTAACGAAAGAAAGGAAAAAATCGGGGTGTTTATTGTCATGATTCATTAATTTAGGGTAAGTTTGGTGGGAAGTTGAGGGCACTTCAAACGCCAGATATAAATATGTATTCACTGTCCTGTGTCTTTAAAAAGAAGCAGCTATAATTAATAAAAAAATTAAAGATTCGTTTTCCTCGCCGATATTTATTACGAGTGTTAACCAGGGGAACTCAAGCCTTTTCCTGATTACTTATTACCATTACAACATTTAAGTTTGGAGAATTATCATGGCTCAAGTCATTAATACAAATATGGGCTCAATGAACGCACAGCGTAATTTGAGCAAATCACAAGTTTCACAACAATCAGCAATTCAACGATTATCATCTGGTTTACGTATTAATAGTGCGAAAGATGATGCGGCAGGGATGTCAATTTCTGAGCGTATGACTTCGCAGATTAAAGGTTTAGACCAAGCGACTCGAAATGCAAATGATGGTATTTCTTTAGCTCAAACTGCTGAGGGTGCGTTGGGTGAAATGACCAACAATTTACAAAGATTGCGTGAGTTAGCTGTGCAATCAGCCAATGCGACCAACACCACGCAAGATCGTGCCTCTATCCAACAAGAAGCAACGCAATTAATCGAAGAGTTATCAAAAATTTCATCAACAACCAGTTTTAACGGTTCTAAATTATTGGATGGCTCGTTTGAGAAGCAAAACTTTCAAGTAGGCGCTAACGCAGGACAAAATATTTCTGTAAGCATTGGCAAAATGACAGTTGATAAAATTGGTGCAGCCACTTCTGCGGGTGCCAGTTCAATTGGTGATGATAACGCAATTACCAAAGGCGATTTGGTGATTAATGGTATTACTATTCGTAGTTCGGTTGCTGCAGATGATACAGCGTCAACAGACAATGCGTCTGCCAGTGCCATTTCTAAAGTAGCAGCCATTAATAGTCACAGTGCTGAAACTAATGTTGTTGCCAAAGTAAGTAATAACGTTGCTGCGGGTTCAGTTCAATCAGTACCTGCTACGGCGGGTAATGGCACCATGACTATCAACGGCGTAGAAACGGCTAATGTTGGCGTAGGGGCGGGTGATGTTGCGGTTAACCGTAAATCAGTTATCGATGCGATCAATGCTATTTCTGGTCAAACAGGCGTTACCGCCGTTGACACGGGTAAAAACGAAACGGGTGTAGATTTAGTTGCTGCAGATGGTCGTAATATTCAAGTTTCTTTTAGTGGCACCTTAGATTCAGCTAACACAGGTGTTACCAAAGCGGGGACCTATGAAGGCGGTTTTACCTTGCAGTCTACCAACGGTAAGCCAATTACCGTCAGTGAAGGTACAGGTAGTATTACTCACGCGGGTATGGCACAAGGTACGATTGCTATCGGCGATGGTTCAGTCAGTTCAGTAACACGTGCGAGTGACGCGGCTCTCGAAGGCACGGTAGATGTTGCCGCCGGTGCTGATTTTGCTGGCGTTAATTCAGAATCGTTTTCAGTATCTGTGTCAGGAGGTAAGGCTGTTAATGTGGTGATGAGCGGTAATTATACGACGGGTGCTGACTATGCAGCGGGTTTACAAACTGCTATTAACGATGCCTTAGGTGGAGATTTTGCCACGGTTCGTTCAGTTAAAAGCGATACGACAGCTGGGGAAGAGCATTTACAAATTATGTCAAGCGAACGCTTGACCTTTGGTACACCTACTTTATCAGGTGGTGGCGCAAGTGCGGCAGCTGGTTTAAGTGATTTAATTGCGAATACGATTAAAGTTGTGGGCGGACCTGATCAATTACGCGATGGCGATTTAGTGTTAAATGGCATTGCTATTTCAGCAGCTAAAGCCAGTGATGACACCGTATCGGATACTACCTCAGCAAGTGCGAGCAAAGCGTCTAGTGGAATAGCTATTGCTGCTGCAATTAATGCTCAATCTAAACAAAGTGGCGTAACCGCTACCACCAATGCCACAGAAGTTAGCAGTTCTGGTACAAGCACAGCAGGAACTGCTGGTGCGGCTGGTGCTGTGTATATCAATGGTCACACCTTCTCAATGACCTTGACAGGTGATGCAGCGAAAGATCGTGATTTGGCCGTGCAAAATTTTAATGCAATTGCTGCACAAACAGGTGTAACAGCACAAGATACAGGTGATTCATTAAAATTAACCGCAGCAGATGGGCGCAATATTTCTTTAGTGATCGATACTAATGCTGCCGCCAATACCGCGACAACTGTCAATGGTGGTTATAATTTAGTCGCAGGCTTTAGAGCCTCGGATATCGGCTTAGATGCTTCTGTTGACGGTGATGGTGTTGTAGAAACAGATGTCACAGCTAAATTAAATGGTATCGCTGCTCTTGCACCAACTGTTACCCCCTTAAGCTTGTCTGATACACATAAAGCCTTATCTGCAGATTACGCACAAACCACTACGTCTAAAGTAACCTTGCATGCAGCAGGTTCGTTTACGGTGAGTGCCGGTATTAATGGTAGTGAAGAATTAGCTAAATCAGGATTTAAAGCGGGCAATTATGGTGGCAGCGCCAGTGGTCAGCACATTAGTGATATTGATTTAACTACCGTAGAAGGTGCGAATAAAGCATTGACTGCTATTGATAACGCTTTATCAAGCGTAAGTACAGAGCGTAGTAATTTAGGTGCGGTACAAAATCGCTTTACCTCAACAATCTCTAACTTACAAACCTCAAGTGATAACTTAACCTCAGCAAGAAGTCGAATTCAAGATGCTGATTTCGCAGCTGAATCTGCAGCATTAAGTCGTGCTCAGGTATTACAACAAGCAGGTACTGCCATGTTGGCTCAAGCAAATCAAACCGGTCAAGGCGTGTTATCTCTTTTAAGATAATACAGTTGAGTTGAAAGTTGATTTTTTGAGTTAAAATAGCATCAATTAGCAGCGTTTATCAAAAGATTAACGCTGCTGTCTTTTGTCTTTTTTAAATCAATCAGGAGTTAATAATGGATATTTCAGTAAGCAGTGCCGCCCCTAATGTAGGAACCGTTGTCAAGCGCGCGCCTGATGCTGCAAAAATTGAACATCAAGTAGCGGTAACAGAGGCAGATAAAACAGCGCATGTTGTGGAGGGCAATAATTCAACAGTGGGTAACGAGCCAAGTCAAAAAGTAAGCGATAAAAAAATTGAAGATACTTTGGCAAATATTAATAATTTTTTTAAATTATCAGATCGTTCAATGCAATTTTCATTAAGTGAAGGAACAGGAAAAACCGTTGTAGAAATCAAAGATGGCAAAACAGGGGAAGTCATTAGACAAATTCCTACCGAAGAAGCGCTTAATTTAGAAAAAAAATTGGATGAAGTTCAAGGTTTACTGTTTAATAAAAAAGCGTAATTATTGCAGGGTTAGGCATTAATTTTGTAACACGAGGAGAGTTATCATGGCCGCTATTACTTCAACAGGATTAGGTTCAGGGCTTGATGTTAATGGGATTGTCACTAAATTAGTGGCAGCTGAAAGGATGTCAGCGGATACTCGAAATAGCAAAGTTGAAGCTACCGATAATGCAAAAATAACTGCGTATGGCACGTTTAAAGGCGCGTTATCTGACTTCAAAGCAACGGTAACCAGTTTAAGTCAGTCAAGTAACTATCAAAATATAACCGCAACATCTTCTGACACAGCCGTGGTGAGTGCATCAGCATTAAGTGTTGCGGATGTGGGTGATTATCAACTTAAAGTCAATACGTTGGCACAAAGCCATGCGTTAGCGTCAAAAGCATATACTGAGCCGACAACCATCGTTGGTTCTGGTAGCTTAACTGTCAATTTTGGTACAACCGTTTATGATCCCGTCACAAAAGTGTATAGCGGTTTTACTCAAAGTAGTACCAAATCCTCATTATCTTTAACAATCGATTCTACCAATAACACCTTAGTTGGCATTCGTGATGCAATCAATGGTGCCAAAGCGGGGGTGACGGCTTCAATTTTAAATGACGGCACAGGTAATCGATTAGTTTTAAAATCAAACGATACTGGCGTAAGCAATAGTATCCAAGTTCAAGTAACTGAAGCGGGTGGAGCGGGCTTAGCAGATTTAGCCTTTGATGGCTCTACGCAGAGCATGTTGCAAACTCAGGCAGCAGAAAACGCGTCAGTAACAATTAACGGTTTAGAGGTGACAAGTCCTAGTAATACCATTTCTAGCGCATTAAAAGGCGTGACGTTTAATTTACTTCAGGCGAAACCTAGTCAAGTTGTTAACATTAATATTAATCGAAATAACGATTCCTTAACCACTAAGTTGACGACCTTTGTTGAGAAATACAATGCGTTAACCGCTGCGGTAAAAAGTGTTTCTTCGTATGATACGGTAACAAAAAAAGGTGGGATTTTGCTTGGTGATTACGTTTTGCAATCAGGCATGTCGCAAGTTAAAGCGGCCATGACAGATATGGTGGAGGGCGTAACAGGTAATTTAAAAACGCTGACTGATGTTGGTATTGGTTTGCAAAAAGATGGCTCCTTAACTTTTGATAAGGCAAAACTAAGTGCCGCGCAAGCCTCTGACATTGATGCTGTGACCTCCTTATTTGCGGTTATTGGACGGCCAACAGATGCAAACATTCAATATATTATCAGTACCAAAGATACCCAGGCAGGTGCTTTTAATATCGCTATTTCTAAAGCAGCCAGCCAAGGCGCTTTAACTACGACAGCACTTACGTTTCCTTTAACTGTTGATAGCAGTAACAGTAATTTCTCAGTTAAAATTGATGGTGTTTCATCGGGTACGCTTGCATTATCCCAAAAAAGTTATGCCTCAGGTGATGAGTTCGCCAGTGAAATCCAGTCAAAAATAAATTCAGATAGTGCGATTAAAGCTAATGGTTCAGCGGTTTCCGTGGCTTACGATGCGGTCACTCAGAAAATAGCGATTACCTCAAAAATTTATGGTGCAAATTCTACAGTTGACGTGCTTGATGGCAGTGCCGCACTAGGTTTGTCTGCGGCAATTGGTGTTGTCGGCAATGATGTTGAAGGCACTATTGATGGCGTTGCTGCAGTGGGTGGTGGGCAATTTTTGACTTCAAATTCAGGGGATTCAAAAGGCTTAAAGCTATTAATTAATGATACTCTGGTTGGGGATCGTGGACAGGTGAATTTTGGACGTGGTCTGATTGATAGATTATCAACAACCCTAGATCGATTATTAGCCACTAATGGCGCAATTGATTCACGTACCAGTAGTTTACAGAATGAATTAACTAATTTAGCTAAATCACGCACACAACTTGATGCGCGGATGGCTGCTTATCAAAGACAATTATTTGCAAAGTTTAATGCAATGGATGCGTTAATGGGAACTATGCAGGCAACCAGTGCATATTTAACACAGCAAATTGCCGCAAGTACCAAATCTAGCTCCAATTAAACGCATATCAAAACGGCTATATTTTAATAAGGTAGCCGTTTTTTTTTGGTATAAATTCCCTCTAACACGAAAAAACAATGTCATGGTGTTTGATTACTTCAGCAACATCGACTTGGTTAATAATTTTTGCTGGAATGTCGCAATCTTCAGTGTGTAAGCCATACCTAGCAAGTGATTCAGCCTCCAAAAAAATATCTTTAATATCAAATATTTCAAGTGCGTTAAGCAAGGCTGAAACTTGTTTTTTTTCAGCAAGTTGTGGTTGTTGATTGGTTTTTAAATGGAATACAGCTTCATCAAGTAATAGTAAGCTAATGTGTTGATCAAATGCCGCTGTGGTTAAAATAATGTCGACAGTCTCTTGGATATACAGTCCGCAATAGGCGGGCTTTCTAAGAACAAATAAGTATTTTTTAATCATTCTATTAGCCAAATATAATAAATCGGTCAGTCATTAAGGTTGCTTCAATGAGCTGACCTAAGCCTGAGAATTGAAAACCAGAGGCAAGATCATCTTGGTTTTTACCTTGTTTATGCGCTTCGTTCATACTTAATAAGCCTCTGCGTTGTGCAGCAGAAATACAGACCAGTAATTCAATGTTAAATTCATTAGCAAGTTTACTCCAGCGTAGCGTTTGCGATAATTCGTCATCAGGGGGCGTTGTATACTTTAAAGCATGATAAATGCCATCATGAAAAAAAAATATCTTTGCTATGGTATGTCCTTGTTGTAAAGCAGAAAGAATGAAATGATAAGCATGGCATCCAGCATTAGAATGATAAGGACTGGTATTTATTTGTATTGAAAAATTCATGAGTTAAATTACTTTGTCGAGAAAAATCATGTTTAATAATAATTTGTTACACTTTACTTTTATATAGTTTTTATGAAATTTACTTTTTTTCATACTGTTTTGCTGTTGGCGTTAGTTGGCTTGCCGTTGCCCCAACAAGCGCAAGAAATCTCCAGCATTGAATTGCCCGAGATGGGAGATTCCTCAGGAACTTTAATGACTCCAGAAGAGGAAAATGAGTTTGGTGAAGCATTTTTTAGGAGCTTAAATGCTCAGATCACGATTAATCAAGATGCTGAGATTCAGCAATATATTCAAACTTTAGGTGAAAAATTAGTTGCGAACAGTGATGCACCAGCGCATCCATTTCATTTTTTTGTCGTGCTAGAAAATGATATTAATGCTTTTGCAGGCCCTGGTGGCTATATTGGCGTTAATTCAGGATTACTTATAATGACTGAAGCAGAAAGTGAGCTTGCCTCAGTGATGGCGCATGAGATTGCCCATGTGACACAGCGGCATTTATTTAGAGCTGCTGAAGCGGCGCAACGTTTAACTATTCCAACCATGGCGGCCACTTTGGCAGCAATTTTATTAGGGTCACAATCACCTGCAATGGGGCAGGCGGCAATTATGGCTATTCAGGCAGGAAGCGTTCAGTTTCAGATTAATTTTACTCGTGAAAATGAAGAAGAAGCTGATCGGGTAGGGATGCAGGCGCTTGCTCATGCACAGTTTGATCCGCGCAGTATGCCTACCTTTTTTGAACGCTTGCAGCAATCAACGCGTTATTATGGTCAAAATATTCCCGAATTTTTAAGAACACATCCAGTGACGGCTTCAAGAATATCTGATACGCGAGGGCGGGCAGATACCTATCCTTACAAACAATACCCAGATTCTCTTTATTATCAATTAACAAAAGCAAAAATACGGGCACTTACGGCGCAAGATTTGCCTGAAATTGCGCGATATTTTCAGGATAAATCAGCGCAAGGGACAGCTGAGCAACGTGTTGTGGCGCGTTATGGGTTAGGATTGATATTGTTGAAAATGCAAAAATATAAAGAAGCTGAGGCCATCTTTTTAGCGTTACATGACAGCTATCCTAATCAAGTTCAGTATGTCACAGCCTTAGCCAAGGTGGCTGTTGAGGCAAAAGACATTAAAACGGCGTTACAAAGGTATCAGCAGTTGTCGGAGCAATATCCAGACAATCAAGAGATTAAAATGGAATTAATCTCTACTTTAGTAAAAGCTGATAAACCAGAGCAAGCTAAAGCATTAATGCTAACATTAAATGCACGTGTTAAAACATCCGCTATGTATTGGCAAATGCTTGCACAAATCTACAGTAAATTGCTGCAGCCAATTGAATCACATCGCTATTTAGCAGAATATTATTATGCGATGGGGCATACTCAAGAAGCTATTTTACACATTAAGTTAGCGCAAAAAGCGAAGGGAATGAATCAATTTTTAGCTGCAATTTTGAATGAACGATTGAATTTTTTTCTGATTAAGGCCCATGATGGGCAGTTGCGGCATTAATTTGAAAAAATGTGCAGGTGTAACAAGTTAAATTTATTAGATTTTTATTATTTTACTGTTGCATTAATAAACATACTGTTTCCAATTTATAGACAAGATGGCTTTTTTAGGGATATAATAACCTACCTTTTGAGAGTTGGTCTGGTTAAACAGGCTGAAAAAAGGGGAGGATGGGCTTTATGCCCGCAATAACAATAATAAAATACGTGACTTTAGCTGGACTAGGTTAGTGTGTTTACTAACTAACTAACTAAATAATAACAATAATAAAAGTTCAACGCGCCCGCTATATGCGGGCTTTTTATTGCCTGTAAGTTTAGTTTTGTGCTGCCTTGGCGCAATGCCCATCAGGACATTGATTGACCTCTATGGTGATGTGGGACAAGCTATTGCGCCCATCAAAGGTATGAAATTTGTGTAGTCGTTCTTTATAATAACTGGGTGTTTGAGGATTATCTGAGACGATAGAAATAATCACTGCAAAATGTCCAGGGCCTACGCGCCATATATGTAAATCTGCAACTCTATTATCTGCATCGCTTTCAAGGTGTTCAGTAATGGCTTGTTTATAACGAAAAGCAATGCTTTCATCAATTAACACAGGGCTTGTTTCACGCAGCAGACCATAAGACCAGTGTGCTATCACTAATGCGCCGATAACCCCCATTAACGGATCTAAAATATTGCCAAAACCGTAATATTTGCCAATGCCCAATGCTGTTAACGCTAAAATTGAGGTTAAGGCATCGGCAATGACGTGGGTATAAGCAGCTTTAAGATTGTGATCATGATGAGCGTGATGATGCTCATGCTTATGTTCATGAGTATGTTCAGCAGAATGATGATGGCTATGATGGTGGTGATTGTCTTTAAGTAAAAATGCTGAAAGTAGATTAATTAATAAGCCAAAGCTGGCGACCACGATTGCCTCATCATAATGAATATTTGTTGGGTTAAAAAAGTGCTCCCCTGATTCAATCAGCATAAGTAAGGATACAATACTTAAGGCGATACAGCTTGCAAAACCACCTAGTACACCGACTTTTCCAGGGCTAAACGCAAAGGTATGATCATGCGCGTGTAAGCGTGAATAGCGATAGGCAAATAACGTAATCATAAAGGCGGCAACATGTGTTGCCATGTGCCAACCATCAGCCAAGAGTGCCATTGAATTAAAAAGCATACCGGCGGTTATTTCAATGCACATGGTAAAAAACGTTAGAATTAATACCAGCCTTGTGCGATGTTCACCTTTACGATTAATGACGCTAAAGTCATGAGTGTGTTGTAAATTTTTTAATATTTGAGCGTGCATGGGCGGTGCTCCAAGAATAATAAGGGTTAACAGAAAGTGTTTTTAGGATGATTCGTTTTCTATAGAAATGGGTTTATTAATGTCGTCAATCCAGTCGCGCCAAATGGACATAAGAACGGTCATGAGCGTAGGGCCTAAAAACAGTCCAATTAAGCCAAAGGTTTCCATACCACCAAAGATGCCTAGTAAAGTCCAAATAAACGGTAATCTAACTGCGCCGCCAATGAGCGCAGGACGCACGTAATTATCGGCAAAAAGTGTTAACACCATGCCATAGGTAAACAAGGCAATCGCTTCTGGTATATGCCCTTCTGCAATTAACACGATAGAACAGGCACCAAAAATAAGTTTGGCAGCAAAAGGGATCATCGCGAAAATACCTGTTAATGCGCCTAAAATAGCAGGATGACTTAAGCCAGCAAAGGCATAGCCTGCACCCATTAATAAGCCTTTCGCTATGCCAATTAACAGCATGCCATTAACTGTTGCACGAATGGCAGCGGTTGCGTGCAAGGTATAGCGCACACCCGTTTCACCAAACACTCGTTTACTGCAAGCAAGTACTTGTTTTGCTAAGTTATCTCCGTATTGATAAACAAACAGTAAAACCAGCAGAATTGTTAGAAAGCCCATAAATCGATTAAACAATTGACCCGCAAAATTTTTAGTAAAGGTAACCGCTCCACCACTGCCCAGCCAATGTAATGATGATTTTGCTGCTTCTGCGGTACCAAGGGTTTCCAGCCATAATTTTTTCCCCCAAGAACCTAGCATCGGCATGGTTTCAAGCCAGTCAGGTGGCGCTATGCCAACATTTTGTGCGGTGACTAAAAATTGTCCAAGTGATTCTGCTTCATCAAGTAAGCGACTTAATCCATACCCCATTGGCGCTAAAATAATTGATCCCAATAATAGGGTGAGCAATATTGCCCCCCACGTTACTTTGCCATGCAATTCTTTGCTAACAAGTAAGCGTTGATAAAGAGGCCAAGTGGTGACGGCTAAGATGACGGCCCATGCCAGTAAGGGAAGGAAGCTGTGTAACACCCAGCCACCAAGTAAGAGTAAAAAAATGGCAGCGATGAAGCGAGCTTTAGTTTCTGGATGGTTTGGCATAAGTTTTTGATTGCTGAAGTGAGGATAAAACATTAAGTATTTTAGCACTTAAGGTTTAGACCAACGCCGTTTTTCGAGTAACATCATGGTTAACAGAAAAATAGTAAGTAACGCAACAGAGAGTTGCCAGTCAGCGTATGGACTGTCTAACAGTACAAATTTTTTGGCGAGTACGAGACCAACTCCTAGCGCAATAATGCTGCTAATGCGTTTAATTTCATAGGCGACAGGGTAATGTTTTTGACCTAGAAAATAGGAAATAAGCGTCATCGATAGATAACAGGCAAGCGTTGCCCATGCTGAGCCAACGTAGCCAAATAAAGGAATCCACCAGCTATTTAAACTAATGGTTAACAGCGCACCAAGCACAGCAATACTGGCACCAAGTAAAGTTTTATTGGTTAATTTGTACCAAATCGATAAATTGATATAAATGCCTAGAAAGACATTGGCTAACAGTAAAATAGGCACAACCACTAAACCTGAACGATATTCTTCACCAATAAAATAATGAAAAACATTAAGAAAAAGGGTAATGACTAAGAAAATAAACATACAGAACATCACAAAATAAGTTAATACGGTCGCATAAACTTTTTTGGCATCGGTGGCATCGGCATAGTTAAAGAAAAAAGGTTCAGCGGCATAGCGAAATGCTTGAATGAATAAGGTCATTAAAATTGATAATTTATAGCAAGCGCTGTAAATACCAAGTTGTTGCATATTGATTTCTAGGCTATAGGGAAGCAGATATTTCAGTAAAGTTCTATCTAACATTTCATTGATAACGCCCGCAAAACCAACCACGGCCATCGGCAAAGAATAGCGACTTAAACGAATAAATATGGGTAGACTAAAACCCCATAATAGTGAAGAGAATTGAGGTAATAACAGCAAAAATTTAATACCGCTGGCAGTTAGATTAGCAATAAACACATAACCAAGCCCAATAGAAGGCTGATAAAAATACAGTAATGGTGAAGTAGGATTTTGTTCTGAAAGCACGGGACAATAGGCGATAAAAAATAAGCTAAGTGCAATGGTGATGCTTATTTCCACCAGTTTAATGCTGGCAAAACGGAGCGCTTTGCGTTCGGCGCGAAGGCGGGCAAACGGTATGGCGGCGCTTGCATCTAAGGCCAATAAAATAGCAAACCACTGAATATACTCAGGATGTTCAGCATAATGTAAGGTGTGCGCTAATTCTGGCGTGAGCACAACAACAGCCGCATAAAAAATTAGATTGAGAAGAACAATAAAAATCAGTGCAGTTGAATAGGTGGCGTCTTTATTACCATCATCTTTATCTCTAAAACGAAAATATCCCGTTTCAAAACCGCACACTAAGAGCACGGAAAAAAAACCAGCATAGGCATAGAATTCAGAGACTACGCCGTATTCAGCAGCAGAGAAATGATAGGTATAAAACGGGACTAAAAGATAATTTAGAAAGCGACCAACAATACTGCTGAGACCGTAAATAGCGGTTTCTGATGCTAATTTTTTAAAGATACCCATGGGGTGTGAAGAGTCAGAAGTGAGTAATCATTAGTTGCTTCAGCGCAGTAAAATGCGGCGCTGAAGCAGTTAACTAAGGGTTAAGGTGACTTAAAATAAACCACTAATTTTGCCATTGTCGTCAATATCGATGCGTTCTGCTGCGGGGCTTTTAGGCAGGCCTGGCATGGTCATCATGTCGCCAGCAACGGCAACGATAAAGCCCGCACCATGCGCTAATCTTACTTCCCTGATTTCCACAGTGTGTCCGCTGGGCGCACCTTTAGCAGTAGGATCGGTAGAAAAAGACATCTGCGTTTTAGCAATACATACGGGGAAGTGTCCATACAATAGTTGCCAATCAGCTAACTGCTGCTTAACTTTTGCAGATGCACTGATTGCGCCGGCACCATAAAGTTTAGTCGCAATTGTTTCAATTTTATTCCATAACGGTAAGGCTTCATCGTATACAAACGTAAAGGTGCCGGCGGCGTGTGTATCGATAATATCAGCGACTGTCTGGGCTAAGTGTTCTGCACCTAAGCCACCTTGCGCCCAATGTGTTGATACCACGCACGGCGCACCTAAGGCGGTGCATTTATCTTGGAGTAAGGCGATTTCCGCTGGCGTATCAAAGGTGAAATGATTGATACACACTACGCACGGTAAACCATAATGCTGAGTGATATTATGATAATGACGTTCAAGATTAATAAAGCCTGCGTCAAGTGCGGTTAAGTTCTCTTCATTCAAGACCTCTTTATCAACGCCACCGTGATATTTTAAGGCTCTAATGGTTGCGACCAACACAACTGCTGATGGGCTTAAACCTGCCATACGGCATTTAATATCAATAAATTTTTCAGCACCTAAATCCGCCCCGAAGCCTGCCTCAGTCACTACATAATCGGCTAATTTTAAAGCGGTTTTAGTGGCGGTAACGGTGTTGCAGCCGTGCGCAATATTGGCAAACGGACCACCATGGATAAGTGCTAAATTATTTTCTAAAGTCTGTACTAAATTAGGCTTGATAGCCTCTTTAAGAATGGCGGCCATTGCGCCATGAGCGTGTAAATCTTTAGCAAAAACAGGTGTTTTATTGTCAGTTTTATAGCCAATCACAATACGGCCTAAGCGTTCTTTTAGATCAGCTCGATTGGTAGCAAGGCACAAAATAGCCATGACTTCAGAGGCCACCACAATATCGTAACCATCTTCACGTAGATAGCCATTGATAGGGCCACCCATGCCCACCACAATATTTCGTAATGCGCGATCATTCATATCGACAACGCGTTTCCATTGAATCCGTCGTGGGTCAATATCTAAGGCGTTACCATGATGAATGTGATTATCGATCAGTGCAGAAAGTAAATTATGCGCTACGCCAATGGCGTGAAAATCGCCTGTAAAATGGAGATTAATATCTTCCATGGGCACGACTTGAGCATAACCGCCACCCGCAGCACCGCCTTTAACGCCAAAGCAAGGGCCTAAAGAGGGTTCGCGCAAACAGATCATGGTTTTTTTACCCAACCTGTTCATGGCATCGCCTAAGCCTACGGTTGTTGTTGTTTTGCCTTCACCAGCAGGTGTGGGGCTAATCGCGGTGACTAAAATAAGTTTGCCGTCGGCGCGATCATTAAGGGTGTGCAGGTATTCCAAAGACAGTTTTGCTTTGTAGTGACCGATGGGATCAAGATGCTCGGCGTTAATGCCATACTGCTCTTTGGCAAGCTCGATAATTGGTCGCATGGTAGCTTGTTGAGCGATTTCTATATCAGACATGAGTCGTTTCCAAAATGTAGGTTGTAAAGCAGGGTAAATGTGCAAATAAGCTTACATTGACGACCTTAGTAAATTTACGTGCTCTACTAAGGTCGTGTGTTTAATTGCTGTAAACGGTGTTTAACGAACGGGGGTTAGTGTTCGTTAATGTATGAATAATCAAGATTTAGGTCGAAAAAATCCGGCACTGAGAGTTTTAACGATACACAGGGAAGCGAGCACAAAGCGCACTTACTCGTTCACGAACAGAAGCAATGATACGTTCATCATCGATATGATCCATGACATCACACATCATCTGCGCAACCTCGATCATTTCAGGTTCTTTAAAGCCGCGTGTGGTGGGTGCAGGCGTACCTACACGAATACCGCTGGTGACAAAGGGTGATTGTGGATCATTTGGAACGGCATTTTTATTGACCGTAATATGTGCTTGCCCAAGTGCGGCATCGGCGGCTTTACCAGTAATGCCTTTGGCGACTAGAGACACTAGCATAAGATGATTGTCGGTACCGCCTGAAACGACATCATAACCACGCGCCATAAATACTGCGGCCATTGCCTGAGCATTTTTTAACACTTGCTGTTGATAGACTTTAAATTCAGGTTCCATGGCTTCTTTAAAGGCAACGGCTTTCGCTGCAATGACATGCATTGACGGGCCACCTTGAATACCAGGAAAAATAGTCGAATCAATTTTCTTTTCTAGTTCAGGATTGCTTTTGCATAAGATTAAACCGCCACGAGGCCCGCGTAAGGATTTATGTGTGGTGCTGGTGACAGCATGGGCAAAAGGCACCGGGTTAGGGTAGTGACCTGTAGCACATAAACCCGCAACATGCGCCATATCAACCACAAAATAAGCGCCCACTTGATCAGCAATAGCGCGGAAGCGTTCCCAATCCCATATCCGTGAATAAGCTGAAAAACCGGCTACAATTAGTTTTGGTTTATGTTCTAGGGCTAAGGCTTCAACCTGTGCATAATCAATAATGCCCGTTGCGGCATCTAAACCATATTGAACAGCTGTATATAATTTGCCAGAAAAATTAGGCTTAGCGCCATGAGTTAAATGTCCGCCATCAGCTAAACTTAAACCCAAAATAGTATCGCCTGGCGCAATCATCGCCATAAAAACGGCCATATTGGCTTGTGAGCCAGAATGTGCCTGAACGTTAGCATAATCAGCACCAAATAAAGCTTTCGCACGATCAATCGCGAGTTGCTCTACTTTATCCACATACTCACAGCCACCATAATAGCGTTTGCCTGGATAGCCTTCGGCATATTTATTGGTTAGTTGTGAGCCTAAGGCCGCCATTACGCGTGGACTGGTGTAATTTTCAGAGGCAATTAGCTCGATATGATCCTCTTGTCGTTGACGCTCTTGCTCCATTGCCTGAAACAATTCATCATCAAAACCTTCGATGGTCATGGATGGGTTAAACATCGTCTTCTCCTTATTGGGTATAGTAAAAATTTTTTAATTAGGATGAATTAACATCAGTTGTAAATCAGCGACATTAGTGCCTGTGGCACCCATTAGTAATAAATCGTTTGAGTATGTTAAGGCGGTGTAAGAATCGTTATTTTGCAAAAGTGTATCAGGATTTTGCTGCATTGCACGAATACGGGTAAGCGTGTTGACATCAACTAAACCGCCTGCGGCATTGGTAGGGCCATCACGACCATCAGTGCCAGCACTTAAAAATACCCAGGCACCTTCAAGTTGATAGTGTTCAGCAGCTAAGGCGAATGCTAAAGCAAATTCTTGATTACGACCACCTTGCCCGTTACCTGTGAGCGTCACTGTTGTTTCGCCGCCAGCAATTAAGGCAACAGGTGAGGTGCAGGTTTGTGCAAAACGCACCCATTTTTCAGCTTCTTCGCGCACATCTCCACATAATTGATGTTGATAAATATGTGCAGGCAGACCCAGTTGTTGGGCTTTGGCTTGCATAGCAAGTACGCTCATCGTATTGCTACCAATGAGTGTATAGGAAGAGTGCTTAAAAATAGGGTCAGTGATTTTAGGTGTTTCAGAAACCTTACCCACGATGCCTTGACTTAAATAATCGTGAACGGAGTTAGGGACTTTATCGACTAAGCGATAATTTTTTAAGATTGTGAACGCCTCAGCAAAAGTACTGCAATCAGGCACAGTTGGGCCGCTGGCAATTGCACTTATTTCATCACCAATGACATCAGATAAAATCAGCGCGTGTACATCGGCGGGATAGGCGTATTGAGTCAGTCCACCACCTTTAAGTAACGATAAGTGCTTGCGTACACAATTAATTTCATTAATCGTCGCGCCAGAAGAGACTAGGTAATTAGTGGTGACGATTTTATCCGCAAGCGTGATTGAGGGGACAGGGAGAGGCAATAATGCCGAACCACCTCCACTAATCAGAACCAACACCAAGTCATCGGTGTGCGCAGTGTCAAGTTGGCGGATGAGTTGTTGCGCTGCGTGTAAGCCGGCTTCGTCAGGTAAGGGATGTCCAGCACCAATAACGATGGCATCGTCAATACTGCGGACATTATCATAATTGGTAATGATTAATGGCGGAGCAGCTAACAGAGCTTTAGGAATAATCTGTAAGCACGCTTCCGTCATAGCACAGGCCGCTTTGCCAAAGGCAATGAGATGAATTTTGTGCCACGGGTACTGACGAACGTGTCCCGTGTTTAGCATTAATTCAAGTTGCTGCTGCGTATTGATTTTTAGAAAAGGCGTGAGCGCAGTGTGTGGATTGGCCGCAGCAATCCCTGTTGCCACTATCTTTTGGGCAAGTGTGCGTAATTCAGGGAGTTGCGTAGGAAAAGTCATTGCAGTGATTACGCCATCTCTTTGGCAAGGGCAAAGATGTTTTCAGCATCAAGCACCTGCTGATTATCGGTAAATAATCGTGCGATACACGCACGGTGCAGGCTAAGTTTTAACGCCCCAAAACCAATGGCTCCCCAGATAATTTTGCCATGTTTTTCAGTGCCTTTATCCATCATGCTGGTGCCGCCAATGCCTAAGGGTGGCGTAGCATTGGCATCTGCAAGCAATTCAAGCTGAGCAAGATGTTGCCAATGCTCAACAGCAAGTAACGGTATGCCCGTTGCGCCCGTGGCTAAAACAATGTGTGCATCGGCAATAGCCTGAGCGCGATCTTCATTGGTGGCAGCAGCAATGGCTTTAACTTCAATATTAAAGCGAGATTTAATGGCCTCACATGCGGCTTGGGTGCGCGCTAAATCCCGACCAGTAATGGTAACATCAGCGCCTTCTTGAACAAGCATCGCCGCTGCGCGTTGACCCACTGGCCCGGTACCCGCTAACACCACGGCGCGTTTGCCAGCTAGGCTGCGTGATGAGTGTAATTTAGCTACGGCAGCAGCGGCAGTGGTATTGCTGCCATTGCTATCCAACATAATGGACACCTGAAAACCTTGAAAAAAATGACTTTGTATGGCTTCAAATAAGGCTTGTCCCTTACTAATATCACTGCCACCAACAAAAATAGCGGTATTTTTTTTATCTTTAGGTGCGCGAGTAAAAATAGTACCTTCGACTAAACTTTTAATAGTGTCAGGGCTAAGACCGCCATAGCTGATAATATGATCTGCGCCGCCGTCGTAGCCTACCACGGTATCAAATGCGGACGGATAAAGGTCGGTATCAAATTGAAAAAGTAACTTTTTCATAACTTTCCTGATGAGTTAGTTGTGATAAATAAGAGAAATTAGTGCAGTATTATACGCAATAAAGTGAATATCGTTTGCTTATGGATGGATTAGAAATAAGATTAATATGATTTATTTTTAATGGTGATGATACGATTATGTTTGTCTATTTTGTGCTTTGAGAAAAGCGTTTTTTTTTTACTTAAATAATAACAACAGGAAACCTTATGAAAACGCCCCTCCATATTGCCGTCACTGGTGCTGCGGGACAAATTAGTTATTCGTTATTGTTTCGTTTAGCGGCTGGTTCATTTTTAGGCGCAGAGCAGCCTATTATTTTGCATTTATTAGAAATTACGCCGGCATTGCGTGCCTTAGAAGGTGTGGTGATGGAGCTCAATGATTGTGCTTCGCCATTATTGCAGCAAATCATTATTACCGATGATCCTTTAATAGCCTTTAAAGACGTTGATTATGCTTTTTTGGTGGGTGCACGGCCACGCGGTCCTGGCATGGAAAGAAAAGACTTATTGCAAGTGAATGCGGAAATTTTTTCTGTGCAAGGTAAAGCATTAAATGCGGTCGCTAAGCCTGCGGTTAAAGTATTAGTTACGGGAAATCCTGCCAATACCAATGCGTTAATTGCGTTAAAAAATGCACCTGATTTAGCCCCTGAAAACTTTTCTGCAATGAGTCGCTTAGATCACAATCGAGCCTTAAGTTATTTGGCACAAAAGTGTGGTGTTCTGTCTGCGGATGTTAAAAACATGAGTATCTGGGGAAATCATTCCACCACGCAATACCCAGATTTACATCATGCCCTTGTTAAGGGGCAATCGGCGCTAACAATGGTTGATGAGGCATGGATAGTGAACGATTTTATTCCCAAAGTTCAGCAGCGTGGTGCTGAAGTTATTCAGGCGCGAGGTCAATCGAGCGCCGCTTCTGCCGCAAATGCAGCAATTGATCAAATGAAAGCCTGGGCACTAGGAACCGAAACTAACGACTGGGTGAGCATGGGCATCTTATCTGATGGCGGTTATGGTATCGCCAGTGAGTTAGTTTTTTCGTGTCCAGTTACCGTGGCAGATGGCTGTGTGCAACGCGTACAAGGCTTAGATATGAGTGAATTTAGTTATCAACGTTTACGCTTATCTGAAGCAGAGCTTAAAGAAGAACGTGATGCAGTGAGACATTTATTATAAGCAAGGTAATGACTGTTAAGGTTATGGGTAGGTTAATATTTTTATACGGTCTTTATTTTTCAGTTTTCACGGGTTCTGTTTCATCTTTAGTCATACCTGGTATTGGGTCAATTGGCATTGGGGCAGTTGCTGGCGGTGCAGTTGGCTGGGTAGCTTCTGCTATTATTGGCACAATAGGAGTGGTTACTGGTGGTATAGGTTTAGCCATAGGAGGATTGGCTATGGCAGGAATAGGTGCTGTATTTGGAGCATTAGGTGCAGCTAGTGGTGGCTTTGGTATTCATACTACTACACATTTTTTAGTAACTCCTTGGTTTTGGATTCCGCTTATTATAATTGGTTTATTTCTGATGTTCCGTGGAAATAAAAGTAAGCTGGACTAAAATCATTTTCAACAATTACGGAAATAACGCAATAAGGTGCGCAATCACAACGCAATAAAATGCGCTAAGCATAGGATGTGCTGAGGTACGAAGCGCATCAATCGAGTTACCAAGTCTAACTATACGCTCAAGCGGAGCTGCACAAAAAGCGCTTAGCCCGCTGAACTTTGCGTTAGGCAACCGTATACATTAACGCTTAAAAAATAATTCAACTATGATTCCAGTAAAGCATTGGGTCGAAACGCTCACCCACACTATTCATCGGCATTTCATTTGGATAATTATTACTTCCTATTTTATCGCTGCCTTACTGCCAGGATTCGGTCTCTGGATTCGTGAAGTCGAGTTGGGTAGCATCGTTTTGTTTCAAAATAAAATAGACTTTTCCTTACCGCCACTCATGCTATCGTTGTTGCTATTCAATGCAGGCCTGGGAGTCAAAACCAAGGAGCTTACCCAATTGGCTCACAAACCATTGGTGCTGTTAAGCGGTCTGTCGGGCAATGTGGTGACTCCGTTAGCCTTCATTATCGGCATCAGTTTCATCATGAAGTTCTGGCATAACCCAGAAGAAGTACAGCATATTCTTGTTGGTCTCGCGTTGATCGCGTCTATGCCGATTGCTGGAGCGTCCACGGCATGGGCGCAGAATGCCAACGGCAACCTTGCTTTAAGTCTAGGCTTGGTATTGCTCACCACCTTACTTAGCCCATTGCTCACGCCGCTAATTCTCCATGCTGTCGGCTTTGTGACCACGGGTGATTATTCTGAAGATTTACACGAAATTGCTTCTGACGGTGTTATAACGTTTCTGGGGATTTGGGTCATTCTGCCGTCCTTGCTTGGTATTCTGGCGCATCACCTCATCACTGAATCACGGCTTATCGAGGCAAAATCCTCTATAAAACTCATAAACTATTGCATCCTGTTATTGCTGAATTATTCCAACGCATCCCTAAGTCTGCCCAAAGCATTGTCACAACCTGACCTCGACTTTTTGGCCATTATGTTGGCAATTGTTGTTGCGATGTGTCTTGCTACATTTGCTACGGGCTATCTGCTGGCGCAAGTTTTCCACACAAACCGCAAAGACATGGCTTCGTTGATGTTTGGTCTTGGTATGAATAACAATGGCACGGGGCTAGTGTTGGTATCAGTCGCTTTAGCTGACCACCCACAAGTCATGTTGCCGATTATTCTTTATAATCTCGTCCAGCATCTTATTGCTTCATTTGTTGACTTTGCTTTGTTTCAGCGTGGAACGTGGATAGGAGACAGACCACGATTAAATTCTTGAATTTTTAATTGTGGTCTGTCCCTTATTTTTCTGTTACGGGTATCGATTATTTAATTTAGGTTTGATAGCGCATAGTATTACAACAATGTAGAGACGCGATTTATCGCGTCTATTTTCGCGCGGCCGTTTGATAACGCGCTGTGCAGTATAAAGACGCGATTTATCGCGTCTATTTTCGCGCGGCTGTTTGATAACGCGCTGTGCAGTATAAAGACGCGATAAATCGCGTCTCTACGGAATGTCCTGCGCAACATCAGTCGGTTCGATGTCGTCATGAT